>Ga0111538_10001306_pt1 | contig 34859 bp, 25 predicted proteins | sample SoiMethybrSBSTD1_FD_79669 | JGI IMG/M metagenome (GOLD analysis project Ga0111538, IMG submission 79669) | Bulk soil microbial communities from a Populus tree surrounding site in Tennessee, USA - Soil MetaG P. TD hybrid SBSTD1 (version 2)... | ecosystem: Environmental > Terrestrial > Soil >...
GCATGCGTGCGCCAGATCTTGAAGATCGCAGTGGTCGCCATTAGGACTTCTGCTCCTCGATGACTTGCTTCAGGTGGTCAGGCATGGGGGGAAGCGGGACACGTGACAACTGCAGCTCACCGCGGCTCCCCTGCTTCACCATGATGTTGACGCTGCCGAAATCGGCGATCTTGTCCGGATAGTCTTCGCGGAAATGCCCGCCGCGGCTTTCCTTCCGCTCGATGGCCGATCGCGCGACGGCTTCCGAGACGCTCAACAGGTTCCTGAGATCGAGTGCGGTGTGCCAGCCCGCGTGATATTCGCGATGTCCGCTGACGACGACGCGAGCCGCCCGATCCTTGAACTGCTGGATGCGACGCAGCGCTTCCTGCATCTCGCTGTCCGTGCGCACGATGCCGACGAGCGCCTGCATCGTGTCCTGGAGATCCGACTGCACTTTGTAGGGGTTCTCGCCGGAGTCGCCACGTTCGAACGGCGCCAGTGAATCCTGAATCGCCTTCTCGACCTGCCGCTCGTCGACTTTCGCTTGCCCGTTCTCGCGCGACCACTTCGCCGCATATTCGCCGGCGCGTTTGCCGAACACGATCAGGTCAGAAAGCGAGTTGCCGCCCAGACGATTGGCGCCGTTGATGCCCGACGCGCACTCACCGGCCGCGAAGAGACCGGGGATCGTGGACATCTGCGTATCGGCGTCGACTCGAATGCCACCCATCACGTAGTGCGTGGTCGGCCCGACCTCCATCGGCTCCTTCGTGATGTCGAGATCGGCGAGCTCCTTGAACTGGTGGTACATGCTCGGAAGCTTGCGCTTGATGTGCGCTTCCGAGTCCTTGAGCTTCTCCTTGATCCAGGCGATGTCGAGATAGACGCCGCCGTGCGGAGAGCCGCGGCCGGCCTTGACCTCGCGATTGATGCAGCGCGCGACGTGATCGCGGGTCAGCAGTTCGGGTGGACGCCGCGCGCTCTTGTCGCCCTGTGTATAGCGCCAGCCCTCCTCGGGATCAGAGGCCGTCTGCGGCTTGTAGTTGTCCGGAATGTCGTCGAACATGAAGCGGCGGCCTTCGCTGTTCTTCAGCACGCCGCCTTCACCACGCACACCCTCGGTCACGAGAATCCCGCGCACGCTGGGTGGCCAGACCATCCCGGTGGGATGGAACTGGATGAACTCCATGTCGATCAGCTCGGCGCCGGCGCGATACGCCAGCGCATGGCCGTCGCCGGTGCCTTCCCAGCTGTTGCTGGTGATCCGGAACGCACGTCCGAGACCGCCCGTCGCCAGGATGATCGCCTTGGCGTGGAAGACGTGGAAACGCCCCCGCTCGCGATCGTAGGCCAGCACCCCGGCGGCGCGTCCGTTGTCGAGGATCAACTCGATGACCGTGTGCTCCATGTGCACGGTCATGCCGGTGTAGACGGCGTGATCCTGCAGCGTGCGAATCAGCTCGAGGCCGGTGCGGTCGCCGACGTGTGCGAGACGCGGATAGCGGTGGCCGCCGAAGTTCCGCTGGTTGATGCGGCCGTCCGGCGTGCGATCGAACACCGCCCCCCAGCCTTCCAACTCTCGCACACGGTCCGGCGCTTCCTTGGCGTGCAGTTCTGCCATGCGCCAGTTGTTGATGTACTGGCCGCCACGCATCGTGTCCGCGAAGTGCACCTTCCAGCTGTCGCGGTCGTCGTTGTGCGCCATCGCCGCGGCCATGCCGCCTTCGGCCATCACCGTGTGCGCTTTGCCGAGCAGCGATTTGCAGATCAGGCCGACGGATACACCGGCGTTCGCGGCCTCGATCACCGCACGCAGACCGGCGCCCCCGGCGCCAATGACGAGGACATCGTAGGAGTAGGTCGCGTAGCTCGCCATCTAAGTGTTCGTGCCTTTCAATACACGACCGGCCGCTCCGCTGTCGCGGCCGTGAGATCGCCGTCGAAGGCGTGTTGTGAGAGTGCTCCTCCAGCCGCTACGAACCACTAGATCAGCCTCACGTCAGTCAGGATGCCCATCGAGCACAACCGCACGTAGAGATCGGAGAGCGCGACTGAGAACAGACTCATCCAGGCAAAGAGCATGTGCCGGCCGTTGAGGGCGCTCGAGCAGTTGTAGCAGGCGTGGCGCACGGACGACTGCGAGACTTCGTCTTTCACGCCGCCGACCACATGCCGTATGGAGTGACAGCCCAGCGTGTAGCTGCTGAGGAGCACGACGTTGACCGCGAGCAGGATTGTGCCGATGCCGATCCCGAACTCGGTCTGCCCCGTCGCCGGATTGGGGAACCACAGCGCCAGCCAGACGTCGTAGGCGAGCACCAGGAGAAAGAGGCACGCGATGTACGCCATGTAGCGATGGACGTTCTGCAGGATCAGCGGGAACGTCTTCTCGCCCCAATACGAGCTGCGCGGCTCACCCACCGCGCAGGAGATGGGATCCGCCCAGAACGCCTTGTAGTACGCGCCGCGGTAGTAATAGCAGGTGAAGCGGAAGAGACCCGGGAACGGCAGGATCAGCAGCGCCGGCGAGAACGGCGCGAACGCCGGCCACCATGCGGGCTTCGGTCCGAGCCAGGCGTGATGTGAATCGCCAAACAGCTCGGGCGAGTAGAACGGGGACAGATACGGGCCGTAGGTGTAGTGCGCGTTCTGGAACGCCGCCCACGTCGCATACACGATGAAACTGCCGAAGACCGTGAACACGATCATCGGCTCGACCCACCACCAATCGCGCCGGTAGGTTTCGCCGAACCCACGCGGTACGAACTTGACGGGCACTGCCTCCATTCATGTCCTCCCTGTTGACTTTGGCTTTTGGCTTTGGGCTCTGGTCTTTGGGCCAAAGCCGAAGGCCTAAAGCCTAGAGCCCGACATCACTCGGGAACTATTGCCACCGCAGCCTGTCCACACTCGTGGGCGACCGTGAGATACCGGCGCACCACGTCACTTCCGACCACGTACGGATGCTTCTCACCGGGCTTGCGCGCGAGCACCGCTGGCAGCTTGGTCTTGCTGCCGTCGTAGGCCGTGTGATTCGACAGAATCACATCAGCGCCGGCCTTGGTCGCGATATCGCGGAAGCGCTCGGCCGACTGGGTATATGCCACCAGCCGCGGACGGTTCGCGCCGAAGTTGAAGAGCGTCCCGCCCCAGGCGGCAGCCAGATGCTTCTGATTCCCGTCGCGCAGCGGAATGAGCGTCGAGATCGTGCCGTCGGTGTGGCCCGGCGTGAGATACAGCGTCAGCGTCGTGTCGCCGAGCGTGACCTTCATCCCATCGGTCGCCACCATATCGCGCTTCGGCTTCCAGGGCGGGTTCTGCTGGTCGAGCAGATCGTAGTCAGCGGCCGACATGATCAGCCGCGCGCCATACTTCTCCTGCAAGTATTTCGCGCCGCCGGCGTGATCGAGATGGCCGTGCGCGACGATGACGTATTTGATGTCGGCAGGATTCAATCCGAGTTTCTTCAGGCCCTCGGCGACCTCGTCCTCGATCGAATAGTCGTAAATCGCGTCGAGCAGGATGATGCCCTGTGAGGTGGTGATCGCCCACGACGAGTACTCCGTCATGCCGACGTAGTACATGTTGTCGAACACCTTGACCGGCTCAGCGTGCCACGTCTCGCGTGCCGGTGGCGGCGGTGGTCCGCCCTGCCTGCCACGCCCGGGTCCGCCACCGCGTGGCGCCGGTGGCTTGGCCAGCGACAACGCGCCATCGCACAGCGGCTGGAAGAGTCCCATGTGATCGGTGCCGGCCGCCGCCCGCGCCGCGTCGATGTGCCTCTGCGCTTCAGGAGACACAGTCTGTGCCGCGCCAATGGACACCGACGCACACACGAACGCTGCAATCCCACCGACGAGAAGTTGCTTCACGGCAACCTACTTTCGCTTCGGCTTGTACACGTGAGTGCTCTGCCCGAAGAAGACTTCCGCGCTCTCCATCAGTGACTCCGACAACGTCGGATGTGGATGAATCACCAGCTTCAAGTCTTCCGCGGACGCACCCATTTCGATGGCCAGCGCACCTTCCGCAATCAACTCACCGGCACCGGAGCCGGCGATGCCGACACCGAGCACGCGGCCGGTGGTCTTCTCGAGAATCAGCTTCGTCAGCCCCTCGGGCCGGTCCACGGTAATGGCGCGGCTCAACGCGCCCCACGGGAACTTGGCGACCTCGAACTCGACCCCCTCGGCCTGCGCCTGCGCTTCGGTCAAGCCGCACCAGGCAATCTCGGGATCGGTGAAGACGACCGCCGGAATCGCCTGCGGCTCGAACACCGCCTTGTGCCCCGCAATCGCTTCGACCGCGACGCGTGCTTCGTGCGACGCCTTGTGCGCGAGCATCGGCTCGCCAGCGACGTCGCCAATCGCGAAGATCGTCGGCTCCGCCGTGCGCCGCTGCGGGTCGGTCTCGATGAACCCCTTCTGATCGACCTTCACGCGCGTCGTCTCGAGACCCGGGATCTTCGAGTTCGGACGGCGGCCGATGGCGACGAGCACGCGATCGAAGACCTGTTCCTTCTCGGGAACCTCGCCTTCAAACGTCACGCGAATGCCCTGGCCCTCTTCGGCGACCTTGACCACCTTGGTGTTCACCATGATGTTCGCGAAGAGCTTTTTCAGCTTCTTCTCGAGCACCTGCACGAGATCGCGATCCGCACCGGGGAGCAGTCCCGGCGTCATCTCGACGACGGAGACCTTGCTGCCGAGGGTGGCATAGACGGAGCCGAGCTCGAGACCGATGTAACCGCCGCCAATCACCAGCAGCGACTTCGGCACGTCCGGCAATTCGAGGCCCGAAGTCGAGTCCATCATCCGCGGGCTGTCGACCGAGAGCGAGGGAATCTTCGTCGGATGAGAGCCGGTGGCAAGAATCAGATGCTCGAACTGCAGCTCGGTGTCGCCCGATGCGCCAGCGACCTTCAGCGACTTCGGACCGGTGAGCGTGGCGCGGCCTTGAATGAACTTCACCTTCCGCAACCTGGCGACGCTGCCGACGCCAGCGGTAAGTTTATCGACGACGCCTTGCTTGTAGGCGCGCAGCCGGTTGACGTCGATGCTCGGCTCGGCGAAGGTCACGCCCCAGTTGCCGGCGTGCCGCGCTTCGTCGACGACCTTTGCGACGTGCAGCAGCGCCTTCGAGGGAATGCACCCGCGATAGAGACAGACGCCGCCGGGATTTTTCTCTTCGTCGATGAGCGCGACCTGCATGCCGAGATCGGCTGCGTAGAACGCGGCGGCATAGCCACCCGGCCCCGCACCGAGTACTACAAGCTGTGTCGATTCTGCCATCAGACCTCAACTCCCAACTTCCAACTTCCAATTCCCAACCACTCCCAACGCCCAATTCCCAAACGGAGACCCCTGTGAACGGTTGGTCGTTGGGAATCGGGAGTGGTTGGGCGTTGGAACTTGGAAGTTGGGAGTTCCAGTAAGTCCATCAGCCGACCAATGAAAGAAGGAAGGGTTGCTCGATCGCCTCGACGACCCAGCGAAGGAAGCGCATCGCGTCGGCGCCGTCGATCACCCGGTGATCGTACGAGAGCGAGAGCGGCAGCCGCTGCACTGGCTCGAACTTACCGTCTGTCCACACCGGCTCGATCGCGCCTCGCGAGACGCCCAGGATCGCGACCTCAGGCCAGTTGACGATCGGCGTGAAGTACGTGCCACCGATGCCGCCGAGATTCGAGATCGTGATCGAGCCGCCACTCATGTCGTCCGCGGTCAGCTTGCGGTCTCGCGCGCGCTCGGCGAGCTGATTGAGCTCGACGGCGATCTGCGTGATGTTCTTCTCGTCGGCGTTCCGGATGACCGGCACGAGCAGCCCGCGATCGGTGTCCACAGCCACACCGATGTTGACGTATTTCTTAAAGACAATCTCGCCGCGCTCGGTATCGATCGACGCATTGAACTGCGGGAACTTGCGCACCGCTGTCGCGAGAATGCGCACGAGCATGGCGGTGACGGTCAGATTGCCCCCCGCTTTTGCCACCTGCTCCTTATGACGCTTGCGCAGCGCCTCGAGCTCAGTGACATCAGCCTTGTCGAACTGCGTGACGTGCGGAATGGCGTTCCAGGCGTAACTGAGATGCTCAGCGGTGACGCGCCGGATGTTCGTCCAGGCCTGACGCTCGATCTCGCCGAACTTCGAGAAATCCGGTAGTTGTCGCGCGGGTCGCGCCAGAGTGCCGGCGCCGACCGCGCCCGCCGAGCCGACGCTGCTCAGGATGCGTCGCGCGTGCTCCTTGGCGTCTTCCTGCGTGATGCGGCCGTTCGGACCGGTGCCTTCGACGTCGTTGATGTTGACGCCAATCTCGCGCGCGAGACGTCTGACGGCCGGCGACGCCGGCGCCGCACGGCCATCTGGTCTGGCTGGCGGGGGCGGCGCGGCTGCAGGCGCGGGGGCTGGTTCCTGCGTCTGCCGCACGGGCATCGGGACAACCCTCGACGACGTTGAGGCTTGAGCGGGAGCGGAGGCAGATTGCGGCGCGGCCGGAGGGGCATCAAGCGAGGGCGCGGCGTCCGGCGGTGGCGTCTTCGCGGCGGCTGCGCGATCGCCGTTGCCCGATGCAGGCGCCTCAACGGTCAGCACCACCGCGCCGACCTTGACCTTGTCGCCCTTCTTGACGCGGATTTCCTTGACGACGCCGGCAACCGAGGACGGCACCTCGATGGTCGCCTTGTCGGTCTCGAGCTCGAGAACCGGCTGCTCACGCGTGATCGTGTCGCCGACGTTCACGAGCACTTTGGTCACGTCGCCGGTCGCGACGTTTTCGCCAAGCTCTGGGACTTTGAACTCTGTCATTCAATCGGTCTACGGTCTACGGTCTACAGTCTGCGGTTATCGAAGACCGCAGACCGAAGACCTGAGACTAACTGATTGCTGGGTTCGGCTTATCGGGGTTGATCCCCAAATCCTTGACCGCTTTTTGCGGGACGCCAGCCTCCACCTTACCGTCGCGAGCCAGATCGACCAGCGTCGCAAGCACGATGTGCTTGGCGTCCACCTCGAAGAAGTCGCGCAACGAGGCACGACCTTCACTGCGGCCGAAGCCATCGGTGCCGAGCGACGTGATGCGGCGTCCGGTCCAGCGATCGATCGCATCGGGCAACGCCTTCACGTAGTCGGATGCCGCGATAATCACACCGTCGGTGCCCGCCAGACACTGGGTCACATATGGCACCCGCGACTTCTCGGCGGGATGCAAGCGGTTCCAGCGATCGACCGCATGGCCTTCCCGGTACAGCTCCTGATAGCTCGTGACGCTCCAGACGTCCGCGCTCACGTTGTACTTCTCTTCGAGAATCTGCTGCGCCTTCAGCGCCTCGTTGAGAATCGCGCCGCTCCCGAGCAACTGCGCGCGCACCTTGGCTTTCTTCTGCTGCGACGGACGCAACAGATACATCCCCTTCAAGATGCCCTGACGCGCGCCATTCGGCATCGGCAACATCTCGTACTGCTCGTTCATCACGGTGATGTAATAGAAGATGCTCTCGCCGTCCTTGTACATCCGGCGGATGCCGTCCTCGATAATCACCGCAATCTCGAACGCGAATGCCGGGTCGTAGGAAACCAGGTTGGGGATGGCCAGCGAGAACAGATGGCTATGGCCGTCCTGATGCTGCAGGCCTTCGCCGGACAGCGTGGTGCGGCCGGCGGTGCCTCCGAGCAGGAATCCACGCGTGCGCGTGTCGGCCGCGGCCCACACCAGGTCGCCGACGCGCTGCATGCCGAACATCGAGTAGTAGATGAAGAAGGGGATGGTATTGATGCCGTGCGTGGCGTACGCGCTGCCCGCAGCGATGAAGGACGAGATCGATCCCGCCTCGGTGATGCCTTCCTCGAGGATCTGCCCTTCCTTGGCTTCCTTGTAGTACAGCAGCGTGTCCCTGTCCACCGGCTCGTAAAGCTGACCGGCGTGTGCATAGATGCCGACCTGCCGGAACAGCGCCTCCATCCCGAACGTCCGCGCTTCGTCGGGAACGATCGGCACGACCAGTTCGCCGATCTCCTTGTCGCGCAGCATCTTTGCCAGCATCCGCACGAACGCCATCGTCGTCGAGGCCTTGCGGCCTTCGCTGCCCTGCTGGAATTCGGCGAAGAGTTCGGTGAGTGAATCGGTCTTGAGGGGTTCGACCTGGACTTTCCTGGAGGGGACGAAGCCACCGAGTTGCTTGCGCCGCTCGAGCATGTAGCTGACTTCGGGGCTGTTGTCGGGTGGTCTGTAGAAGGGCGCCTTGGCCACTTCCTCGTCCCCGATGGGAATGCCGAACCGGGTTCGGAACGCCTTGAGCTCGTCTTCGTTCATCTTCTTCTGCTGGTGAGTGATGTTCTTGCCCTCACCGGCTTCGCCTATCCCGTAGCCCTTGATGGTGCGCGCCAGAATGACCGTGGGCTGACCCGTGTGCTGCACCGCGGCGTTGTAGGCCGAGTACACCTTGATCGGATCGTGGCCGCCGAGGGTGAGCTTTTTCAGCTGCTCGTCCGACAGGTGCTTGACCATGTCGAGGAGCCGCGGGTCGGCGCCCCAGAAGTGCTTGCGGACATACTCGCCCGATTCGACGGCGTACTTCTGATACTCGCCATCGACGACCTCGCCCATTCGCTTGACGAGGACGCCGTCGCGATCCTTTTCGAGCAGGCTGTCCCACTCAGTGCCCCAGATCACCTTGATGACGTTCCATCCAGCGCCGCGGAAGATCGCTTCGAGCTCCTGGATGATCTGGCCATTGCCGCGAACCGGACCGTCAAGCCGCTGCAGATTGCAGTTGATGACGAAGATCAGGTTGTCGAGTTTCTCGCGTGAGCCCAGCGTGATCGCGCCGAGCGTCTCGGGTTCGTCGGTCTCGCCGTCGCCGAGGAACGCCCACACCTTGGAGTTCGAGCGCTTCTTGAGACCGCGATCTTCCAGGTAGCGCATGAAGCGCGCCTGGTAGATCGACATGATCGGGCCGAGACCCATCGACACCGTGGGGAACTCCCAGAAGTCGGGCATCAGCCACGGATGTGGATAGGACGACAGGCCGCCGCCCGCTTTCAGCTCGCGGCGAAAGTTCTCGAGCTTCTCACCAGAGAGCCGTCCCTCGAGGAACGCTCGCGCGTAGATACCGGGCGCGGCATGTCCCTGGAAGTAGATGATGTCGCCGTCGTGATCCTCGCCCTTGCCCTTGAAGAAATGGTTGAAACCAACTTCGTAGAGGGTGGCGGCGGACGCGAATGTCGAGATGTGACCGCCGATCCCATCCTCGGCCTTGTTGGCCTTCACCACCATCGCCAGCGCGTTCCAGCGGACGAGGCTCTTGATGCGGCGCTCGATCTCGCGGCTGCCTGGGAACGGCGGCTGATCCTGTGGGGGAATGCTGTTGATGTAGGGAGTGTTGGCGGTGAACGGCTGGGAGACGCCATGTCGGCGAGCATGATCGCTCAGCTCGCGTAGCAGGCGACTCACGCGAACGGGGCCGCCGGACTGAAGCACATAGTCGAGCGACTCGAGCCACTCACGCGTCTCGAGGGCCTCGATTTCCGCGGCGTCCTTCGGTGCTGTGTTACGCATGGATCCTCTAAACAACTTATTCTAGTCTTCGTTGCGGCCCCGATGAAACCTGTATCGGCCCTCATTGACCCGCGAAACATCGCGGGCTCGCTCAGCGCGCGTCTGGCTGATGTACATCATGCAATCGTGTCATGCGAACGCTGTCCTCGCCTGCGCACGTACTGCCGGACCATTGCCCAGGAGAAGAAACGCGCCCACCGCACCGACACGTACTGGGGCCGGCCTGTGCCGGGCTTCGGCGATCCCGACGCGCGCCTGCTGCTCGTCGGTCTGGCCCCCGCGGCGCATGGCGCAAATCGCACGGGCCGCGTGTTCACCGGTGATGGCACCGGCGGCTCAGGCGACTTCCTCATGTCGGCGCTGCATCGGACGGGCTTCGCCAGCATTCCCACGTCGCGGCAGATCGATGACGGGCTCACTCTTAAGGACGCGTACATCGTCATGGCGGTGCGTTGTGCACCACCTGACAACAAGCCGGCGCCAGAGGAGATCGCGCGCTGCCTCGATCATCTCGACGCAGAGGTCAACGAGATATCGCGCGCGCGTGTCGTCGTCGCTTTGGGAAAGATCGCATTCGACGTGTGGCTGCAGTTGCTGCGCCGACGCGGAGTGCGCGTGAGCCCGCGTCCGCAGTTTGCGCACGGCAGCCTTGTGCCTGTGCCTGATGGTCCGGCGGGAGCGCACGCTCTGCTCGGCTGCTATCACCCGAGCCGGCAGAATACGAATACAGGGAAGTTGACGCCCACGATGATGACGGGCGTCTTCAAGAAGGCGAGAACACTGATCGAGGCGTGACGACGCGCGATCCTGCGAGCCGTCACGCCAATCTTCGCGCGAGCTAGAGGCCCTTGATCTTGAAGCCTGTCTGCGCGTCGCCTTCGCGGTACAGCCCGTGGCACTGCTTGCAGTTCGCCGTGGCGTTGCCCGCGGCCATCTGCGCCGCCATCACATCGCCCTTGGCCGCAGCCGCCGCTGCGTCAGCAAACCCCATCCGCGCCGACGCCGCCAGCTTGACCGCATCGTCCTTCTTCTGCGCCGCCCAGAACTTTTCGACGTCAGCGAAGATCGACACGAGTTCCTTGGCGGGGGCAACTGCATCAGCCGCTGCTCCGCTCTTGAGCGCCTTCTGCAACATGCCGTTTGCCGCAGCGACCGCCTTCATCTTTGCCGGATAGTCCGCGGCTGTGAGCGGAGCCTGCGCGTGCAACACGTAGCCAGCGCTGACGAACAACCCCAGAATCAGAACACCAAAAAGCCTTCGCATACTGAATCCCTCCTCACAACCGGTCCATTTACGGCTGCCCGACTCGGGCATCCGTAACCGATGGGGCGCGGCTGGCGATTATAGTTTGATACACGTCAACTCCCAAGATCCAACTGCCAACGCCCAACCATTCCCAAACTCCAACTCCCAACTGCCAAGTCGGCAGAGCTACAAATTGGGAGTTTTTGGCCGTTGGAAGTTGGCAGTGGTTGGGAGTTGGTCGTTGGGAGTTGGGAGCTAGATAGAGCCGGCCTTCAAGCGATATTGCTGGTTCTCGTCCTGTTCGCGATACTGCTTGTGGCACGCCGCGCAGGTCGCGCCCACCTGCTTGAATGCCCCCAGAACGGCCTGCTGATCCGGCATCGGCGCGTTGAGCGCCTGCTCGACAGCCGTAACCTTGGCAATCGAGTCCTTCAGCATGGTCACCGCGTCGTCTTTCTTATTCGCGGTCCAGAAGCTCTCGGTATCCATCAGCGCCTGCTTGACGATGGCGACCTGGGCTTTGGCATCGGCCCATGACATGGACTGAATCGCTTTATTGGTTGCGCCCTGCGCCGGCGCAATCCGCTTCATGGCCTTATCGAGTTCCTCCGGTGTGGTCACCTTCTGGGCGGCGACGACAGCGGTGGCGAGAGCAGTTACTGCAAGAGTGTAGGAAAAAAGCCGACGCATCAAATTGTCCTCCTCGGGGTCGAGCCCTGTGATTGATCCATGCTCCTCGAATCCGAGCCTGTCACGCAAGCACGCGGCGCAGCGTTCGCTCGTCGGCATTGCCGCCACTCATGACACATACGACCTTGGCATCGGCCGGCACGTTCGCCTTTCGTGCGGCGGCGAGAGCCGCAGCGCCAGCCCCTTCGGCCAGGTTATGCGTACACCTGATCGACGCTGACAGGCCTTCCTCGAGCTCCGACTCCTCCAGCGTCACGACGTCGTCGAGTGAAGTCTTGAGCATGGTGAACGTCAAATCGAATGTCGTTCGCGTGGCGATTCCCTCGGCAAAGGTTTCGGCGCGCCCGTCCACGCGCACCGGTCCTCGCCATGATCGTGCGAACGCATCGGCGCGCGCGGCCTGCACGCCAATGATCTTCGCGTGCGCGCCGAGTGCCGTGCGAACTACGGCGCAGCCCGCCGCGCCACTGCCACCGCCGATCGGCACGAAGATGTAGTCGGCGTTCGGGCACTCCTCGAATACTTCGAGTGCGTAGGTCGCGACGCCCGCGATCAGATGCGGCTCGTTGGCGTTGTGCACGTAGCGCCATGCCTCGCGGGCGCTCAGTGCTTCGACAAACTCGCGTGCCTCGTCGAAATCGCGTCCGTACTCCTGCACGTCGGCGCCGAGGGCACGCATGGCAGCCGTCTTGTCAGGGTTGTTGCCGACAGGCACGACGATGCGGCAGCGAATCCCGAGGAGACGGCAGGCCGTCGCCACTGACTGACCGTGATTGCCGGTGCTCGCGCAGATAGCGCCGCGACGTTTCTCTTCGTCGCTCATCTGCGCGGCGAGATTCAACCCGCCACGAATCTTGAACGAGCCCGTGGGATTGTGGTTCTCATGCTTGACCCACGTCGAACGACCGATCCACTCGTCCAGCAGCGGATGCTTGAGCAGGGGTGATCGTCGCATGTGCGCATACACATGCGGCTGCGCGGCAAGGACGTCGTCATACGTCGGGGCATCCATGGCCGATTATGACCGCCCGGCACGGTGGAATTGTCCGGAGGACACGAACTGATCGCGAACGGTCACAGCGAGGTCGGGCCGATTGCTAATCAGGGCGTCAGCGCCCCAAGCCAGCAGACGCCGCATGTCCGCGGCCTCGTCGATCGTCCACAGTTGCACTTCGAGGCCGGCACGATGCGCATGCCGGATGAAGCGCTGCGAAACCACTCGCAGCGATCCGGCGTGCTCGGGCACCTGATATCCCCCGTATGGCGGGTGCATCGGCGGCCATCCGGCCCACGACCGGTACAATGCCAAACGGACTTCCATCCGACTCGCACTACTCGCCATGGCCCGCAGCGCTTCCCTGGCAGTGGCGAGACTGCGCGTTCCATAGCCGGCGGCACAGACGCGGTCGACGGCATCGGCTTTCAGGACCTCTGCGGCAAATGCGAGTCCCATTTCCTCGGAGTCGGGCTTCATTTCCACGATGATCGGAATATTCGGATACCGTTCGAGGACCTCGCGCAGGGTGGGAATGTGGACGCCCTGCCCGCGAAAGGGATGCCCGCCCAGGTCGTCGGTGAAATGGTAGCCGGCGTCCACGCGGGACAGCTCGGCGGCGGTCCGTGCCACCACCAGTCCGGTCGTATTCGTCGTGCGATCGAGCGTCTCGTCGTGACAAACGACGGCAATTCCGTCGGCCGAGAGGCGGATGTCCAGTTCCAGGCCATCCGCACCGGCGGCCAGGCCGCGGTCGAACGCCGCAATCGTGTTTTCAGGACCGAGCGCGCAGCCGCCGCGATGCGCGAACACGCGCGGGCGGCCGGGCCCCCGAAAGAAAGGCACAATGCACAATGCTCGATATCCAACGACCAAGGCAAGAGCTGGACGTTCCAAGAGCCCGCAGCCTTGATAGGATCAGAAATATGTCCAAGAGGTCCATCTCCACGCTAGGTGTATTGCGTCAAGCCGTCGAGCGGGGCGAGGTGGCGCACCGGACAGTGCGGGAGGAGGTTCGCGAGAACCTGATCCAGGCGTTGCGCGGCGGGGGTCCGTTGTTCCCCGGCATCATTGGCTACGACGACACGGTGGTGCCACAGCTCGTCAATGCCTTGCTTTCTCAACACAACTTCATCCTGCTTGGCCTTCGCGGCCAGGCAAAGACTCGCCTGCTGCGGGCGCTGGTCACGCTGCTCGATGAAGAGATTCCGGTCATGCCGGGCTGCGAGATCAACGACGATCCGCTGGCACCGATCTGTGCGTCGTGCCGGGCACGCATCGCCGCCGAGGGCGATTCGACACCGGTCGAGTGGCTCCAGCGGGATCTGCGCTACGTCGAGAAGCTGGCTACGCCCGATGTGACGATTGCCGACATGGTCGGCGACATCGATCCGATCAAAGCCGCGAAGGCCGGTCTGCAGCTCTCGAGCGAGCTGACCATGCACTACGGTCTGCTGCCACGCGCCAATCGCGGCATCTTCGCGATCAACGAACTGCCCGACCTGGCCGGCAAGATCCAGGTCGGCCTCTTCAACATCATGCAGGAAGGCGACATTCAGATTAAGGGCTATCCAGTACGCCTGCCGCTCGACGTGTTGATGGCGTTCACGGCCAACCCTGAGGACTACACCGCACGCGGGAAGATCATCACGCCGCTGAAGGATCGCATCGGCTCGGAGATCCGCACGCACTATCCGAGCGGCCGTGCCGACGCCATGACGATCACCGCGCAGGAGGCGTGGCTGACCCGAAACGGCGCCGCCCCGCGCGCGTCGGTGCCGACATTCGTCCTCGAGGTTGTCGAAGAGATTGCGTTCCAGGCGCGCCAGGATCGCCGCATCGACAAGCGCTCCGGCGTCAGCCAGCGCCTGCCGATCTCCGCGGTCGAGAACGTGGTGTCGAATGCGGAGCGGCGCGCGATTGCGTCGAGTGAGCCAGAGGCCGTCGCCAGAGTGACCGACGTCTACGCGGCACTGCCATCGATCACCGGCAAGTTCGAGATGGAATACGAGGGCGAGCTGAAGGGCGCCGAGACGGTGGCTCGCGATCTAATCCGGGCCGCGGTGGCGACGGTCGCCGACGGGTATCTCTCGCATCTCGAAACGCGCGGCGTGATCGAGTGGTTCGATCTTGGTGGCAGCCTGCAGTTGAGCGACACGATGAGCGCGAAAGAGGTGATCGCCAGCGCTGGTCAGGTGCAGGGCCTGGTCGAGCTCGCGTGCGCCGCTGGCGTTCCGTCACAGGCATCGGCGCCGCTGCTCGCATCAGGCATCGACTTCGTGCTCGAAGGCCTCTACGCGATCAAGAAGATCAGCCGCAGCGAAGAACGCGGCTATCACGGGTCTGAGCCGAGTGTCCGGAAGCCGTCGCGCGAGATGACCCTGGACGACGAGCCGCGTGTGCCGTCGGGCGGCGGCCGGAAGAAGTACTACAACTGAGCGGACAATGAAGTACCGCTACACCAAATACACCGGCGACCTGCTCGACGAGATCGATCTCGACTCGCTCGTGTCGAAGCTGTCCGACCTGCTGCTCTCGAGCGGGTTCAACAACCCGTGGGGCCACCCGCTCGACGACGAAGAGGACCGCACGATGCAGGCGCTGCATGACGCGATCCTCGAGGCCTTGTTCAGCGGCGGCATGCTCTCGGACGAGGCGATGCAGAAGCTGCTCGGCGAGCCCGCCGACGGCGATCAGGAACGGGCGCGCCAACAGATCGAGGATCTGATCCAGCAAATCATCGAGCGGATGATGGAGCAAGGCTTCATCACCGGCGCACCGGACCTCGATCAGGAACGCGAGCACCGTCGCGGCACCGGCGGCGGCGTCGGTGAAGACACCGGGCCGGTCAAGTTCGAGGTCACCGACAAGGCACTGGACTTCCTCGGTTATCGCGCACTCCGCGATCTGCTCGGATCAATCGGCCGCAGCGATTCGGGCCGGCACGACACCCATCATCTGAGCACGGGGGTCGAAACCGCAGCGGCGCCGAAGCCTTACGAGTTCGGCGACACGCTGAACATCGATCCGAGCAGCACGATACTCAATGCGGTCCGGAGGATGAAGGTCGGCAGCGCCGCCGCCGGTGGCATCGATGTGGACTATCCCGACCTCATGGTCGCGCAGAGCGAGTATCAGAGCTCATGTGCGACGGTGATCATGCTCGACTGCAGCCACAGCATGATCCTCTACGGCGAGGACCGCTTCACGCCGGCCAAGCGCGTCGCGCTCGCGCTCGCCCACCTGATTCGGACCCAGTATCCCGGCGACTCGCTGCGCGCGGTGCTCTTCCACGACTCGGCCGAGGAGATTCCGCTGAAGCAGCTCGGTCGCGTGCGCGTGGGCCCGTACTACACGAACACACGCGAAGGGCTTCGCCTTGCCCGCCGCATCCTCGAGCGGCAGAAGAAAGACATGCGGCAGATCGTGATGATCACTGACGGCAAGCCGTCGGCCCTCACGCGCCCCGACGGTCAGATCTACAAGAACGCCTTTGGCCTCGACCCGTTCATCGTGTCGGAAACGTTCGCCGAAGTGAACGCGTGCCAGAAGGCGGGCATCATGATCAACACCTTCATGCTCGCGCGGGATCACGACCTGGTCGCCTTCGTGCGCCGCGTCGCCGCGATCTGCCGCGGCAAAGCCTACTTCACCACACCGTACACCCTCGGACAGTACGTGTTGATGGATTACATGGATCGGAAAACGAAGACCATTCACTAGGGATTCGAAACATGATCCTGCCGCCGACGATCCCGATTTTTCCGCTGCCGAATGTCGTGCTCTTCCCGAACGTCTTTCTGCCGCTGCACATCTTCGAATCGCGCTATCGCACGATGGTCAAGGATGCGCTGGCCAACGATCGCATCATCGGCATGGTGCTGCTTCAGCCCGGGTTCGAGGCGAACTATGAGGGTCGCCCGCGGGTATACCCGGTGGGCTGCGCCGGCGTGATCACGCATTCGGAACCACTGCCCGACGGACGCTTCAACATCGTGCTGCGCGGGCTCGAGAAGTTCCGCATGACCGGCGAGGACGAAACCCGTCCGTATCGCCTCGCACATATCGAGGCGGTGCCGGAAGTGACGAGCGCCAGCGAGTGCGCGACGATCAAGCAGCATCGCCAGCGGCTCGAGGCACTGCTCGCTGCGTTCGCGGCGAATCGTCGCCCCGAAACGCGCTTGCCCTCAGCCGTTCCGGATCAGGATCTGGTGAATGCGCTGGCGCAGTACGCGGCGTTCGATCCCATCGAACGCCAGGCGCTTCTCGAGTGCAACGGCGTGCTGTCGCGATGCCTGGCCCTCATGGAGCTGCTCGAAATGAGGACCATGGCCGTGCGTGGTGCGAGCTGGGCCGGCGGCTCAGTTCACTGACGCTGAGGCGTCGCGGGACCAGATCGTCATCGCAACCCTGGTTTGCCCGACATCGTAATTCACCGATCAATACACCGGGAACGCGATGGCACCGACTGCCTCCGAGCTGTCGGCGGCGTCGGCGCTACTGCCCGCATTGCGTACCCACACGCCGACTTGGAACGAGTTCGCAGAAGGCGGGGCCCACGACCACGTGTTGCTCGTCGACCATCCAGTCATCGGGTACCACGTCGCGCCGTCGAAGAGCCACCACTTGTACTGCAGTGGGGCTGTGCCGCCTGAAATTTGCGCTGTGAACTGGACAGAAACGCCCACTGGTGATGGGGCTCCCCGTGACGAAGAGATTCCGGTCAATTTCAGCGGGCCACTGGTGGACGGCGCTGTTGTGGGAGTGCTACCCCACGTAATCGCGAACGGCATAGAGCCCACCGCTGCCGCGGTATCGTCGGTGCTGCCGGCATTGCGTATCCACACTCCAACCATGTACGCACTGTTCGCAGCGCTCGGCGTCCACGTCCACGAGTTGCTGGTCGACCAGTCGCTTCTCTGGATCCAGTTGGCGCCGTCGTACAACCACCATTTGTACTGATGTGGGCTCGATCCACCCGTGGCCGACGCCGTGAACACGATGGACGTACCAGCCGGCTGCGGCGCGACGCGATCGGCACCGATGCTGGTCAAGGTCAGCACGCCGCCGGATGGCGTTGTCGCTGGTGGCGGAGTCGAGGTCGACGCGGCCGATATCGCGTATGCGATGCTGCCGTTGGAACCCGAGTTGTCGTAGACGTCAGCACTGCTGCCGGTGTTGCGCACCCAGACGGCGACTCGATACGCCGAGTTGCCCGCGCTGGGTGTCCACGTCCACCGATTGCTCGTCGCCCACTGCTGCGCGATGATCCAGTTCGCGCCGTCGTAGATCCACCACTTGTATTGATATGGGCTGGCGCCGCCGCTGGCGGTCGCTGTGAACGTGATCGATGACCCGGGTGGCTGCGGGGCTGGCCGGTCCGCGGAGATCGACGTCAGCGTCAGTACACCACCCGACGACGGTGCGTCGGGCTCCTGGCTGGAGGTCGAGGACCTCGCGCCAGAAATCGGGAAAGCGATGCTGCCGCTCGACTGGCTGTTGTCATACATGTCAGCCGACGATGTGGCGCTGCGCACCCAAACCGAGACTACTCGCCACGCCGAGTTGACCACAGTCGGCGTCCACGTCCATGTGTTGGCGGTGGACCAATTGCGTGTGACGTACCAACCGACCCGGTCGTCGTACACCCACCACTTGAACTGCGGCGGCGCGGTGCCTCCGTCGACAGTGGCGGTGAAGGTGACTGACGTTCCGATCGGCTGCGGCGCGCTGCGATCGGCCGTAAGGCTGGTCAGGGCCAACGGGCCGGCCGACTCGGAATAAGTGACTGAGGGCGCCGTTCCGTCAGGCGAGACGATCGACCACGTGAGCGTCTGGATCGTCGACAGCGATTCGTCTCGCGCGGTGACAGTCACGTTATACGTGCCAACTGTCGTGGGCGTCCCTGAAATGAAGCCGGTGGATGATTGCAGTGTCAGCCCTGGCGGCAGTCCAGTGGCGGTGTACGTAAGCGGGTGCTCTTCCGGATCGTCGGCATCCAACTGCAGGCCGACCGCTTGTCCAACCCCCGTCGAGCGATCAGCAACTCCGGCAAAAACCGGAGGCATATTGCTGTAGCCGCACACTGGTGATGAGCGTGGACCAACTGTGGAACCGGCTGCGTATGAAGCGACGGTGAAGCAGTATTGCTGGCCGGCGACTGCTTCGGTAAATGGGAAAACGACGCTCGTACCGGCGTCGAAGCTTCGGCTGTAGCCCGACGGACCTTCGACGTCCACCATGTAGCCAACGACCGTGGCATCTGGGCTCGGGTCCCAAACCAGCGTGATGGTGTCGGCGTCTGCAGACACTGGGAACGCCAACGCGCACATGACGGCCGCAATGGCAGTAATCGAGAGATTCCAACCGAGTCGCCGCATCTTTTGGGTCGTGGATTTCGCCGAAGGCCGAACCGAATGGTTGAGCCCCTAGCAAGATATCGACCCGAAATCGCAGTCGCGCAGATCACGCGCACATGCAATTGGTAACTGATTGTGTTCGGCGCTACTTGCACTCGATTTGCAGTGAAATGAGGCGCAGTGACGCGATGTCTTGGGAAACGTCGCGAGTAGAAATGTTACACACTCTGTCGACACGCCGACTTCCGCTCGCGCGCGATCCGTTGCCGAAATCACGCACCCGGTCGTTCCCAGCGGGTACACCAGGGGATGGCCGGATGATTACGGCAGGATGACGACCGAGGTCGACGCGACGCTCTGAGGTGCATCGGCCGTTGCACCGGCACTGCGCGCCCAGATCGCAATCAGATAGCTGCCCGGCATCGACGGCGTCCATGTATAGCCCTGCGACGCGCTCCACCCGCTCATGTCTGTCCAGGCACCGCCGTCCTTCTGTACCCACCATCTGAACGAGTACGGCGCTGCGCCACCCGTTCCGCCTGCCGTCAGGGTCACAGAAGCGCCGACGCGCGCGGTGCTGACGCTTGCCACCAGCGAGGAACCCGTCATTGAGGTTCCGTTTGAAATCGCGAACGGAACGGAAGCGATTGTCTGAGCGATATCCAGAATCGCCCCGGCGTTGCGGACCCACACGCCGATCGCATAGGTACCCGACTGAGCCGGCGTCCAGTTCAACGTCGCATCCGTGCTCCAGTCGCGCGCGAGCGTCCACGAGCCACCGTTCTTCTGAATCCAGTACTTAAATGAGTACGGTGCCGTACCTCCCGTGACACTCGTGGAGAACGTGACGGTCGTTGCGACCGTTCTCGGGCTTGGCACACTGGAGGTGATGAACGCGCTCGGGGGTACGACTGACGACGCCGGAGCAGTCGTCGCCGTAATCACGTAGGGTGCCGTAGTGATCGCCTGCGCCCTGTCGACGCTGTTGTCGGCGCTTCGCCCCCAGACGCCGATCACGTAGTTACCGGCCTGCGCCGGCGTCCACGTCCACGTCGCGCTCGTGCTCCAGTCTTGGACCATCGTCCAAGTGCCTCCGTCCTTCTGCACCCACCACTTGAACGCGTATGGCGAGAGTCCGCCGGTTCCGCTGGCGGTAAACGTTACCGCGGTTCCGGTGGCCCGGGGACTTGACGCGCTCGCACTCAGGCTCGCAAAAGTGATGGCGGTCCCTGATGAGGGCGGCGGAGGCGCGGCGGCCAGAGATGCACTCGTTGCTGCGGCCACCATAAAGGGCAGGGTACCGACCCCCTGAGCAAGATCGGCGGTCGCTCCCGAGCTTCGGCCCCAGACGCCAACCACGTAGTTTCCGCTCTGTGTCGGCGTCCATGTGACCGGGCTGGCGGTCCAGTCCTGTAGCAACGTCCAGGTGCCGCCGTCCTTCTGCACCCACCATTTGAACGAATATGGCGCAGTGCCCCCCGACCCTTGGCCCGTCAGAGTGACGGTGGTTCCGGGCGTTTGCGGACTCGTCAGGTTCGCGGTTAAGCCCGCACTCGTCATCGGAGCCACCGGCGTCGGCGCGACGAGCGTTATCGGCGTCGTGCGCACATTGCCAGCGCCGTCAGTGGCGGCGACGGTGATCACATTGGGTCCACCGGCTAACGTGAGCGTCCAATTCCAATATGCGGTGTTGGTTGCCGACGCCGTGCCCCCTGAGGCTGGAGACCCGTTCACGGTCACACTGCGGATGCCGCTTCCGCCCGTACTGTTGTCGGTTGCCGTGCCAGACATCGTGATGGTCGTCGTGCTGAGTACCTGATTCGACGTATGGCTGGTGATGGTCAGCGTCGGGACGGTCGTGTCCGCGGATGTCCGGTTGATGGTGAGACTGGATGTGCGCCGGTTGCCGGCGCCGTCGGTCGCAACGACAGTCAACGTGTTCGAGCCGGTCGAGAGCGGTACGCTCCGACTCCAGTTCGCCGTGTTGCTGCCCGAAGCCGTACCACCGGTCGCTGTCGCCCCATCGACCGTGACACTGCTGATGCCGCTGCCGCCGCTGCCACTGTCGCTCGCGGTACCGGCCAGCGTGATGCTCGATGTCGTTAGGGTCTGACCGGAGGTATGGCTGGTTACGGAGAGCGCCGGCGCGCTGGTATCGCTGCTAACACCGGGCCGAATGGTCCACACGAACGAGCGGCTTGTGGTCTCCAGACTGTCCGACGCGAACACGGTGACGTTGAATGTCCCTGACGATGTCGGGGTTCCCGTAATTATCCCGGTGGCGGAGTTGAGCGAGAGGCCGAAAGGCAGCCCGGTATGAACGAACTGCAGTGCGCTCCCGTCGGGATCGCTCGCCGAGAGACTGAATGGGCTGATCGCCACGTTGACGGTGCCGCTCTGGTCCGGCGGCTGGACCAGTGACGGAATTGAGGCGACGACCTCGGGCGAGAACGCTCCAGCGGCAGCCATATTGATCGCGCGCACTGCAACGCGATAGAGGACACCGGGGGTGGGCGCGAAGGCATAGCTGGACTGGGTCGCCGGCACGGTGACGCGCTGCACATTGCACGACAGCGGCGTCGTGCTGAGACACACCTCATAGCTCGTGACCGCGTCCTCGGATGGGTTCGGATCCCATGCTGCGCTAATCGACTGTCCCGAGGCGATTGCAGGGAACATCGACAGCCACAGCGACACAACGAATTGCCGACGCATGGCCGAGGCGACAGCAAACGACTCGCCAGATTTGTAATCGTAGTCAACGTGTTGATATACAAGGATTTAGTTCTGAAACGAGCAAAGTTGCGCAGCCTGTTCGAGTTCGGTCCTCGTGTGAGTACTTACGGTTTCGTATTCGTGCTGATCGGCGCTCACCGTGCGCGCGTCGGGACGGACTCCATCTGCGCGCGAGCACTCTGGCGCGCTGGAGTCCGTCCTGATTGTGATCGCCCATCGGATACGCGATCGCCGTCAATGGAACGTGATCCACGACGTTGCGCGCGATCGGCGACGCCGATACCCTTGCGATAGACTTACCCACGTGGAACGTTCGAGCCGGATCTTCGTGAGCGGCCACCGAGGACTTGTGGGGTCGGCCATTTTGCGGCGGCTGCGAGCGGAGGGCTGCAGTCAGATCCTGACAGCCGGGCGCGAGGACTTGGACCTGCGCGACCAGGCAGCCGTCAACACCTGGTTCCGGACACACCGCCCCGAGTACGTGTTCCTCGTCGCTGGCACTGTGGGCGGGATCCTGGCGAACTCGACCCGTCCGGCGGAATTCATCTATGACAATCTCCTAATACACGCGACGGTGGTCCACGCCGCCCATCTGTTTGGCGCCACGAAACTGCTCTATCTGGGCAGCTCGTGCATTTACCCGCGTGACGCGAGCCAGCCGATGCGAGAAGAGGCGCTGCTCTCCGGTCCACTCGAGCCGACGAATGAACCGTATGCGATCGCCAAGATCGCCGGCATCAAACTCTGCCGTTCGTATCGGGTCCAGTATGGTTGTGACTTCATTTCGGCGATGCCAACCAACCTGTACGGACCGGGTGACAACTTCGATCTCACAAGCTCACACGTGATTCCGGCCCTGATTCGCAAGTTCGAGGATGCCAGGGCGGCGGATCTCCCGGACGTCGTCATCTGGGGCAGCGGTACTCCCCGTCGCGAGTTTCTGCATGTTGACGATCTCGCCGACGCGTGCCTGTTCCTGATGAGGCGTTACAGCGAGCACGAACACATCAATGTCGGGACCGGAGAAGATCTCACCATTCGCGATCTCGCGGAGATGGTGCGGGAGGTGGTGTATCCGTCGGCGCGACTGGTATTCGACACGACCAAGCCGGATGGCGCGCCCCGCAAGTTGCTCGACGTCGATCGTCTCCACCAACTGGGCTGGCGTCACCGGATTCCGCTTCGCGACGGATTGCGTGCCACGTACCAGTGGTTCGTCGCGCACCAGCACGAAGCCCGGCGCGCTCGTGCCCACGCGACGGCGTGATCTCTGCCGGCTCCGGCCGCATGCGACTCGAAACCCTGGCCCTGTTGTGCTGCCCGGAGTGTCGGTTTCCGCTGTCGGCGTCCGAGCCCTTTCTTCGCGTCCACACGGCTGGCCTGCAGGCGGCCCACCTGGTTGACGGGGCCGTTGTGTGCCCCGGATGTTCGGCGTGGTATCCGTGCGAGGCGGGCGTGCTCGATCTGCGGCCAGCGGCACTTCAAGCCGAGGAGCGACGCGCGCGATTCGCAACGATGTATGGGCTCGTCGATCGGCTCCGTCACGACGTGCTCCCGGACGCGCACAAGTCACAGCAGGAGCGCTTCTTCACTCAGGAGGCTGAAGGATACGAGCGCGATGTCGTTGGGTCGACCTTCTATCAGGCGCTGGACGATCTGACAGTCCATCGTTGGGGCGCTTCCCTAGCGTGGCATTCCGTGGTGCTGGACGTCGGTGCGGGCACCGGACGCGTCGCGCTCCGGTTGGCAGAACGCGGTCATCACGTCATCGCCATTGACTTGACCGAAGCGCTCCTTCGGCAAATGCAGCAGAAGGCTTCGGATGCCGGCATCGCCGTCGATCTCGTGATCGCTGACGCCGAAAATCTGCCCGTCATGGACGGGGCGCTCGACGCGGCAATCGCTCACGGGGTGCTGCATCACATGACAGCGCCTGCGGCCGTCATCGGTCATATCGGCCGCGCGCTGAAGGACGGCGGCCGCTGGTTCTCTCTCGATCCTCATCGGAGCCCCGCTCGCGGCATCTTCGACGCAGCGATGCGCCGCATTCCGTTGTGGAAAGAGGAGGCAGCACCTGACGCGCTGCAGACCGAGGACCGACTCCTGACGTGGTGTCGAGAGAGCGGGATATCAGCGTCGGCCTCATTCAGCTGCTACGTTCTGCCGCATCTCGTGACTCCGTTTCCGCGCCGCGTCGCACGCGCGATCCTGCGGACCACGGACGCATGCTTCGATCGATCCATTCTGCGAGAGCTTGCCGGTGTGATTCACGTGTCGGGCGTGAAGAGACCGCACGGGCCCGTTCCGCGTTGTCGCAACCGTCGAGGCGTCGCATTCTCGGTGATTGCGTTGGCGGTCGTCTGGTTGCTCGCACGAGCGTGGCAGGTCGATTCCGATGTGTCGCTGAACAGCTCGGCCTACTACATGGGCGGTTTGCAACAGACCATCGCCGTCGCCAATGCCCCGCAGATGTGGGGCGCCTTGATGATCGACTCGCGCGGTCTGCCGCTCGAGCAGGGACTTGACGATATTGGCTACGCTCTCGCCCTGCAGTCTCTGTCTGCCGTCGCTGGGCCGCTCAGTCCTCTCGGCGTTGCGCGACTCCACCAATGGCTGTACGCCGGTGCGGTATTGCTGTTTGCGTGGGCCGTGAGTTGGCGGTTCCAGTCTACGGCTGCCGGCATGGGAGTGCTATTGGCACTGTTGGGCCTCGGGGATCGGCTGGCCATGCTCATCTACGGCCAGGTATCGAACCAGACCATCACGTCGGTATTCCCGCTGATCTTCCTATCGGCCCTCATCTGGTGGACAGCGTCCTTCACGCACACGCCACTCCCATGGCGGTCGTCGCTGGTCATCGGCGCCCTTGCAGGCGCGATCGATATGACCCGACACTCGCACGGACTCGCCATCCTGCTCGCGGCTGCCACGATCGTCGCATTCGGCATCCGCGGACTGCGCCGGCGAGGTCACGTGGTGTTGGCGTTCGGCGTCGGCTTTCTCGTCATGACCAGCGTGGTGCCTGCCGCGCTGAAGCTGCACCGCGACTTGCGGCTGCATCGCTATGAGAGCTGGGACGTCGCTTATCTGAAGAAGCCGCCGCAGCATCATATCGCCTACACGCTGCTGACTGCGGTGGGGCGTTATCCAAATGCATGGGGTCTCCGCTACGAAGATCGAGTCGTGGACCAGTACATCGGGTCACACTCATCCGCGCAGACTGCCGCGCACGTCGTCGACGCGGCGCGGCCGCTCTTCCTGCAGTACGTTCGCGAGCACCCCGTCGAATACCTGCGCACGGTGATGGCTGGCGCGGCAGAACTGCCGGCGTTTCTCGCCTATACCACCTTCATGGCCGAACGACGCTGGACGTTGGCGTGGCCGACGATTCGCTCCGATATCGAGGTCGACGCCAATGATGTCGCCCGCTATGGCGAGCGGCTGCTGATGAATGTGCGCTATCGCTACCTGCGGTTATCGTGGTGGCAATGGACGATCTTCGCTGCGGCATGGGCATTCATGCTGACCGCGGCAGTTGTCGCGCTGCGCAATCGCGGCCCTCTTCGCGGGGAACGGCTGCTGATAGCAGGAGCGATCGTCTATCTCGCGTGGGTGGCGCTGCCGCGAGCCCTCGTGCCGGTGCAAGGCATGGACTTCGTGTTCGCGTTCTGGAGCGTGTCACTCCTTTGTGCGGTGAGCCTGTGGCGCGCCTACCCGCCGCCCTCCTTTCAGCGGTAACGGCCTGAGCGCCAGAATTTCACCAGCTCGATCAGCGCGTAGGCTGCCGCTCGCCACCCGACACTCGATTGCCCCGCGGTCCTCGGCAGACACTCGATCTCCACCTCTTGGAACGACCGTCCGCGCGCGTGCAACTGGATAACGATCTCGGCGTCGGCGAATCCACCAGTAGATCGCAGCGGCAGGCCGGCGAGATCCGCACGGCGGTAGAGTTTCGGCGCGTTGATATTGCGCACGCTGAACCCGAATAGCAACCGAACCACGGTTCGATACAGCCAGGACGACAGCCGTCGGGCACGCGAGTCGGCGCGGACACGATACGCCCCGATCACGACATCAGCCGCCGGCGCCGCGCGCAGATATGCGTCGAGTGCGGATGGCGGAATCTGGCCGTCGGCCGGCAGCAGGCAGACGAGCTCGCCCCGTGCATGTGCGATTCCGGTCTGTTGCGCGGCACCGTAACCACGGTTCTGCGGCAGTTGCACGAGCCGCACGATGGGCAGTTGCTTCGCCAGCGACGCCGCAATCTCCCCCGTCCGATCGCGGCTCCCATCGTCGACAACGATGATTTCGTGCGAGCCTGGCCATCGCGCGAGTACGCGTTCGATCCCGCGCACCACATCCTCGATTGTCTCGGCTTCGTTGTAGGCCGGGACGATGACGGAGACAGCCGGAGCGTCGGTCACAGGACTGTCAGCGTCCGCTGCAATCCGGCGTCGAGCGAGACCTTCGGCGTGCAGCCGAGGGCTCGTTTGCACCGAATGAGTGATGCCACCATGTCACCGACGCGTGGATCTCGACCGGACACGAAGTGCGGCGGCACGCCCAGAATCGCCGCCATGCGCCGGGCCAGTTCCCTCACGGTCACAACCTCGGGCCCCGCGCAGTTCACCACCAGCGACCGCGGCGAGGTCAACGCTCGGCGCGTGATCTCGGCCGCGTCGCCGACAAAAACCGGGTTGATATGCGGCACACGCCCTTGACGATACAGCGTGATCGGCCGACCGGCCTGGAGCGAGCTGGCCAGCCGCGGAATGATGCCCGCCCGCTGTCCCGGGCCATAGGGAAAGAAGTAGCGGACCACGGCGGTCGACAGGCGGCGCTCGCGTACGACAATCGTCTCTCCGTGCCGCTTGCTCAGGGTGTACAGATCGAACGGCGCGGGCTCCATCACTTCGCTGATCGGTCTGGCACGATAGCCGTAAACGCCGCCGGATGAACCGTACACGAACCGTCGCCCCCCAGCGGCAACCGCGTACTCGACGAGCGATGCAGTCGCGCCTGCATTCACCGTGAAGAGCTCTTCGGGGCCTGCGCCTTCCGATGGTTCGCGCACCGACGCCAGATGCACGACCGCATCGATCCGCTGCGGAAGACGAACGTGTCCAAGCGGCCTGCGAAGATCGGCTTCGATCCACTCGACGCCGGGAATCGCCGGCGCCGCGGCCGGATCTCGTGCCAGCGCAAGCACCCGGTATCGCCCGATCGTGCTCTGAAGGAATGCTCGGCCGAGAAAACCGGTGCCTCCGGTAACCAGCACGCACGCACCCCGCCGCAGCATGTCAGGGGCGGGTTGGGGCATGGCGCTCGCGGTACCAGGCGACCGTCTCGGCAATGCCGGTCTCGATCGGTGTCAAGTCGCCGAACGACACCAGGTCGCGGGCGCGCTCGACGCACGCGAGGTGCCGGCGGTGATCGCCCGGCCGTGCCGGGCGACGCTCGATCTCGCCCGTGTACCCCATCTCGCGGCAGATGGCCTGGATCAGATCGAGGATTCGCACCTCATTCGCACACGCGACGTTCAGCGTCTTCCCCCACGCCCCGTCCGTTTCACAGAGGTCGGCCGTCAGCCTGACCGTGTCTCGCACGAATGTGAAGTCGCGGGTCTGTTCGCCCGTTCCCTCGAGAACAGGCGGCAGGCCGGAGGCAATCCGGCGAATGGTGAGCGGAATCACCGCCGCGTAGTCCCCGTCGTTCTGGCGCGGTCCATAGTTGTTGAACGGGCGGATCGTCAGCACGGGAATCTTGAACAGCTCGATCCACGACTGCAACAGGACGTCAGCAGCGAGCTTGCCCGCGGCGTAGGGCGTGGTCGGCCGTGTTGGATGCTCCTCGGACATCGGCACCGCGACGGCGTCGCCGTAGATCTCCGACGTCGAGTAATGCACCAGGCGGGCGAAGGCTCCGGCACGAAGCAATTCGGCGAGCGTGACGGCGATGTCCACGCTGGTCATATACGCGCCGCGCGGATCCGTGAAGCTGTTTCCGAGCGGTCGCGTGGCAAGGTTGAACACGATCTCAACGCGGTGACGCTCGATGGCAGCGCGCATCGCGTCAGGATCCGCCGCGTCCTGCTTCATGAACTCGAGGTCGGGTCTGCGCGCCCGGGCCGCAGCCAGATTGCGTTCACTCCCCAGCCACAGCGTATCGACGACGATCACCCTGGACACGCCGCGCTCGATCAGGTGATCGACGAGGTGGCTGCCGATGAAACCCGCGCCGCCGGTGACAAGCGCGATGGCTCCTCCCAATCGCATGTCAGACGATTTGATTCGGTCGGCGGAGATGCCGTGGTAGCGCACTGAACCGGGCGGGCGCGCCAACCGCCAGGTGCCACGCCGGCACGTCGCGTGTCACCACCGCCCCGGCGGCAATCAGCGCACCTCGACCAATGACTACGCCGGGAAGGATCGTCGCGTTGGCGCCGATCGACGCGCCGCGGCAGATTGTTGGCGCCGTGAGCGGCGCTTTGACGCGAATCGGAAACTTGTCGTTGGTGAACACGACGTTCGGGCCGATGAACACCCGATCCTCGATGACCGTGCCGGTTGGGATGTAGACCATCGACTGGATGCTGACACGACTGCCGATGACCGTGTCGTTGTCCACAACGACGTTGGTGCCCACCAGCACGTGGTTGCCGATGCGACAGCGCTCGCGGATCAAGACCTTGTGACCGGTCCGCACGTAATTGCCGATGTCGACGTCGCGATAGATCACCGCCTCGGATCGAATGATGCAGCGTGAACCGATTCGGACTCCCTTATAGAGCAGGTCCTCGTGCCGTGTCCGTCTCGCCATGATTTTCAGAAGGACATCACTCGTCGGATATCCCAGGATCACCTGCTCCAGCACCATCGTGTGTGCGCCGATCCAGTTTCGACCGTAGGTCTTCAGGCTCTCGTGCAGCAGGCAGCCGCGCCCATATCGCTCAATCATGCGTAGGTGTGAGGATAATCCAGACGCCGAAGGACAATCAGCGCAAACATTGCGAGCGACCGCTGCCACGGCGCCAGCGCTCGCTCCAGCGCGCGAATCGCCGAGAAGCTCCAGCCCGGCGCCAGGCTTCGCAACGACACGCCGCCCGACAGCAGATACACGAAGGGCATCATCGGCGTAACCCGGTCAATCCGCCACGCCGGGAACTCACGTTCGAACCGAGGTCGATCCCGCTCGAAGACGATCCACGGGAGTGCGCCGTTGGCGGCAGACAGCAGACCGTTGCCGGCGATCCGCCATGACGCGGCGTCAGGTGCGAATGGCTCGTGGTGCCACCGGTATACGAAGCGTGACCACGGCGTGACCCAGGGCTCGATCATCGCGATTGCACCGCCAGCGCGGACACAGCGCGTGGCCTCGACAAAGAACGCCTGGGGATCAGACAGGTGATGCAGCACGTTGGTCATCACGATACCCCGCAGCGAGCCCGCTACGAAAGGCAGACGCAGACCGTCCAGTACCAGACCAACATGTGGAACCGAGAAGCACTCGGACGTGACGAGATCCGGCACCCGCTCACGCATGAATCCGCCACCCGCGCCGAGTTCCAGAACCGGTCCATCGCCCGACGGGAGCGCGGCGGCAATTGCGGAGTACCACTCGAGATAAATCTGGCGAAGGACGTCCTTGTCTCGAATGATCTGTTGGCGCAGCCGCGTAGTCGCTGGATCGTCGAGGTCCAGGCCCCGGGTGAGCGGGTGGGCCAGCCACCGCTGCAGCATCATGTCAGATGAACCGGATCTTACGCGCAGCAAACGCGGTCATGCGCAACAGTAGCCAGCCGTGGGCCCACCGCCGTATGTTGGTCGTTCCGTACGTCCGCTCGCGATATCGCACCGGCAGCTCGACGATGCGAAGTCCGAGTTTGGCGGCGCCGAACAGCAGGTCGAAATCGCCAAACGGATCGAAGTCGCCAAAGTACGCGCGTCCCGCAGCGATCTGCTGGTAATGGTGTCGGCGAAGCACTTTCGTACCGCAGAGCGTATCTTTCAGGGGCTGGCCGAGCAGGTAGGAAAATGCCAGCGCAAAAAACTTGTTGCCGACCATGTTGGCGAAGCGCATCGCCTGCCGCTCCATCGGATAAATCAGGCGGCTGCCGTTGATGAACTCGCCGAGCCCGGACGTCAGCGCCGCATGGAACTTCGGCAGTTCCTCCGGAGCGACGGTCAGGTCGGCATCGAGAATCATCAGCGCCTCTGCGGTCGCGACGGCGAATCCGGCACGTACGGCATCACCCTTGCCGCGCCCCGGCTGCTTGAGCGCGCGAATGCGCCGGCCTGGATAGCGCGTGACGACGGCCTGGATCTCCTCCCATGTGCCGTCGCTCGAATGACCCTCGACGAAGATGATTTCGTCCTCCGGCCCCATGCGAGGCACACGCTCGACGATGCCGGCGATGTTGCCTCGTTCGTTGCGCGCCGGCACGACGACCGATACCGAAACCGGCGTCGGCGACGGAGTCGCCGCCGGGCGGACGAGGGCGATATTGACGAGGGCGAACCATCGCAGCACCGGTAACGGAGCGAGCCAGCGGTTCACGAACGTGCTGATCACGGGAATCTGGACCGGGAGCAGGATGTGCTGCGATTCGCTGATCAGCTCGAAGCCGGTCAGCCGCAGAAGATTCGCGACATCGGCAGGCGTCACCCAATTGTGCTCGGGGCCCTTCGTCGTCAGGCCGAATCGCCACGCCAGGGTGAGGGCCGGGCGCCAGAGGCTGCTGTAGTACGCAATGATCACGCGCGTGCTCGGCCCGCAGACCTGGCGCAGTTGTTCGAGCATCACCTGAATGTCGCGTTCGTGATGCAGGGTGCCGTTCAGGATGACCCGATCGGGTTGCAGCCGCCGGAGCCCGTCCCAGCCATGTACCTCGATGTCCGCCGGTACGTTCGCGGCCGCATCCGGAAACGCGACGCGCATGGCGGGCCGCGCCAGCGAATCGAGCAGCAATCGTGAGCGCGGCGCGATCTCTACGATGGTGCTGTCGGCCGGCAGGTGATAGGCGACATATCGCGCCACCACGCGGTGGAGGTAGCCGTTCGGCGGCCGTCCCCGATTCGCCGCGGCCACGAGCAAGAAGAACGCGGCCGCCAAGCCAACTCCGCCTGTCAGCCAGGTCAGCGCGATTTGAAGCGTCGGTCGATATCGCAGACTGACGGCGCCGACACCCGGAGGCACCTGCACACCGATCAGGCCTCCCGCGACACGAACCACCGGAAGGTCCGCGCCCGCAGCGCGGGCGACCCACGCCGGGCGGTGCATCTCGGCGACGACCAGCCACCGCGGCCCAACCGCACTGGGCGCAAACTGGACCTCGATCTCGCCGTGCCGCCGCTGTACGCGCACGCCGCTGGTCCGTGCCACAAGCGACAACGGCTTCAGATCGAGACAGAGCAGCCCGCCGATCGTGCAGCCGGGCAACGCCGACTCTTCGGCGCGCAGCGCGGATTCGTGCACGAACGCCGCGCCGGGCCAAGCGCCAGGATTGCGCAGCAGCCGCAGGTCGCCCGCACCGTGCGTCGTAAATCGCGCCACTTCTTCGAGCGTCGTCGCGACCGGCTCGGTCGCGGTCGCAAGGATCGCGCTCACCCCCATCACATCCAGTGTTGGTGGGTTCGTTACCGTCGATGCATGGCCGCGGATGCGGCCAATGGCGAGATATTCGCTGGGATACATCTCATCGGCGGACACACCCTTGAACGTGCCGTTGACGACCGGCAGCCCGGAGTAGAGCCACATGTTCAACCAGAGTCCGTCGTTGAACACGCGCCGCTCGAGCATGGCCGTCTCGAGCTCCGGCGCAAGATACCATCGTCCTGGAATGCGAGATGTCCATCCACTCAGGCTGGCGACGATCGTCCGGTTGTCGAGAACAGGTGCGACGAGCTCGCGCCCATCGAGTGCACGGCTGACGAACGGCCAGGCCGTGAAAGCGAGCACGGCCACCTGCAGGATCGCGGCGGTCACCGCAGTACGAGGTGAGCGATCGGCCAAGGCCTGCCAGGCCATCGCGGCGAGCGTGATCCCGCAGAGCACCATCGGATCGCGAAAGAGAAACACACCCGAGAGCACGACGCCCGATCGCTCGAGCGCAGGCAGCAGCATCAAGACAAACGCGGCCACGAACGCAGCTCGCAAATACCGGCGATGCGGCGATGCGCCCGCGAAGCCAGCGGCAGCCGCGACCGCGAGGACGAACATCGGTCCGCCGAAGTACGGGATGCGGGCACCGTTCGCGCTGAACGTGAACGGACGGAGGATCATGTCGCCAAGCTCCGGCCACCCGACGGCGGTGCGCGAACTGAGACGTGGCACATCTGGAAACCGTGGGAGTTCAGACAGCAGACTGGCGAGCGTCGGCGCGGCCATCGCCAATCCAATGCCCATGGCGAGCAGAAGCGGCGCCCACCGCGACGCGGCGCGACGCCGGGCAGCAATGAACATGATCGCAAGTGGAACGAAATAGACCGGCACGTACCCGGCATGGCCGTTCGACCACATCAGCCCTGCGACGAGGCCGAAGGCAATCGCGTCGATCCAGCGCCGGCCTCCGGCAGGAGCGTCGAGCAATCGCAGCGCGAACAGGAACAGGAACGGAGCGAGCGACCAGACAACGAACTCGGCGGGCCAGAAATCGGTGAGCACGTAGTTCAGCGATGGTGCCGAAAGAACCCACGTCGTGCTCGCCAGCGCTGCCGCCCACCGACCGCCGCCAACCTCGCGCACCAGCCACCAGCTGCCGGCGGCACCAAGCGCCGCGTGAGCGGCATAGAGGATGCGCGCCGCTGTATCCGGTGCGGCAATGCCGAAGAGCGGCATCAGCGGATGAAAGATCAAAGAAGGATGGAGCGGATGCGGCAGCCCGAAGCCCAGCGCCGACGTCCAGAAGGGGTACACCCCGTCGAGCACGGCGCGAGCGTGGAGCACCAAGCTGAGGATGGCGCTTCGATACTCCTCGTCATCGTACGTGGCGCCGACAATCGCACCCGACAAGAGGAACAGAACCGCGGCCGACGGCAGTACCAGTGCAGCACGGCTGCGCGCTTGCGTCATTCAGACCTGTCGCTCAACAGGAAGCGCCACGACATTGATGGACCCGCCGGCGGGGAGCATACGCACGATCGTGTCGCGGTCTGACGACAGCGGCCTGAACGACCGTTCGTCGACCAGCCGATATTGTGCCTGACTCAGAAGGTCCAGCAGATCGTCAATCGAATCGCCATGCTCGCCAAGGGCATAGGGGGTGAGCTCGACGACGAGGCTCGGGCGCAGCGACGCCAGCGTGGCCATGGCTCCGCGTAGCACGCGTAATTCCTGTCCGTCCACATCGATCTTCACGACGTCGAGTCTCGGCAGCTTCTCGCGCGCGACGACCTCGTCGAGCGTGAGCGCCACCGAGCCCGCAGTGCTGTGCAGGACGCCGCGATGAACCGCATGCGGGCGCGGGGCATCGGCCAAGGGCCACGATGAGTAGTACTCGCGAGCCAGCCGTTCCCCCGGTGCCACGAGCGCGGCCGCGTGGACGATGACCCTGGGGGCCAGATCGGCGTTGAGCTCGAGATTGCGGCGAAGCCCGCCGACGGCCCAGGCCGTCGGCTCGATTGCAATCACGCGTCCCGCTTCGCCGGCATGACGCGCCATCGGCAGCGTGTGCGCGCCGATATTGGCGCCGACGTCGATGGCCACGCCCCCGCGCGGCAGCAGGCGCGATAGTGTGCGGACGGTCGCCCGCTCAAAGGCGCCGAAGAGATAAATCGATAACTGGATTCCGTCTTGCAGATTCAACGCCCAGGTCAGACCCCCACGTGTGCACACGACCGTGCTCGGCGATCGGCCGGCCAACCGGCGGGCGGTACTCACGGCGCGATACAGGATTCCAGCCGCGCGAACCTTGGTCGCGGTCGCCAACTGCATCAGGTTGGCAATGTATCACGCGGCTCGAGAGAGACGATCAGCGACCGCTGTCGTCAGCGCTGCCGTAGAGAGAGCAACGGTTGCGAGAACGATGGATGGGGATGATGAGTGCCGGCAGACGCCGCCGCGTGCCTCGCTCACAGTGCGAGGCGACGCGAATGTTACTGATACGGCGCAGAGTCTCCCGGCACCCGCCAGGCTCGTGTTCAGCGCGTTTTGTTCCGGCCGCCGGCACCGGTGATCCCGAACGCGATGCTTCCGTTCGCCGCCGGGTTGTCATACGCGTCGACTGTGCTGCCTGCACTGCGGACCCACACCGCAACGCGAGTGTTGCCACCAGCCGACGTCGGCGTCCAGGTCCAGGTGTTGCTCGTGGACCAGGCCTGCATCTCCCTCCACGATTTGCCGTCGGAGACAAACCACTTGTACTGATACGGCGCGAAGCCGCCGGAGGCGGAGGCGGTGAACGTGATCGGCGTGCCGACCGCTTGCCCGGACGGCAGGTTCGCCGTCAGAGCCGTCAGCGTCAGTTGCGTCGCTGGATTCACCGGGAACGCGATGCTGCCGTTCGATTGCGGGTTGTCATAGGCGTCCGTGGTGCTACCCGCACTGCGGACCCACACGGCGATGCGGAAGCCGCTGTTGGCGATTGAGGGCGTCCACGTGTAGGTGCTGCCGGCCGACCAGTTCTGAAGGATCGTCCACGACGCACCGTCGAACACCCACCACTTGTACGAATACGGCGCGGTTCCGTTGGTCGCCGTCGCGGTGAACGTGATCGGCGTACCGACAAGCTGCGGTGCCGTCTGGTTGGCCGTCAGGTTCGTCAGCATCAGTGGCGCCGAGAAGGTGACGGTCATCGCCTTGGTCGCGGCATTACCTGCCCCGTCGCGCGCCGTGATCGAAATCACGTTCGAGCCGTTCTGCAGAGGCACGCCGCTGACACTCCAGCTGCTCGTCCCCGTCGCGTTACCGTTGCCGCCGCGGTCGTTGGCCCACGTGACCTGCGTCACACCCCCGGCATCGCTCGACGTGCCGCTCAAATTGACAGTAGCGGTCGTCGCCGAGAACGTGGACGCCGACGTCGGCTGTGCGATGGCAACGACCGGCGCGGTCGTATCGAGTGCGTTGTAGGTGACCGTCATCGTATCGGTGGACGTGTTACCTGCTGCGTCACGCGCGGTGATCGTGATGACGTTGGATCCGCCAAGCAACGTGATTCCGCTCGCGTTCCACGAGGTCGTGCCGATCGCGGTGCCGCTGCCGCCACGGTCGTTGGCCCACGTGACCTGCGTCACACCGACGGCATCGCTTGCCGTGCCACCAACCGTCAACGGCGTCGTGCTCGTGGTGAACGTCGCAACGGAC
>Ga0111538_10001307_pt1 | contig 34851 bp, 27 predicted proteins | sample SoiMethybrSBSTD1_FD_79669 | JGI IMG/M metagenome (GOLD analysis project Ga0111538, IMG submission 79669) | Bulk soil microbial communities from a Populus tree surrounding site in Tennessee, USA - Soil MetaG P. TD hybrid SBSTD1 (version 2)... | ecosystem: Environmental > Terrestrial > Soil >...
AACCGACGGGGGCACCGCCGCGCGCCTACGGCAACCCGCGCCTGTCGCCTGACGGGACGCGTGTGGCGACTGAAATCTACGACCAGAGCAGTGCTGACGTGTTCATCTGGGACTTCGCCGGGGCGACGCTCAGGCGCCTGACCTTCGAGTCCGTCGGCGCCGGAATGTCGGTCTGGACGCACGACAGCCGGCAGATCATTTTCGAGTCTGGTCGCACGGGCACGCCACAGGTATACAGGCAGGCCGCCGACGGCACCGGACCTGTGGACACGCTTTCATCGGGCACCACGCCGCACTGGCCGACGTCGCTGACGCCGGACGGGAAGTGGCTCGCCGGCTTTGACTTGCGGCCCAAGACGGTCGCCAACGTCATCTTTCTCCCAGTGACACAGGCGGTAGGCGAGTCGCCCTCGGATCCACTCGTAGAAGCTCGCTTCAACGGGGCAGTCGCCGAGTTTTCCCCGAATGGTCGGTACATCGCGTACCACTCGGATGAGCAGTCGGGCCGCAACGAAATTTACGTCCGGCCATTCCCGCGCGTGGACAACGGCCTCTGGCAGGTCTCGACGACGGGCGGCACACGCGCGGTCTTTGCGCGGAGCGGCCGCGAGCTGTTCTATCTCGACGCGTCGAATGCACTCATGGCAGTGCCAGTCGATACCTCCGGACCGTCGATCAGTATCGGCACCCCGGTGAAGCTGTTCGACACCAGGTACGCCCAGCCAAATCCAACGCGCCATTACGACGTGTCGGCGGACGGTCAGCGATTCCTCATGCTCAAACAGACCGGCGCCGGCGAGCCGATCAGCATGGTGGTCGTCGAGCACTGGTTCGAGGAGCTGAAACAGCGTGTGCATGGACAGTGAAACGGCCGCAACGCCGCATTGACGGTTCAGATCACACCGCATCCTGTGACTCAGCGTCACGAATTCACCCACGCTCCGCCATCCTTCAGCCGTCGGCCTCGAGGAAACGGATTTTGCATCGAACACGTTGATTGTTGGACCTCGTTTCGACTCGTCCGACTGGCGGCATGCTTTGATTCGACGCACACTCGCACGGATCAGCTGGAAACACGCCGTTGGTGAAGTCTGCCTGATCATCATCGGCATTCTCGTCGCCCTTGCCGTTGATGCGTGGTGGGATCGCCGTCAGGACGCGGCGACTGAGCAAGCGTACTTACAACAACTGTTGCTGGACGTTGATGCGAACGATCAAGCGATCCGCGACGTTCTGAATCGGCATTCAGCTGCTGTCGATGCGGCCACTCGGCTCGCCACGTCGTTCGACGCCCCGGGGTCGCTCCCGTCCTGTGAAGTGATGGCGGACATGCTCCTCTCCGCACTGACGTGGCAACCGTTGGAGCTGCGGACAGGTACCTACTCGGCCTTGCTCGCAACTGGGGACATCCGCCTGATTCGCGACAGTGACCTGCGCGCAGCGGTAATCCGCTATGCGGGCGTTGTCGATACCGTCACTCGTGCAGTGAGCCAGACGGAGGGAGAAGCGTGGACCACGGCGCAGCCCTTCCGCCGTCGCGTCGAGTTCTTTTGGCGTTCCCTCGAACCCAGAGCCACATCTGCACCTCCGCTGTGGGCGGGGTGCAACTTTCAACCGCTACGACACGATGCGGAGATTCGCGAGGCTCTCTTCTCGACCCACCTGCTGCATTCGAACCGCATTGAGGCGATGAAGGATCTCGCCGGAGCGAATGATGCCCTCCGCGCGCGCCTACGTCCTGTCGTTGCGTCGCGTTGAAGCCGAAACCTCGTCATGGCTCGGAAGCGGCCGACCTATTCCGTCTACATCGTCGAACTCTCACGCAGGTGTACGAGAACGCCGTGCGCGCTGGCCCCGCTCTACGTCGGGCAGACAGCTCACACACCTGAACAACGGTTCGCCCAGCACAAGGCAGGAGGAATGCTGGCGGCGGGGAAGGCACATCGATACGGAGTGCGACTTCGATATGACCTGATGAAGGGCATCGGCCCGTTCTCCTCACGCGCAGATGCGGAGCGGGCGGAGAAGCTCGTGGCGGAAGCACTGGAGCGGCGTGGGCACCGTGTGTTTTGGGGCTGACCGGCCCGACCGGCGGAGTTCGCCGCTCAGATAATCCGATGCTCCTGCAACAGATCCATGATCTGCTGTCGACTCGCACGAAACGCGTCCCACACCGAGCGGCACCATTCCGAGATGGATGCGTCCCGTTCCGGACCCGGAGGTACCTTCAGCACATCCTCGGCTGTGATGGATCCTCGTTCAGCAGGAAGGGCGATCTTCGGCCACGGGTACTTCTTCCGTCCGAGCCGCATGTGAACCTGCTGCACCTGCAGGCCGGTGAAGTTCTTCTCGACGTGCAGAAACAACCCGATGAGGGCAAACACCACCGCAATGGGCTTCGTGTCAACCGTCGCGATCTGTGCACCGTGAGCGTCGACGACGAGCTGGAGGATAAAGGTCTCCCTTCCTCGAGTACCTGAGTACACGTAGAGCTGGTCGTAAGCCGAGAATTCCGAATGTGTCATGTCGCTGTCATTCGCTGCATAATGCGCCATGGCCACGCGAGAGCAACTCCACCAGCTCGTGTCGTCGCTGCCTGAAGACACCCTCGATCCGGCATACACGGTCCTCATGCAGCTGCAAACCGGAATATCTCCCGAACGGGCCGCCGGTCTCGAGCATTTCCGTCAGGCGCAGGAGCGGGTGCACGAGCGGATGCAGGAGCGTATGCGCGAGATGGTCGAACTGCTCGCATCGAGGACCGTCGAGAGGCGGGGAGGAGCCGGTTCGTTGCTGGGCGCCGCACCTGTTCGGTAATCACTCGTCCGGTCACGCTGAGGCAGGTATCCTCACCGCTGTACGCCGCGGAGGGTCTATGAAGCGAATTGCCTGCGCGATTTTCGTGTTCCTCGGTGTCGCTGTCGCCATCCATGTCCTGCGTGCGCAGGACCTGAGGGCACTGACGGGCGCCGGCGCCTGTCTGCACGACGCCGACACGACGACGCCGAATCGCGCCCGTCGGGACCAGGCGATCGCGCTGGCCCGCGCCATCAATGGTGCACAGGCAGAGGCCGCCAGGCGAACGGGCCGATATCAGACGCTGCCGCAGCTTGGAAACATGCCGCCGACGCCGCCCGGGTTCGATCTCCGTCTCTACTCGGATGGCGATGGTTATCTCTTCTCGCTCAAGGACAGTCGCGATCCGTGTCGGTTCGGAATCTTCTCGGACCAGTACGGGACGCTCTACCAGTTGAGTCCGACGCGACCGTTGATTGCGAGTTGATCGCGCGATGGCGACGAAACTCACTCTCGGCGTTCTTCCTGTCGCGGTCGCCGTATCGGCGGTGCTGTCGGCGCAGCAGCCGTTGATGCACTTCGATCGCGTGCTGCTGCTCGAGCCGACGTCCGAGACGTCTGCGAACGTCAGTTTCGGCGACGTCAACGGCGACGGTCACCTCGACGTCATGCTGGCGAAGGGACGCCACTGGCCGCTCGTCGACCAGATCCTGATCAACGACGGCAAAGGACGCTTCGAAGCCAGGCCGCTGGGCGTGGCCGACCGCACCTACACCGGACTGCTCGCCGATCTCGATGGAGATCACGACCTCGACGTCGTCATCAGCAACGATGATCCGGATCCGAAGCGGGTGTATCTGAACGACGGACGCGGCAACTTCACGCCCGGATCGATCTTCGGCAAGCCTGCGTGGCCGACCCGGAACGTGTCGGTGGCCGATCTGAACGGCGATCAGCTGCCCGACATCATCGTCGCGAACCGCACTGGAGACGACAGCGGCTTCAACTACGCCTGTCTCAACCGCGGAGCAGGGACGTTCGACGCTGACTGCATCCCGGTCAGCCGCGAATCGACAACAACGATTACTCCCGCTGACTTCGACGGGGATGGCCGCGTCGATCTGGCCGTGCCGCACCGCGAGGGCGGTCAGAGTTACGTCTACCTGAACGACGGGAAAGCGGCGTTCGCGAAGAAGATCCCGTTCGGTCCTTCTTCGAGCGCAATCCGTGTGTCGGCGGCCGCCGATCTCAACGGTGACAAGCGTCTCGACCTGGCAGTCATCGACGAACGCACGGGTCCGGCGATCTACCTGCAGCAATCGAACGGAAGCTTCGGCGGGCGGTTGCCGGTTGGTCCACCGACGAGCACTCCTTACGCGCTCGGCGTCGCAGACGTCAACCGCGACGGCAAGGTGGACGTCATCGTCGGCAACGTCGAAGCTCCATCAGCGGTCTACTTCAACGTCGACGGCCGCACGTTTTCGAAAGTCACGTTCGGCGACAACAAGGGCACGGCCTACGGCATCGCTGTCGGCGATATCGACGAAGACGGTGTCATGGACATCGCCGTCGCCCGTTCCGAAGCGCCCAACGTTCTCTACTTCGGTAGTCGCTGACTGTCCGCAGCACCAGCAGCCGGCGGAGGCTTCTCAGCAGCCTCGCCGGCGGTATCGGGATTCGTTTTTAGGCTTTGAGATTCAGAAGTTCCTACTCTTCACGCACACGTTGAGCAAGCAGCCACTGCCGGCTGACTGGTCCATCCTGGCGCTGACGACGGCGGATTATCCACGCTGCGCGTTTGACGATCAGCGCACCGAGGATCAATCCAATCGCAACGAGGAGCAGCGAATCGGTTGTCATGCTGTGAAGATCGGCAACGCGTGTGCCCGCCAGACATCCGCACGATTTCGCGTGCCTGCACGCTCGACGCTGACATAAAAGAACCGTCGATTACAGCCTTCGCCGCGTGTGAAGTGTCCGTAAATATTGGGCTTTTGTGTTGACTCCTCGCCACCCGCGATCGTATCGCTCAGGTGCCTTGCGACTGATGCTCAGCGGTCTGGGGACAAGAAGAACACACAACAGTTCAGCTTGAGGCTGCTGGGCCTGCCAATTGCAGTCCTTTTTGGCCATGGCAAGGTTTGCTCTGTCAGCCATTGCTTCGGCGTGCATCGTGAGCGCGTGCGGCGCGATCAGCTCATCTGCGATTTCGATGGTCAACCATTCCAGCGCGGTGCCGAAGTCCGCCACGCGCGATGCGCTGATAGCGCGCGCGCAGGTGTGGACGGCGACGACGGTGTCGTCGATCGACATCAAGCGCGGTCCGGAGGAGCCCGGTGCGTTTCCGTTCGCTGCGACCGTCAGGTGCGACTACCTGCCCAAGGAGCTCTCCGGTGCTTCGCCGAAGTTCGCCTGCAAGGCCGGCGAGGACGAACTGAAGGTGAAGTTCGGCGGGAACAACGCGGAGGTCTATGCGGAAGTCGCGGCCACACGACTGCTGTGGGCGCTCGGCTTTGGAGCCGATCGCATGTACCCGGTGCGCGTCATCTGCCGTGATTGTCCGAGTGTGCTCTCGGGTATCGCCCGTGAGAACAACGAGACGATCTTCGACCCGGCAACGGTCGAGCGCAAGATGCCGGGACATGAACTCACTCCCGACAGCTCGTGGGCCTGGACGGAGCTGGATGCGGTAAAGGTGGAGCAGGGCGGCGCGCCGAGAGCGCATCGCGACGCGCTCAAACTGCTGGCGGTGTTTCTCCAGCACACCGACACCAAGCCGCAGCAGCAGCGCATTGTGTGTCTTGAACAGAGGCAAGCCGTCGACGCTGCTCAGGGCAAGCCAGCGGCCGAGGAGCCGTTCGTCTGCGCACGGCCGTTCATGATGATCAACGACCTCGGCCTGACGTTCGGCAAGGCGAACCTGTTCAATGCCAACGGCATGGGCATGCACCTGGTGCAGTGGTCGGCGACGCCGATCTGGAAGGGCGCGGCCGGCTGTGTCGGCAATCTGCCAAAGTCGGCGACCGGCACGCTGAACAACCCGGCCATCAGTGAAGAGGGCCGGGCGTTCCTGGCGAATCTGCTGACGCAGCTGACCGACGATCAGATCCGCGCGCTGTTCGAAGTGTCGCGTGTGACGCTGCGGCTGCGCGACCCGGGCAAGGCGAAGTCCGGGTTTGCCACGGTCGAAGAATGGACCGACGCGTTCAAGCGGAAGCGGCAGGAAATCGTCGAGCGCCGCTGCGCGTAGGCCGCTGCGCGGCAATTCAAGAGGCAAAATGCAAAATGCAAAAGGCGGTGAAATTCTGCATTTTACATTTTGAATTTGCATTTTGCATTTCCAGTATCCATGTTCGACATCCACCCCATCATCTGGTTGCAGTCCTGGGCGTCGCCCACGCTGACGGCAGTGATGAACGGTGTGTCCCTGCTGGGATACACGCGCGCCTACGTCGCCATCGCCGTCCTGCTGGCGCTCGGCTTCCGGCAGCGCGGCGCGATCGCGCTGCTCGTCCTGCTTGCGCTGAACGGGGCATTCACCGACATGGCGAAGACTGCGGCGTCAACGCCGCGGCCCGACGCCGATAGTCGCGTGCAGGCGCTGTCCCTGTATGCCTCGGAACTCCGCCAGCGCGAGGCCGACACGCCGACGGAGGTCGAAGACAGCTCCGGCTTTCCGTCCGGGCATGTCAGCGCCACCACCACGTTTGCCGTCGGGTTGGCACTGCTGTTTCAGTGGCGCAAGCGCCGTGGCTGGTTGTTCGCCGTCGCCTGGATCGCGGTGATGGCCGTCTCGCGGATGTATCTGGGACGCCATTTCCCCGGTGACGTCATTGGCGGCGCGCTGGTCGGCCTGGCGGCCGTGTCGGTCGGCATCGGCGCGCTGAAGCTCGATCACCTCGCGCGCGAGCTGCGTCTCCACGATCCGTGGCCGGCGCACCGTGTGATGACGGTCGCCCTCGTTCTCGCCGGCGCAGCACTGCTCGTCGGTCTCCCTGACGCGGACGACGCCGGCCGGCTGCTCGGCACCGCGATGGGTGTTCTGTTCCTGGTGCATCACGACGTGTTCGCACGCGAGACGTCGGAGTGGCCGCGGGTGCTGCTGGTGACGACTGCCGCCGCTGCCTTTGCGATCGCGTGGGTGATCATGTCGGCGCTGTTCGCGCATACCTCGCCGTCCAGCGCGAGCGCGCTGCGGCTGGCGGCAAGCGCGCTGCCGAACGCCGCTGTGCTGATTGTTCCGGCGTGTATTCCTGCGTGGATGCTGCGCGCCGGTCCCGTCGGCGCGCGCAGGATGCACTGATACGCGCGCCTATCCCGACGAAACCATCTCGCCCGCCGGCTCGAACCGATAGCCGATCTCGCGGATCGTCTGGATGTAGATCGGATTGTGCGGGTCCGGTTCCACCTTCGCTCGCAGCGTTGCCACGCAGCGGTCGATGCTGCGCGGCGTCACGAACACCGAGGCACCCCAGACGGCATTCAGGATGGTGTCGCGCGCGAGCGCGCGCCCGGGGCGCGACGCGAAGTAGGCGAGCAGGGCGAACTCCCGTGCGGTCAGCTCGATCGGCACGCCATCGCGCAGCACCTTGCGAGCCGTCAGGTCGATGTCGCACGAGCCAAAGCGCCGCACGGTGCGCTCACTTCCGCGACGCCGCAGCAGCGCGCGCGCACGTGCGATCAGTTCGCCGACGCGAAACGGCTTCGTGATGTAGTCGTCGGCGCCAAGATTGAGCCCGAGGATGACGTCTTCCTCCTGGCCTTTCGCGGTGAGCATCACGATCGGCACGTCGATGCCGCGGGCCCGAATCGTGCGGCAGACCTCGAACCCGTTCATCTTCGGCAGCATCACGTCGAGCAGGATCAGGTCGATGCCGCCGCCGAGTGCGGCGTTGAGTCCGCGCTGGCCGTCTTCGGCAATCTGCACGTCGAAGCCCTGCGCCCGCAGCGTATCGGAGAGGCCGCGTGCCAGCGGCGCTTCGTCCTCGACCAGCAGGACCCGTCCCTCGCTCACAGTGAAGTGCTTTCGACCTGCGCCGGTTGCGCGGTCACGCTCTTGACTGCCCCTGTCGGCAGCCACAGCGTGAACGTGCTGCCGACACCTTCGGTGCTCTCGACGCTGATCGACCCGCCATGTGCACGGGCGATCAACTCGACGATGCTGAGGCCGAGGCCGACGCCGCTGGTTTCCTGCGCCAGACGCTGATCGACGCGATAGAACCGGCGGAAGATGCGCCGCTGTTCGCGCGCGGCGATGCCGATGCCGCTGTCCTGCACGGCGAACGCCACGCCCTGCGCGGCCGGCACCACGTGCAGGACGACCCGTTTCTCCTGCGGCGAGTACTTGACAGCGTTGTCCAGAAGGTTGATCAGCGCGGAGACGAGCGCGCCTTCGTCGGCGAGAACAGGCGGCAGGTCGGAGGCAATCTCGATGCGCAGGTCGCAGTCGCGCGGCAGCCGCTCCCGCATCGCCGTGACCGCCGCGTGGACGACTGCAGCCGGTGCGACAGGAGCAAACACGAATCGTTCGCGTCCACGCTCCAGCCGCGAGAACGCCAGGAAGTTCTCGATCAGGCGTGTCAGCCGCGCATTTTCCGTCGCCAGCAGGTGCAGGTATTCCCGCGTCTTCGTTTCGTCCAGCCGCGCGTCCGCGAGCAGGCCGTCGACGAGGACGCGCATCGACGCCAGCGGCGTCCGCAGTTCGTGCGACACCGCGGCAACGAGGTCTGTCTTCAGGCGCGCGAGGCGCAGTTGACGCCGGAACGCGCTGCCCGTGACGACGGCGATGAGCACCGTGGCAGCAAACGCCGAGGCGGCGACCGCCGCGTAGGCGAGCTTCTGGCGTTTGACCGTCGACTCGTCGACGGGCAGGTTCTCGATCGGCTCGAAGAACGAGAGCTGCCAGCCGGGAAGTGCCACGCCGGCGGCGACCGCCTCCATGTCCGCCTTCTCGTCGGGTGCAAAGGTGTTGAAGAGGATGCCCGACGGCTGCACCTCGTGCAGCAGGTCGTGCATCATCGCTTCGATGCGTCCCGTACGGTAGAGCAGCACGGTCCGTCCATCAGACGACGTGAATGCCCACACGTCGCGCAGGGCGGTCTGTTGAAATACGCCCGGGTCGAGCGCCAGCCCGCCGCGTCTGGCGATCTCGGTGGACAGTTCCAGCGCTGCCTGGGTCGGCAGCATGACGTTGCGATCGAGCTCCCGCAGCCGTCCCATCAGCGCGACGCGCGTGTCGGCCCCGAGCGGGCGTTCGTAGTCGTTCAATTCGCCGGCAATCGTTCTGACCCGTTCCTGCCGGGCCTGACCGGCCGGCATCTGTTCCGCCGTCGCCAGCTCGCCGGCAATCGTCTGCGCAACGGAAGTGGCGCGCGCATCGCGATCCGGAAACGCGATGCGGCCGTACTCGTCGAGGAGGATGGCGCCGTCGCCCATGTCTCTATCGATCAACTGGAAGAATCGTCGTCTCGCGTCGCCGCTGCCGTTGATCTGTGCCGCGTGCGCCTGCCAGTGCGCTTCGACCCGCGACCGCACGAGCCGCAGCTGGGCCCGATACCCCTCCAGCATGCTGCGCCGTACGGCATCGGACTGCACCTCGAGCGCCTCGTTCATGAACCAGAGGACGCACGCCGCCGGCAGCAGCGTCAGCAGGACGAGCAGCGCGATCAGAGAGGTGTGACGGTCGCGGCCGTCGGGGCGGGTAAACACTCGGTCGGTACCGTAGCGGAGGGTTGTTACCGGATTATTACCCGTTCGAATCGTTCGAATCGTTCGAATCGTTCGAGTCGTTCGAGCCGTTCGCGTTCACCACCCGAGTGTTCCGGACCTCTCGCACGTTCGAACGTTTCGAACGATTCGAACGTTCATTTCTTCGTCAACGTCAATTGCTGCGGCGCGCCGCCACCGGCGGACGTCTGCGTGCCCTCGATGGTGTTTCCCTTCACCTGGCCGGTGAACTGCGCCATCTTTTCGGCGACGAGCGTCACGTCGTTGCCCCGCAGACGGCCGGTGACCGGAACCATCCGGCCGTCGGCCAGCTTCGCGGTCCCGGTGACCATCTGATACTGCTGTGTCAAAGTCATCTCGCTGCCGTTGGGCATCTGCCACGTGCCGGCAATCTTCGCCGGGACGATGTTCAGCATGACGGTGCACCAGCTGCTGCAGTTGTCGAGCGTGACCTGTTCGTCAGGCGTCCAGTCCTGGATGCTGAAGGTGTTCAGCACGACTCGTGTTCCCGGCTGCATGTTGAAGATCTTGTCGCGCAGCTCGAGCAGGTTGCTCGGGAGCAGGAACAGCGCGAGCACCGTCGCCTTGGAGAAGTCGGCCTTGTACATGTCGCCCTGGACGAACTGGGCGCGTTCGGCAACGCCTTCCTTGGCGGCGATTCTCTTCGACAGTTCCACCATGTCGTTGTTGTATTCGACGCCGAGGCCGCGCGCCCCGAGCTTTGCCGCGGCGATGACGTTCCGGCCGTCACCGGAGCCGAGATCGATGACGAAGTCCTGGGGCGTGATTTTCCCCACTTCCATCATCTTGGCGACCGTCTCTTCCGGTGATGGCACCCAGACAACGTCCTTCCCCGGCTGGCCGACCGTCGGGACGAATTCCTCTTTCGTCTGCGTCTGCGCGGCGACAGGAGATGCGAGTGCAATTGCAACGAAGGTGGCGGTCAGAACTCGACCCATCGGTTTCTTCATGACAAAGCCCCTCGAGCCGACCTGAAAGGTCGTCCTCTACCAACTACCAACCATCCAACTATCCAACTACCAACTACCAAGGCCCACTACATATACCCGAAAAGTAGGACTAGAATCTGGCGCTGGAGCTTGTCGGCAGACCGCCTGCTCTGGAGGACCCTATGAACACGTCGATGCGACGCATCGTTCCGGCGCTGGTGGTAGCCCTTGGCATCGCTGCGGCCACGATGCACGCGCAAGCGCCCGCAGGGCGGGGCGGTCGAGGCGCGGCCCAGGCGGCGCCGGCAGTCCCCGCCGAGCCATTGAGCGCGCTCGCGCCCGAGAACCTCAGCAAATCGCGGGCGAAGGCTCCCTTCGACATGACGGGGAACTGGTTCATCAGCGGCAGCGTGCCCGGAGGGGGGTGGCTGTTCGGGCGCACGCCCGCCGTCCTGCCCAAGCTGACTCCCGCCGCACAGAAACACTTCGACGCCTACGCGGCCGCGACGAAGGACGGCAAGGTCTATCGCGACGACATCGGCAAGTGCTGGCCCGCCGGCATGCCGGTCATCATGACGCGGGTCTGGCCGATCGCGGTGATTCAGCTGCCGACGGCGATCTATATGGTCAGTGAGTTCATGAACAGTCTGCGCGTCATTTATCTCGACGGACGCCAGCACACGGACCCCGACGTCGTCGTCCGCACCTTCAACGGCGAGTCCGTCGGACGCTGGGAAGGCGACACGCTCGTCGTCGACACGCGCAACTTCACCGAGCTCGACAAGCATTGGGTCGATCAGGGAATCCCGGCGAGCAAGGACTTCCGCATGATCGAGCGCTACAAGCTGATCGACAACGGCAACACGCTGCAGGGCGAGTGGACGCTGATCGATCCGCAGAACTGGGAAGGCGAGTGGAAGGGCACGCGGCAGTGGCGGCGCGTGATCGACCACGACATTCAGGAAGTGGAGTGCCTGCCCGACCTCAACGAACATCTCCAGAGCACGTCGTCCAGCGTGCACGTCCAGTAACTTGGGGGATTAGATGAAGAAGCTGATCATTACGTCTGCGCTGGTTCTAAGTGTCGTCGCGCCGGCATTTGCGCATCACTCGCCGGCGGCCTTCGAGCCTCAGAAGACCATCACGCTCACCGGCACCGTCAAGGAGTTCCGTTGGCAGAATCCGCACTCCTGGATCGAAGTCATGGTGCCCAACGACAAGGGCCAGGAGGTGCTGTGGGCGTTCGAGCTGACCAGCCCGACGTACCTCGTTCGCGCCGGGTGGAAGTCGAACACGCTGAAGCCGGGGGACAAGGTGACGATCTCCGGCCGGCCGCTCAAGTCGGGCGAGCCGGGGTCAGCGATCTTCACGTCGGTGATGCTGGCAGACGGGCGGACGCTTGGCGAGCGTCCGGCACGCCTCGGCGGGCCGGCGGAGAAATGACCATGACCGGTCGCGCGACAATCGCCCTGGTGCTCGCCGCAGGTCTGGCGGCGATCCCGGCCACGATGCTGGCGCAGGGACGCGGACAGGCGGCGCCGCCGGCGCCCGCCGAACCGTTGAGCGCGCTCGCGCCCGAGAATCTCTCGAAACCGCGTCCCAAGGCGCCGTTCGATCTGACCGGCAACTGGTTCGTCGATACGAGCCCGGGCCCGGACGCGTGGCGTTTCGGACCTCCGTATCCCAAGCTGACCCCGAAGGCGCAGAAGGAATTCGACACGGGGATGAAGCTGCTGAAGGAAGGGAAGGTCTACAAGGACGACATCGGCCAGTGCTGGCCAGCGGGACTGCCGCTCATCATGACGCGCTACTGGCCGACGGCGATGATCCAGCTGCCGACGGCGATCTACATGATCAGCGAGTTCATGAACAGCATGCGCGTGGTCTATCTCGACGGCCGTCAGCACACCGACCCCGACATCGTCGTCCGCACGTTCAACGGCGAGTCGGTCGGCAGGTGGGAAGGCGACACGCTGGTGGTGGACACGCGGCACTTCCGCGGCGATCACCATTGGATGGATCAGGGCGGCGCGTCAATCCCTGCCGGCGAGCAGCTGCGCATCGTCGAGCGGATCAGGCTGCTGCCGGGCGGCAAGCAGCTCGAGATCGCCTACACGATGACGGACCCCGAGAACTGGGAAGGCGAGTGGAAGAGCACCAAGCGCTTCAACCGCGTGAACGACATCGACATCCATGAAGTCGAGTGCCTTCCGGATCTGAACGACCATTTGAAGAGCACCCGGTCAAAGACACAGGTTCAATAGACGGGCCTAAGGCCGAAGCCGAAGGGCTGGTCAGGCGTAAGGCGTCAAGGGATGAGGGCGAGGAGTAAGGTAATGAGGCGATTGTCTTACCGCGCGATTTTTGCGGCGGTTGTTCTGCTTGCCGGTGTTCCTCCCGCATCCGCCCAGGTCAGCTTCGTCGGCGAGTGGGCAGGACGCTACCACGAAGACCAGCCTGACCGCGTGCCCGGCGAGGAGCCCGGCGACTTCAGCGGCATCCCGCTGAACGAAGCCGCACGTCGCTTCGGCGACGCCTGGGACGTGGCGCGACACTCGGTGCTCGAGCATCAGTGCGCGCCTTACACGCTGCCGTACATGTTCTTCGGCCCGAACCAGTTCCGGATCTGGGACGAGAAGAACCCGGACACGCAGGAAACGGTCGCCATCCAGATGTATCTCGGCACCTACCAGCAGCGGCGGACGATCTGGATGGACGGTCGCCCACATCCACCCGAGTACGCGCCGCACACGTTCATGGGATTTTCCACCGGCGAGTGGAACGGCGACGTCCTGACGATTACGACGACGCATATCAAGGCGGGGTATTACAGACGCACGGGCGTGCCGCAGAGCGATCGATCCACCGTCGTCGAGCACTGGATCCGCCACGGCAATCTGTTATCGCAGGTGACGATCGCGACGGACCCGGTCTATCTGACGGAGCCGTACATTCGCAGCCAGGAGTTCGTGTTGATGGACCGTGGCAACACCAACTGGCTCTACAACTGCGAATACGCGATGGAGCTGCCGAAGGACAAGAACGAGGTGCCGCACTACCTGCCAGGGGAGAACCCCTGGATCGGCGAGTTTGCCGCCAAGCACGCGATGCCCGAAGGTGGCGTGCGCGGCGGCGCCGAGACGCTGTTGCCTGACTGGCGGCCAGGCGCCAAGCCCGTGGCGGCCCGCGCCGGAGTCAACGGCGGGTTCAGAGCCGAAGACCAGCCGTCGAAGCTGGCGGCGGGCGAAGTGAAGATGGTGCCGGTGCAGGGCAACGTCCACATGATCGTCGGCGCCGGCGCGAACATCGCCGTTCAAGTGGGTCAGGATGGTGTGCTCGTCGTGGACGCCGGAACTGCCGCGGCGAGTGAGAAGGTCATCGCCGCGATCAAGGCGTTGGCCCCCGGCAAGGAAATCCGCTGGATGATCAACACCACGTTCCGCGCCGACCACACCGGCGGGAACGAGCCGATTGCCAAATCCGGGCGAACGGTCAACGGCAACATCGCCGCGATCGTGGCGCACGAGAACGTGGCGGCGCGGATGATTGCCGCGGGCATTCCGGACGCGAGCCGTCCCTACAACACGTACTTCGAAACGTCACGCGACTTTCCGTTCAACGACGAGGCGGTGCTGATCTATCACCCCGAATCCGCCAACACCGATACCGAGTCGATTGTCATGTTCCGGCGTTCGGATGTGGTGGTTGCCGGCGACGTGTTCAGAACGGACAGCTATCCGGTGATTGACGTCGAGAATGGCGGCACCACACAGGGCGTCATCGACGCGCTGAACCATATTCTCGACCTGACCGTGCCGAGCAAGATGCTGCAGGAGGCAGGCACCTACGTCATCCCCGGGCACGGGCGGATCAGCGACGAACACGACGTCGTCATGTATCGCGACATGGTTTACATCATCCGCGACCGCATCAAGGAAATGGTCGGGAAAGGGATGACGCTCGATCAGGTGAAGGCTGCACGTCCGTCGCTCGACTACGACGGCCGCTATGGCGCCGACACCGGTGCGTGGACCACCGCCATGTTCATCGAGGCCATTTACAAGGATCTGAGTGGCAACCGCAAGGCGGGCGCCGCTCCCTCAAGGAGCGCGAGGTAGCGATGCAAGCCACACACCCATCCCGAGGCTTCCGCCCTCAGGCGCAAGCAGCGTGCGTGTGCGCGGCAGTGATTGCTGCCGTCATCGCCATCGGGCGGTCGGACGTCGCCGCGCAACGCGGTGCCGGCGCGCCACAGGGGCCGCAGACGGCCCGCGCGCGTGGTCCGGTCGATTTCACCGGCACGTGGGTGTCGGTGGTAACCGAGGACTGGCGGTGGCGCATGGTGACGCCGCCGAAGGATGCGAGCGCGACGGCAAGCATTCCGGTCAATGGCGAAGGACGCAAGGCGGCACAGTCCTGGGATCTCGAGGCCGACAACAAGGCCGGCCTCCAGTGCAAGGCCTTCGGCGTCGGCGGCCTTACTCGTCAGCCCGGACGCATTCGCATCTCGTGGCAGGACGACAACACGCTGAAGCTCGAATTCGACGCCGGCACACAGACGCGGCTGCTCACGTTCGATCGCGCGGCGCAGCCATCGGCAGAGAAAACCTGGCAGGGCTTCTCGCGCGCCGAGTGGGAAGGGCCCGGAGTGGGACGCGGCGCGGCGCCGGTCGGCGACAATCGTGTCACCGGCGGCGGGCTGCCCGGCGCGGCAGGCGTCCCCGGCGGCGGCGGACAGGGACTGCGCGGTGGTCCACCGCCGCGCGGCATCGCGCGCATCAACAGCGGCGCCGACATCAAGGTGGTGACGACCAACTTCCGCGAGGGATATCTGCGGAAGAACGGCGTGCCCTACAGCGAGCAGGCCACCATCACCGAGTACTTCCATCGTCTGCCGACTCATCCCAACGGCGACAACTGGCTCGAGGTCATCACCATCATCGAGGATCCGCGGTACCTGTCGCAGCCGTACTACACGAGCACGAATTTCCGTCTCGAGGCGAACGACGCGAACTTCAAGCCGAGCCCGTGCGCGACGGCGGCGCCCCTGCCGGTGAAGGGTGGGCGCGCCGGAAGGCAGTAGCGCGGTGTAATTCAGAATGCAGAAGCAGAATGCAGGATGCAGGATGCAGAGGTTAGAGTGCAGCACGGCCTGCATTCTGCATCCTACATTCTGCGTTTCCGATGTCTGATTTCCCCCACCAGGTTCTGACCGACGTCGCCCACCGGCCGTGGCCGCTGCCGGAAGGGTCATGGATCATGACGCAGAGCTGGCACGACCTGCTGTTCGCGCACTGGCCGGTGGACGCGAGGGAACTGCAGGAACGGCTGCCTCCCGGCCTGCCGCTCGACACCTTCGAAGGGCAGGCGTGGGTCGGGATCGTGCCGTTTCACATGACCAACGTCGCGCCGCGCGGCGTGCCCGCCGTTTCGTTGGTGTCGTCGTTCATGGAACTGAACGTCCGCACCTACGTGACGCTTCACGGCAAGCCGGGCGTCTACTTCTTCAGCCTGGATGCGAACAGTACCCTGGCCGTCGCAGCCGCGCGCACGCTCTTCCACCTGCCGTACTTCACCGCCACGATGAAGATGGACTGGCAGGACGGTCGCTACGGCTACACCAGCGCCCGCGACACGCGCATGGAAGGCGTGGCGGAGTTTGCGGCGACCTACCGACCGATCGGACCGGTCCAGATCGCCAAGCCCGGCTCGCTCGAGCACTTCCTCACCGAGCGGTACTGCCTCTACACGGTCGACAACTCGTTCCACGCCCGCCGGCTGGAGATTCACCACCCGCCGTGGCCGCTGCAGACGGCAGAAGCCACCATCGCGGTCAACACGATGGCCGAGGCCGCCGGGATCCGCCTGCCGTCCACCGCTCCGCTGCTGCATTTCGCGCGACGCCAGGACATGGTGGCGTGGCCGTTGCGAGACGCGGACTAGGACAGTTGGATAGTTGGTAGTTGGATAGTTGGTAGTTTCCTCGCTAGTAGTCGGCTGGTTCGTCCTCGGCGTTCGGCTCCAGCGAGATGATCAATCCGTTCAGCATGCGGCCGATCTCTTCCACTGCCCGCTGCGTATGTCTGTAGTCCGCCACCTTCAGGTAGCGGAGGCGCTGCGCGATTTCGAGTTGCACGTCAACTTCACCTTGTGAGCCCAGCGCGACATCAAGATGGTGGACGAACACTTTCCGCCGCTTCGGTCTCACTGCGCAGATCAGGCGGGCGGCTGCAGGAGCGTTTTGCGGCCGTTTCCCGCGTTTGTGCTCTTGAAGATCGCAGACGGTGCAACGTCCGGCGCGCTCGGAGTACGCAGTTTTTGCCAACTACCAACTACCAACTACCAACTATCCAACTATCCAACTATCCAATTACCAACTTGACTCCGCAGCCAGTCGATAAGTACAACTGCCAGCCTTCAGGGGGGAGGCGTCCAATGCGAGTGGCATTCCGTGCGGCGATCGTTGTGGCGTTCGTGATGCTCGTACCCGCGCTGGCGCGGGCGCAGGCGTCGATTGCAGGCGTGGTCAAGGATGCATCGGGCGCTGTGCTGCCTGGCGTGACTGTTGAAGCGGCCAGCCCGGCACTGATCGAAAAAATTCGCACCGCCGTCACTGACGCGAGTGGTCAGTACCGGATCGAAGACCTCAGACCGGGTACCTACATCGTCACCTTCAAACTCCCTGGATTCAGCGCCGTCCAGCGTCCGGGGATTGAACTCACGGGGTCCTTCGCCGCCAAGATCGACGTCGATCTCAAAGTCGGCACGCTCGAGGAGACAGTCACGGTGAGCGGTGAGACGCCGGTTGTCGATGTCGTGAACGCGCGGAAACAGTCGACGATTACCAACGATTCGATCGCGGCCATACCGACGGCGCGGCTGTATCACAGCATCGCCGCGCTCGTCCCCGGCATCTCGATGACAACGCAGGACGTCGGCGGCATCGCCGGACCGACGACGGTCACGTTCAGCTCGCGCGGCGGCCCCGGCAATGAAGGACGGCTCACGGTCGACGGCTTGTCGCTCGGTGCGTCGCTGAACGGCACCGGCGTGTCGTACACGGTCGCCGACGTCGGCAACGCCGCCGAGATCGTGTTCACGACGGCCGGGCAGATGGGCGAAGCGGAAGTTGCAGGACCGGCAATGAACCTGGTCCCGCGTCAGGGCGGGAACCGGTTTTCGGGTACCTTCTTCGCCAATGGCGCCCCCGGCAGGTTTCAGCAGAGCAACTCCGCCGAGGCGATTGCCGCAGGCCTCACCGCTCCTCAGGACCTCCTGAAGATCTGGGACGTCAACGGGGCGGTCGGCGGCCCGATCCGCCGCGACCGGTTGTGGTACTTCGCCTCGGTCCGTTACCAGGGAAACCGGAAGACGGCGCCGAGTTACTTCAACTCGAACGCGGGCGATCCGACGAAATGGACCTATGTCAAAAGCGCCAAACAGGCGATTGACGATGGCACGTGGAAGAACGCGAACGCGCGCTTTACTTTCCAGGCCACACCGCGCAACAAGTTCAATTTCTTCTGGGACGAGCAGCAGTTGTGCACCAGCTGCCTGGGCAGCACCAACGACGCGACAATCGCACCGGAAGCGCACTACAACAACCACGCCTGGCCGCGCGTCCAGCAGCTGACCTGGTCGTCGCCGTGGACGTCCACACTCCTGTTCGAGGCAGGATGGGGCGCCAATATCATCGACAAGTATGGGACGCGCCCCAACATCGACAACTACACGCAGCTGATCCCGGTTACGGAGCTCTGTCAGCAGGGGTGCGCCGCCAACGGCGCGATCCCGGGCCTCCGCTACCGCTCGACGGCAACCGCGCCGTTCGTCGGCGCCTACGAGGCGGACAGTCGAGTGTGGAATTGGCGGGCGTCGGCCGCCCACGTCTCGGGCGCGCGGTCGTTGAAGGTCGGCTATCTGGGCACGCAGATCGTGAACCATTTCGCGCGCGTGCAGATGAGCGACGCGTGGATGTCGTACTCCTTCAACAACGGATCGCCGTTCCAGTTCACGCAGTTCATCGGACCGGCAATGCAGAATACGCACGTGACCGTCCACGCGCTGTACGCGCAGGAGCAGTGGACGCTCAATCGGCTGACCCTGCAGGGCGCCGTGCGGTGGGACCACACGTCGGGCTTCTTTCCCGAGCAGACGATCGGCCCGAATCCGTTCGTGCCGACGCAGGTCCTGGTGCCCGAAACGAAGGGCACACAGTACGACGACATCACACCGCGCGGATCGATCGTCTACGACCTGTTCGGCAACGCCAGGACGGCGCTGAAATTCAATTTCGGCAAGTATCTGGCGGCGGCGGACGGCAGTTCGATCACCGGCGGGGTCACCAATCCGCTGAACAACTATGTGGGAACGAACTTCTTGGGCAGCGGGGCCCGCACCTGGACGGACGCCAACACGAACTTCGTCGTCGACTGCTGGGTCAACGGTGTGCTTCCGAACACCGCGGTCGACAATCGACCGTCGGGCGGGGACTTCTGCGGGCAGGGCAACCTGAATTTCGGCAATTTCGTCGCGCCGACCACCAACTACGATCCGGCCATTCTCAGCGGCTGGTCGAAGCGTCCGTACGACTGGAACTTCGGCTGGCAGGTGCAGCAGCAGCTGCTGCCCCGTCTGTCGGTCGAGGTCGGATACTTCCGTCGCATCTTCGGCAATTTCGCGGTCACCGACAACCTGGCGCAGAGCATTTTCGCCACCGCCGATCTGACGGCGCCGTCGGATCCGCGGCTGCCCGGTGGCGGCGGTTATCCGCTCGGCACGATCTACAACGTCGATCCGACACAGTCCGGGCGGACCAACAACCTCGTCAATCTCTCGGATAACTTCGGCGTGAAGCAGACGCAGCACTGGAACGGCGTGGAGGTCAATTTCAACGCGCGCATTCGCGACGGCCTGACGCTGCAGGGTGGTACGAGCACCGGCCGAACCTCGACCGACACGTGCGAGGTCAGAGCGAAGTTCCCGGAGACTGCGCTCAACAATCCGTACTGCAAGGTCGCTAACCCATTCCTGACTCAGGCGCGCGGGTTTGCGTCGTATATCGTGCCGAGGATGGATGTCGCGCTGAGCGCCACCTTCCAGAGCATCCCCGGTGGCAACCTCTCGGCCAACTACGCGTTCAGCAACGCCGTCGTCGCTCCGCTCCTCGGACGGAATCTCTCAGGCAACGCGCCAAACATCACCGTCAACCTGATCGATCCAGGGACGATGCAGGGGGATCGCACCAATCAGATCGACATCCGGGCGGGGAAGGTGCTGAGGTTTGCCGGTTATCGCACGCAGTTCAGCGTTGACGTCTACAACCTGCTCAATTCGGCGCGGGTCGGCAGCTACCAGCAGTCGTTTATCATTCCTGATCCGGTGACACTGACGCAGAAGTGGCTGGCGCCGCAGAACATCCTGCCGGCACGGTTCTTCAAGCTCACGGCGCAGATCGATTTCTGAACCGCGAAGATCACGACGATCGCAAAGACCGCGAAGAGAGATCGTGGGAGCGGAGATACATCGGAGAGACAGATGACACGCCAGTTTCGGATGGTTGCGACGATCGCGCTCGCAGCACTCGTCCCCCTGGGGATCGGTACGCCGATACACGCGCAACCGGAGGGCAACTACAAGGCGCCGCGCACCCCATGGGGCGAGCCGGACCTGCAGGGGACCTACTCCAATCGGACCATCACGCCGTTCGAACGTCCGGCGAACGTGAACGGCCGCGAATTCTTCACGCGCGAAGAGGCGGCCGCGCTCGAGAAGCGCGCGCAGGAGCAGAGTGGCGACGAGGGACGAAGCAAGGGAACGCGTGGCGATGTCGAACGGGCCTATAACGATTTCTGGTGGGATCGCGGCACGAAGGTCACCTCGCTGCGGACGTCGCTGGTCATCGATCCGCCGGACGGCCGGGTTCCCGCCCAGACCGAGGCGGCAAAGCAGCGGGCGGCCGAGGAGGCGAAGCGTCCCGCGTTTCGCGGCGCCGGTGCGTCGGGCCGCGGCACGGACAGCTGGCTCGATCGCAGCACGTTCGAGCGCTGCATTACGCGCGGCATGCCGGCAGCGATGAGTCCAACGGCCTACAACAACAACTACCGGATCACTCAGAGCCCGGGATACGTTGCCATTGAAATCGAAATGCTTGGCGGAACGCGCGTGATTCCGACCGATGGTCGTCCGCACGTTCGCGGAAGCATTCGCAACTGGATGGGTGACGCCGTCGGGCACTGGGAAGGCGAGACGCTGGTCGTCGACACCAGGAACTTTACGGACAAGGTCCTCTACCGGGGCGCTGCCGAAAACATGCACCTGGTGGAGCGCTTCACCCGCGTGGCTCCGGATCGGATTGACTACCGTGTCACCATCGACGATCCGACGACGTTCAGCAGACCGTGGACGCTGGCGATTCCATTCGTCGTGACGGGCGAGGACATGTTCGAGTACGCATGCCACGAGGGCAATTACGGCATGGCGGGCATTCTCAGCGGCGCGCGCGAGGAAGAGGCTGCCGCACGGAAAGGGAAGTGATGACTCGGTGCGTGATTATCGGAGTGGCCATACTGATGGCGGTGGTGCCGCTCTCGGCGCATCACTCGTTCTCCGCTGAGTTCGACGCCAACAAACCGATTCAACTGCGCGGGACGGTGGCAAAGGTCGAGTGGATCAACCCGCACACCTGGATTCACATCGACGTCAAGGAGCCGGACGGAAAAACCACACGCTGGATGATCGAGGGCGGCACGCCAAACACGCTGCTGCGTCGCGGGCTGACGCGCAATTCCCTGCCCGAAGGGACGGAGATCGTCGTCGACGGCTATCGCGCCAAGAACGGATCGAATCGGGCGAACGGACGCGACGTGACATTCCCCGACGGCCGCAAGCTGTTCATGGGGTCCTCCGGCATCGGTGCGCCGAAGGACGGCCGCGATCCGTCGGAGCGCTAACGCGCCGCCCTCGCCACGCTGTGCGACGCGCACTCGTCGTCGCGGCAGACGCAACAGGTGCGCGGGTCCTGGGCTGTAAAGACGTCCAATTATCCATCTCGACGATCCGACTCGGCCATGCCGTTCACAGCATGCCGCCGTCTTGACAGAACTGCTCGACGCGCGCATAGTCTCGCGCCCATGCAGAACCTGCTGAGAAGCCTGCTCATCGCGATCGCTTTCACGCTCGTGGCTGCAACCGGGGCCACCGCGCAGACGCTGGCCGGCAGCGTGCGCGACACGTCCGGAGCGGTCCTCCCGGGCGTCACCGTAGAAGCGGCCAGCGCGGCGCTGATCGAAAAGGTCCGCTCCGTGGTGACTGACGCGAACGGCCAGTATCAGATTCCGAACGTCCCTCCGGGCGTCTACAAGCTCACGTTCTCGCTGACCGGTTTCTCCGCCTACGTGCGCGACAGTGTCAACGTGAGCGGTGCCGGCGTCACGAGCATCAACGCCGAACTGCGCGTCGGCGCCCTCACAGAAAGCGTGACGGTCACCGGCGATACGCCGGTCGTCGACGTTCAGTCGGCTCGGCAGGCGACGGTCATGGACGGCGACGTCGTGCGCGCGCTGCCAGCCTCCCGCAGCTACGGCAACTATCTGGCCGCCGTGCCGGCCATTCAGGCGACAGGGTTCAATACCGGCGTCCAGACCACGAACAACTTCTTCACCGCGCGCGGCGGCCGTGCGAACGAAGGCGCGATCCAGATTGACGGGATGAACGTCGGGGCGCCGAGCAACGGTGGCGGCGTGTCGGGCTACCTCTACGACATGAACAATTCGGCGGAAGTCCAGGTGACCATCTCCGGCGGACTCGGTGAAGCGGACCGCGGCGGTCCGGCCTTCAATATCATTCCGAAAACCGGCGGCAACAGCTTTCATGGCATGTACTTCGGCAGCTTTTCCGGGACGTGGGGGCAGTCCAGCAACATCGACGAGGAACTCCGTCTCCTGAACTTCGGGACGGCGCCAGCGCTGAGGAAGAACTGGGACAGCAACTTTGCCATCGGCGGTCCTATCTGGCGCGATCGGATCTGGTTCTACGCGAACACACGCACGCAGGGCGCGCATCTGGACACGGCGAATCTGTACGGGAACAAGAACGCCGGGGACCCGACCAAGTGGACCTACCTGAAGGATGACAGCGTCCGCGTGCGCAGCACGATCAGTAAGATTCTGAACGGCGGACGGATCACGAGCCAGCTCACGCCGCGCAACAAGGTCGGCTTCTATCTCGATGTGACGCAGAACTGCAGCGGCTCGTCGTTCGTGAAAGACAGCGATCAGTGCCGGAGCCCTGGAGATGGATGGACCGGAGCGGGACCAGGGATCGGCCCCGGCGTGGCAACTACCGCACCTGAATCGGCAACGATCTGGAGCGGACCGGCCCGGATTCAGCAGGTCACCTGGAATTCACCGTTCTCGGGTCGAGTGCTCCTCGAAGCGGGCTACTCAGCGCTCTACAGCAACTGGGGTGACGTCATGCCGCAGGGAGCGCTCGCCGACTTCATCGCCGTCACGGAGCGATCGACCAACGCCGGTGTGCCGATGGCGAACTACCAGTATCGCGGTTGGTACGCGCAGCCCTCACAGAACCAGTGGCATCACACGTGGCGGTCGTCGATCGCGTACGTGTCGGGCACGCACAACATGAAGTTCGGTTACGCGGGTGGGTACCAGACGGCGAGAATCACGACGAGAATCGGCCAGCAGATTCAGTACATCTTCCAGAACGGCGCGCCGGTCGAGCTGCAGCAGCAGGTCGGGCCGCGGCGCGTGGCCGATGCCATCCGCTACGACGCGCTCTACGCGCAGGATTCGTGGACGCGCGGCCGCCTCACGCTGCAGGGGGCGCTGCGGTTCGACCTTGCGTCAAGCTGGAGCCTTGGTGGCGAGAACGGGATTCTGGAGGATCACCAGTTCGGCAAGGCGCTGATCTTCGACCGCGTCGAAGGCGTGAAGGGCTACAAGGACCTGTCACCGCGTGTCGGCGCGGCCTACGATCTGTTTGGCAACGGTCGAACGGCGCTGAAGGCGAACTTCGGTCGCTATATGCAGGCGGCCTATCAGGGTGAGGCCTACACGATCAGCAACCCTGCGACGACACTCGTCGCCACCGTCAATCGTGCGTGGACCGACCCGAGCGGCGACCGCATCGCGCAGTGTGACTTCCTGAACCCGGTCCTCAATCAGGAGTGTGGACCGTGGTTGAACCTGCAGTGGGGCTCGACCGTGCAGACGACGCGGATCAACCCGGCGACGCTCGAAGGCTGGAACGTGCGCAGTCACGACTGGCAGGTTGGCGTCACCCTGCAGCAGCAGCTGCTGCCCGGCACTTCGGTGGAGGTGAGTTACAACCGGCGCTGGTGGGGCAACTTCTTCACCACGCACAACGCCGCGCTGACGGCGGACGATTTCGATCAGGTCACCCTGACGGCGCCTCAGAACAGCAAATTGCCTGGTGGCGGCGGCTACCCGGTGACGTTCCTCGTGCGCAATTCACGACAGGCGACGATCGGCGTGTCCGATCCGTACTTCACGCGCAACCAGGACTTCGGCGATGAAACACACTACTGGCACGGCGTCGATGTGAACCTCAGCGCCCGGCTGCGCGGCTCGCTGTTCGTGCAGGCGGGCACGAGCACCGGCCGTGGCGTCAACGACACCTGCGCGATCGAAGTGGCGAGGTTCGGCCGCCCGCAGCGGATTATCGACGGCCAGCCGACCTGTGATGCCTCGGAGCCGTGGCTGACGCAGCTCCGCGGTCTCGCCAGCTATACGGTGCCAAAGATCGATGTCCTGCTCAGCACCGTGTTTCGCTCGCAGCCAAACGTGCAGCCCGGTATCACCTCCGTCGCTACGAACGGCGCGTCGCGCGTGGCGACGATGTCCATGACGCCGACGCAGTTCCTGGCGTTCACGGGGGTCCCGCTGCGGCCAGGGTTAGCGACACAATCAGTGGATCTGCTGGCGCCGGGTGCGGTCTACGGTGACCGCGTCAACGTCATGGACATGCGAATCGCAAAGCTTTTCAGATTCTTCGGGAAGCGCACGACGGTCGGCATGGACGGGTACAATCTGTTCAATGCCAACACGCCGACGACCTACGAGTCGGTCTACGACGTGGTCACCAACGGCGCGAAATGGATGACCCCGACCGCCGTGCTCAACGCCCGGGCGGCGCGGTTCAACGTGCAGTTCGACTTTTAGCGCCGCCGCCGGGTGCGGGTTCTACCGACCACGTCGCCCGGCGTGCAGCCAGCTCGTGTCCGGTAGAATCTTCGCGGCTTGTCCTTCGACACTACCCGATGGAGCATCGTCGCCGCCGCCGGCGGTGACGATCCCGACGCCGCTCGCGCCGCCCTCGCCACCCTGTGCGACGCGTACTGGTATCCGCTGTACGTCTTCGTGCGGCGGTGGGGCGCCGACCGAGACGCCGCGCGCGATCTGACGCAGGCATTTCTCACCTCGCTGCTCGAGCGGAGGGATTTCGAGCACGTCCGGCCGGAGCGTGGCCGCTTTCGAACCTTTCTCCTTGCCGCGCTGAAGCATTTCCTGCTGAACGAGGCGGCACGCGATCGCGCGCTGAAGCGCGGCGGCCGTGTGGCGACGGTTCCTCTCGCCTTCGACGAGGCGGAAGGGCGCTATCAGTTCGAGCCGGCCGATGCGACGACGCCGGAGACGCTCTACGAGCGGCGATGGGCGCTGACGGTCATCGAGCGCGTGATTGCCAGGTTGCGTGCCGTCTCGGAGGCTGCGGGCCGGGGGGCCGAGTTTCGAGTGATCAAAGCGAGCCTGCTCGGGGAAGGTCCGCCCGGAGGATATGCGGCGGCGGCGGAGCGGCTTGGCATGTCCGAAGGAGCCGTGCGGGTCGCGGTGCACCGGCTCCGCCGGAAGTTCCAGACGGAGCTGCGGGCAGCCATTGCGGAGACGGTAGCGGATCCCGCGGATGTCGATGCAGAGCTGAAATACCTCGAACGGGCGTTGCGCACGTAACGTTTCCGACCGGATTCGTCTGATCACCTCGACGGAGGGTTCATGCCTGGCAAACGAGTAACGCGTGGGGGCTCGATGGGGAGGACGCCGTGAGATGACTGTCTCGTCCTGCCCGAAGTGCGGCAGTCCGCTTTCTGCGGACTCGCTCGACGGGCTGTGCGCGGCGTGCCTGCTGTCGGCGGGCGCGGAGACATTGACGACCGGTTCGGTCGACAGCCTGCCGACGCGGACGTCCATCGCCGCTGCCGTCGAGGCAGCCGCCGGACCCAAGCTGCAGCCGCACCATCAGTGGGGGCCGTACACGATCGGACGGCTGCTGGGCCGCGGTGGAATGGGCGAGGTCTACGAGGCAGAGCACACTCCGTCGGGCCGCCGCGTGGCGCTGAAAGTCCTGCGCAGCCGGCTGCAGAGCGCAAACGAACGCGCACGGTTCCTGCGCGAGGGGCAGCTCGCAGCCTCCGTCAGTCATCCGCACACGGTCTACATCTTCGGCAGCGAGGAGATCGAGGGAACACCGGTCATCTCGATGGAGCTGCTCAGCGGCGGAACGCTCAAGGATCGCGTCGTCGCCGGCGGACCGATGCGGCCGGATGCGGCGGTTGCCGCGGTGATGGACCTGATCGGTGGCCTCGACGCGGCCGCCGCATCGGGGATTCTGCATCGCGACATCAAGCCGTCGAATTGCTTCATCGATCCCGACGGCGTCGTGAAGATCGGCGACTTCGGGCTCTCGATCTCCACGCTCGCGCGCGATGTGCATCAGCAGCTCGTCACTGCGGGGTTCGAAGGGACGCCGCAGTTCGCGCCGCCGGAGCAGCTCCGTGGCGAGCCGCTCGACGTCCGTGCGGACATCTATGCCGTCGGGGCGACCTTGTACTACCTGCTGACCGGCCGGGCGCCGTTCGATGCGCCGGACTTGCCGGAGCTGTTCAGGAAAGTCACAGCGGAGGAGGCCGTTCCTCCGCGTCATCTGCGGAGCGACATCCCGACCCGGCTCTCCGCTGTGGTCATGCAGTGTCTGGCAAAGACGCCTGCCGATCGACCGGCGTCGTATCCGGCGCTGGCCGACGCGCTGCGTCCGTTCCTTGCCCGGGATGACAAGCCCGCACCGCTCATCACCCGCGCGCTCGCCGGCGTGCTGGATGCCTGGATCGTGGTCGGTCTTCCGGTCGGGTTCGCCACCGCACTGCTTGCGGATCCGATCGCGGGCAACCCGGTGACGACGGCCCTTCTGACGAACTGGTCGTGGCTGGTGACGTTCCTCTATTACCTGCTGCTCGAAGGCACGATCGGCGCGTCCGTGTGCAAGCGCCTGCTCGGGCTGCGCGTCGTGGCCGCTGACGGGGCAGGCGTGTCCTGGCGTCAGATTGCCATCAGAACGACAGTGTTCTATACGCCGAGCATCGTCTCGTCCGTGGCGTTCCTGTTCTTCGACGGGATCTACCACGCCTCGGAGCACTCGACCATCGATGTGCCGCGCACGGCAGGACTGATCCTCAGTGTCGTCATGTTTTTCGCCACCGCAAGACGGCGCAACGGCTGGACCGGCCTTCACGACGTTCTCAGCGGCACCCGTGTCGTCGCGCGACCTGCTGTCGCCGAGCGCCATGCACGAACCGTGCAACAGGCACCCGCTTCCGCGGTGCTCGCCCCGAACGCACCTCACTACGGCCCGTTTGTCGCCATCGACCAGGGCGACCACAGGCCCGGCGCCGTCGTGCGCGCGTTTGATCCTGTCCTTCGACGGCCAGTCTGGATTGAGGTGAAAGGGCCTGCGGCACCGGCGATCGACAGCGCACGTCGCGATCTGACGCGTCCCGGACGCCTGCATTGGCTGGCCGGACGACGGTCGGCGGATGAAAGCTGGGATGCATACGAGGCCCCCGATGGCGGCCCCTGGACGGACACCGTTGCGGCAAGCACATGGCGGCAGACGAATTACGAGCTGCTCGATCTCGTGAACGAACTCGGCGGAGCGGTCGCGGACGGCACGCAGCCGCCGCTGGCGCTCGATCGAGTCTGGCGGCGCAACAACGGACGGATCGTAGTGTTGGACTTTGCGCCGCCGGGTGCCCCCGGCGCAGGCCGTGTCAACCTCACACCGCAGGAGCTGCTGCAGGCCGCGGCGAGCCGGATCCCCCGTGGGACCTCTGAGCCCGGTCTTGTTCCGTTGTCAGCGCGCAGGTTTCTCGATCGGTGGTCCGCAGCCGCTTTGCCTTCTCTTGCGGAGGCGCGTGATGCCCTGATGGCCATGGCGGGAGCGCCGAACTCCGTGCAGTGGTGGCGTCGTGGCATCCCCGGCGTGCTGGCGGCGGCGCCGGTGGCGCTCATGCTGCTGGTCACGGCGGCCATCGTTCCGGCGCTCGGCCGCTTTACCACCTCCGAAACTGCCAACATGATGAATCTGCTCAGCGTGCTCAAAAGCACGACGCTTCCTGCCGACAACCCGATGCGGCGGCCCGAGGTGCGCAGCGCGGCGGAGCTGGCGGTTGCCGGCCGCTACGGACATCTGATTCGTGATGACTCGTTCTGGCAGGCCGGCGTCGTCAGGTCGCTGGCGCCGGATTACCGGCAGCTGGCGGAAGACATCCTCAAGCGGCATCCAGATGTTTCGAAAGCTCAACTCGCCGGCGCTGAAGAACTGCTGAAGAAGACGCGCGAGGAGCAGGAACAGCTCCGCGGTCGTCCGCGGCAGGAGCGCAGCGTCGCCGAACTGAGCGGCGTCATTGTGTCGACGCTGACCGCTCTGGCGCTCGCCCTCGTGCTCGTCGTCTGCGCCATCTCGTCGCTGCTGGTGCCCGGTGGGCTCGTCTCGCGGAATCTCGGCCTCGCCGCGGTGACGCGCACGGGCGGCGAGATCTCCCGTGCGCGATCATTGGCGCGCGTGCTGGTTGCGGGGCTGCCGGGAATCGTCTGGTTCGTCTATCTGGCCCTGGCGCCGAAGGTGCAGGGCTGGGTGCCGACGCCGCCGAGTCCGATCACGGCCACGGCCGTCACCGTCGGTGTGCTGGCGATTGGTCTGGTGTGGACCGCTGTGGGTCGCACACGCGGCCCGCACGATTTACTGACGGGCACCTGGGTGGTACCGCGATAAACCTGAACCACGAAGAACACGAAAGGCTAGTACGTGTTGAGGCCCTTCTGTTCCGCGAAGTACGCCGCAGCGTCGGGCTTCGTCTCCGACAGGATCTCGACGATCGCCTGGCGATCCGCTGGCGTGAGGACCGCGTACCGCTTATCGCGTTCCTTACCCGAGAGGACTTCCCACATCCGCGCGTAGACGGCGGACTTGGCATTCTCCGGCAGACCGTCGAACGGCTCCGAATAAATGAGGTAGCTGCACGGGTACTTCAGCAGCCGTTTGTCGAGATCCAAATCGCGCAGCGAGCGGCCGCGGCTGTCGCGCGGACCTTGCGACGAGAAGACCTCCGCGAACCGCGTCGTCCCCTTAATCGGGCCCGGCAGCGGCGACTCGTCGATGAAGAGCAGATAGTCCACGAGCTCCGCGGCGGCCTGCTCGAGCGTCCGTCCCGACTCCTTCTCGCCAATGCGAGCTTCCCAGCCGACCCGGGTCAGCAGGTTGAGCATCTTCGCCTGGTGCTCGATAGTGATCAGCGCGACCAGGTCGCTGTTCAGCGACAGGTACCCGGTCGGGTCGAACTTGCCCTCGAGGCTGGTGACGTGGACCGTCGCCGGCGTGATCATCGCCGAGAGGTCAGTCGGATCGGCGGCGACCGCGTTGCCCATGTGACGGGCCGCCTGATGGGTGCCGGTCACGAACCAGCCGCCCCAGCGAATCTCGAACGGGCTGCGGTGATCCGTCGTATACGCCGGCCCGTACATCGTCGTCCCGTCGACACCCGGGAACACGCTGCCGATGAACTGGCCCGGCACGTAGTGGGTCGCCTCGGACGCGTGGCACGAGACGCAGCTGTCGTTGCGCTCGAAGACCGGCTTGTCGTTCGATTGCGACATCGTGTAGAAGACCGCACCCTGCTTGGGGTCCTGGGCGACGAATTCGAGCACCTCGCCGCCGCGCACCCAGCCGACCGCCAGCGTATCGCCGAAATAGATGGCGCGCGGGTTCTTCGGTCCGATCTTCGGCGCCTGGAAGCTTGTCTTGGAGAAGACCAGAAGCTGCGACTCGACGGGGACGTGCAGCGCCTCCAGGACCGACTGCAGATAGCCAGACGGACCGCGGCGCTCAAGCGTGACCTCGCCACTCTTCAGCTTCTCGTTCAGCTTGGCCACTGCGTCGTTCGACGGGGTGCTGTCGTAGCGGATGGCCGGGTGGTTCCGCAGCAGCGTCGGATGCTGCAGCTGCGCCGCCACGGCTCCGACCGAGCCTATCCACAGAGCTACCGCGAGAATGAGTCCTTTATGGGCCATTGTATGGAATTGGCGAGGCAAAAGACGATCCTGATCGTACGAGAGAAAGCCCCGGTGTTCAATCGCGGCCATTAAAACCGCGGAGGGCCAAAGATTCCCTTGTTTGCGGGCTCGCCAGCGGCGACCTCTCTCGGTGACCTTCGAAGTTTCAATACTGAGGTCGGCAACCGCGGCGGGGATTAATTCGCAGCACGCCGGGAATTATCCGCAGCCGGCGCTGCCACGCGTGCCGGCGCCACCGCAGGTGGCGCGGCCGTCAGCAGGAAAGTGCGCCGGGTGTCGATGAAGCTCTTCAGCGGATTACCGGTCGGTGCGATGCCCGCCTCGAACCCCGCCACGTCGTACAGTTTGCGCGTGTCGACCCGCACTTCGCTGGCGATCAGATCGTGGTTGGCCTTGAGCACCGGCAGGATCGCGTTCCAGTCGAGCCACCTGGTGGCAATATCACGCACGTATCCGAGGTAGCGCTGCCGGAGGGCGGGCACCGCCAGCAGCCTGGATCGGAGCGGCTTCGAGGGATCGTCCACGGCCACCAGCGGGTCGAGCCGGCTGCTGCCGCCGCCGAATCCGAACCCGCCGCCTTCTCCGCCGAGCCCCTCGTTCACGTCGTGCGGCAGGATGTGGAACTGTCCCTTCGGATCGCGATACAGGTTGTAGTCGCTGGCCCGCGTCCAATAACCGTCGCTGTTCACGAGCGCGACTTCGACCGCCAGAAACTTCAGCGCGCCGTCGACGTCGAGCAGCGGGGCCAGCGCCGCCTCGAGTTTCTCCGGCGGCGTCTGATTCAGGACCTTGCACAACTGGATCAGCGCATTCCACGACTCGGCTTCGTCCTTCGTCTTGATCTCGTAGATCTGCTTGTACGCTGCGGCGTCGTCGCCGAGATATTCGAGGCCGGCGCGGCCGCGCGGACTGCCGGGCGTCTTCCACCGCACACCTTTGGTCGTCTTGAAATCGTCGCGCAGCATGTCGCTGTTGAACTGCTGCGCGTTCAGATAGACGCCCCAGCTCTCCCCGTTGATGACGACACGCATGTAATTCATCTTCGGCGCCGGCAGGTAGCGGCGCGCGATGTCGGTATAGAGCACCGCCCGGAGGAAGGTCGGGTCGTTGTTGGCGTTGAGCAGATTGAGCGTGCGATAGCCGTACAGGTCCTGATCCTTGACTGCGAAGTCGGTCGAGATGTTGAGGGACCGTTTCAGCCCTTCGGGCACCATCATGAACGACGAGGCGCCGCGGAAGTGGACGCCGACCTCTTTATACGTGCGTCCGTCGACGGTCATCGTTGCGGGCACCTCAACGTCGGTGTTCTTGAACGCGGCGAGTTCCTCCTCCCAGTCGTCGTTTTCGAACTGCAGGAAGATGGTTCGCAGCGCGCCGAGGTCGTAGAGCGGCGTGGTCGCCGGATAGCTGCGAACGTCGGCAGGGGCCAGTCGGCGGCCGGGTTCCGCATTTGCGGATCCGAAGCGGAACGGCCGGCGGCCGAAGCCGAACTGGCCGGTATTGCCCGCGGCGGCGCGGGCGGCGGTCCGTTCCGCGCGATTCAGTCTTCCGTCCTTGTCCTTGTCGAAGCGGGCGACGAGCTTCTCCTCCGAGTTCGCGAAGCCGCCGAAGCCCTGCCGCGGAACGTTGCGGCGACCGATGGTGCGCGACCGCAACGACTGGTCGAGCGGACGCGACCGCACGGACTGGTCCAGCTGGCGGAACCGCGAGGGCTGGTCGAACTGCGCGTGCCCGGCCGCTCCGAGCAGCGCCGCCACCATGACGGCGCCGACAGCGAGGATGGCGAGTCGGATCTTCATATGGGGTCTCGCGTGAATTGATAACGCAAACTTCAGAATTCAAACGCCGGGATGCCGCTCTTCCTTTTGCATTTGCATTTGAATTGTGTATTACATCTAGTCGTCCTCATCACCAGTAATGCGCCGCAAACTGACATTCTGCACGCCTTCCGTGGTGTTCAGCGCCCGCAGGAGCGCGTCGGCCGACGCGCTGCTCCGCAGCGCCGCACGAAACGTCGCATCAACGGCAAGTCCGCGGCGCGCGGTGGCTAACGACATCAGCCGCCGCTCGCTCGCGTGCTGATCGATCGCCGGTCCGACGACGACCTGAGGATCATGACCGATCCCGAGCCTGACCTGCAGTTCGAACGGCTCACCTTCCGCCGAGCTGGTTCGCGGCAGCACCGTCCGACGTTTCATGGCGAATACTGCGATGGCCACGACCACCAGTCCAGCAACCGCCAGCCACGGATAGCCGGCGCCGACGGCCATGCCGACGGCGACGGCAAAGATGACGAACGCCGTGTCCTGTGTGTCGCGGACCACAGTCCGGAAACGGACGATCGACAGGGCGCCCACCAGGCTGAACGCGCGGGCCACGTTATCGCCAATCACCTGCGTAACCATGGCGATCAGGATCGACAGGAGTACGAGCGTGGCGCTGAATGTCGGGGCGACCTCCGATTCGGATCGACTGGCGCGATAGATGAGCGCGACGACGGCGCCGAGCAGCAGGGCGGCCAGCAGTCGTACCAGGACGACGAGCGGAGGAACAGCTTCGAAATCGAGCAGCGACTGACGAAACGCGTCAGGCATGAAGCGGGTACGACGGACCGTCGTCGGGCTCGACACGGGCGATCCCGAGCGCCTCGACCGCAACCCTGTACTTCGATGCGCGTCCCGGTGTCAGCGCGAAGGTGTCGGCGAGCTCGCGGAATACAGCCGGCATGGTGCCACGATACTTCAGCTCGAGAATCATGTGACCGACCAGGAGCGCGGCCGGGCCCGGGCCGTCGAGCGAGAACGCATTCGCGGTCGAGGCGGTTAACGAGTCGTCGATCGTCAGCCTGGCGCGGCCGGCTTCCGTCTCCGCCAGCCGCGCCGTGCGCCGGTACGACACCCGGCACACAGGCTCCAACCGGCGAAGGCTGACACGACGGCGGAACCAGACGGTCAACGGATCGGACACTCCCGATGCGGAATCGGCAGGGTGCAAACCGGCCGTGGTCAGGAGGGGGAGCGTCTCGAGCGAAATGTGGGTGCGTCGCTTGGCCAACCGCGAGGCCGTCCGGAGCTTGCGTTCGAGGAAGACGCGCGGCTCATCGCCGTAACGGCGGACCCGATACTTGCTGCGGCCGTAGGAGCCGCGGCGGTGAAAGACGTCCCGCGCCTCGGTGTCGAGATACAGCGTGGACACGCGGTATTCGTCCGCATGCGGCCCGCCGCCATGAGGATCGGCGTCCATCCGCGCGCGGACCCATTCCCGGACCCGGATGCCCGTGGCTTCATTCACCAGGAACTTGATTTCGGCGGAATACCCGTTGCCGTTGCTGCTGCCCGAGGACATGTAACGTTAGGGTAACTCAGCTAGCGCCACCGCCGACCGGCGAACTGCCGATCCAACGGCAGTTTCGGGCTTCAGCCCGTACGCGCCGGTTCCCACCGCAGCCCGAGTGTGATGATCCGTTCCAGCAGGCGTTCATACGAGAGACCGCTGACCTCTCCCGATTCAGCGAAGTCTTCCCCGTAGGCGAGGTTCGGGTTCGGGTTCGCCTCCAGCACGTACATGCGGCCGTCATCGTCCATGCGGACGTCGATGCGGGCGTAGCCATTGAGGTCGAGGGCACGATACGAGCGCTTGGCGATGCGCTGGAGCTGCTCAGTCAACGCCGGCTCCACGTCCGCGCGATCGGTCATGATGCCGTGCTTCTTCTGATACTGCGTGCTCCACTTGACGCGTTCAGTCGCGATCTTCCAGCGGTTGTCCGGCATCTTGTCGAACGACATTTCCCACACCGGAAACACTTCGAGACGTTCGTTGCCCAGCACGCCGACATAGAGCTCGCGGCCGTCGACGAACTGCTCGACGATGGCGGCGGTGCCGAGTTTCTCGTGGATGAAGCTGACGCGACGCGCGAGCTGATCGTGATTCTCGACGACCGACGCCTGCGAGATGCCGGCGGACGCTTCGAAGAACAGCGACTTGACGATCATCGGAAAAGTCAGGCGCTTGGGGACGACCGCCTTTCTGCCCGGACGCACGACGATGAACTCAGGAACGCGGATGCGGTGGTAGGCGAGCAGTTTCTTCGACAGCGCCTTGTCGCGCGCGAGAATCAGGCCGCGCGGGTTGCAGCCCGTGTACGGAAGATGCAGCAGCTCCAGGTAACTGACGACGTTCTGGTCGAAGGTCGTCACGCCGGCGAACGCCTCCATCAGGTTGAAGACGATGTGTGGCTTGAACTCTTCCACGGCGGAGCGGATGCCGGTGAGATCGTCGTTGACGCCGAGCACGCGTACGGTGTGTCCCATCTCGCGCAGTGTTTCGACGACGTCGTACTCCATCTTCCACTCGGCCTCGAGGATGTCGACGCCCGTCGTGTCCGCAGGGGGCACGAGGTGGTCGTGGACGAGCGCGAGAACGCGAACGGTTTTCACGGCGTTCGATCACGACACACCGAGCCACTGAGACACTGCGGGAAGGCAATGATTCTCGGTGACCTCGGCGTGTCGATGTGTCGCATTGCAGATTTACAGAAACAATCGATGACCGCCGCTATGGAGGTAGTTCATGGCCTGCACGGTCAGCAGCACGGTGAACTCCTGCCGCGCCTGATCCTCGGAGCCGGCCAGCCGCAGCTTCAGCTCGCGGCACCTGGCGATCATGTCCTCGAGCACCTGATCGATCGTGTACTGGTAGATGCCGGTCCAGCTGGCAACGACGCGACGGATCGGGCGGCGGACGCGAGCAATGAACTGGGCCGCCGTGATGTTGTCGGCGAACTCCGGGGCGTCGGAGAAGATGCGCCGCAGGTCGCGATCGTAGAAGTTCGGGTGATCGACGCCGTAGTGCCGGCGCTTGTTGCGGTAATGCTGGCGCAGCGTCACCTTCACGTCGCGCAGCGGCTCGATCTCCGCCGGGTTGTTGACGCGTGGATGCTGATCGCGCAGCGACCGCATCAGCGTATCCATGTATTCGAGCTTTCGCAGCGCCTTCCACCC
>Ga0111538_10001308_pt1 | contig 34830 bp, 19 predicted proteins | sample SoiMethybrSBSTD1_FD_79669 | JGI IMG/M metagenome (GOLD analysis project Ga0111538, IMG submission 79669) | Bulk soil microbial communities from a Populus tree surrounding site in Tennessee, USA - Soil MetaG P. TD hybrid SBSTD1 (version 2)... | ecosystem: Environmental > Terrestrial > Soil >...
CGCAGGCCGGCTTGAAATTGCGCTTTCGAGTTCTGCTGAAACGGCACTACTGCATAGTGAACTCGTCCACCGGCTACATTGAAGAACCCGTGATACGCCATGTAGTGTTTATCAGCCGTGAGAGGACCGAGCGTTGAGTGTAGTCCGGGGTCGAGAAAAACAATGTATACGGCCTCGCTACCCGCGAGCGTCAGGGAACCATCGTTCAACATCCCGGCCAATATGGCTTGAATCTCGAGGTCGCTGATGTTGCGGTTGCCGGCAATGTCCAGCTTCTCGCAACTGAATGTAGGTGCGAACCGATTCGTTATCCTCGCCTGTTCAACTTCGTCCATCTGGGCCCCGTCGCGAATGTTCACAAGTAGCTTACTTAGCGAATCTTCGCGACTCTTCAAAGCTGGCTCTGACCAGCCACTTCCCAGAAAAACGCTGTACTGTTGTAGGTCCTGAATTATGGGTCCGCCCGGCTTGATGACTCGGTTAAAGGTCGTCGAACTCGGCCGGACAATGAACGCCCGCCCACCGTCTTCATTAAGAACGACTTCCTGACGCTCGTCCGGGCGTTGAGCCCATGGCTCCTGGGCCGATACGGTTCCGGCAAACGCTAGAATGGCGATGGCGATAAGTTTGAGTCGCATAACAAAATCACTTCTAACCCGCAGGTCGGACTACGGCGTGGTCACGTTCAATTTAAAGTCATCCACTACGAAGGACGTCTTAAGGCTCGAATCTTCAACGCCGACAAGATAAAGCTGGATTGTTTGGCCCCTGTAAGCGTTTAAATCGAATGAGAACTGCCCGTAGCCGGTAGCCGCATTAAGATTCGAATAGGTCGCCAGCGTAGCCAGGACTGAGCCGGAAGAGTTTCGTATTTGTACGGTCAAAGTGTCGTAAGACCGCGTGCTCGATGTTTCAGCCGTGTCTATGTGCAGAAAAAAGGAAAGAGACGCGCTGGTGGCCGTCGACGGGATACTGACGTTTTGGAGAAGCGTGTCGGTTTCAACTGTGCCATAACCATTCAGCCACGCCTTCCACGCTCCTGAATGCGCTGGCTGCGAGCTTGAGCTATTAATGACGTTTGCGCTGACGGTCCAGGGTGATGCGTTCGATCCGTTTTCAAAGCCGGGATTACCGAGCAATTGCTGCGTGACACCACCGCCGCCGCCGGGACTGACGGTAAGGCTGATCGTGGTTGAGTGCGACTTGCCCCCTCCTGAACCACCGATCGAGATGTTATAAGTTCCGGCCGGGGTAGTGGATCCGACAAAGACACTCAAGGTTGATGAACCGGCCCCTGGAGCTGCGATGGTCCCCGGACTAAAACCAGCAGTCGCTCCGGCAGGCAAGCCAGAGCCAGAGAGGGCAATCGCAGAGTTGAAACTCCCCGAAGTCGTGGTTGTAATCAAAGCGCTCGCCGAACTGCCCGGGGCAATAGTTAACGCTGAGCGGGATGAAGAGATTGCGAAATCAGCGCCAGGATTCCCTGAGGAACTTGAGTTAAGGGTAAAGTCGTCGACGATGAATGAAGTTTTCAGGCTCTCATTCTCGGTTCCCAACAGATAGATCTGAATTGTTTGTCCTTTGTACGAAGTAAGATCGAAAGAGACCTGCGAATACCCGGAGTTCGCGTTCAGATTGGAATAGGTAGCCAGCGTTTTGAGCACCGCGCCTGAAGAGTTGCGAACCTGTACCGACAGGGTATCGGCGGCCGTTGACCCAGTGGTTTCAGCGGTATCTATGTGCAGCCAAAACGACAGGGACAGTTGACTGGCATTCGCAGGAAGACTAACCAACTGCGAGAGACTGTCGGTATTTGCGAAACCGTAGCCATTTAGCCACGCTTTCCATGATCCTGAGCGGGAGGCCTCAAAACCTGAGTCGTCGATTACCCCAGAAGATGCGATCCATGGCGCCGGATTAGACGACCCGGTTTCAAATCCGGGATTGCCGAGCAACTGCTGCGACGTCCCCCCACCAGTGTTGACCGTCAGAGTGATCGTCGTCGATTGGGTTTGCCCGCCACCAGTGCCTTTGACCGTTACGTTGTAGGTTCCCGTCGGAGTCGTGGCGCCGACCGAGAGTGTCACAGTTGAAGAACCTGCCCCGGGGGCAACAATCGTCGATGGACTGAAATCAGCAGTGGTCCCCGCGGGCAGGCCCGAAGCGGAAAGCGTTATTGTTGAATTGAAAGGACCGGAGAGCGTTGAGCTTACAGTTGACGTTCCAGATAGGCCCTGGCCAATGGTCACGGACTGCGGCGATGCAGCCAGGGAAAAGCTCGCATCAAAAGTGATGTCAAGCACCGGATGTAACTCGATTCCGTTCGGCGCCTGGCCCGACAGCCCCTCCCGGTAATCGAAAAAGCCGACGCCGGTGATTCTGACCGGCACGTCAGCAGTTTGAACCGTAGAGGTGGCGGTGAACATCGCTTTAAATTGAGCGCGAGCATGCGCGATGCCGGCGGCGAAAGGACTGTTCGAGCCAACGCAATCTGGAGAAGGAATCTCGGCAATCATTGTGCGGCCAGAAGCGTCGGCAATAACCAGGTGATAATCCGAGTCGTAATTACGGACATATCTCTTCAAAATTGCATTCAAGACGTAGACGTTGGTTTCGGTGGGTTGGATCCGACTGTTGTCCGGGAGCGACTGGGGGGCCGTGATTGAAATCAGATTGGCAATAGTGGTCGCCTTCGGCGAGTTAAGATTCACCTGGCCCGCATTCGTGTCCGTGCCGATCTTGACCGGCCAGCGCTCGCCGCCACACTGGGCGACCGCGGGCCGAGATAACCAAAGAAGAGATGCTATACCGAGCAGGAGCAGAAAAAGGGGTCGCTTCATAAAGGTTTGGCGGTGGCTCTAACGGGGCGAAAATGAACTGATTGGCTGAATTGAACTTTCCGGACTTCACCCGAACGATTCGCAGCGATGCGAATCTTCCGGCAGAACTCTACGCCGTCATTCTCTTTTGAATGATCGAGCGATTAAGAAAACCACTAAAAACGTTGATTTTCCACAAACAGTCAATCAAGCAGCTCTGCGCAGCGATGATTCCTGCTGAACTTCCTCGAGGGCGTTCCGCAAACTCTCGGCCAGCGCGCTTACGTGGGGTTCCTTCAGGATGTTGAGATGGTTGCCGGAAATTGTCCGCGTGTCTATGCTACCGCCAACTAGTTCTCGCCAACCGTCGAGTACGTCATAGTCCGCCGTAAGGTCACTGGCCAGAAAGAGTGTCACGTTGCCGGGATAGACCTGGGGCAAATAATCCTTAACGGCCGCGAAGTTGATCTCTCTGATGTTCTTTAATGCCGCAGGCAAAGGTTGGCCGATGCGCTGGTATAACCCAAAGATGCGTCGATACACTTTGTGTTTGATCTTCTCGGGACCGTACTTCAGCTTATTGAGGATGTAGTCAAGCTTACCGGTTAGGCCGAGCTGTTGAAGATTTCGACGGTGAGTGCTGATTTTTCTTAACCGACGAATAAAACGTTGCCGAGAACCGCCAGCATTACCAGGCAGCTTAAAGTAACCGACCGGGTAGGTATCCAGCATCGCCAGGAGCCCCACTGATTCACCCATGGCCGTGAGCTGGCAGGCCATCTCGAAGGCAATCGTCCCTCCGGATGAATGGCCGCCAATCAGGTAAGGGCCTTCGGTCTGCACTTCGCGCATTTCCTGGATGTAATGCGCGGCCATCTCCCTGATGCTCGTCTGCGGCTCCTGCTTTCCATCCAGGCCCTGCGCCTGCAATCCATAAAACGGCTGATCAGTCCCCATGAGTCGCGCCAGATCGTAATACTCAAGCACGTTGCCGCCGGCGGCGTGCACGCAGAAAAAGGGCGGGAGTTGCCCTCCTCCCTGAATCATTACCAGTGACGACCAGGCATCGCGCCACCCGTCGTCGCGCAGCACGCGCGCAAGCTGTTTCACGGTCGGCGCCGCGAACAGAGTTGCGAGCGGAAGATTGCGCGCGAAGGCCTTTTCGATCTGTGCGAACAACTGGACGGCTAGTAATGAGTGGCCACCCAATTCGAAAAAATTATCGTCAACACCGATCGGCCGGACACCCAGGGTCTTTTCCCAAATCTTCGTCAGCTTCAATTCCAACTCGTCGGCGGGTGCGACGAAGTTCTTTTCCCAGTCCGCTTTTATTCCGTCTGGCGCCGGCAGCGCCCGCCGATCTAACTTTCCATTGGGCGAGATCGGCAGAGCTTCGAGGCTGACAAGCCAGGCCGGAACCATATAATCGGGCAGCTTCTGCTTGAGAAATTCCCGCAGCTCCGTCACCGCGATCTCAGCACCTTTGGCTGGAACAAAGTAGGCGGTAAGGCGTTTATCGCCCAATTCGGATTCGGTCGTGGTTACCACGCACTCGGAAACGTTCGGGTATTCGGCCAGCGCGGTTTCTATCTCGCCGAGTTCGATCCGAAAGCCGCGAATTTTCACCTGATGGTCTGTGCGTCCGATGAACTCGATGCTTCCGTCCGGCAGATAGCGCGCGACATCGCCGGTCTTATATAGCCGAGCACCCGGTTTGTCGCTGAACGGATTCGCGACAAATCTGTCACTGGTCAGTTCTGGCCGATTGAGGTATTCACGGGCCAAACCGTCGCCGCCAAGGTATAACTCGCCGGAAACGCCGATCGGGACCGGATTGAGGAAGCGGTCAACGATATAAGTTTCAGTGTTTGATATCGGCCGCCCGATAGGTATTGTCTGCACGTTTTCCGGGACGTCTTCGATCAAATGCCAGGTGGCGAAGGTGGTAGTCTCTGTCGGTCCGTACACATGAAGCAGACGCTGCGGCGGCCCCTGTTCGAGGACGACTCGGACCCAATTCGGATCGACGGCTTCACCTCCGAACATCAATTGCCTCACTGAGCTAAATGCCGTGGGAACGCTCCTGGCGATTTGATTGAAAAGGGCGGTAGTCAGGAACATTACCGAAATCCGCTTGCTTTGGATCTCTTCGGCGAACTGTTTCGGCGAGAGGGCGACTTCCTTGGCGATGCCGACTAGTTGGGCGCCGTGCAGCAGAGCCCCCCAAATCTCGAAAGTGGCTGCGTCGAAAGATGAATTCGAAGCTTGCGCGATGCGGTCTTCGGCCGTCAGTTCCACGTAGTTGGTATTAAAGACCAAACGATTAACCGCTCGATGAGGAACTGCAACGCCTTTGGGGATGCCCGTCGATCCCGACGTGTAAATTACGTAAATCAAATTGTCCGCAGTTGTCAGGTTGGCTGGATTTTCATCACCGGATGTGGCGATTAAATCCCAGTCTCGGTCGAGGCAAACGATTTTCGCGTTGGTTTCCGTCAGATCGGCGGCGAGCCGCTCTTCAGTCAAAAGCACCGGAGCTTGAGCGTCAGCCAACATGAACGCGCTGCGTTCCTGGGGATATGACAGGTCCAGCGGAAGATAAGCGCCGCCGGCCTTAATAATGCCCAACAAGGCCACGATCAAACGCGACGACCGCTCCATGCGGACACCCACCAGTACATCCGGCCCGACACCCAGGGTGCGCAGATAGTTTGCGACCAGATTCGCTTGCCGGTTCAGTTCGCGATAGGTCAGACATTGATCGTCGAACACTACCGCGGTCGCTTCGGGTCTTAGTAGTACCTGCTGTTCAAAAAGGTCATGCACACATTTGTTCGCAGGGTAGTCAGTTCGGGTATCGTTCCACTCAACCAACAGTTTTTTGCGCTCGGTTTCGCTCATGAGCGATAACTCGGAAATTTTCTTTTCCGGATTCCTGATGATGCCTTCGAGCAGAGCCTGAAAGTGCCCCATCATCCGCTCGATCGTCGCAGGAGCGATGAGGTCGGCGTTCGATTCAAACAGACAGACCAGCCGGCCATCTCTCTCAACAATGTCGAGCGTCAAATCGTAATTCGCCATGATGTGACCCACCCGAAAGTGACTGACGGTTAATCCGGGCAGATCCCACGCCGGTATCTCTTCACTTTGGAGTACGAATATCACCTGAAAGAGCGGATTGTGAGCCAGTGTGCGCTCCGGATGCACCTCTTTAACGAGTCGTTCGAATGGCAAATCCTGATGCGCATAGGCTCCGAGCGCTGATTCTTTGACCCGGTCCAGAAACTCTGTGAAAGAAGGATTGCCGGCCAGACTCGAGCGCAGCGCCAGAGTGTTGATGAATAAGCCAATCAGACTCTCCGTCTCAGGCATCGTGCGGCCAGCGATAGGACTGCCAACGACGATGTCTTCTTCGCCGGTGTAGCGATGTAGCAGCACTTTATATGCTGCGAGCAATACCATGAACAGAGTGACGCCGTTCCTTTGACAAAACTGCTGCAAGGCCCGGGTCAATTCTTCCGATAGAGAAATCGTGTTGTGGCCGCCGCGAAAGCCTCGATAAGCCTGGACGTTCGGGCGCGGGTAATCTGTCGGCAACTCCAGCACCGGCGGCAGCGGTGTAAATTGTTTTCGCCAATACGAGAGTTGGGATTCATATACGCCGCCGTCCAGCCATTGGCGCTGCCAGTGAGCAAAATCGGTGTATTGAATCGGCAAATCAGCCAGGGGTGACGGGTTTCCTGCCAGGAACGCTCGATACAACTCTGATAACTCGCGGTGGAAAATTCCAACGGACCAACCGTCGGTAACGATGTGGTGCATCGTGACCAGAAAAATGTGTTGGTTCTCATCCAGGCGCAGCAGCATGGCCCTGATCAATGGTCCTTCAGCAAGATCGAACCGCCTTTGGATTTCCTGCTGCAACAACAGCTGTGACTCGGCCTCGCGTTCTGCTTCAGGCAGATTGCTTAGATCGACGAACGGCATCTCGCATGAGATTTCACTGGCGATTGATTGCGTGGGTTTACCATCAGTCGGCTTGAAGGTGGTTCGCAGAGCGTCGTGACGCGCCACGATGAAGTCCAAGGCTTGTTTGAGCGCTGCGACATCGAGAGCGCCGGTCAAGCGCGCCACTGTGGGCGAATGATAAAGCGAAGCGTCCGGCATCAACTGGTTCAGAACCCACAAACCCTGTTGATTGTATGAGAGAGGCGTCGGCCCGGTCTCCGCTCGCTTTTGAATGATCTGGCGCGATTGATTGCCGGGGCGCTTCTTCTTCATCAGCCGCAACTCGAGCAGCGCGCGCTTCGCCGGCGACAAAGCGGCTAGTTGCTCCATGACGGGATCGTACGATTGGTTGATTTGGGTGCTCACGTTCAGACTGCTCCAATGACCTGGACTTCGCGATCAAAATGTTCCCTGGCCGTCTCATCCGTGAGGTCGGCCAACTCTTTCAGCAGGGCCGCGAGTTCGTCCTCGGATTCGGCCTCCGCTCTGCGCGGATACAACAGTAATGCGAGACTTGCAATCGTGGGCGCTTGAAATACGTCGACCATGCATAACTCAACGTCCAACTTGTTGCGCACGTTCGAGACAACCCTGGCGGCCAGCAGAGAATGTCCTCCGAGTTCAAAGAAGTTGTCATGAATGCTGACCTGTTCCAGCTTCAAAACGTCGCTCCAGACACCGGCGAGGAGTTGCTCGATAGGAGTGCGCGGCGCGACGAACTCTTCATCCATCTCCCGGTCTTTCGGCCGAGGGTTCGGCAGGGCGCGTCGATCAATTTTTCCGCTGGGCATCAGCGGCAGAGCCTCGATCGTTTCGAAAATCGCGGGCACCATGTAGACGGGCAACTTTGCTTTCAGGTAGCTGCGGAGCTCGCTGGTCGCCGGTTGCTTCGTGCCGTTCGTTACCAGGTAAGCGACCAGGCACTTGTCACCATCGCCGTCTTCGTGCAGAACGACTACTGCATCGGTTACGCCCCAATGACCACGGAGAGCGTGTTCGATTTCTTCGAGTTCAACGCGAAATCCACGAATTTTGACTTGATTATCGATGCGGCCAAGGAACTCGATGTTTCCATCCGGCAGAAAGCGGACGAGATCCCCGGTCCGATAGAGCCGGGCGTCCGGATTGTCAGCGAACGGATCTAAAACGAACTTCTCGCTGGTGAGATCCGCACGATTGACATAGCCACGGGTCACACCCGCGCCGCCGATGTATAGCTCTCCAGGAACGCCAATTGGAACTGGTTGCCGCATTTCATCGAGGATGAATGTTCTGGCATTTCGAATCGGCCTTCCGATTGGGACGACACTCGCCGGCCTGCTCTCACTTCGTTGACCGAGATCGAACATTGTCGCAACCACAGTCGTTTCCGTGGGCCCATAAGTGTTGACCAGGCGCACGCTTTTGCCGACAGTTTTCTGCCAGGCATTGACCCGATCGAGAGAGGCCTTCTCACCACCGATGATTACCAGGCGCACGGCGCCGGGCATTGCCAGGCCCTCATCGCTGAGACCAGCTGTTAGATCGTGCCAATACGCGGTGGGCAAATCGAGGATTGTCAGTTTCCATTTTTCGCAGCACTGCAGAAAATCGCGCGGAGAACTGATCATGTCATCGGTTCGCAAAACGACCGTGGCGCCATGCGTAAGTGCCGTAAAAATCTCCTCGACACTAAGATCAAAGCACAGCGAAGCGAACTGTAGTATGCGGTCGCCGGGGTGGATCGCATATTCATCGGCCGCGGCCAGCGTGAAGCTCACCAGCGAACGGTGCTCAATCATCACGCCTTTCGGATTGCCGGTCGAGCCTGATGTGTAAATTACGAGGACAAGATTCTGCTCCGTGGCTTCCGAGACCGGATTATGATCCATTTCGTGCGCAATCGTTTCCCAGTCCTCGTCCAGACTGAGAAGGGAGACCTGATTTTCAGGAAGGTCCCTGGCTAGATGTTCTTTTGTCAGAATCAGGGAGAGTCCGGCGTCTTGAATCATGAACGAGATGCGATCGCGCGGATACTGTGGATCGAGGGGAACGTAAGCCCCACCGGCTTTCAGCACTCCGAGAATGCCAACCAGCATTTCGAGGGATCGTTCGATGCAAACTCCCACGAGAACTTCTGGTCCCACCCCTTGCCTTTGCAGGTAATGGGCAAGCTGATTCGCGCGATGGTTCAGTTCATAGTAGGTCATTCGCTGGTCTTGAAACTCGACAGCAATGGCTGTGGGAGTTCGTTCGACCTGCCTTTCAAACAACTGATGGATGCAGATCTCGCTCGGGAAATCTTCGCGAGTCTCGTTCCATTCGACCAACAGTCGATGGCGCTCCGCGTCATCAAGCAACGGCAAATCCGCAACGCGTTGCATGGGATCGGCAACGATTGCCTCCAGTAAATTCCGAAAGTGGCGCAGCATTCGTTCGATGGTCTCGGCTGCAAACAAATCGGAATTGTATTCGCAGGAAAGGCAAAGACCGGCCTCGTCTTCTTCCACCTCGAAGCTCAGGTCGAACTTGGATGTCACGTTGTGCAACTTAATGGGAGTGAGCGTCAATCCTTCGGCTTTAATGTCCGCCGTCGGAGAATTCTCCAGGCCAAACATAACCTGGAATAACGGCGAACGGTTCGCACTTCGTTCCGGGTTGAGCTCCTGAACCAACTTTTCAAAGGGCAGATCCTGATGGGCGAAAGCTCCCAGGGTGGTTTCGCGGACTCTGCCAAGAAATTCGTGAAAGGTTGGATTGCCGGAGAGTTGTCCGCGCAGAACCAGAGTGTTAACGAAAGCTCCGATGAGACCTTCGGTTTCCAGCAGATTGCGTCCGGCCACCGGCGAGCCAACGACGATGTCTTCCTGCCCGCTGTAACGAAACAGCAGCGTTTGAATAGCCGCCAGCAGGGTCATGAATAACGTGGCGCCCTCCTGCTGGCCCAACGCCTTGATTGCTTCGCTGAGACTGGCCGGCAGTTGGATCGATGTGGCGGCGCCTTTGAGGGCCGGCAAAGCCGAGCCTGGATAGTCTGTGGGCAGATCCAGCTTTGGAGAGGCGCCGGCAAGCTGCTGCTTCCAGTATTGCAGACTCGACTCCATAGCCGCATCTTGCAAACGCGTCCGCTGCCAGATCGCAAAGTCCGCGTACTGAATGGCCAGCTCAGGCAGCGATGCCTCCTGCCCGTCAATGAAACCCTGGTAGAGGCTGATTAGTTCGCCGAGCAGGACGCGCACAGACCACGCGTCACAAATGATGTGATGGATAGTGAGAACCAGCAGATGCTCATCGTGACCGAGTTTGATCAACCTGGCTCGCAGCAGTGGACCGTCGCTAAGGTTGAAAGGTATCTCGGCTTCCGCCCCCAGAACCCGCTGTATTTCAACTTCACGATTAGCTTCTGAGAGTCCATCGATCTCAGAGAGTTCGATCGGAACGGTCATTGCCGGCGCGATTACCTGCGTCGGTTCGCCGTCAATTACGACAACGTTGCTGCGCAGAACTTCGTGGCGCTGCACTATGGTGTCGAGGGCCCGCCGCAAAGTGTTCCCGTCCAGGGCGCCGCGAATGTTGATGGCCGTACGGACGTTGTAAGCAGAACTGTTTGGCTCGGAAAGCCCGAGGAGCCAAAACTGCTGTTGGGTAAACGAGAGAGGCGCCTTTCCGTTTCGGTTGGTGGAGGGGATCGAGAGGCAGGCCGTAGCAGACGTACCGGCATCTGCAAGATAAGCCGCCAGGCGCGCTACGGTCGGACCATCGAAAAGAGTTCGCAGGGAAAGATCAGCGCCAAGGGTGCTTCGCACCCGCGCAACGATTCGCGCCGCAAGTAAAGAGTGGCCGCCGAGTTCAAAGAAGTTGTCATGGACGCCCACGCTTTTCACTCGCAGTACGTCACCCCAGATCTTCGAGAGGCGCTCTTCCGTATCGGTCCTGGGCGCGACGAAGTCGCTTGAAAGGCCTGATCGAAGATCTTCCGGCTCAGGCAAAGCGAGCCGGTTTACCTTTCCATTCGCCGATAACGGGAGCGCTTCCAGTTGTACAAATGCAGACGGCACCGCGTAATACGGCAACTCTGCCGCAAGAAAGGTCCGCAGTTCCGCGATCTTGAGGCCGCTCTCGTCAGCTACGAAGTAAGCGAGCAAACGCTTCTCGGCACCACTATCGCGCGCGATAACCACGCTCTCGCGAATTGAGGGGTGTCGGGCGAGGGCCGCTTCGAGTTCGCCCAATTCGATGCGAAAGCCGCGTAATTTCACTTGTTGATCGCGCCGGCCGGCAAACTCAATTTGGCCTTCAGCGTTACAACGCGCCCAATCGCCCGTGCGGTAGAGTCGCGCGCCCTCTCGGGCGTTGAAAGGGTGCGGGATGAATTTCTCGGCAGTTAATTCCGGCCGGTTAAGATATCCGCGGCCGACTCCGGCTCCGCCAATGTAGAGTTCGCCGGCTACGCCCGGAGGGCAGGGCTTTTGCTCTTCGTCCAGCACAAAAATCTCAGTGTTGGCGATTGGGTTGCCGATTGGAACGCTGGTAACGTCCCGCTTCAAGTTCTCAGGAATCCGATAAGCACAGACGATGCCGGCGGTCTCAGTCTGGCCAAACATGTGCACGTGTTGCGCCGGATGGTGAAACTCGTTTTTCCAGATTTGCGGGATGTCTGACAACAGCGGCTCGCTTGCTGAGAGCATTAGCCTCAACCTGTTGTCGAGCAACGCGGTCCGTTGATCGCTTTCGAGACTCGCCAGGGTCGTCGTGCAACTGCGCCAGAAGGATGGCACTGCATCCATCACCGTGACGCCGCGATCCTTGATCGTCTGGAACAATGCCACGGGATCTTTGCGCTCGTCTGAATTCGCAATCACGACCGCCGCCCCTTGCGACAACGGCAGCATCAATTGCCGGCGCGATGACGAAAAGGCTATCGATGCGGTGTGCAGATAGCGATCGTCCGGACTGAGGTTAAGTTCGTGATCAAGCGCCAGAAGGTAATTCGACAGATTGCGGTGCTCGATCATCACACCCTTGGGATTGCCGGTTGAGCCCGAGGTGTAGATCACATAGGCCAGATCTTCGGGTCCCGGACGTTCCGTCAAATTAGCGTCCGGCCGTTTCGAAATCTCTTCCCAGTCCTTGTCGAGCAGAACAGCCGGGGTATCACCCCCAGGTTGATTCAGGAGCCCGACTTTTGTCAGCATCACCGCAGGCCTTGCGTCGCTCATCATGAAATTCAGGCGTTCTCGCGGATATTCTGGATCCAGCGGCAAGTAAGCGGCGCCCGCTTTAAGAATCCCGAGAATGCCAACTGCCATATCTGGCGTGCGGTCGATGCAGATTCCGACCAGCATTTCGCGGCCAACTCCCAGCCCTCGCAGATGATGCGCCAGCTGATTTGCTCGAGCGTTTAAGTCACCAAAAGTAAGCTCTTCCCTTTCGCAGACGACCGCGACCCTCGACGGATCTTGCGCTGTCTGCGCCTCGAAGAGTTCCGGGAAGGTTCGCTCGGTAAAATCTATGATTTGCTCGCCCTGAATTTGGGCGAACGACCTCGGTGCGCTGTTAATAGTTTCGGATTTGAGACTTGCCATCTCAATAAATGACTGGACCATCCTGGTTGCCTCAATCGCCGGACGTGGCGGCCTTATTTTTGAGCTAATACGGGGTTTTCTTTACTGATTTCGATGATAGTGCCGACATTGTGCTTCAAATCAGTTTGCACGCTGAGGTAGATATCACCCTGATCACTGACGGCAACTCCCTGAACATTTTTGAGCTGGCCAGTGAAGGCGGCAATCGTTCTCAATTCATCGCTGGGGCTGTAGACGTAGAGCTTTCCGTGTTGACTGTCGGTGATATAGAGAGAACCTCTGGAAAAAAATATTGTCTCAGGTGAAAACGTTTCCTGACGATCGACGATCCGATGAAGCTCGTGATTTGTATCGAGCAGGTAAAGCACATTCTCCTCGTTATCCGCAATATAAAGATTGCCTTTGTCATCGAAGGTCATACTCTCTGGTTTTGCGATTCCGAATGAGCTGCCGAGAAACTCTGAGACGTTGCCCTCGCGAGTCACCCGGAAGATTTTGTGTTGCTCTCCGTCGCCCACCAGGATGGAACCATCCGGAGCCAGGGCAATTCCTTCGGTTGAGATCAGGCCCTTGTCTTTCCCGGCCAATAAACGCGGCTTGCCCTCGGCTGTGAATTCCCACACCCCTCCGGCATCATCGTCGGTGAAAAAGATGTTGTCCCGAGCATCAACAACCAAATCTTCGGGCGATTTGAATCCGAAGCCGGCATCGGCCAATTTCTTTAGTCCGTCATTCTTGTTCCATACCTCGAGAGCGACGCCGCCTTCGTCCGCCAAATAAAGTTTGCCCTTATGCCAAACCAGGCCATCTGGTGCGCCAAAGCCCGACTTGTTCATGGCCAGGACGCTCGCCTTATATGACGCGTCCGTCATGATCACCAGACCCTCTTTCTTGAACCCGCACGAGGTCAGAAGGCCAAGACTACAAATGATAATTACAATACTTAGTTGCTTCATGAATTTTCCTGCGCCCCTCTGCGGGTCTAGATGAGGCCCATGAGCACATGCTTTCTCATCGCTGAGAGCAAGCCAAGGAACGCTCTGATATGGACCATGGTGCTGGAGACTTCAAAGGCCACCATGAAGATGAGCGCGCTGGACAATGCGCCGTAGCGCAAGCTCAACCCAGCTAATTTATCGAGCCAGCCGCTGAAGTACTTTCTTAGGACATATTGAATCAAGGCCAACTCTCCTACGGCGACGGCTGCGCCGGCAGCAATGTCGAGGGGGGTGTGGTGAGCGCCGATCATCTTTCCCGCGAGAATTACAAAGAAGGTCCAACCCAGTGCGAGCAAACCCAGACGGCGCGATGCCAGCAGGATGCCAAGTGAAATAGCAAGAAAGAAACCGGCGTGATCGCTGGGAAATGATCCCAGGTCGTTGGCATCCACGTCGCCGCTTAACAATGCGCGATGATCCTTTTGACTGGTGTCGTCGAGGGAAATGCGCACCGGCACGCGTTTCATTTCGACGAGTTGATCTCCCTCAAGTCGATAAATCTTTTGGGACAGAATTTCAGGCCGGGGCAGGAAAACTGTATGTGAAAGCACCTTCGTAGTAGTGATCACAAAAACTGCGGCAATCAACGTGGCGATCAGGATTTTCCGGCGCACGTTTGTGCTTTTGTCGGACTTTCCACCATACCAGGCTGCGAGAAAACAACATCCAATTACGCCCGCCTTAGCCAGGTCGTTGTCCTGAAAAAACGCCACCACGCTGTCAAACAGCCAGGAGCGCCCGGCGAGTCCATTAATCCACAGCAAGAGTTGATCGTTTGCGGCCGACAGACGGCTCGCTGCAGTCACCAGCATAGATAGAATGACAACCATGCTTATCAATTGAATCGACTCCTTTTCAGCGCCGCGAACACTGCCGCTATATTTAAGTTTGCCACGACTCGCACAATTTAGAATCGGCCCCTTTTAGGGATTTCATACCTTTGTTTGAAAACTCCGAACGCGCCTTGTTTACCAGAAAACCCGGCGATTGTTGGAGGAGTAGTCGGGCGCGTAAATCGCCCAAATGAGTGGAGTTTTCCGCCAATTCGGACTTTTAAACCAATGGCAGGTCGTTCAGGTGCGCCGACTTCGATCAATCGCGTCCCTCCGAGAGTGTGATGAAGTGGCGAGGGCCCGGCTTCCCTCAGGTATTCAGGCAAATTGTCTGGTCGAACGGCTTCGAGAATGAATTGGCGCCGCCAATGAGTACCAATATCCAAACCCTTTCAAGACGATGGCTCGACCGAGTTCCACTCTGGCCGGCCATCATGGTCCCTGTATCAACCTTGTGCGTTTGGGCCATCAACGCCGGCGGTCAGGCGCTGCGGGGATTAATGCTGAGCGGCTTAGGGTGGCTCCTGGCGCTACCTTTGTTAGTTAGTCTCGAAGCCGGACTCTTCAGCATGATGCTATTTGAGCCCGTGCGAGGTTTTCTTCGCCGGGCGCAATACATATTCATTCCTTACAGCCAAACCGATCCCATTCACATAATTACGCCAATAGTGACGTTAATGGCTTTCGTTATGCTCTTGCACCGCGAACGATTGGGCCTGCTTTGGGCGTCACCGCTTGCGCGTTTGGTCTCAATTCTGGCGTTCATCTATTTCATTGAGATCTTCAATCCGCTGCAAGGCGGATTGGGCGTCGGTTTCTCCGGCGCGTTGTTCGTCCTGGTGCCGTTGGTATGGTTCTATTTTGGACAGACAATTAAGCCGCAATTCATTGAGACAGTCTTCCGCATCGTCGTTGTGCTGGGTATCATCACGTCCCTTTATGGCTTGTACCAACTGGTTTTTGGTTTTCCGAGTTTTGAACAGTACTGGGTCGACAATACAGAGTTTTATAAGTCGATTTCGGTCGGCAATGTTCAACGGGCGCTGGCCACCTATTGCAGTGCGGAAGAGTGGGGCCGGTACATAGAAGTCGGGGCGCTCATCGCTTTTGGGTTTGCCACCGACAGCACCACGCTTGTTCGTCGCGCTGCCTGGTCCCTGGCTGGAAGCTTGCTCACTATTATGGTGCTGTTGACGGGACAACGAACGGCAATGTTTGGCTTGATACTTGGAATCGTGGTCCTCCTGTTATTAGGAGCGCGGACCTGGCGCGCTGCTGTCGGCCGCAGCCTGCTGGTATTAATCCCCATGGTGCTCCTGACTGTCCTGGTTAAAGCACCTACCTACGATGACATCCTGAGCCATAGTGAGGACGATCGGATAGGTACGGTCCTGGCCCACACGGCCAGTGGAACTTTACGCCCAACTGAAGAAGGCAGCTTGCAGGAGCGATTTAAGAACTGGACTTACCTGGCTACCGATGTAATTCCGTATCGGCCGTTTGGACTGGGTCTCGGAGCAACGAACCTGGGAGCGTCGCGGTTCGAGAGTGACATTGATCTCCCGCCGATAGATAGCCACTTCATCGCGACAGTACTCAGCTGCGGTTTGCTTACTGCGTTACTTTTCTTTTGGATTCTCTTTCGCGCAGCCAGTCTAAGTTGGCGCACGTTTCGCCGCGCCGATCCCGGTTCAGCCGAAGCGCGGGTGTGGCGCGTGGCGGCCACGTTAATGCCGGTTCTCATTCTTAACAACTTCTTTGGTAATACCTTCACTCTTTACTCGGTTGCGCCGATTGGCTGGCTGCTTATTGGATGGATCAGCGCGGGACACTTGCGAGCGTTCAGCGGCGCCGTTCTTGAATCCCATAAGACCGATCCAGTGCTTGTAAGGGAAGAGAGAGAGCAATTCGCGATCTGAGTCTGTCGATCGCAGCACGGAGCATCCTAAACGAAAGCGTCCGATAAAAAGCAGGCGTGTGACCGGGCTGAAGCCCGGTCTGAATGAGAGCAAATCAGACCTTTGAGGCAAAGCCCTGTTTGTTGAGAGTTTTTTATTTCCGAAAATTCACCGTCTGCTTGCAAGCCGGCGTTCTAAATGCTGGATGCCAACGAAGCCAGAACAACAGGAACCAGTGATAGCTTCAAGTCATTTCCCCTGGGCGTGAAACGCACCTGCTTGATTCGCCTCCTGTCCACTCGTTCAATTCTGAACACACCGCGATCGATTTCGACAGTCTCTCCTTCAGTCAGGACCCTGCCTGTGTGGGCCATCAGAAAACCAGCCAGGGTCGCAAAGCCTTCATCTTCCGGCAGATTGAGATCCAGATGTTCGTTAGCGTTGCGGATTGCAAGCATGCCATCCAGGAGGAACGACGTTTTGTCGGCAATAATCTGGTCTCTGACTTCCTGATCATATTCATCGCTTATTTCGCCCACGATTTCCTCAAGCAAATCTTCCAGTGTGAGGATTCCTTCCACGCCACCATGCTCGTTGACGATAAACAGGAAATGGGTTCGCGACCGCTGAATCAGTTTTAGGGCTTCCCCTGCCGAGGCTGATTCGGGGATAAAGCTCGCCGCCCGCATCACACTTTCAAGATTGAACGATTCAGCGCTGACCTGCCCCATATCGAGATCTTTCCGGTAAACAACACCAACCATGTCATCGTTGCGAACTCGGTAGACTGGCAGGCGCGAGAAGCCGGTCGCAAGAAAAGTCGATCGCAAGTGCTCCAGCGTAGCGTCCACCGGAACAGCAACTACCTGCATGCGAGGAATCATCGCTTCGCGAACACTCAGGTCCGTAAACTCAAATGCTCGATCAAGCAACTGTCGCTGTTCAGGCTGGAGGTGGCCGCTCTGCTGCGAGATGTCGACCAGCAAGCGCAACTCGGCCGGCGTGTAGACCGAGGCGTGTTCAGATGTCGGATGCAGGCCGAACAGACGAACCGTTCGCGTTCCGGCCCAGTCCAGGAAACGTATGGGCCAATAGAAAACTCGATAGAAAGTTTCCATCGGCAGCGAGATGGCCAGCGCGACTCGTTCGGTGCGTTCAAGGGCAAAAGTCTTTGGCGCCAGCTCGCCCAGCACAATATGCAGGAAGGTAATCACCGTAAAAGCGACCGCGAATGAGATTGTGTGCAGGGTAATCTCGGACACAACGCCATTCAGCGGGGCCTCCAACAGATGAGCGAAGACGGGCTCGCCAATCCACCCGAGGGCGAGCGACGCCATCGTAATTCCCAGCTGGGTGGCCGAGATATAGGCGTTCAAATTGTCCAGCAGTCGAACGAGCCGCCGCGCGCGCCGGTTGCCCTCCGCGGCGAGCGTTTCGATCCGGGAGCGTCGCACCCCCACGAGAGCAAACTCAGACGCCACGAAGAAACCGTTCGCCAGGACCAGCAGCAGAACTATTGCGAAATAAAAGACGGTAGTCATTAACCTCTATCCTATATTTCTTCAGAGAAGATTTCGAATCAGGTAATCCGAGTTCCTTTGAAGGGTCGCCATTTCAACCGCATCTTGACGCCCTACCAGCCGCATGCTAGTTTTCGATTTACCGTTTTGCATTCAAATTGATCGCTAAAGCAGACTGGCCCAGGTCCGACGACTCCGCATGGCTACACCCGCGCCCGAACTAAAGAAAACCGCGCTTAATGCTGCACACCGTCAACTCGGGGGTCGCATGGTTGAATTCGGCGGTTGGGACATGCCCGTTCAGTACCCGGCCGGCACCATGACTGAACATTTGCGCACTCGTACGCGGGCAGGGTTGTTTGACGTCTCGCACATGGGGGAGATCGACGTGCGCGGTGTTGACTCGATCGCTTTTGTGAATCGAATTGCTTCCAACGACGCGACCAAACTGGTTGACGGCCAGGCCCATTACTCGGCCTTAACCACACCCGAAGGCACCGTGATCGACGATTTGCTGGTGTACCGCCTCGCCGAAGATCATTTGCTCCTGGTGGTTAATGCCGGCACGACCGATAAAGATTGGGAGTGGATCAGCTCGCATCGACAGGCCGGCGACAACCTGGAATTGCGAAACGTCAGCGGAGAGTTCTGCCAGATTGCTTTGCAGGGTCCTGAGGCACTTTCGATTCTTCAGCAGCTCACGGAAACGCCGCTGGCCGAGATCAAGTACTACCACTTCCGCCTGGGCCAGGTTGACGGCGTCAATTCCGTTATCTCGCGCACCGGTTATACCGGGGAAGACGGTTTTGAAGTTTATGCCACACCGGACAAGGCCGAGCAGCTCTGGAATAAGATGCTCGACGCCGGGAATTTTGGATCAGACGAGGGCGTGCTCCCCTGCGGTCTCGCCGCACGAAACACGCTGCGGCTCGAAGCCGGTATGTGCTTGTATGGCCATGAGATTGATGAAACCACAACTTTGCTGGAAGCCAATCTGGGCTGGATCACCAAATTGAATAAAGGTGATTTCATCGGGCGCGAACTGCTGGCAAAACAGAAGGAAGCAGGCGTCAGGCAAAAGCTGGTCGGATTCGAAATGAGCGATCGAGGAATTGCTCGCGACGGCCAGGACGTTTTTATTGAGGGACAGCACCTCGGCCGAGTTACTTCCGGGAGCCCGGCACCATTTCTCAAGAAGAACATTGGTATGGCTTATGTTCCCGTTGAATTTGCCAACGTCGGCCAGGCAATTGAAATCGACGTAAGAGGAAAACGAGTCGGCGCGCAAATTGTGCCGCTCCCGTTTTACAAGCGAGCTAAGCAGTAGTAATTTCTGACTTCTGATTTTAACTCTGACTTCTCTTCTAGGAGCATCATGGCTAACGTTCCGGATAATCTTCATTACAGCAAGGACCACGAGTGGGTCCGGGTCGAAGGCGACACCGCGGTTATCGGTATTACTGATCACGCGCAAGACCAACTCGGCGATGTTGTTTATGTCGAATTGCCTAAGGTCGGCGACGAATTCGCCGCGAACGATTCCTTTGGCTCGGTTGAATCGGTGAAAGCAGTATCCGAAATCTTCACTCCGATCGCGGGCAAAGTAACCGAAATTAACGACTCGCTCTCTGACGAGCCCGAACGCGTCAATAAGGATCCCTACGGCGACGGCTGGATGATTAAGATGCAGGTGAGCAAACCCGGCGAAGTCGACAGCCTCTTGACCGCCGCCGAATACGAAGACTTTACGAAAGCTGAGAGTGAATAGAATTGCGTTACATTCCCAACTCGCCGGACGAACGCGCCGAAATGCTCAAGGAGATCGGCGTCGCGACTACTGACAACCTCTTCGATTCGATCCCGGAAGAATTACGCTTACGCGACCATTTAAACGTTCCGGCAGCAATGTCTGAACTCGAACTGCTGAAGCAGTTCGAGGAGATGGGCGCGCGCAACCAGGCGGCCCAGCGCACCAGCTTTCTCGGCGGCGGCGCCTATTCGCATTACATTCCGACGATCGTCGATCACCTGATATCACGATCTGAGTTCTTCACTGCTTACACGCCATACCAGCCCGAGATTTCCCAGGGAACGCTGCAAGCCATCTTTGAATTTCAAACGCTGGTTTGCCAACTGACCGGGATGGACATCGCGAATGCGTCGATGTACGACGGTTCGACGGCAATGGCTGAAGCGGTTCTAATGGCCGAAAGGGTCACCAGGCGAACCAAGGTGATCGTTTCTTCGGCGGTGCATCCACAGTATCTGGAGGTTGCGCACACCTACGTTCAGCATGCGGGAATCGAATTACAACAAGCCCTCTATTGCACCGAGACGGGCACAACCCTGCCAGAGAGCCTCAACGCAATTGACGACGAAACGGCAGCGGTGGTCGTGCAGTCGCCGAACTTTTTTGGTTGCGTCGAAGACTTGCAGGCATTAGGCGAAAAAGCCCACGCGCACGGCGCGCTGCTGATTGTCGCGGTAACTGAAGCCATGTCGTTTGGACTTCTGCGTTCGCCGGGAGCGTGTGGCGCGGACATCGTCGTCGCTGAAGGACAATCCTTTGGCGTGCCGATGTCGTTTGGCGGACCCTACGTGGGACTGTTTGCCACTCGCGACAAGTATGCGAGACAGATTCCCGGCCGTCTGGTCGGCGAAGCTTTCGATAAGAAGGGCCGGCGCGGTTTCGTTCTGACGCTAGCCACTCGCGAGCAACATATTAGGCGTGAGAAGGCTACGTCAAATATTTGCACCAACGAGGGATTGATTGCTTTGGCCGCCACGATTTACCTCGAGACCATGGGCCGTCGCGGCGTCCAGGAAGCAGCCCAGCAGTCAGCGCAAAAAGCTCATTATGCAGCGCGCGAAATCTCCAGGCTCGAAGGGTTTTCGCTTCCCTTCTCCGGCCCATTCTTCAATGAATTCGTGGTGCGCGCCCCTGTTGCTGCTTCCCCGCTGCTCGATCGGCTCGCCCGCGTGAAGGCCATCGATGGCGGCATCGCGCTGTCACGGTTTGATTCTGACCGTCCGAATGATTTCCTCGTCTGCGTGACGGAAACCAATACGCGCTCTGAAATTGATGCGCTAGTCGAAGGGTTGAGTCAATGATCGGTACGCACGCCTCTGGCGTGCTTGAAGCGCCGATGAGAGAGAGATAGCACGCCGGAGACGTGCGTACCAATAATTAGTCAGTGATGAATAAAGTAACCAGTCACATTAGTCATAACGAAGCTCTGATCTTCGAGCGTTCGCAACCGGGCCGAGCCGGTTTTAGCCTGCCCGCCCTGGACGTTCCGGAAACTGCAATCGATGAAATCGTGCCGCGCAAATTTCAACGCGACGACGATCTCGCCGGAATGCCGGAAGTTACCGAAGTCGACGTGGTGCGTCACTTCACGCGCATCTCGACGTGGAATTACTCAATCGATCAAGGCATGTATCCGCTGGGATCATGCACGATGAAGTACAACTCGCGTCTGAACGAGAAGGTTGCCCGGATCGCCGGTTTTGCAAATCTGCACCCGCTTGCTTCTGAAGGTGAAGCGCAGGGTGCTTTGCAGGTCATCTTTGAACTTCAGCAGCATCTTGCGGAAATCACCGGACTGCCCGGCATCTCGCTCCAGCCGGCCGCCGGCGCGCACGGTGAAATGACCGGCATCATGATCATTCGCGCCTTCATCGACTCGCGAGACGGAAAAGAAGCGTCGGCCAAACGCCGCACGATGTTGATTCCCGACTCGGCCCACGGGACCAATCCGGCCTCTGCCCATCTCTCCGGTTTCACGGTCAAGACCATTCGCTCAACCGCCGACGGCTTCACAGATCTGGATCATTTGCGCGAGCTATGTTCTCACGGCGAAGTCGCCGGATTGATGCTGACCAATCCCAACACGCTCGGCTTGTTTGAGAAGAACATTCAGGAGATTTGCCGCATCGTTCATGACGCCGGCGGCCTGGTTTACATGGATGGCGCCAACATGAATGCTCTGGTTGGCGTGGCCCGCCCCGGCGACATGGGTGTGGATGTGATCCATCTCAATCTGCATAAGACCTTCTCGACGCCGCACGGCGGCGGCGGTCCGGGCTCCGGTCCCTGCTGTTGCACGAAAGAGTTGGAGCCGTTTCTGCCGGTTCCGCGCATCGTCAAGGCCGGCGACGGGGTCTTCAAACTCGACTTCAATTGCCCGCAATCGATCGGCCGCGTGAAGGCGTTCTTCGGCAACTACGGGATGATGCTGCGGGCCCTCGCGTACATTCTCACGCACGGCCGCGATGGCCTGCGCGAGGCGACAGAAGCTGCGGTGCTCAACGCGCGTTACATTGCGCACGGACTGGTCTCGGATTACGAAAAGCCTTTCAACTCGGCGCCGATGCACGAGGTGGTTTTTACCGACAAGCTACAGTCACGCAAAGGCGTGCACACGCTGGATATCGCCAAGCGTTTGATTGACTATGGCTTTCATCCGATGACGATCTATTTTCCATTGATTGTTTCCGGAGCCATGCTGATTGAGCCTACCGAATCTGTCGGCCGGCAGGAACTGGATCAATTCATCGAGGCGATGCGGTCGATTGCCAAAGAGGCTATCGAAAATCCGGAGATGGTTTTGGCCGCGCCGCACTTGACCCGCATCGGGCGTTTGGATGAAGCAGCCGCAGCTCGTAAGCCGGTGCTTCGTTGGCAGCCACAGCAGGATCAAGCTGAACCTCGCTCGGTCGCAACCCACAAGTCATAAAACCAGCGCTCGTCCAGGATCAAAGAAGTCTGCAAAGGAGAACATCCGATGTCCGCGCAACAGCAACCATGGTCTGGCATTCAGGTGGAAACCAGTTTTTTTCCGCTCTCATTCTTTCTTTACGCCTGCACCCCACGAATCGTGATCGACGGAAATGTAATGTTGCGACCCTGGGGCGTTCATTCGATTCCACTGGAGCCGGGCATGCACCAGGTGCGAATTTACTTTCACTACTTATTCCTGCCGCAATGCGGGCCCGCGGCGATAAATGTCGTGGTGCAACCCAATTGTGTGCACCGGATCAAGTATGAAATGGGCATTTTCATGTTCTCTACCGGTTCGATCAGAGAAATTCAGCCACCGTTTCGCTTTAGCTAAACCACGCGCAATCAAGGGAATCAAATGTTCAAATCATTCACACGGCGACGAATCGTCGCAGCAATTTTCGTTTGTGCCTTTGCCTTTAGCTCGATCCTGGCTCAGGGCGTGAAGCAAAAGGTTCGCTTCGCCCGAGGCTCATCTTCGACGACCATAAGCGGCGCGGTTATTCGTGGCGAGCGCGATCGGTATTACGTGGGCGCGAAGCAAGGTCAGAAGATGAGCGTCAAGATAACTTCACTGGAAGACAACGCGGTGTTTCAGATTTTCCTTCCCGGTGAACAGGAAGCGTTGTCGGGCGCAGGCGAAGAGGATGATGCGATGAACTGGTCGGGCGAACTGCCTGATGATGCTGAGTACGTGATCGTGGTTGGCGGCACGCGCGGGAATGCGAGCTACAAGTTAACAGTCTCGATCAAATAAGGTACGCACGCCTCCGGCGTGCTCTTTATTTGTTTCCCGCGGCACGCCAGAGGCGTGCGTACCGTCAGGCACGAATCTGCATGAGGGCCAGCCGCTTGACCACGCGACCGTTTAAAAGATGCTCTTCGATGATCTCCTGAACATCCGAAGGCAGAACCTGCGCATACCAGACACCATCCGGGTAAACCATCACGGCCGGACCTATGGCACAAAAACCTACGGAAGCACACTCAGTTAAGACGACACTTCCGTTCGGATTTTTGCCTTTGACTTTCCTGCCAAAAAGAATGCCGCGAGCGCAAAGCTCGCGTTCGAAGGCGTCCTTAACCTCGGCACTGTCTCTGGCGGAACACGATTTTCCAGTGCAGACAAAAACGTGATGGCGAATCGGCGCAGTCGTCACCGGCGCAAGCGTACACAATTCCTGAGGATTTTCGATGATCTCTGGTTTCGCCATTACCCGGATACTGTACCATGATGACGGTTTATTAATCAGCGATGCGCTTCTCACGCAAGTCTTTGCGCGCGGTTGAATTCATTGTAAGATTGACGCGAACGGGCGACCCCTTGATTGGCCGTGATTTTCCGCAATCGGCTAATCGATAGGGGGCGCCTGATTTGATATTGCGAACGTGAAAAACTTTCGAAACATCACTCAGCAACCCGAGTCGAACGGCCTGGTAATCCACGTGTCGTCGCTCAACGACCGATCGACGGAGGTTGTCATGAGTGAGCACGTGCGCATCGGGACGGGTGATGACTGCGACGTAAAGATTCGCCTGCCGGCGGCGGCCGGCGCGCCCAGTGATGGCTCAGTCATCGACGTGACCCGCATTGATGGCACGTATCGCATCGCGAAGATCGATCCCGGAATCGATGTGAAGTTGAACGGCAGGCCGATCAAGCCCAACAAGGGAATTCACGACGGCGATGAAATCTGGATTGGTCCGGCCGGTCCTTCGATCCATTTTTTCCCGATTGCCGCCACCACCGCGATGGTGCCGGGCCGTCGGGGCGGCGCGCACGTCGCTCCTTTCATCGAGCAGGCCGCCATGGAAGCGTCAGCCACGGCGCGACGCGATGACGCCAAGATTTTTCTGCGCGAGTTCACTCGCGAACTGGTGCGGGAAATAAATCCCAGCACGAAGATCATTATTTTCGCAATCATCATCTTTGCCGTGGTCGGCGCCCTCTACATCGGCTTCGCTCAGTACAATGAGGCAAGGCGCGGCCGCCGGCTTATCGCCGACCAGCAAGCTCAACTCGCCGCGCAGCAAGCGCAGTTGCAAAAAGCGAACGAGCAATTAGGCAAGGTCATTGAATCCAACAACCAGGTCATCAGGACGATCTCGTTGGGCGAGAACCTGCGCGTGAACTATGGCGGCGGGGTTTGCCTGATCTCAGGCTCGTACATTTTTGTCGAGGCCGGCACCGGACGCCCTCTGCGATTTCCGGAAACGCAAACCAATGAAACGGGCGAAACGATTCAGAGCGGCACCGAGCAACCGGCCCTTACGCCCGAAGGCCGTGGAGTGATCGCTGAGTATCAATTCATCGGCACCGGATTTAATGTCGGCAACGGCTACATCCTGACTAATCGTCACGTCGTGCAACCGTGGCTGGCGGATGAGCGCGCCGAGAGTTTAAGCAGCACAGTCAACGGGCGTCCGCGCCTGAAAAAGTTAACGGCTTTCTTTCCGGGCAACTCGCAATCGATCGTCCTGAAATACAAGCAGGCCTCGACGGCCGAAGACGTGGCGGTATGTACAGTCGATCCGAACGAATTGCCTCCTAAGGTGGCGACGCTGCCACTCGACGTTGGATCTGACTCAGTGGCCGTCGGCCGCATCGTCGTTACCATGGGTTACCCATCGGGCCCCGATCGTTTGTTGGCCATGCTGGACCCGAGCGAAGCCCAGGGAATTCAAAATCGGTACAGTTCAACCGAAGCATTACTGGGTTATTTGGCCCAGACTAAAAACATTAAGCCCTTGACGACCCAGGGAAACATCACCGATCTCGACGCGCATCGGATCGTTTATGACGCGCGCACCGGTGAAGGGGGATCGGGAGGACCACTGTTTGGACCTTCGGGCCGCGTCATCGGGATTACTTTTGCTATCTTTACAGAGAATACGGCATCTAATTTCGCCGTACCGATTCATTTCGGAATCAGCGTGTTGGAGAAATCCGGATGGACGGCGCCTCCAACGCCGGAAACAGACCAGAAAGAAGCGGCCGTGGCCGCGCCGCCTAACTCACGTTAGTTGGCATAGGCATTGCTGGGATTTAAATTTGTTTCTGGCAATCAGCAATCAGCGCAAATTAGTACGGGACTAAACGTCGGAACATTGCTTCGCAAGAAGCGTTAGGGCAGCAAGAGAGATTTTTTCGCTGCGCAAGTGAGAATTAATTCGCACCTAGCAAACGTTAGATGATCTTTCGCTCCGCATTGCTCTTACTGCTCCTGTCGGCGTTTTTTTGTGTCGCCGCGCCGGCCCAGTCTGCGAAACCGCTCCTGGTTGATCCGGTAGCGAGTAAAGTTGGCCTGCCTGAAGCAGGAATCCCGATCGTCAGGAACGATCCAGCGAAAGCTGAATCACCAGGCGCCGAATCAAAGGACCGCACCGAAAAGGGCGAGTCCGTCACTGACGCGGCGCCCCCCGCAACGACCCAGTTCCGCCTCGAGCGCACACCGCTGGTTGGCGGAGCAGAACTGCTGACAATCTTCGGACGGCTGGATGGTCTGCGCGGTGAAAACACCAGCTCGCCCGAAGTTCCGCTGGTGAGCGTCGTACGCGACACTCTTTCCGACCACAATCCCGAAAATGATCGGCTGCGCTACGTCTGGATGCTGACCTATACGCGTCCCAACCTGATGAAGCGAATTGCTTCGGGAATTCCTTTCTTCTACCAACACGTCGGCAATCAAACCCGAGTGGGCAGCAGTCCCCCGAAGCCCCTGATCGATCTCGCGAACACGAGCCGGCAAACCTGGGACGCGTTCTTTTGGATGGGGGTGCAGAATGTCTTCCTCGACAGCTATGGCATCCCGTTGAAGGCAGCCACGCGAACTTATCGGCAGAACGCGGCCGACTATCGCTCCGGTCACGTGATGCAGGCTCTTTCAATCCTGGAGAACTACGAGAATGTCAGACGGCGCACGCGCGATGAAAGCGAGCTGCTCGCGCTGCGCAGCTCTCGCGTCGGGCTCAATCGCCCAGTGTCTCTAACCAACGATTCTTCGCAGCCTCTGCTTCCGAACCTGGCGCCGGCATTTTCTCCGGGAGAAATGCTTGAGCTGCGAGCGCGTCTGATCATGTCCGGGGAAGTGCTCGGTGGCTTGCTCGGGCCCGACACATTTCGCACCACCGTCACCAAGCGGACGATGGCGTCGGTAGACAACAGCGGGCACAACTGGGAACTGCTGCGCCAGCGCGCCGAAGCGGAAGGACTTTACTTCGAGCCTTTGGCGATGCCGGACGGTAGAGCTACTCATGCTCTGCTCTGGATCGCCAAGCCGGATCTTGCGGCCCAGACCACTCGCGAATTCCACGATCGGTTTCTGAACATAGCTAATCCGTGGAGCGATCAGCGATTGCGAAACTGGAACGGCTATTCGCGCACGTTCTATTTCGATGGCGACCACCGGCCCGTGAGCACAAACAACCCGGAGGCGCGCTCAGTCGAAATGATTCCGCTGGCGATCTACGGACTGGATCATCCAAAGATCCCGGCCTTGTTGATCGATTTTCGCAGCAGTCTTAACCCCAAGAAGCGCGAGATGTCGCGCCGTTTCATCGACGATCTAACCAAGAATATTTTTTCGCTGTCGAACTTCGGTAACTTCCCTTACTTCGTCGGCCGGCAGGCTTACAATTTCGTAACCGGCCGCCGTGGAATAGATTTGAATCAGCCGACGCGTTTGCGCAGCTATTCCGAACTGAAGTTGCTGCTCACGTTTAACTCAGAGATTGATCCCAAACTGCGTAGTGAGATTGAGCGACGCGTGCAGAACGTTTCCCTCAATCCCCTCAATAACGATGACGAAGCTGAAGTCGCCCTGGCGCGCCAACAATATGACGCGCTGATGAATTACGCGCGGCGGCCGGACGGTTTGTCGGCCAGGATTGAGCGCGATCGTGGCGCTGAGATGGTGCCTCTGAAACATGGACGAACGGCGCGGCTCTTTTTCACTTTGGGTAACGTCTTCTCGTTCGGCCGCTACGCACATCGCGAAAATCCGACCCTTGAGTTGCAGGAACGGATGGAACTGTCCCGCCGGGTTACCTATCACACGAATTTCCTGCGCGAGGTGGCGAAATCTTCACCACAAACTGACGTCGCCTGGGACATAAGCGTAGTCCGGCGGTCCCTCCAGTTTTTTGCTGATCAGGGATCCGCGGCCAGTAATGCGGCTGCCAGGGCTACGGGTACAATCTTCGAAAAGACCAGCGATGATGAAACCCGGCGATTGTCGCTCGACGCTCTTTCAAAGATGAACAACAAGGCCGCGCGCAAAGAATTCCTGCGCCTCTTCAAGTTGCAGCCTTCCCAATCTGAATTGCGTGCCGACATCTCCGCCCGTTTGCGGCGGGCGTTAGAGAGCAACGCTCAAGTAAAACCCAAAGAAGCAAAACTACTTCTCAGTCAGCTCGAACAATAGTTAGCCGTCCCTTTGCAATTTTTCGGGTTTCAGTTTTCAATTTTCATGAGCATGAGGAAGAGTGGCCGCCCGAAAATGCAAAATGAAAATTGCCAGGTAACAATTGCAACCGGTTCTGCCCGCCGCCTCCGGCAAACGCTCCGGACCCACTTGCTCGTTTTTGCCGCGGCCGCTCTCTTTTTGTTCAGCGCGAGTTCAGCTGCTCAAACCAACCGCGTCGTTATTCTCAAAGTTGACGGGCTTCCTTACGATATGGTGGATCGTTTCGTACACGAACAAGATCCCCTCACCGGCAAGAGCCTACTGCCCTGGTTTGATCATATCTTTTATCGAAACGGTACCCGGATCGCGAACTTTTACGTGCGTGGCATGAGCTTATCGGCGCCGTCATGGTCGCTCGTGGACACAGGCCAGCATTTGCAGATCAAAGGAAATGTCGAATTTGATCGGGACATCCTGCACACCTACGACTACCTGAACTTCCTGCCATTTCTGGTGAAGCAGGCGACGCGGGGCAACGTCGACATGCCCGGCACGGAAGTGCTGGATTCAATCCGCGTCCCTCTGTTGATCGACGCCTATAACAATTATCAGCGATTGCCGGGATCACAGCTTTACGGCCGCGGCGCGCGAATCAACACTATCAAGCTTGCGGCTGAGGCCAAGTTCGTGCGTCGCAACCCGATCGAGTTAGCCACGGAATTTGTTACCGGCCTCGACACCCGCAATATCGTGGGCCAGCAGTTGGAGCGCGAGCTGATTGCCAGCCTCAACGATCAGCGAGTGCGCTATCTTGATCTTTTAACAATGGATTTCGATCACACGGCCCATCACAACAACGATCGCGAATCGCATCTGGCCACCCTGCAACAGATTGATGCGCAACTGGGCCGTCTCTGGACAGGCATTCAAAACAGCCCCATGGCCAGTGAAACTGCGTTCATCGTAGTTTCCGATCATGGCTTCAATACCGACGAGCGAATCATCAGCCAGGGCTTCAATCTGGTGAAGTTGCTCGGTAGTCGCCCGGGAGGCGGACACCACGTAATTACCAAACGGCGTCTGTTGATGGATTACTCGATCAAAGCGATCAATCCTTTCGTGCCGCCGATTACCACCACCGCGACCGACTCGTATTATCTAAAAGGACAGAGCGAGGCCTATCCGACTGCTCTGCTTGATTTCGATGGAAACGAGCGGGCCGGCATTCATTTACGCAACACGAACCTGAATGTAATCCACGTTCTGCTGCAACAACTTCAGCGCAAAGACCTGGCGCCCCAGTTGCGCATGGCTGCCACGGCGGCTTTCTTTGCGGCGATCGATCGCGACCGTGCTTACTGGCAGAATGATCTGGCTGGATTCGATCAGGAACTGGCGGCCCTCGGCAAATCCGTCGAAGCGCAGCGCCAGGACTGCCTGGCGCAACCAAAGAAATTCACGCCGGCCGAAATCGAAGTGGGTCGTGACGATAACGCGCGACGTGTTTGCATTCGATCCAAGCAGGCTGCGGAATTTCATGAGCGCTACAGCGCCTATGTTGCGGTGGTGCGAAACCTGCTTGCGCTAAAACGCGAAAGCTTCGACCCGCAGAAGCTGAAAATCGAAGACTTGATTTTCAGGGACTCGATGGGCCGGCGCAATTCGATCCATGATTTACAGAATTATGTCGCCGGTCTCGGGAAAGATGGCCTGGTGTTGAAGAGCGACGGTTCGCTTGATGAAGATCGCAGCTTTGTCCGGCTGGACTATTTTGATTTGCTCGAGAAGCAGACGGTAAGAAATAACGTGCAGGCCAACGTCTCAACCCAACCCATTGATTTCATTGCGACCAGAATCCCGCGCGAGACAATTGCCGGCGCGCTGAGCGATGATCTCAAACCTGACGACGACGTGGTGTGGCTTTATTCCGGCCCGGACCGGCAGGCGCTGGTTATCCCCCGCGGAGAGACTGGTGGCCACCAACTCAACCTTCGTTATCTTCCGATTGCCAATCTAACTCAGTCCGGAGACGGCCAGATTCGCTTTGATCGCGTTGATTGGAAGCCTGGCTTTCCGCTGAAAATGTTGGAAGACCCGCGCCTGGAAATCAGGGACGCCGACCGTGCGCAATGGCTGAGCGAATGGCATACTGACCTCGAATGGTTGCATGCGCTGCATAAGACGCAATACTCTAATGGGCTAATTGGATTGCATGAACAGTTCACTTTGTTCCCCGCGCCCGGGACGGACCCGAACGCGGCTGACCTGACGGCCGACGAACGCCTGCTGAATGCATTTCATCGGCGGCAAAGGCGTCTGGTTGAAAGTGACCTGATGGTTTTTGCAAACAATCACTGGAATTTTGACGTGCGAGGCTTTAATCCCGGCGGCAATCACGGCTCGTTGTTTCGCATTTCGACCCACTCGACCCTGATGTTTGCGGGTGGTGAGCGCACCGGTATCCCGCGCGGTCTGGCCGTAACTGAGCCGTACGACAGCTTGAGCCTGGTGCCGACCATTCTGGCGCTGACGGGAAATCTCGAGAGCGATGGCCGTCCGGTCGAGTCTCTGGTCAAACGTGGATTTAAGAAGTTTCCCGGACGCGTGATTACTGAAGTTACCGGCAGCAATTTCGGAAACGCGTCGCGCTAGCCGCGTAGCGGATTATTTGAAGAGGTAGTAACGGCAAGACCGCCTGCGAAAAGTCAGTACCATCCGCGTAAGCGGATGGGATCAGGAGGTCCCGTTGTCAGACCTGGTTGCGTGGGCCATCCATCTGCTTACGCAGATGGTACTGACTCCGGCCGCGAGCCAACCAGATCAGCTCGTCGCGTATTAAAACGATGGGTGGGCTGAAGCCCACGGCTAAAGTCATTTCATCGCTATGCGATGAATCCACGCGCAAGATGCGCGTGCCACATTAATTTTTGATGGAACGTTCGCTTGATGATCGTGCGTTGACGGACAAAACCGAAGCGCAAAGTGTGACCAGACCTTCGCGCGCCAAACGCTCAGTCGCCTGGCTTCAGACTGTCGCGTTCCTGCTCGGCGCGCTGCTACTTTTCTACCTTGTTCGCAAGGTCGGCGTCGAACAGATCTTTTCGGCATTGAGCCGCGTTGGTTTTGGATTCTTTATCGTGGTTGCCGCGAACGGAACGCGCCACGTGCTGCGCACCATCGCGATGCGCCTGTCAGTCTCTCCCGAGCATCGGCGATTTAGTTTCATGCAAGCGTTCGCGGCTCGCCTCGGTGGCGAGTCAATGAGCTTCCTCACTTTTGCCGGCCCACTCCTGGGAGAAGCAACCAAGGTCGCCCTGCTGCGCAAGCGAGTGCCACTGGTCCACGGGGTCCCTGCCCTGGTCGTCGATAACCTGCTCTATAACTTGTCGGTGGTGCTGGTGATTTTCGGCGGCGCGGTTTTGATGCTCTTCGCCTATCCCGTACCGGCCGTAGCTCGGGAAGTTTTGATCGTCATTGCCGGCATCTCGTTTCTCGGCCTGGTAGCGGCGGCCATGGCCACGCGCAAACGGGTCACGCTGCTCACGAACATCATCGATCGACTCGCCCGTCGCGGCTTTCGCCCAAAGTTTCTGCGGACCCGCCGTCATCACATCTACCGGGTCGAATTGACCGTCTACGGTTTTTACAAGCGTCGCCGGGCAGCATTTTTCTCGATGATTGGCCTCGACCTGGCCGCCCACGTAACCAGCGTGTTCGAGGTCTATATCACCTTAACGATGCTCGGGGCCGTCCCACACATCGGCGGAGCTTACATTATCGAATCGCTTACCAAGGTAATTAACTTCGCGTTCGGTTTTGTTCCCGGCACAATCGGAGTCTATGAAACCGGCAACGGAATCATCCTGCGCACACTTGGCTATACCACCGCGATCGGCGTCGCCCTGGCCATCGTGCGTAAAGCAGCGATCATTTTCTGGACCGTAATTGGTCTTTTGGTGGTCACCTGGCGCGCGTTGCCGAATGCCTGGGCGCGCGTGCTTGACCGCAGTCCCCGTTTACAAAAACTTATGGATAGTCTTGTTCTTTCAAATCTTGCTCACCGGCCGGCGCGCACCATGGTTAGCATTGCCGGTATTGCTCTGGGTGTCCTGCTCGTAGTCTTCACTGTGGGACTGGCCCACGGACTGCTCCGCGAACGCGGCAAGCGCGAAGCGAATATCGGCGCGGAACTCCTGGTGCGGCCTGCCGGCTCGATCAGTATCGGCGGGGGGCAATCATTTACGATTCCGATCTCCCACGTGGCTGAACTGGCCAGTATTCCCGGCGTCCGTCTGGCGGTCCCCATCGGACAGCACCTGGATAAGAGTGATTCCGGTTTCGGCTCGCGCTTAATCGAAGGAATTCCTTACGAGCAATACGCGGCGCTGAACGGCCTCACGATCAAAGAAGGTCGCGGACTGCAACAGGGTAACGAAGTAATTGTCGACTCAGCCTGGCAAAAGGAGAAAAACGCAGTCGTCGGGTCGTCGATTGAGATCTACGAACAACCCTACAAATTGGTTGGGATTTATGAGCCACCCGGTGGTGGCCGTATGAAGATTCCGCTGGCAACTATGCAGAACCAGGTCGGCAGCGAGAATCGCTGCAACACGATCCTGGTTGCTTGTGACGATCCCGCGCAGCAGGAGTTGGTCGCTACGCGCATCAAAGAAAAGTTTCCCGATGATCAGATAATCCCCACGCGCGATCTGCCCGAGCTTTACCTGTCGAGCGTGCCGGCCCTGAACGTCTTTCTAAAAGTCGTCGTGGGTGTGGCCACCACGATTAGCATGCTCGTGATTCTGCTCGCCATGTACACGACTGTGACCGAGCGCACGCGACAGATTGGCATCCTCAAGTCGCTCGGCATGTCCAAGCGATCCATCGCCTGGGTCATTGAACAGGAAGCAATTCTGGTCAGCGTTTTGGGCGTCTTTATCGGCGTACTTTTGATGTTGGCAGCAAGATTTGTGGTAATGCGCTCGACCACCCTGACCGTGGACGTCGAGCCTAAATGGATCATCATCTCACTGGTCGTGGGATTAGTAGGCGGCTCAATCGGCGCGCTCTACCCTGCCCTGCGCGCCGCGCGCCAGGACGCAGTCGACGCGTTGAGTTACGAGTAGCCCTCGGTACGCGCACGTCCCGTGCGCAGTCTTCACCCCGTCGTCCTCGGCTCACGATCAGCCTGGACTCTGGATCAAGTCTCATCGTTGGACGTGATCACGAAACAAAGCTGCGGAGCAGCGGTCAGAGTTAAGCCCAGGGCGAGGCTCTGCGAGCCTTGGGTCCAACGCCCTAAAAGTGATCGAGCCCCGAAGAGTCTGTCGGAAAAAGAGCCGCGGAGCGGCGAAAGATCTGTAGCCCATGGCGTCAGCCATGGGATCAGGGCAACGAGAATAACGCAGCCCCGGAGGGGCGAAACACATCGTCCTGAATGTTCCGCCGCTCCGCGGCTGATGTGTCGATCGCGTTTCTTACCCACGGCTCACGCCGTGGGCTACAGAACTACCGCCGCTCCGCGGCTTTGTTCGTGATCACGTCCAACGATGAACTTGATCGAGAGAAAATTTGTCGCCCCTTCGAAGGGGCGAGAGAGAGCTGTTGCCAGAGATGTTTCTCGCCGAACTCTATCCAGCGACTCTTGAGTTAGTGCTGACTATTCAGGAGGATTTTTGCTGGGAGAATCTCTATCGCCCCTTCGGGGCTCGATCGCTTTTAGGGGCGTTGAACCCAAGACTCGCAAAGCCTCGCCCTGGGCTTAACTCTGATCGCTGCTCCGCAGCTTTGTTTCGTGATCACGTCTCGGGAGTGAGATTGATCGAAAAAGGACTGTCGGCACTGGTAACTCTCAGGCATCCAAAGGACTCCTGACCCCTCGTCCGCCTTTGTTGAGCACATGCGTATAGATCATCGTCGTCCGCACGTCCTTGTGGCCTAACAACTCCTGCACCGTGCGAATGTCGTAGCCGTCTTCCAGCAAGTGCGTTGCAAAGCTGTGCCGAAACGAATGGCAACTGCCGTTCTTTCTGACTCCGGCCGCGTGCAAAGCGCTCTTCACCGCGCGCTGCACGTTCTGCTCGGCCACGTGATGGCGACGTATTCGCCCAGACCTCGGATCGACTGATAGCTTTTCCGCGGGAAAAACATATTGCCAGATAAAATCTTTCGCGGCGCCCCGGTATTTTCTTTCGAGCGCGTAAGGCAGATAGACTTCGCCATAACCGCGTTTCAGATCTTGCTGATGAAGTTTTCTCACCGCTTCGACCTGCACCATTAACCGGCGCTTGACCGCTTGCGCCAACATCGTCACGCGGTCTTTCTCACCTTTGCCGTCCCTGACAGTGATTTCCTCGCGCCCAAAGTCTATATCTTTCACTCGTAATCGAACCGCTTCCATGATTCGTAAGCCTGAGCCGTAGAGCAATGCGGCGATCAACCGCCGTGCGCCACTCATCTGGGCAATCACGGCACTAGCCTCAGCCTTGGTGAAGACGACGGGCAACCTGCGTGAGTGACGGGCCCGTTCGACCCCCTCGATCTTTGGGGCTTCCTGCCGAAGCACTTGCCGATAAAGAAAGAGCAAGGCATTGAACGCCTGATTCTGAGTGGAAGCTGAGACGTGCTCATGAACCGCCAAGTGAGTTAAGAAGGCGCGCACAGCCTCAGCGCCCAAATCTCGCGGATGTTGTTTTCCGTGGAAAAGGATGAATCTCTTGATCCAGTTGCGATAGGCTTGCTCTGTGCGCAGGCTCAGATGCCTAAACCTAGCCACATCACTCACCTGATCGAGCAATTTCCGGGGCGCCATGGTGACTGATATTACTGGAAAGAACGGGATTATCGGTCGCCAAGAAATCTGCTGTTCATAAACGCTTATTTGACTGACAGAAAAGACTCTTTGCAATTATTGGTCAAAGAACTCTGATGATTTAGTGCGCGATGAAGAGTATTATGAGGCACGCATATTAACGTCGTGTGCGGAATTATCGCGCATGATGA
>Ga0111538_10001309_pt1 | contig 34811 bp, 21 predicted proteins | sample SoiMethybrSBSTD1_FD_79669 | JGI IMG/M metagenome (GOLD analysis project Ga0111538, IMG submission 79669) | Bulk soil microbial communities from a Populus tree surrounding site in Tennessee, USA - Soil MetaG P. TD hybrid SBSTD1 (version 2)... | ecosystem: Environmental > Terrestrial > Soil >...
CGACCTACTTCACCTATTCGTACCTCAAGGACGGGACCATCCCGGAGATGCCGAACGACATCCCGGCCAGCTTCGTCCCGCCCGGCGGCGCGAAACCGACCGACGCCTCCAACAAGCGGCTCAAGGGCAACTGACGTCGCGCGTCCGGTCGGCCGGACAGTGCGTCCGGTGCCTCGGACGGCGCGTCCGGATGCCCGGACATCGTCGATGCCGTTCCGCGCGGTTGCAAGCGGCGCGAGTTGTGCACAGGTCGCGGTGGTAGCATGACGACCGCACCGATGAATGGAGACGACGCACCGGTCACCCGCCGCGAGCTGAAGGAAGAGCTCGCTGCGTTCAAGAAGGACGTGCTGGTGCTATTGACCGAATGGAGGAACGACCTGTCGCGCGAGCTGGCGCGCCACGTCACCGCCTCGGCGGAAGAGACCCAGCGCCTCATCATCGGGCTCGACGACAGGTACCGGGACCTGCCCGGGCGGGTGACCGTGCTCGAGCGCGAGCTCGACGAGCACAGGCGTGACACCGCGCTGCACCCGCCGCGCCGCCGCCGCTGAGCTGGCTATTCGTCGGCCGGCGGGTGGGTCAGAGTGTCGCCGAGGATGTAGCGCTCGCCGCCGACCTCGGCGACGAAGGTGTGGACGGCGTCGCCGAGCGGCTGGTAGTAGAGCCGGCCGCCTTCGGCCTGGACCGGCAGCTCGTGCTCGGTCGGGTCGTTGTCGAGGATGCAGGTGATGCGCGCGCCGGGCGGCAGGCTCACGCCGGTCGGCCGCGGCTCGAGGTAGTGGCGGCCGCGGTCGTCGACGCCGGCGGTGCCGAGCAGCGAGCGGAAGGTCCTGTGCTCGAGCCGACCGAGGACGCCGATGGTGTGGATCGCCAGCTCCGGCTCGGCCGGATAGGGCGGCGCCACCAGGAGGGCGTAGCTGGCGGTGATGGTCCGGTCCTTGAGCTTGTAGGCCTTGCGCGCTTCGAGGAGGAGGCGCTCGACCAGCGCCGGGTCGCGCGCGCTCCAGCGGCGGCGGAACCGGGTGTCGAGCGCGCGCTCGATCCGGGCGCGCCTGGGGCCGGCCGGCATGTCGTCGATCGAGAAGCGGATGGTCTCGTACTCCCAGCTCTGGTGGACGTCGTAGGGCTCCTTGGCCCGCGCCTGCGAGAACATCGGGTACTGGGAGAGCGGATAGAGGTTCAGCGTGACGTCGAGGCCGCGCGGGGGGGCGAACGCCACCACCAGGTTGGCGAGGAGGAACAGGGCGATGAAGCCGCCGGCCAGCCGGTGGGCGCGCGGCGTCATCTCCGGCGGTGCGGGTGCGGCGGGCGGCGGCGGCTCCGGCGGGTCGCCGCGGCGCAGGCGGCGGCGCAGCCAGGGGACGAAGCGATCCCAGTCGACGAACACCACCACCAGCGGCAAGAGCTGGTAGTTGGGCAGGTCCATGACGAGGTCGAGCAGGAGGGTCTCGACCACGAAGAAGAGGCCGCACGCCGCGCGCAGGAGCGGCCGCCGGTGCAGGAAGCAGGCCGCGATCGGCACCGCCTGGGTGAACATGTTGGCCAGCGCCGCCGCCTTCCAGGCCAGCTCGTGATGGACGAGGTAGTCGGCCAGCGGCGTGCGCTGGTGGCCGGCCCAGTCGAACTGGGCGAGGATGTGGTGGCGCAGGCTGTCGGACAGCGCCCAGGACAGGCCGGCCCGGGCGAGCTTCCAGTAGACCGCGTTGAAAAAGAGCAGAGCTGCGGCGAGCTGGACCAGGCGGACCGGCCAGGCGGGCGGTTCGGGGGGCGCAGGCCGGCCCAGCCGGCGGCGCAGCAGGGCGTCCACCGCCAGCCGGCGGCCGGCCGGCGCGAACATGAAGGCGATGGCCGCCACCAGGACCGGGGTGAAGGAGTGGTGCCAGCTCTTGCCGAATGCCTCCCGCAAGCCGACCAGGAGGCACATCGACAGGGTGGTGACGACCAGGCTCGGCCGGGTGACCAGGCCGATCAGCACGAAGACGGCCCCGACCAGCGCCAGCCACTTCAGCCCCTCGAGGCACCAGACCGGCGGCGGATCACCGCCGAAGATCCGCAAGAGGCCGAGCGGCCGGTAGGCGCCCTCCGGGTAGCGGGCGAGCAGCTCGTGGTAGCTCGACACGGTCATCGAGCGCCAGGCGGCCAGGAGGGCGGCGGCGACGCCGATCCGCACGACCTCGATCGAGAGCGGCGCGCGGGCGCCGAACCAGTACCGGTTCCATGCCTGGCCCAGCCGCGTGCTCGCGCTCATCGGGCGGCCGGCCTCACTCCGCGGCGCGCGTGACGTCGAACCGGAGGGCGCGCCCGCCGCGCTCGACCTCGACGCGCACGGCGCTGCCGACCGGGCCGCGCAGCATGGCGGCGGCCTGATCGACCGGCATGTTCAAGCTGACGACTCCGTCGATCGCCATCACCACGTCCCCCTTGCGCAGGCCGGCTCTGGCACCGGCCCCGCGCGCCACCAGGTGCGCCACCAGCGGGCGCGCCTGCGACGACAGCACCAGCCCGGCCCCGATGCCGCCTTCCTTCTTGCCGCCGGCGCCGAGCACCAGCTCGACCTCGCTCGTCTGACCGGCCGACACCTCGAGGTCGTCGCGGTGCGCGGACGCCATGCCCGCCTTGCTGGCCGAGATCGATCGCTTGCCGGGCGCGACGTCGATGAGGGTGAAGCGCCCCTGCGCGTCGCTGAAGACCGGCGGCCCTTCATATCCGGCAGACATCGCCACCCGCGCCCCGGACACCGGCTGGCCGCCGGAGGTCACCCGGCCGGTCACCCGGGCGCCGGAGGCCAGCTCGACGGAGATGTCGGCCCAGCCGTCGGCCGGCACGGTGACCCGGGGCGGCCGGGCCGGCGCGAACCCGTCGGCGGTGACCACCAGGTCGTAGCTGCCCGGGGCGACCAGGTCGAGCTCGAACTTGCCGTCGCTCGAGCTGAAGCGCGAGGCGGCGAATCCCGGCCGCACCATGCCGTCCGCCTCGACGTAGCGCTCGACCTGCACCTGGAAGCTGGCGATCCGCGCCCCACCGGCCCCCTTGACCAGGCCGCGCACGCCGCCCGCCGCTCGCATGACCAGCTCCACCTTGTCGGCCGGCGCCACCACGTTGCGCACGAAGACGTTGGGATAGCCGTCGAGCCGCGCCTGCACGTTGTGGCGGAGGCCGGCCGCGAGCCCGTCGAGGACGAAGGACCCGTCACCGCCGCTCTGCGCCTGGCGCGTCTTGATCTTCGAGCCGAACGGCGTCGCCAGGACGCGCGCCCCCGACAGCGGCTTGCCCTTGCCGTCCACCACCCGACCGGCGATGGAGGCCGCGCCGGCGAGCACGAGCTCGATGCCGCCGCGCTCGCGGCCGTCGACCAGCTCGACGCTCTGCGGCGCCGACACCCCGGTCGCGGTGCGCGCCTCGAGGATGGCCTTGCCCGGGGCCAGGTGATCGAAGTGGAACCTCCCGTCGGCCTCGCTGGACGCCGTCCGGTCGGAGACCGCCGCGTCGCCGCCGTACACGACGACGCGGACCTCGGCGCCGGCGACCGGCGCGCGCGCCCCGTCGACCACCCGGCCGTCGACCGAGGCGCCGGCGGCCAGCTGGATGACCACCTCGGCCGGTTCCTGCCCCGCGATGACGCCGCCGACCAGCGCCTCGCCGCGCGCCTCGCCGATCACCGCGATGAGCTTGACGTCACCCGACGGCACCTCGATCTCGAAGGCGCCGCCGTCGTCGGAGGTCGCCTCGCCGACCGGCGCGGTCTCTGCCGAGCCGATCGGCTTGCCGCCCATGCGCGCGCTGTAGGTGATGCTGGCGCCGACGACCGGCGCGCCCCGGTGATCGATCACGCGCCCGCGCAGCCTGGCGAGGCGCGAGACGAAGAGGTCGTAGCCGTCCACCTGCTGCCCGGGCTTGAGCTCGAAGCGGCCCTGCCCGGCCCCGAGCACCGCGTCGCCCACCGCGAGCACCCGGTAGGAGCCGGGCGCCAGCGACAGGCTGTAGCGGCCATCGGCCCCGCTGGTGGCGGTGGCCTCGCCGAGCGCGTTTCCGAAGGTGACGTCGACGCCGGCCACCGGCTTCCGGTCGGCGGCGTCGAGGACCGATCCGCTCACCTGGCCGGGGCCTCCCACGCGCATCGAGCGCATGCGGCGCGCCTCCGGCGAATCCGGGTCGCCCTCCGCGCCCGCTTCATCGCTCTTCGGGGACGACGACGATCCGCCGCCGCCGCCCACCACCTTCCATCCGACCCAGGCGAGAAGAACCGCTGCGGCGCCGGCCGCGATGAAGAGGTTCCGACGTCTCATGGACCCTGGCCGTTCTACCACGAGATCCGATACGGTCGGGACATGAGCAGCGGGCGGTCCATCTGCGTGGTCGGCGGCGGGCGCTGGGGCGCCAACCACATCCGCACGCTGGAGGAGCTCGGGATGCTCGGCGGCTTCGTCGAGCCGGACGCCGACCGGCGCGCCGCGCTCGCCGCCCGGCACGGGCGCGCCGCCGTCTTCACGCGCATCGAGGACGCGGTCCAGCAGCCGTTCGACGGGTTCGTCATCGCGACGCCGGCCCAGACCCACGTCGAGCTGGCGCGCTTCGTCATCGAGCGCGGCCGCCACGTGCTGGTCGAGAAGCCGCTCGCCCTGGTCAGCCGCGACGCGCGCGATCTGGTGGTGGCCGCGGCGCGCGCGCGGGTGAACCTCATGGTCGGCCACGTCCTCCTGTTCCACCCGGCCATCCGCAAGATCCGCGAGATCATCCGCGGCGGGCAGGACTCGAAGATCGGGCGGCTGCAGTACCTCTATTCCAACCGGCTCAACCTCGGCACGGTCAGGACCGAGGAGAACATCCTCTGGAGCTTCGCGCCGCACGACATCTCGATCTTCCAGTACTGGATCGGCGCCGCGCCCCTCGAGGTGGACTCGCGCGGCGGCGTCTACCTGCAGCCGCACATCCACGACACCACGCTGACCATGCTGCGCTACCCGGACAACGTGGTCGGCCACGTGTTCCTCAGCTGGCTCCATCCGTACAAGGAGCACCGCATCGTCGTCATCGGCTCCAAGGGCATGCTCTCGTTCGAGGACTCGTCCCGGGGCAAGCAGCTCCTGTTCTACGAGAAGGGGATCGACTGGGTGCAGGGCGAGCCGATCCCGCGCGACGGGCCGACCGAGAGCATCCCCTACCAGGGGGAGGAGCCGCTGGCCGCCGAGCTGCGCTACTTCGCCGAGCACTGCGACGGGCGGCCGGTCGACGTCGCCAGCGGGGCGAGCGGGGTCGAGGTCCTCGAGATCCTCGAGCGGGCGAGCGAGAGCCTGCGCGGCGGCGGCGGCGGCGCGGCGGCGGCGCAGCGGACGCGTCCGGCCCACCGGGGCGCCACCGTCCACGAGTCGAGCTACGTCGACGACGGGGTGACCATCGGCGAGGGAACCAAGATCTGGCACTTCTGCCACGTCCAGCCGGGCGCGCGCATCGGGCGCCACTGCTCGCTGGGACAGAACGTCAACGTCGCGAGCGGCGTGGTCATCGGCGACGGCGTCAAGATCCAGAACAACGTCTCGGTCTACGAGGGGGTCGAGCTGGAGGATGACGTCTTCTGCGGACCGTCGGTGGTCTTCACCAACGTCAAGGACCCGCGCTCGCGCTTCCCGCGCGGCCGGCAGACCTACGCGCGCACGCTGGTGCAGCGCGGCGCGACCCTCGGCGCCAACGCCACCGTCGTCTGCGGGGTGACCGTCGGGCGCCACGCCTTCGTCGCCGCCGGCGCGGTGGTGACGCGGGACGTCCCCGACCACGCGCTGGTCGCCGGCGTGCCGGCCCGCCGCATCGGCTGGGCCTGCGAGTGCGGCGAGCGGCTGCCGGAGCCGGCGCCCCACGCCGACTGCCCGCGCTGCCAGCGGAGCTTCGCGCGCGCCGGGGACGGCCTCGCCGCGCGCAAGCTCTGAACGAGGTGCGCACCAGCGCGAGCGAACCGACCGTTGCCTCAGCGCTTCACTCGCGCACGGCTTGACCCGGCTCGGCCCGCGCGCGATACAGCGCTGGATGAGCATCGTGCGCCGGTCGTGGTCTCAGGTCGGCCGCTGGGCAGCCCGCGCATGGGTGGCCTTCGTCGTTGCCGTCATCGGCGCCTCCATCGTTGGTTTCCTCGAAGGCAGCGCCATGGCGCTGGTCGCCGAACCGAGCAGCAACGCCGGCCGCGCTCTCGCCGCGTGGGCAGTCGGCGCCGCCCTGGCCGCGGTGGGCGCACTCCCGATCTTCTTGCTGCTGCTGGTGTTGCTCGCGGCTCTGGGGCGGCTCCGACTCGTGCGCGACTGGTTGCGGGGGGCGCGTGAGGGGGGCCCGGCCCGAGCGGTACTGGTCTGGCGAATGTTCCTCGTCACCGTCGGCGCGCTGGTCCTCGCTGCGCTCACCTCCCGCCTCGTCTCCTGGACCTACGGGAGCTATCCGGACCGGGCTGCTTTCCTCTTCGCCTTGTTCATCGCGGTCGCGGTGGTCGTCTTCACGGCCGCCGTCGGGTTCGCCGCCGCCGCGATCGATCGCCACCTGGCGCCCTGGATAGCGGCCGCTGCCTGGCCGGCACGAGCGGTGACTGGCCGCCCGCTGGTGGCAGGACTCCTGGTCGTGGCGGTCGCGTCGATCGCCGTCCTGCAGCTGCTCGTGCACATCGCGCTACCGAGCATGCACCCGCTGGTCGCGTTCGGCGGCTGCACGATCCCCGTCGTCCTGGTCGCGCTGACGATCGCGCCGGTAGGCGAGCGGCGCCGCTCGCAGCTCGTCGCAGTGGGCCTCCTCGTCGCCGTCGCCGCCGGTCTCCTCGCGGTGCCGGGCTCCGACCGAGGCCGCGGCCGTGTGGTAGCGCGCGGCCTGGTCAGTCGGTCGGCGTTCGTCGCGCTGTCCCACTCTCGTTTCGCCGATCGCGACGGAGATGGTTTCCCTGGGCGTTTCTTCGGCGGCTCGGATTGCGACGACGCCCATCCGCAGTGGAATCCGCGCGGGATCGAGGTGGCAGGCAACCGCATCGACGAGAACTGCACCGGCGCCGACGCCGATCCCGCGTGGCCAGCAGCGCGTCTCGCTCGGCGCCCGACCATGTCGGCGGGCGCGCCGCGCCACAACATCCTCCTGGTCTCGATCGACGCGCTGCGCGCCGACCACGTCGGCGCCTGGGGGTACCCACGAGCGACCACGCCGGCCCTCGATCGCCTGGCCGCCCGCGGGACTCGCTTCGCCTGGGCGTTCACCTCGGCGCCGACCACCCGCCCGGCCATCACCTCCCTGCTGACCGGGCGGTATCCCTCGACGCTTCCCTGGATCCGGAGGGTGAAGCTCATCTGGAACGAGGCGGGCGCCGTGGGGCTCCCGGAGGTGCTGCGCGGTGCCGGTTACGACCCCGCCGCCATCGCCTGTTGCGATCGGTTCGAGAAGGCCGAGCAGGAATACGCCGGCTTCAAGTTCATCGACAGGACGCCGGTTGCCGTTCACCAGGCCGACAGGCGGAAGCTGAACTCCGACCTTGTCGCCGATCGCGCCATCGAATGGCTGCGCAAGCGGACCGGCCGCAGCGAGCCATTCTTCCTCTGGATGCATTTCATCGACGCGCACGCGCCATACGTCATTCCGCAAGGCAGCATCTCGTTCGGTAGCCGCGACATGGACCGCTACGACGCCGAGGTGGCCTTCATCGACCGCCACCTCGGCCGCATCCTCGCCGCCATCGACGAGCTCGGCCTCGCGTCGAGCACGATCGTCGTGGTGACCGCCGATCACGGCGAGGAGTTCGAAGAGCATGGCATCAAGTACCACTCACTCAGCCTGTTCAACCAGGTCGCGCGCATCCCGATGGTGGTTGCCTACCCCGGCGCGCCGGCGCACGTGGTGTCCACACCGGTGAGCATCGCCGACCTGATGCCGACCCTCCTCGACCTGGTCGGAGTCGATGCCCCAGGAGGAATGAACGGGCGCTCGCTGGCCGCCGCGGTGCGCAGCCGGGACGACCCGCCCGATCGGCCGGTACTCATGGAGGTGTTCCCCCAGCAGAGCATCCCGCGCGACCTGCTCGGGGTGGCCCACGGTACCTGGAAGGTCGTGTGGGATCGCGAGGCGAACTCCTGGAGCCTGTTCTCGCTGACCGACGATCCGCACGATCACCACGACCTGGCGGTCGGACGGCCCGAGCAGCTGGCCGCGATGCAGCGGCTGCTCCACGAGACGACCGATCGCGAGCTCTCTCGCCCGCCCGGGGACCCGCGCGAGGAGACAGGTCCTTGAAGGTCCCCATGAACGACGTCGCCGCCCACCTGACACAGATCGGCGGCGAGCTCGAGCGCGCCGTCCTCGATGTCGTGCGCAGCGCGGCCTACATCATGGGGCCACAGGTCGCCGAACTCGAATCGGCTCTCGCTCGCTACCTCGGCGTGCCGCACGCCATCGGCGTGTCGTCCGGCACCGACGCCCTTCTGGTCGCGCTCATGGCGCTGGGCGTCGGCCCGGGGCATCAGGTGCTGACCAGCACCTATTCCTTCTTCGCCAGCGCGGGGGCCGCGGCGCGACTCGGCGCCACGCCGGTCCTCCTCGACATCGAGCCGGACACCTTCAACCTCGATCCGGCGGCGCTCGAGGGGTGGCTGGCGGCACACGATCCGTCGCGGGTGAAGGCGATCGTGCCGGTCCACCTGTTCGGGCAGTGTGCCGACATGGCACCGGTGCTCGAGCTGGCCGCGGGCCACGGGATTCCGGTGGTGGAGGACGCCGCCCAGGCGATCGGGGCGACCCTGCCGCTCGCGGGTGGGATCCGCAAGGCCGGCACCCTGGGCGCGATCGGCGCCTACTCGTTCTTCCCCAGCAAGAACCTGGGCGGGATCGGCGACGGCGGGCTGGTGGTCACCAGCGACGATGAGCTGGCCGATCGCCTGCGCCGGCTGCGCGTGCACGGCGCCGAGCCCAAGTACCACCACGCGCTCGTCGGCGGCAACTTCCGGCTCGACACCATCCAGGCCGCCGCGCTCCTGGTCAAGCTCCCCCACCTCGAGCGCTGGCACGCCGGCCGCCGCGCGCTCGCCGCCGCCTACGACGCCGCTCTCGATGGGCTCGACGGCGTGACGGTGCCTCGCCTGGCCTGGGGTCGCGAGCACCACATCTACAACCAGTACGTCATTCGCCTGGCGACCGGCCGCGACCGGCTGCAGAAGGAGCTGGCGGCTGCCGGGGTGTCGACCGCCATCTTCTACCCGGTCCCCTTCCACCTGCAGGAGTGCTTCCGCCCGCTCGGTCACCGGCGCGGCGACTTCCCGCGCGCCGAGGCGGCGGCGGCCGAGTCCCTCGCGATCCCCATCTACCCCGACCTCCGTCCCGACCAGCAGGAGCACGTGGCCGCGGTCATCCGCCGCTTCGCCGGCGCCGATTGACTCCCCCGGGCGCTGCGGCGAGACTCCCCCCGATGGGCTCCGGCGCCCGCGTGATCCGGCTCGAGATGCCATCGGTGGACGGCGAGCAGGTCGTCTTCCGCTGGACGGAGCCCGACCGCTCGCCCTGGCAAAAGGCCACCCGCTTCGAGCTGGTCTATCCCGGGGTGCCGCTCGGCGCCTTCTCGATGGAGCTCCTGCTCGAGATCTTCATGTCCCTCCAGTGGCGCGTCTTCGCCCTCAACGAGGGGCCGGTCAGGGTCGAGTTGCCGGTGACCATGCCGCAGGCCAGCCTCGCCTGGTGGCAGGGCTTTCACGGCGCGCCGCACGTCGAGGCCGCGCCGGTCCGCGACGGGCGCTACTCGGCCTGGTCGGGCCGTCCAGTGGTCCAGGATGAACGCCCCGTGGCGGCGTTCTTCGGCGCCGGCAAGGACAGCACGCTCGCCCGCTCCGTGCTGGCAGAGGTCTACGGCGACGACGCGGTGCTGCTGCTCCAGATGGTCCACCCGTTCATCCGGGGCGCCGACGAGCGCAACAGCCTGCGCGCCCGCCAGCGCGGTCTCATGATCGATCCGGTACTGCGCGACACGAGGCTCGCGGCAGCCATGGTGGAGACCGACTACATGGCGAACTTCTTGCCCGCAGGCCGGGCGGGCAAGCCTCACACCTACCTCTACACCATGTGCTCGCTGCCGGCGCTCCTCCACCGCGGGGTGAGGATGGCCTCGATGAGCAACGAGCGCTCGGCCTACTGGTGCGGCCGGGGCCCGTCCGGCGAGCCGGAGACGATCGGCTACTCCAAGTCGCGCCCCGAGGCCTACGCCGCGCTCGGCGCGCACCTCGCCGCGGTCTCCGACATCGCGATCGAGTACGGCAACACGCACTTTTCCATCAGCGAGGTGCTCTCGTACAAGGTGCTGCTCGAGCGCTATCCCCAGGCGTTCAGGCGCATCGTCATGTGCATCCTGGGCGACACCGAACACCGCTGGTGCATGGGCTGCAAGAAGTGCGCGCAATACGTCCACTTCGGGTTGCTCTTCGGCCGCCGCCACGACGACGTCGATTACGACCGCTTCTGGCAGGATTCGAAGTACGTCCAGAAGCTCTTGGCCCTGGCACGTCGGCCCGGCCCGCGCGATCCGGTGAGCGGCAACCTGCCCTGGAGCAGCGACGTCAGCCACAGCTACCACGCCCCCAGCTTCTTCCACACGATGGCGCGGCTGCGCGGCGACGAGGCAAGACGGTTGGTGCCGGCCGCCAGCGGCGCCGTGCTCGACGAGCTGGCCGACGCCTGGGGTACCCGCACGTACGATCAGGTCGAGTGGGTGAGCTCCGATGCGGTCGATCTGGTCGGCTCGCCGATGCTGCGAGCGGTCTCGGCAATCTACGGCCAGCACGCGCCGGTCCGCTCCGGGCCGTTCCGCGACCAGCCCTACATGAACACCACGGTGGACTACGACTTCTCGGTAGAGACCGATGGCTTCGGCCACCTGCTCAAGAGGACACAGACCGAATGAACAACGACCGAGTGACCGAGCTGTACCAAGGCGAGTTCTCCTCGAAGGAGAACCAGCGGATCTGCCGCGATCGGATCGACTGGATGGTCGGGCGAATCGCGGGGGAACGGGTCCTCGACATCGGCTGCAGCCAGGGGATCGCCAGCATCCTGGCGGCGCGCGCCGGCAAGCGGGTGGTCGGGGTCGACAACGAGGAGCCGGCGATCGAATACGCCCGCCGCGCCCTTCTCGCCGAGCCGCCGGCGATGCACGACCGGGTGCGCTTCGTGCTGGCCGACATCCTCGAGAGCGACCTCGACGGTGCTCGGTTCGACACCGTACTGCTCGGTGAGATCCTCGAGCACCACGCAGATCCGCGCCGCCTCTTCGAGCGGGCGATCCGATTCCTCGCCGACGACGGCCTCCTCGTCGTGACGACCCCATTCGGCTACCACCCACACGACGACCACCGGACCACATTCTACCTGTCGAACTTCGCCAGCACCATCGACGGACTGTGCGCACCGGCCGATCTCACCCTGGTGGACGGCTACATCCGGTTCATCGGGCGCGCCCTCGGCGCCTCGCTGGCCGACCCGCTCGACCTCACGCCGGCGGCGCAGCTGGCGCGCTCGGAGGAGGGCTTCCTGGGCAAGGAGGAGCGCTACCAGGAACTGGTCGGCGAGCGGACGCGCCAGGTGCGGCGCACCCAGGCCGAGGTGGAGCGGCAGCAGCTGCGGGCCCAGGCGCTGCTCGAGCAGGTGACGGAGCTCCGCACCGTCATCGACCGACAGCGGAGCAAGAACGTCGACCTGTCCGCCCAGAAGAGCAAGCTCAAGGAGGACATCCGCGGCCTGCGCAGCGAACTTCGCCAGGCGCGCCGGGCCGCGCGGCTGCCCGAGATCCTGCCGCCGCCGCCGGACGCGGGGAAGTTCCGACGCAGCCTGGCGATGGTATTCGGCTCGATGCAGCACGAGATCCACCTCGGGCGCGCCTTCCGCCGGCCGCACACGTCGCTGCTCAAGACCTTCTACCGGACGCGCAAGGCGCTGAGCGCTCCGCCGCAGGCGCCGCGCGAGGCCGCGCCGCAGGAGGTGCCGAAAGAGAAGCCGGCGCCCGCCGCACCCCGGCAAGCCGCTCCGGTCTTCGAGCCGTATCAGGCGGGGGTGAGCGCCAGGCCGGCACCGCTGACCATCGCGACCATCCTCGACACCTTCTCCGAGTCCTGCTTCCGCTACGAGGCCAACCTGGTGCCGCTCTCGGTCAAGTCCTGGCGCGAGGAGATGGAGGCGCACAGGCCGGCATTCCTCCTCTGCGAGTCGGCCTGGGTCGGCAACGGCGGCCAGTGGCAGTACACGATGAGCAAGTACGCCACCCGCGAGAACAACCCGCTGCGCGAGCTGCTCACCTGGTGCAAGCAGCAGCGGATCCCGCGGGTCTTCTGGAACAAGGAGGACCCGTCGAACTTCGACGTCTTCAAGGACGTCGCCGCCGAGTTCGACCACGTCTTCACCACCGACGCCGACTGCATCCCGCGCTACCGGCAGATCCTCGACCACGACCGCGTGTATGCGCTCCCCTTCGCCGCCCAGCCGGCGATCCACAACCCGATCCAGGATCGGATCAAGCGCAGCGGCTCGGTCTGCTTCGCCGGCTCCTGGCGGGCGCGCAAGTACCCGGAGCGCGCCACCGACTCCGAGGTACTGCTCGGTCCAGCGCTCGAGCTCGGCCTCGAGATCTTCGACCGCAACGCCGGCAGCAAGCACGCCGCCGAGCTGGCCTTCCCACCGCCCTACGCCGCCGCGGTGCGCGGCGCGCTCGACTACGACGCCATGCTGACGGCGTACAGAAGTTACAAGGTGTTCCTCAACGTCAACTCGGTGAAGAGCTCGCCCACCATGTTCGCGCGGCGCGTGTTCGAGCTGATGGCATGCGGGACGCCGGTGGTGTCGAGCGACTCGGCCGGGATCCGCACCATGCTCGGCACCCTGGTCAAGATCGCGACAACGCCGGAGGAGACCCGCGGCCACCTCGAGCGCCTGCTCGCCGACAGCGACTACCGCGGCCGCTTCGCGCACGCTGGCTACCGCGAGGTACTCCAGCGCCACACCTACCGAGAGCGGCTGCACGAGATCCTGGCGCGGCTCGGTATCGAGGCCGCGCCGCCCACCGCGCCGCTGGTCACCATCCTGGCCGGCACCAACCGGCCCGAGCGGATCGCGAACCTGCTCGGCAGCATCCGCCGGCAGGTCCACCCGAACCTCGAGGCGATCCTGCTCCTCAACGCCGACGCCTACGACCAGCGAGCGGTCGAGGAGGCAGCCGCCGACCTGCCGCGGCTCAAGGTGTTCAAGCTGCCCGAGTCGTACACCCTGGCCGAGTGCCTCAACCACGGCCTGGAGCACGCCAGCGGCGCCTGGGTGGCCAAGTTCGACGACGACGACTACTACGGACCGCACTACCTGTCGGACCTGCTGCTGGCGACCGGCTACACCGACGCCCGGGTGCTGGGCAAGCGCAGCTGCTTCTGCTGGCTCGAGGGCTCCGGTCAGCTGGTCCACCGCTTCCCCGAGAGCGCCCACCGCCACGTCGAGTACGTCCTCGGCGCCACCATGTTCATCCGGCGCGACGTCTTCGACCAGGTCCAGTTCTCCCCGGTCGTGCGAGGGACCGACACCGTCTTCCAGCGGCACTGCCGCGAGCGGGGGATCGACATCTACGGCGCCGACCCGTACAACTACATCGTGGTCCGCAAAGCCGACACCGCATCGCATACCTGGCAGATCAGCGACGAGGATGTGCTCGCCAAGTCGCGCGAGGTAGCCTCCAGGCTCGACATGGGAATGGTCATGATATGACGATCGCGCTCAGTGCCACCGGGGTCGGAGCCTACCGCGACCGCATCGTCGACGAGGTCCGCGCGCTCTACGAGGCCGCCTTCCCAGACAAGGCGAGCGGCAAGTTCAGCGTGCACGACTGGCGGCGCTGTCGCGACGCGCTGGCCCACGTGGTCGGGCCAGACGTGCTCGACGTCGGGGTCGGGGCCGGACAGACCTTCAACATCCTGGCCCGCGACCCCGCGATCGAGCGGCTGGTCGGCGTCGACATCAAGTGGAACAAGAAGCTCCTCCGCCCCGAGCGCGGCACGCTCGAGACCGCCTCGATCTTCCGGCTGCCCTTCGAGGATCGCTCGTTCGACTGCGTGCTGTGCATGGAGGTCCTCGAGCACCTCGAGGTCATCGAGTTCCCCAAGGCGCTCCACGAGCTGCGCCGGGTCTGCCGGGGCGCGCTGATCATGACCGTACCCTACGAGGAGCCGGAGCCGCTCTGGCACCACGACCGCCGGGGCGGGCACCGCCAGCAATTCAGCGAGGAGAAGATCGAACGCTGGTTCCCGCGCGCCGAGCGCCAGATGGTCCTGCGCGGCAAGAGCGGCGTCCCCTGGATCATGCTGGTCGAGCGGGGTGTGCCGCGCGAGCCCTGATCAGGGCGGCCCCAGCTCGGCCAGGTAGGTGGCGTAGTAGGGCCCGAGGGAGCCGGCGTGGAGGTAGCAGGGGACGACCTCGAGCCGGCGGACGCGCGGTCCATCGAGGTGCTTCTCGATGTGCCACGAGTAGGAGGCGCCGGTGGACGGGCGGACCGCGCCAGTCGAGTGCTCGAAGTTCTTGACCACTCGGCCCTCGACCGGCAGGCGCACCTCCATGAGGAAGAGGTGCCGGCCGGCGACGCGGACCAGTTGCCGGCACACCTCGCCGATGTCGCTGATGTGGTCGAGCACGGAGACGCAGAAGACCAGGTCGAAGGCGCCGTCGGCGAAGGCCTCGAGGCCTCGCTCGTCGGCGACCCGCAGGTCGAGGCTGGTCTTCTCGCGGCCGAACTCGACCGCCTCCTGGTTGATGTCGATGCCGCAGACCTCCACGCCGGGGCAGCGCTCGGCGATGGCGTGCAGGTTGCGGCCGACATTGCAGCCGAACTCGAGAACCCCGCGGGCGCCTAGGTCGCGCACCAGCTGGACCAGCACGCCGGCCCACGGCTTCTTGTCACGGTACCAGCTCCTGACTCCATAGCTCTTCCAGAACTGCTTGGCGTCCTCGAACTCGCCGGCGGGCAGCGCGTCGGGCGCCACGATCTCGAAGCCCTGCTCCGCGCAGTCCCCGGCGGTGGCGGGAAGAAGCGGGAAGCGGAGAGAATCGGGGGCGAGCAGCGCGGACCAGCGGGCGCGCTGGACCGACTCGATGAGGAACCGGAGATTCTCGGAGCGCATGAGAGGGGCGGCGGCGGCGGGGATGCCGGTGCGGACCGCCTCGGCCGCGGCCGCCCAGCATCTGGCGTCTCCCCGGCTGGCGATCATCCACCGCTCGGGCAGCCGGTTCGCCAGCGCGAGTGAGGCGGGATCGGCGGAGTCGAGCAGAGCGTACCGGTGCGGCCCGCCGCCCAGCCAGGTCGCCCAGGCGGCGGCGTCGAGCTGTCCGTCGACGATGACCGGCCCGGCGAGCTTCGCGGCGAGCGGCGATCCGGCGTCGACCAGCGCGATGACCTGGCGGCGCGCCAGCCACTCGTGGACCGCCGGCGGCAGCGATGAGGCGCCGCGGAGGTCGACGCCGACAAGCCGGCCGGACTGCCAGTGGAGCTCGAGCTGGTCGGCGCGGTACGCACCCCGCTCGTCGTAGCCGTCGGCCATGCGGGCCGGGCGCACGAGCGGAAAGAACCAGCCGGGCGCCCGCTGCGGGCCGACCGCAGCAAGGTCGTGCAGGCGACTGGCGGCGAGGACGCGGCCGGGAGGTGGCTTCCGCTGGGACAGAGCCTCGATCGGCTCGCTCGCCGCCGGCACCTCCCAGAGCGCGTCGGCTGGCGGCTCCACCTCGCGGAGATCGGCGGTCCAGACGTCCACCGCCTCGACGACCATCGGCGGGGCGCCGGGCGGGACGCCGAGGTCGATCGCCATGCGCTCGACCGGGCCGTCGATCGGCAGCTGGCGGCGGCCGGCCACCCGGTCTCCGTGCCAGACGACGAGCTCGAGCTCGGCGTCGGGCAGACCGGCGCGGTGGATACGTACCATGGCGGCGGCGACATCCTCGCCGGCGGCCGCCGGCGCGATGGCCTCCTCACCGATCGCCGCGCCGCCGTCGGACTGCAGCGCGACGACCGTGCCGACGGCGCGGATCGTCAGCTCACCGCCGCGGCCAACCACCCGCTGGCGCACCAGCACCTGCGCGTCGCGTCCCTCGAGGGCGACCTCGCGGGCCAGGCGATCCTCCGGCGCCGCCGCGCCCGGCCCCGCCATCAGATGACCGCCGGAGATCCGGTAGAGCCCCGGGCGTCGCGTGGTCCACGGCGGTCCGACCCAGCAAGCGTCCGGGTCTGCCCTCGCGACGCGCACGTCGCTCGACGTGGTAGTCGTCTTGGTGGCGGCGGCGAAGAAGAACGTCTCCTGCGAGCCATCGGCCCACGCCTCGGCAGTGGCGAACATCGACTCGACCCGGTAATCGCCCGCGGTGCACAGGACGGGCCCGACCTCGAGCGGCGACCAGCTGCGGCCATCGGTCGAGCGCGCCAGCCCCAGTTGGAAGCGGAGCTGGGCGCCGGCGCCGTTGAAACCGAGCAGCCATTGGCCAGGCGCCAGCTCGAGCGCCTTCGGGTTGGCGACGTGGCGGCCCGCCCAGTCGATCGCGCCGGGATCGAGCACCACCTCGGCGCGCGACCAGGCCAGCCCGTCGGTCGACGTCGCCTGCACGACGGTCCAGCCCTCGCCTCGCCAGCCCTCGCAGTGCATGCGCCACGTGCCGTCGCTTCCCCGCACCACGTCGGCGAGGGCGAGGTGCTTGAGCTCGGGGTGATCCTCCAGCCGGAGGACCGGCTCGGCGCGCTTGTGCCAGCGAACGCCATCGTCGCTGTCGGCGATACCCACCCCGCGCCAGGTGCCCGACGGATCCCGGCCGCTGAAGTACATCCGGTAGCACCCGTCCACCAGGAGAACGCTACCGGCTGCCACGCCGCCGTCGTCCCACCCGAGACCGCCGCACAGGACCGGTTCGTCCGGCTCGCGCCGCCAGCTGCCGCTCTCCTCCTCGACCGCGCGCATGATCGCACGCTCGATCGCGGGCCCGGAATAGCCCGTGAAGTATCCGACCCGCTTGCCGTCCACCCGCACCGCGCGCTTCTCGCCGTCGGTGAGCAGAGCAAGGTCGCGCCGGCTGCGATCGTCCCACACCGTCTCGCCCGCCCCCGGAGCCAGCGGCGCGCGCGCGCTGCCCCAGGGACGCACCGGCAGGCCGGAAAAGACCTCGAGATCGCGGCACGGCCAGCTGCCGGGTCCGAGCGCCGGCGCGAGGGCGTCCACCGCGATCGAGACGTCAGGCGTCCTGACCTTCACGTCCGTGAAGCCGGCCTCCTCGAGAGCTTCGGTGAGCAGTGCGGGGGTCAGCGCGACCGTGCGAGTCACCTCACCCGTCGCTTGCCCCTGGCGCCGCGATTTGGCCCGCAAGCGGCCACCCGGCGCGAGCACGCGGGCGCACTCGCGCAGGCAACTGCGCAGCGCGATCGGGGTCAAGAAGTCGATGCTCTGGTGCGCGATGATCGCGTCGAACGAGCGGCTGGGCAGGAACGGGAACGGTTGGTTGAGATCGTGCGCCACCACCGGCAGTCCCTTCGCGCGGCACCGCTCGACGAACACCGGGTCGCGCTCGAGTCCGCACACCGGCCGCCTGGAGTCGTCGGCACGCAGCTGCTCGAGCAGGAGTCCCGGGCCGCAACCGATCTCGAGCACCCGCGGGCGGTCGGCGACCCGGCTGGCGATGCCGGCATACCAGGACGGCTCGCGTCCGTCGTAGTACGCATGGTGGCGGGGCGCGTAGGGCCGGTAGCCGGCGGGATCGAAGAAGAGCGCCGGCCGGCGGAACTGTCCGTCAGGGCCAGTCTCGACCTCGCGACGCGCAGCCGGCTGGACCGCCTCGACCACCGGGGGCACGTCGCCGATGTGGAGAGTCCCGAGCCGGAGCTTGCCGGTTCCGCTCAGGCGGACGGCGACGGTCACCGCGCGATGGTCGGGGCCGGTCGCCACCTGGAGCGCGGCGGCGCCGGTCCTGAGGCGCACCTTGTGTGGCGTCGGCTGGCCACGGTGGTCGAATGCGATGACCCACAGGCCCACGCTGCCGCCGCCGGTCACCTCGCAGTCCAGCCGCAGCCAGTGCTCGGTGCCGGTCGGCAACCGGAGTGCGCTGTCATCGTCGGGTCGCCGCACGCCGGAGCGCGCCGACGTGACGTAAGTGTGGGCATCGGCCTCGAGCTGAAACTCGATCCACTCGCCGCGGCACCGCACGTGCTCGCGATCGCGGCACCAGAGCGGGATCTCCAGGCTGCGGCCGCGGAGATCGCAGGTGAGCCGCGTGAGCGGAGCTGACCGCCTTGGCGCGAACACGGCCGGCTATGGTACAGCATCGACAGGCAGTGAAGGGCGCGCAGGAATTCCGGGCCGACGTCGAGGGGATGCGCGCGGTCGCGGTGGGGCTGGTGCTGCTCTATCACGGCGGCGTCCCACTGGTCCGGGCCGGGTTCGTCGGCGTCGACGTCTTCTTCGTCATCTCCGGATTCCTCATCACCAGCATGCTCGTGCGCGAGGTCGAGGGGAGCGGCCGCGTCTCGCTGGCGCGCTTCTACGCCCGCCGCGCCAAGCGCCTCCTGCCGGCCGCCGTTCTGGTCCTGCTGGTCACCGCGGCGCTGGTCCGCTTCTTCATCCAGCGCGCCGATCGCCCGGTCTTCGCCGGCGACGTCTCCTGGGCCGCGATCTACGGCCTCAACTGGCGGCTGGCCGATCGTTCGGTCGACTACCTGGCGGAGGACGTCGGGGTCTCGCCGGTCCAGCACTACTGGTCGCTTTCGGTCGAGGAGCAGTTCTACCTGGTGTGGCCGGTCCTCCTGCTCCTGGTCGCCTGGTGGGTTCGGCGCAGCGGCTGGTCGGTGCGCAGCGCGATGGCCACCGGCCTGTCGCTGGTGGCAGTCCCCTCGCTCGTCTGGTCGATCGCCCTCACCCGCCGCGAGCCGAGCATCGCCTTCTTCGTCACCACCACGCGCATCTGGGAGCTGTCGACCGGCGCCTTCGTCGCCATCGCGGCGCCCGAGCTGGCGCGCCTGCCACGCCCCGCAGCGGCGGCCGCCGCCTGGCTCGGCCTCGCCGGGGTGGTCACCGCAGCGCTGGTCTACTCGACGCACACTCCCTGGCCCGGCATGGCCGCGCTCCTGCCGACCTTCGCCACCGCGGTGGTCATCGGCGCCGGTCCCGCCGCCGGCGACGCCGGCCCGGTTCGCCTGCTCGGCATCCGCCCGATGGTGTGGATCGGCGCCCTGTCCTACTCGCTCTACCTCTGGCACTGGCCGCTGCTCGTGATCGCGACCGCGCGCTGGGGTGAGCTCACTCTCCTCGCCAGCCTGGCGGTGCTCGCGCTGGCCACGCTGGCCGCCTGGCTGGCCTACCGCCTGGTCGAGAATCCGGTCCGCCACGCGCCCGCCATGTCGCGCACGGCGTGGCTGCCGCTGTCGGTCGGCGCCTGCCTGTCCCTGGTCGGGCTCGGCGCAGGCCTCCTGGTCGCCCACCTGTCCTCGGGCTCGCACAGCGCCGAGACGCGCCGGCCGCGCGGCGCCGCGGTCCTCGCCGCCGACCCGCACGACGATCCGGCCGGTCTCCCGGTCGACCGGGTCGACTGGTTCGTGCCGGATCCGCTCGACGCAAGGAAGGACGTCCCGGTCGCCTACGCCGACGATTGTCAGGTCTCCCCGGCCTCCTCCGAGCCCGTACGCTGCGAGTACGGCGACCGGGCCGGCAGCAAGACGGTCGCGATGGTCGGCGATTCCAAGATCGTGCAGTGGCTCCCGGCGCTCGACAGGATCGCGCGCCGTCGCGGCTGGAGGCTGGTGACCTACACCAAGTCCGGCTGCCCCTTCACCGACTCGCTCATCTACCTCGAGAAGTACGAGCCGTACGACAGCTGCCTGGAGTGGAACCGGAAGGTGCGCGATATCCTGCTGCGGAGCTCGATCGACGCGGTCATCACCTCGCACAACAAGCCGGGTGCCATCGAGCGCGGGCGCCGGATGACGCACGAAGAGACGATCCTCCAGATGGCAGACGGCCTGCACCGCCACTGGAAGGCGCTCCGCGCCGCCGGCATCGAGGTGGTGGTCGTGCGCGACACTCCGCGCCCGAACCTGAACGTCCTCCGCTGCGTCACCGAGAACCCCGACAAGCTGACTGCCTGCGCCTACGACCGCGCGCCAGCGGAAGAGATCAACGCCTCGCGCGCCCAGCTGCAGGCGGTGGCGCGCACGCCCGGCGTCCACTGGATCGATCTCAACGACGCCATCTGCCCGACCGCGCGCTGCGCCCCCGTCATCGGCAACGCGCTCGTCTACCGCCAGGGCTCGCACCTGACGGCGACCTACGTCGAGACGCTCACTCCCCGCCTCGACGCCGCCCTTCGCGCGGCCCTGCCCTAGTCACCTTCGCCAGCACGGGCTCGTTCCCGGAGTCGGTCTCGTTCCGGACGAATCAGGGACAATCGGGGGGGTCAACGGGTTCACAGCCCAGTGGCACCTGTTTGCACTGGCGGTCCGGCACGACCTCCGGGTCGTCGGCTCCGTTGAAGATCGACGCGTAGTGGCTGGCGACGCTGGTCGCGGACGTGACGCCGTCTCCCGACCAGACCTGCGTCTCCTCCGCATCCCACGCCTGGAAGCCACACACCAGCTCATCGCTGCTGGGTCCTGTCCGGCGCGCGAGCGCGGGGACGGTCCAGTACCCGTTCGAGCTCTCGTAGATGGTGGTGGTGGCGGCGGTCGTGGTTCCGTTGCCCCTGGAGATGCGCGTGAGGTTCAGGCCGTGGAATCCGGTCTGCAGCTCGACGTCGCCGTCTCGTTCACCATCCTGTCCCGCCATGCTGCGCACGTGCCACCAGGTGTTTGCGGGGTAAGGCTCGCTGAGGTTGGTCGCGCCGCCGGTGCCAATGCCGGTCCCGCGGGCGATCCGCACCGAGTAGGGCGAGCTGGTCTCCAGCGCGGAGACCAGCTCGGGCGCGCCGACGCCGTCGAAGTTCCCGACTGCGAGAGCGACCGGCACCTCGCCGGTGTCCAGGAGATTCCCGTAGGTCGTCAGGCTGGTCGTGCCGTTGCCTCGATAGATCCGCTTGCAGCAGGAGCGCACCAGGCCGGTGAAGAGCTCGTCGCTGCCGTTTGCATCCAGGTCACCGGCGGCGAGCGCCTTCACATCCCAGACCGCGTCCTGGTAGACGAGGCCCAGATCGGTCGCCCCAGTGACGCCCGGCAGCACCTGGACACCGCTGCCCCGGTAGACCTTCGTCGTCCCGGACTCGTCGAAGGCGGTCACCAGCTCCGGGTTGCCGATGCCATCGAAGTTGCCTCCGGTCATCGCGGTCACGGAGCGGCTGGTGCTGTAGGAGACGAGCTCCGACAGCCAGGGCGTGCGGCCTGTGCTCACGATCTTGGTGAAGAGCGGCGGCGCCTCCGGGTCCGAGCTCTCGTACTCGAACGCGAGGAAGACTTCCTGGGTGGACGTGCTGGTCGTGTTGGCGGTGGCGATCGCCCGGACCAGCTCCGACTCCGGTTCGACCTTATAGATGTAATTGTTCGTGCTCGTGAACTGCACGAAGACCTCCGGGACGCCCTCGCAGTTTTCCAGGAGCTCCGTGGTGCTGCACGAGGTGCGTTCGGCAGGGGAGCCGCCGCAGAGCTCGAGCTTGCGGACGTTTTCGACCAGGGCCGGCTTCGCCGGATACGGGAACGTGATCACGTTGTCGATGAGCTGGTTTCCGTGCGAGAAGCACTCATCGACGTCGTCATCCGCGTCGCTTGGCTTGGCGTGCCAGGCGTTGAGCACATGGTCGGTGCCCGCGCGGTTCACGTAGTTGCGCCGGAAGATGTTGTTGTTGGAGCGGTTGCGCACCTTGAAGGGAGCCCCGGTGCAGAGGTCGATGAAGTTGTCCTTGATGAGGTTGTTGCTGGCGCGGTCGGACAGGTAGACCACGTGGATGAGCTCGAAGTCGTTCTCGAACGGAACGCAATCGCAGTTGTACTGCAACTCCGAGACGTTCTCGATGTGGACGAACTGGTTCCCGGAGACCGTGTTGTCTTTCGAGCTGTCGATGCCGATCACGCTGTAGCCGTGCTCGCAGAGGTCGGGATCCTCGCGGCTGCCGATGTACTGGAACACGTTGTTGATGATGGAGTTGTTCCCCGACGCAGCGTCCAGGCAGTCGCCGTAGCTGTTGGTCTGGGCGCAGTTGTGGAGGGTGACGCCGTGTTTGTGGTAGTGCTGGATGGTCAGCCCGCGCAGGGTGAGGTTGCTGGGGCCGGACGCGTTCAGGCCGAAGAACTTGGCACCGCCGGTCGGGTCGGAATCGCTCGACCGGCCGTCGAAGACCGGCTTGTCGCTGCCGGGGGCCCGGATCTCGACGGTGTGAGCTGGATCGGTCTTGGTCCAGACCACGCTCGCGTCCCAGTACGTGCCGCTGTGGACGTAGATGACCCAGTTCTGTGTAATCGGACCCGTGAGCTTGTCGTTGACGTCTTGCAGGCTGATGAACCTGTCGGTCGCTGTCCCTTCAGGACAATCGAGCACCTCACCAGTCTGCGGGTCTCGGGTGCACAGCGTGCCCATGGTGCCGACGTGAACCGCGCACGTTCCGGGACTCTCCTCGACTCCGATCTCGCACGCTCCCACGGCGTTGGCGAGGGAATCCACGGCGATCGAATCGCAAGCGGTGGAGAGGCCCGACGCCGCGAGAGTCAGAAGTGCCAGCGTTCCCCGCATCGCCGCAGGGTATCACGCCGGACGTGGAGTCTTCTGCGCAGGCGGCGCGGAGGTCTGCTGCTGGCGAGAGGCGGTGCGCGGCTTGCCGACTGAGATCGGTCGGGAGGGAGTGCGTCCGGATTGCCAGTCCTCGGAGAGAAGGACGGCCGCCGAGTAGGCGCCGAGGAAGAAGCGCATGGGTTGAAGAGCTGGATCGGGCGAGCGCAGGAAGCGCACGGTGCGGTCGGCGTCGAGGACGTCGGCCAGGAGATCGATGCGTCCCTCACGGACCAGGTAGTCGCGGATGTGGGAGACCACTGGCGGGACGAGGCCGGCGACCGGTCGCCGTCCGAACAGATGCTGCATTCGCGCGAAGAAGGGCTTGCTCGCCTTCTTCGCCGCGGGCTTCTTCTCCTCGGTGTATGCGTCGGGATAGCTGGCGCGCAGGCGGGCGCGCTCTTCCTGCGGCGTGCCGTGCCAGAACTTGCTCGCCAGTGGCAGGTCCCGGACCGCGGGAAGAAGCCGCGCGATGAGCTCGCGGTGGAGGTAGTGCGAACGCTTCTTGCCGGCGTCCATGGAGTGGACTTCCCGGCTGACGCGGTTGTCGAGGAGCGGGAGCACCTTCGATGAAGAGCCGCGCGAACCAGCGCCCACCCAGCGCCCGATGCGGAAGTACAGGTAGGCGATATCGAGCACGTCGGCGGGACCGCAGCGCGCGAGCTGCGTCGCTGTCCAGCTCTCCGCGAATGCATGCTGGCTATCCTGTGCCGCGTCAACGAAGACGGGGTATCCCTCGAAGTTTCGTCGAAAGATCTTCTCGATGTTCTCCGCGCTGGGCCGCGGGAGGTTTTCGGTCCAGCCGCCGCGGAGGCACTCGCCACCGTGCCCCCACAGGGAGAGCTGGGGTCGATAGACCGACGGGTCACCCCTCAGCGGCGTGAGGGCGCCCATCATCCCGTCGGTGTTGTGGAGGGTGGACGCGGCCCGCGCCATCAGATCGATCGTTTCGCCGCTCGGCGCTGCGACGTTGGTATTCGAGATGTCGTGGACGGTGTGCTCGACGCCGACGAGCTCGGCGAGCCTGCGCGCCACCCACACGTCTGACGCGTTGGCTTCACCCTTCGAGTTGGTCACGCAGGTCGCGCGGGCCCCTGCGTGCAGGAGCGCCGCGAGCAGGAGGCGGCTATCCTTGCCGCCCGTCAGGCCGAGCTGCACCGGCTCGGGCAAGCCGACCAGCGGATGAACGGCTGCTGCCAGCGCGTCCGAGCACGCTTCGAGCACGTCCTCGTGCGATCGCCCGTCGGCCTTCAACTCGGCGAGATCGACCGACGCGCGGTGGAGGTCGGCGCCGTCGTAGTAGATGGTGGTGAGGGGCGGCAACGACGTGACTCCGTCGTAAGGCGTCTCGTCGTTGCCGAAGTAGCCCGCGCTGATGAACGAGACCAGGTTGCGGGGCACGTATCGCACCTGTCCATCGCGCAGGACGGAGAGGACGGACGCCTGGTTGCCGAAGAATACGAAGGAGTCGTTCTCGGCGTGGAAGACCGAGTCGACGCGGGTTGCCGGCGTCCCGATGGCGAAGGCATTCCCTTTCACCATGACGGCGGAGAACCGGCCGGAGAGCCGACTGATCTGGTCGGCGAATCGCAGCCCCGGGTCGATCGAGGAGAGGGAGTCGGCGGCCCAGAACATCCCGCACGGCCACACAACCTTGTCGGCGATCAGGAGAGCGCCGCGCGGTTCGTTGCTCAAGCCGACCACCAGCGCCTCGGGCGTCGGGCGGTAGACCTCACAGTGCGTCAAATGATCTCTGATGAGGACGCTCTCGACGATCCGGGCTCGCATCGCCTCGACCTCTTGCTCATCGAGGGCTCCTCGCCGCTTCAGCGCGCAAAAGAACATCAACATGGGATTCCTCTGCGTCGCTCGATCATGATCCCGGTCGGGTGCGCCTTCCGGGCGCGGCTATGGTACAGCATCGACGGCAGTGAAGGGCGCGCGCGAATTCCGGGCCGACGTCGAGGGGATGCGCGCGGTCGCGGTCGGGCTGGTGCTGCTCTACCACGGCGGCGTCTCGCTGGTCCGGGCCGGCTTCGTCGGGGTCGACGTCTTCTTCGTCATCTCCGGGTTCCTCATCACCGGCATGCTGGTGCGCGAGGTCGAGGGGAGCGGCCGGGTCTCGCTGGCGCGCTTCTATGCCCGCCGCGCCAAGCGCCTCCTGCCCGCCGCCGCGCTGGTCCTGCTGGTCACCGGGGCGCTGGTCCATCTCTTCATGCCGCGCGCCGATCGCGCGATCTTCGCCGGCGACGTCGGCTGGGCCGCCATCTACGGCCTCAACTGGCGGCTGGCCGATCGCTCGGTCGACTACCTGGCGGAGGACGTCGGCGTCTCGCCGGTCCAGCACTACTGGTCGCTGTCGGTCGAGGAGCAGTTCTACCTGGTGTGGCCGGTCCTCCTGCTCCTGGTCGCCTGGTGGGTGCGGAAGGGCGGCTGGTCGGTGCGCAGCGCGATGGCCGCCGGCCTGTCACTGGTCGCGATCCCCTCGCTGGCCTGGTCGATCGCGCTGACCCGCCGCGAGCCGAGCGCCGCCTTCTTCGTCACCACCACGCGCATGTGGGAGCTCTCGCTCGGCGCCTTCGTCGCCATCGCGGCGCCGCAGCTGGCGCGCATCCCGCGCCGCGCGGCGGCGGCGGCGGCCTGGCTCGGTCTGACGGCGGTGGTCGCCTCGGCGATCGTCTTCTCCACGCGCACTCCCTGGCCCGGCGTGGCGACGCTCCTGCCCACCGTCGCCACCGCCCTGGTCATCGCCTGCGGCCCGGCGGCCGGCGCGGCCGGTCCCATCGCGCTCCTCGGCGCGCGGCCGATGGTGTGGATCGGCGCCCTGTCCTACTCGCTCTACCTCTGGCACTGGCCGCTCCTGGTGGTGGCGACCGCGCGCTGGGGCGAGCTGTCCGGTCTCGAGAGCCTGGCAGTGCTCGCGGTGGCCACGCTGGCCGCCTGGCTGGCCTACCGCCTGGTCGAGAACCCGGTCCGCCACGCACCCGCCATGTCGCGCACGGCGTGGCTGCCGCTGTCGGTCGGCGCCAGCCTGTCCCTGCTCGGGCTCGGCGCCGGCCTCCTGGTCGCCCACCTGTCCTCTGGCGCGCACAGCGCCGAGACCCGCCGGCCGCGCGGCGCCGCGGTCCTCGCCGCCGTCCCGCGCGACGATCCGGCCGGTGCGCCGGTCGACCGCGTCGACTGGTTCGTCCCCGACGCGCTCGATGCGCCGGATGACGCCCCCGCTGCCTACGCGAAAGGCTGCCAGGCTGGCCCCGAGGCGGTCGAGCCCATCTCCTGCACGGTCGGCGATCCGGCCGGGACCACCACGGTGGCCCTGGTCGGCGACTCGAAGGCGCTCCAGTGGATGCCGGCGCTCGACCTCATCGCGCGGCGCCGGCACTGGAAGGTCGTGACCTACACCAAGTCGGCCTGCGCGTTCACGTCCGCGGTCATCCACTTCAAGGACGAGGACGACCCGTACGAGGAGTGCAGCGAGTGGAACCGGGTCGTGCTGGCGCGCCTGCTCGCCGACAAGCCGGACCTGGTCCTCACCTCGCACGGCAAGAAGGTCGCGATGGAGGGCGGCAAGCACGTGAGCGAGCCGCGCGGCATCACTGCGATGGCCAACGGCCTGCACCAGCACTGGCAGGCACTGGTGGCCGCCGGCATCGAGGTCTTCGTCATCTCGGATACGCCTCGCCCCTCGCTGAACCACGTCTACAAGTGCGTCGCCGAGAACCCAACCCAGCTGACCGCCTGCACCTTCGCCCGCGAGTACAGCAAGAACCAGGGCGGCGCGCCGGCGCAGCGCGAGGCGGTGGCGAGGACGCCGGGCGTCCACTGGATCGATCTCAACGACGCGATCTGCCCGACCGCCCGCTGCGCCCCGGTCATCGGCAACGCCCTGGTCTACCGGCAGGGCTCGCACATCACCGCGACCTACATCCAGACGCTGGCGCCGCGCCTCGAGGCGGCTCTCGACGCCGCGCTGGTGACGCGCACCAGCTCACCGTGACTCGGCAGCGAGGTCTCGCCGCGCACGCCTGAGGTATGATTGTCAGATGGATCCGCGAGCCGCCCGGCAGTCGTGGCCGACCGCGCTCTACCGCCCGGGACAGAAGCCGCCGGACGACGACGATCTGGCGGCGACGACGACGCCGGAGGAGCGGCTCGACATGATGTGGGACCTGGTGGAGCAGTCCTGGGCGATGGCCGGTCAGCCGATCCCGGACTACGAGCGCTCGAGCATCCCGAGTCGCGTCATCCGGCCGTCGCGATGACCATCCCGCGCCTGCACCGCGACTTCGAGGACTTCCTGCACGCGCTGTGCAACGCATCGGCCGACTTCCTGGTGGTCGGTGCCTACGCGATGGCGTTTCACGGCGTGCCGCGGGCGACCGGTGACATCGATGTCCTCGTGCGGCCGACGCCCGGGAACGCGCGCCGGGTCTGGCAGGCGCTCGTCGAGTTCGGCGCTCCGCTCGCTGCCGCCGGGCTCACGGTCGAAGACCTGTTTACACCGGGGACCGTCTATCAGATGGGCGTGCCTCCGAGACGGATCGACCTGCTCACCGACATCACCGGCGTGACCTTCGACGAGGCGTGGGCGACACGCGCCGCGCGAGAGATCGGCGGCCGTACCGTTCACTTCATCGGCCGCGAGGCGCTGGCGAAAAACAAGCGCGCCACCGGCCGCCCGAAGGACCTCGCCGATCTCGAGATCCTCGAGAAGGGGTGACAAGCGCTGAGCGTCTACGGGCGCAGGCGCACTTCGGGCAGCTCGACCGGCGAGGTCGGCTCGGCGCGGCTGGCGATGAGCTTCCAGCCGAGGGCAGCGCCGATGGCGCCGACCACGGTCCCCATCCCCCAGAGGAAGAAGGCACCGGTCACCACCGAGGGGGTGAAGTCGCCGCGCGCGACCGAGAACGAGGCTCCGAGCAGGACGATGCCGATGGCGCCGGCGCCGCACACCCAGACCATCTTGCGAGGTGCCACCGCCTGGGAGACGAAGCCGGCGACCAGCCAGCCGACCACCAGGCCGAGGAGGATGCTGCCCACGCCCTCATCGCCGCCGTCGGTGGAGCGCCCGAGCAGCACCATCGCGATCGCGACCAGCATGAAGCTGGCGCCCAGGTTGATCAGCGTGGCGATGCCCCACCAGCGGACCGCGCTGTCGGACGGGGCTCCGCGCCGCGACCGGCGCCCGATGAGACCGCCGACGAAGCCACCCAGCCCGGCGACCAGCCCCAGCTTCACCGGGACCCAGAGCGCGTCGTCATCCCCCGCCCAGGCGAACTGGCGCCCGAGCCCGACGACGAACACGCCGACCAGGGTCGCGACCACCAAGAGCGCGGCGATCGCCGGCTCGGCGACCGCCTTGTGCCGGCTGGCCCGGCCGGCGAACACGCCGCCGATGAACGAGCCGATGAAGAACGCGGCGTCACTCGGGCCATGGCTGGTGACGCCGGACAGGGTGACCGCGACCGCGGCGAAGGCGAAGCCGCCGGCGATCATGAAGTAGCTGACCAGCACCCAGCCGAGCGCGGCTGTCCTCGACGGCGACGGCACACTTTCATTGTCTCCGATGGTCCGGCGCCGAGCAACCGCTGCGGCTCGCGCCCCGACCGGTCGATTGACTGGTGCGGACCGCGCGGCGACACTGGGTTCGTGGTCTCGGCTGAGAGAGGCAGCCAGTTCCGCCCCGATGTCGAAGGGATGCGCGCGGTGGCAGTCGCGCTCGTCCTCCTGTATCACGCGCGGATCCCGCTCCTCACAGCCGGCTTCGTCGGGGTCGACGTCTTCTTCGTCATCTCAGGCTTCCTCATCACTGGAATGTTGGTGCGCGAGGTCGAGAGCAGAGGGCGCGTCTCCCTGGCTCGCTTCTACGCGCGCCGAGCCAAGCGCCTCCTGCCGGCGGCGGCGCTGGTCCTGGTGGTCACGGCCGTGCTCGTCCGCCTGCTGGTGACACGCGTCGATCGGCCGATCTTTGCCGGCGACATCTCGTGGGCGTCGCTCTATGCGGTCAACTGGCGGCTCGCCAACCGTTCGGTCGACTACCTGGCTGAGGACATCGGGGTCTCGCCGGTCCAGCACTACTGGTCGCTGTCCGTCGAGGAGCAGTTCTACCTGGTGTGGCCACTGCTGCTACTGGTGGTGGCCTGGTGGGTGCGGCGGAGCGGCTGGTCAGTGCGCGCAGCGATGGCGGCCGCTCTCTCGCTGGTTGCGATCCCATCGCTCGCCTGGTCGATCGCCCTCACCCGCCGCGAGCCGAGTCTCGCGTTCTTCGTCACCACCACGCGAATGTGGGAGCTGTCGATCGGCGCATTCCTCGCCATCGCAGCGCCGACGCTGGCGCTTCTTCGGCGCCCGACGGCGGCCGCGATTGCCTGGCTCGGGCTCGCGGCCGTGGTGGCCTCGGCGTTGCTGTACACGACGCGCACCCACTGGCCGGGCACAGCGGCGCTGCTTCCGACCCTCGGAACCGCCGCGGTCATCGGCGGGGGGCCGGCTGCCGAGCGGGCCGGACCGATCCTCCTCCTCGGGACGCGGCCGATGGTGCGGATCGGCGCCCTGTCCTATTCGCTGTACCTCTGGCACTGGCCGCTCCTGGTGGTCGTCACCGCCCGCTGGCCTGAGCTCTCACCGCTCGCCGGCCTGGGGGTGCTGGCTGTCGCCACCGTCCTGGCCTGGCTCGCGTACCGGCTGGTCGAGAATCCGATCCGCCGCGCGCCGGCGATGGCGCGCACGCGATGGTTGCCGCTGTCGATCGGCGCGGGCCTCTCGCTGATCGGATTCGCCAGCGGCCTCTTCGTCGCCCAGCGGTCGCACCCGGAAATGGCGGAGACCGGTCGCCCCCTCGGCGCGGCGGTCCTGGCCGATCATCCGCGCGATGATCCGGCCGGGCGGCCGGTCGACCGGGTCGAGTGGTTCGTGCCCGACCCGCTCGATGCGCCGAAGGACGCGCCCATGGGCTGTCAGGCGCACATCAACGAGTCCGATGTGAAGACCTGCACGTTCGGCGATCCGCGCGGGCGCACGACGGTTGCCCTGGTGGGCAGCTCGAAGGCGTTGCAGTGGGCGCCTGCTTTCGACGTCATCGGCCGGCGCCGGGGCTGGCGTGTCGTCACCTACGCCAAGTCGGGTTGCGCGTTCGCCGACGCGATGTCCGGCTACAAGGACGAGCCATACGAGTCCTGTCGCACTTGGACGAAGGCGGTCCTGGCGCGGCTCTTGGCCGAGAAGCCCGACCTGGTCGTCACGTCGCACGGCAACTGGGCCGCGCTGGTCGACGGCAAAGTCGTCGAGAAGGCGCAGGGGATCGCGGCGATGGCCGACGGTCTGCAGCGGTATTGGCAGGCGCTGCAGTCGGAAGGCATCGCCGTGGCTGCGCTGTCCGACACGCCCTATCCGCCGAACAGCCTCCGCGTCATCGAATGTGTCGCAGAGAACCCCGGCCACCTCACCGCCTGTGCCTTCAACCGGAGGAGCAACCGGGGCGGCACGGCCGCCCAGCGCGAGGCGGTGGCCAAGACGCCCGGCGTCCACTGGATCGATCTCAACGACGCCATCTGCCCGACCGCGCACTGCGCGCCGATCATCGGCAACGTGCTCGTCTACCGGCAGGGCTCGCACATCACGGCGACCTACATCGAGACGCTCGCCCCGCGCCTCGAGGCCGCGCTGGTCCCGATCCTTCACGACTACTCTAGCGATCGAGGAGCAGCAGCACCGGCCAGTGGCGCCGCAGCTCCGAGTCGCCCCAGAAGATGACCGGCCCGCAGTTGTAGGTCTCGAGCAGGAGGCGCGCCTTCTGGTCCCAGTAGGCGGAGAAGTCGATGCGGTCGCCGATCTCCTCGCGGCCGAGCTCGGTGATGAGCTCGACCGCCAGCCCGGCGCGGCGGAGCGGCTGCAGCGCCCATGGCCCGGCGAGGATCACGGCGCCGCCCCGGTGGGCCGCGGCCCAGTCGATCAGCTCCTCGACGCTGCCCCCGCCCGACAGCTCGCGGTCGGCGACCAGGAGCGCGCGCGGCGGCGGCACCACCACCGGCGGCGGCAGCGGGGGCGGCGGCACCCACGACCAGGGCAGGACCTCGGCGACCCGCATGCGGAGGGCGCGGACCGCGATCTCGGCGTGCGGCCGGAGCGCGTTCCGGGTCTTCTTCACCTGGCGGCGCGTCGCCCGGAGGATCTCCATCGGGTGGATCGGCGAGCGGGCGGGCGGCGCTGCCACCGATGCCCCGTTGGGCGCGGCCCTGACTGCGGCCGGCCGCTCCTCCGGCGCGGCCGCGGCGCTCGCCGGCCTGCCCGCGGCGATCAACCCGGCCGCCATGCGCGCCCCGTCGACCGGCGGCAGGGTGCGGCAGGCGGCGGCGAGCGACGCGCGCACCTCCGGCCGCAGGAGATCCTCGATGGCAGCGGCCAGCGGGTCGACCTCGCTCTCGCGGGCAGAGAGGCTCATGCCGCGCGCCCGCCCCCACTCGGCCCGCGCCGCCTGGTCGTCGAGCGCGGTCTCCTCGTTGGGGATGAACAGGGTGGGCACCGCGTGGGCCAGGAGCTCGTGGAACGAGTTGTAGCCGGGCGCCGCGATGGCGAAGTCGAAGGCGCGCAGGACGCGCGACAGGGGATAGGTGGCGAGCGGGTGGATGCGGCCCGGATCGATCGGGATGCCGCGGCGCGAGATGAGCGACTGCACGCCGACCACGTGCACCTCGGGGTGCCGGCCCAGCATGTCGGCGACGGCCGCGAGCACGTTGTCGAGCCGGTTGATGTTGCCGGCGCCCAGGTTGACCAGCCCGCTCAGCGCGCCCTCGGGGATGCCGAGCTCGCGGCGCGCCTGGTCGCGCGGCAGGAGCTCGGCGGGATCGAGGTAGACGATCGGGTCGATCACCTGCACCGCCCCGCGCTGCGAGACGGTCGCCCCGCGGTCGAGCTCGCCGGCCAGCTCGCCGGGCTCGATGACGAGATCGAAGGGGACCAGCTGGGCCATCGACTGCGCCTCGCGGAAGGGCGGCACCGGTTTCCACATGCCGCGCCGCGACCAGACCTTGAAGAGCTCGGGAAACTCGGAGAGCGCCAGGACCAGCGGGCTGTAGGCGAAGGTGCCGTCGAAGACCAGCGCGCGCGGACGGAGCGTGCGCACCGCCATCGCGATCCGGGCGCGGACGTAGTCGAGGAGCTCCTCCCGTCCCAGATCGCGATCGCTCAGGCTCGGCAGGTAGTCGACCCAGAAGCCCTCCTTGCGGACGGCGTCGATGCCGGTCGACATGGTGAGGAAGAGCGGCTCGTGATCGGCCGGCAGGCGGCGGGCGATGGCGAGGGCGCGGGTGAGGTGGCCCATGCCGCCGCCGTTGCTGGTGACGAACAGGACCCGCGTGCGCTGCGCCGGCGCCCGCGCGACCGCCGGCAGCTTGCTGGCCAGGAGATCGTCGAGCCGCCGCCGGTGCGCCTCCCAGTCGTAGCGCTCGCGCACCAGCTCCATGCCGCGCCGGTTGCGCGTCGGCCGCTCGCGCACGAGATCGCCGGCGATGCGGCCGGCGTCGCGCGCCTCGGCGTAGACGCAGACGTCGCCGAACAGGCGCTCGAGGTACGGGTGGGTCACCACCGGCAGCCCGGCGGCCAGCGCCTCGAGCACCGCGCGGCCGAACGCCTCGCGCATCCCCGAGTGGTGGAAGTAGACGTAGGCGTCGAGGCTGGCGAGGAAGTCCTCGGGCGGCACGCTGCCGAAGGGCAGCACCTCCCAGCGCGCCGGCTGCTCGCCGAGGATCTTCACCGCGCCGCGGACGCCGCCCAGCATGCGCACCCGCACCGCGTCCGAGTCGGGGTAGGCGCCGAGCAGGTCGTCGGGCCGCTCGGGCCACTTCTTGATGTCGTCGCGGGCGTGACGGCCGAGGGCCGGTGGCCCGTCACGCAGCACGCGCGGCCGCGCCCAGGCATCGACGTCGATGACGTTGTGCCAGTCGAATCGGGTGAGCTCGGGCCCGCCCGGCAACCCGGCCAGCGAGTCCCGCACCGTCGGTCCGATCGGCGCCCAGACCGGCGCGCTGCCGAGCTCGGCCGCGAGCCGCGCCATCACCGCCGGCACGTCGTAATACGGCAGCGGGTAGGCGCGGTCCGCGACCACGTGGTTGGCGATCATCACCGCGCGGTCGGCGCGCGCCGCCAGCGACCAGCCTTCGGCCGCGAACACCCGCGGGTGGCGCAGCACCAGGAGCCGCGCGGTCACTGCGCGCCGCGCGCTCACCACCTCGCAGAGGCCGGCCCCGACCAGGCTGCGGATACCGGCCGCCCAGGGGCGTGACGGCAGGTAGGGCGCCGTCACCTGCACCAGCCCGGTCTTGAGGCCCAGGCGCGCCTGCACCTCGATCTCCTGCGCGATGCTCGCCGTGGTCCCGCCGATGTGGCGGAAGTCGGTGGCGATGAGGACGTCGAAGTCGCGCGAGGACATGGGCAGGGAGCGAGCGGACCTTAGCCGACAGCCGATAACCGCGAAAGCCCGCCTCGCCTGGTCGCGCTCCAGCCGGCCCTCCTCACAGCGAGATGATCCCGACCGCGGGATCCACCCGCCGCACGTCGTCTGGATCGGAGGTCACCACGTGCTGTCCGAGCATCCGGGCGCACAGAGCGAGGTGGACGTCGACGATGTCGGGATGCCCGCAGCGAGCGATGAGGACTCCGATTGCCTGGGCGGTCGGCTGGTCGAGCGGCACGACCACCACCCGCGGGCTGCGCAGGAGGCGGGCGAGGCGTGCCTGGCGCGAGCCGTCGCGCCAGACCTGCGCCAGGACGCCGGCAGGAATCGTGAGCGCAGGGGCGCGCTCGACGATGGCGATCATGAGCCGGCTCGCCCGTCCCCGGTTGCGCTCGATGGCGATGAGGGCGCCGCTGTCGAGGACGAATCCGTCCTTCACGGGCGCCGCCGCTGGGAGGACCGTGCCTTTCGCTGCGCCGCGAGCGCGGCCTCGATCTCGGAATAGAGGTCCGGCTCCGGCTCGCCGAATTCGCGCTTCATCTCGGCCACGACCTCGTCGAGCGCATCCTGCGCCAGCTTCTCGGCGACCGCCGCCGACAGGAACGCCGAGACCGACTCTGCGGATCCCTCGGCGACCGCCCGCTTGATGGCGCGCGCCTGCGCGGCCGGCACCGTGATCGCCAGCTTCTGGTAGCGGGGACCCCTGCCCGCCCGGGCGCGACCTCTGCTCGGCCTCGTCATACCCGGATACTACCAGGTAGTACTGGAAGAGCAACGACGGCGCGTGGCCACGCCCGCGCCGCGCTGGGTGTCGACCGTCCCGGAGGGGTTGTCGGGGGCGGTCTCGGCCCTGATCAGGCCACTGTCTCGCAGGGCGGTGTATTAAGGTCCCGTCCATGCACGTCACCGTGACCGGCGCCGCCGGCTTCATCGGATCGCACACCTGCGAGGCGCTGGTGGCGCGCGGTCACCGCGTGACCGGAGTCGATGTCTTCGACTCCTATCTCTACCCGGCCGAGCTGAAGCGCGACAGCGCGGCGCAGCTGGTCGCATCGCTGCCGCGCGATCGGTTCGCGCTGGTCGAAGCCGACATCTGCGATCCGGACGCGATGGCGCGCCTGTGCGGCGCCGCCGACGTCGATGTCGTCTGCCACCTGGCCGCGCTGGCCGGCGTGCGCCCGTCGATCGCCGAGCCGCTCCGCTACACCCGGACCAACGTGCACGGCACCGCGGTGATCCTGGAAGCGATGCGGCGCGCCGGCAAACGCCGCCTGGTCTTCGCCTCGTCGAGCTCGGTCTACGGCGCGCGCGGCGAGGCCGGCCGGCTCGACCAGGTGCAGGCGTTTCGCGAGGACGACCCCTGCCTCACCCCGGCCTCGCCCTACGCGGCGAGCAAGCGGGCCGGCGAGCTCTTCTGCTCGACCTACCGCGACCTGCACGGAATCGGCGCCTCCTGCCTCCGCTTCTTCACCGTCTACGGGCCCCGGCAGCGGCCCGACATGGCGATCCGCCTGTTCGCCGAGGCGATCGACCAGGGCCGACCCATCCGCGTCTTCGGCGACGGCTCGAGCCGGCGCGACTACACCTTCATCGACGACATCGTCGCCGGCGTGGTCGCCGCCTGCGAGCGC
>Ga0111538_10001310_pt1 | contig 34808 bp, 34 predicted proteins | sample SoiMethybrSBSTD1_FD_79669 | JGI IMG/M metagenome (GOLD analysis project Ga0111538, IMG submission 79669) | Bulk soil microbial communities from a Populus tree surrounding site in Tennessee, USA - Soil MetaG P. TD hybrid SBSTD1 (version 2)... | ecosystem: Environmental > Terrestrial > Soil >...
CACCGCCGACCCAGGCGACCGAGCAGGACGTACACGAGCGGGGCCGCGAGAAGCGCGACCACCGCGGCCAACAGCAGCCGGCCGGCCCAGCCGGTGTGCCACAACCCGGTGCTCAGCCCGGCGATGCGGTCGACGTACAGCCGCCAGAAGATGTTGACGGCGATCAGTATCCAGACCATCGCGAGCATGCCGTAGAGGGCGATGATGCGTCCCTCCCGGTCGAGTTCGCCGAAGCGCGGCGGCCGGCGGCGCAGGCGGGCGCCGATCCAGGCCATCGCGCGGGCCCGCAGGTTCGGCACCTCCACCCAGTCCATCAGCAGGTAGTAGCCGTCCAGCGCCAGGAACGGGTTGAGGTTGAACAGCGCGTTGAGGTACCAGGCGAACGCGAGCTTGAACGCCCAAGGCGCCAACGGCGGAACGGCCACGGCGACGAGCGACGAGCACCCGGCCAGCACCAGCCCCGTCGCGGGGCCGGCCGCCGTGGTGACGATGCGGGCCCGCCGGCCGGCCATCCACACGTCGGTGGTGTCGATGAACACGCTCGGGATGCCGAAATACACGAGGAAACCGGCGGCCGGGACGCGGCGGCCGGCGTGCTTGACGGCGAGCGCGTGCCCGAGTTCGTGGCACGCCAGGGCCACCACGTTGAGGACGACGAGAACGATCGCGCCGAGCAGGTACGAGTCTCCGGTGAGAAAGATCGACTGGTCGGCCCGGAACCACAGCAGCGCGAACGCGCCCGCGCCGGCCAGCGCGAGCAGCCCGAGCAGGGCGGCGAAGACGCGCGTGAACAGCAGCCGGCCGCCGAGCATGTAAAGCACGCTCACCAGCGGGTCGATGCCGGCGAGGACCACCTTGCGGCCGCGGGCGAAGGCGAGCAGGCCGGCGCCGAGGCGCAGCATCGCCGGCTTTCGCCGGATGCGGTCCAGCGGCTTGAACGCGTCGAGCGGAAGCTCCTCCAGCATGCGGTTGCCGGCGAGGTCGGCGACGACGCGGGTGACCTGCTCCGGGGCGAGCCGGCCGGTGATGCGGGCGAACTCGCCGACCAGGCGGGCCACCGAATGATCGCCGTCCATCAACTCGGCCAGCGCCCACTCCTCCGGGGTGAGCCGGACGTAGCACGGGTGGCGGTGGTCGGGCGAGCGCAGCATCACGTAGGTCGAGCCGCGGGCGCTGACCAGTTCGGCCACCTCGAGGCCGTCGCGGAGCCGGGGCCGGGCGCGGGCGGGGTTCAGCCGGTCGCTGACCGCCCGCCACAGGCCGGGATCCGCAGGTCCGGTAGGTTTGCCGGGAGCGCGACCCGCCAGCACCTCCCACACGCTCGTGTGGGCGTCGACGATGGTCACTACGGCCTCCCGGATTGCACTCCGCCGGGGGGAGCCTAAGACTCCGGGGCAATACCGCGCTACCTGCACTGCTACGGCTCAGTTGAACCGCATACGGTGAACCGGTGACGTCGCTGTCCAATGCCGAGTACGACCGGTTGGTCGCGGCATACCGTCCCGAGTTGCTGGCGCACTGTTACCGGCTGCTGGGTTCGGTGCACGACGCCGAGGACGCCCTGCAGGAGGCGCTGCTCGGCGCCTGGCGGGGGAGGTCCGGGTTCCAGGGCCGCAGTTCGGCCCGCACCTGGCTGTACACGATCTGCACCAACGCCTGCCTGCGGCTGATGCGGCAGCGGCCGCGCCGGATGCTCTCGCCCGAGCACGGCCCGGCCCGGCGGCCCGACGACGACCTCGGCGAGCCGGTGACCACGCCGATCTGGCTGGAACCGTGGCCCGACGGCGATCCGGCTGCCACCTTGATCCGGCGGGAGAGCGTCGAGTTGGCGTTCGTGGCGGCACTTCAGCACCTGCCGGCCACCCAGCGCGCGGTGCTGATCCTCCGGGAGGTGCTGGAGTTCCCGGCCGCCGACGTGGCGCGCATGCTCGACACCACCCCGGCGGCGGTCAACAGCGCCCTGCAACGGGCCCGCGCCGCCGTCGAGCAGCGGGTGCCGGCCCGCTCGCAGCAGGCCGAAGTGGCCGCGCTCGGCGAGCGCGGGGCCCGCGAACTTGTCGACGCGCTGGTGACGGCGTGGGAGGCAGCCGACGTCGACGCCCTGCTCGGCCTGCTCACCGACGACGTCATCTTCACGATGCCGCCGCTGCCGGCCTGGTTCGACGGGCGGGCGGACGTCCGTCGCTTCTTCGCCGAGCGCGTGTTCGCGACGCCGTGGCGGCTCACGCCCGTCGGATCGAATGCGCAACTGGCGGTGGCCTGTTACCAGCGCGCGGCGCACGGTGATGCGTTCACCCGCGGCGCGATCAACGTGCTGACGCTGCGCGACGGACGGATCGCGGCGCTGAACTCCTTCCTCGACCCGGCCTGGTACGGGCCCTTCGGGCTGCCGGAGGAACTTCGCGGCTGACGCGATGAGTTTCCGGCGCGCGGTGACTCTCACCCTGCAGAACCGCTTTCTGCCGAAGGAGAGACGCCATGCGCAAGCTCATCGTCTGCAACATCATGTCGCTGGACGGTTACTACACCGGGCCGGGCGGCAACATCATGGTGATGCCGATGGACCCGACGTTCGACCGCTTCAACGTCGAGCACATGCGGTCGGCCGACACGCTGCTGCTGGGCCGCACGTCGTACGAGGGGTTCATCTCGTACTGGCCGCCGGTCGCCGACGATCCGACCGCGTCGGAGGACAACCGGGAGATCTCGCGGCGCTACCGCGACGTCGGCATCGTCGTGGTCTCCGACTCGCTGAACGTGGATGCGGGCGCGCCGCTGGCGTCCCGGACGTCTGTCGTGCGGCGCGCTGGCGCCGTTGACCACGTGGCGGACCTGAAGAAGCAGCCGGGCGGCGACATTCTCGTGTTCGGCAGCCGGACCATGTGGAGCGGGCTGCTGGCGTCGGGGCAGGTGGACGAGCTGCACGTCATGATCGGCGGGGTTGTCGTCGGCGGCGGGACGCCGATGTTCGCGGACGCCGTGCCGGCCGGGCTTCGCCTGCTCGACGCGTCGATGAATCCCGGTTCGCAGAACGTGATCGTGCGCTACGCCGTCGGCTCTTGACGGTCCCCTAGTTGTAACAGAAACTGTTACAACTATGGCAGCGAACAGCCGGCTCACGATCGCGGTCCACGCGCTCGCGTGGCTGGCGCTCGCGCAGCGACGCGGCACCGACCGGCTGACGTCGGAGCAGGTCGCCGCCAGCGTCAACACGAATCCGGTGATCCTGCGGCGCAGCCTCGGCTCGCTCGAGCGGGCCGGACTGGTGCGGGTGCGGCGCGGCGCCGGGGCGGGTTGGAGCCTGGCCCGGCCGCCGGCCGAGATCACCCTCCTCGACGTGTACGAGGCGATCTCGCCGGATCCGCTGTTCGCGCTGCACCACAGCGAGCCCAACCTGCAATGCCCGGTGGGGCACGGGATCCGACCGGCGCTGTCGGCCGTCTACGACGCCGTCGAGGCCGATCTGCGCCGGGCGCTGGCCCGCACGTCGGTGGCCGAGGTGCTGGAGTCGACTCTCCATGGGTGAGGTCCTGGAACTGCGGCAGTACACGCTGCGGCCCGGCCAGCGGGACGTGCTGGTCGACCTGTTCGACCGCGAGTTCGTCGAGACGCAGGAGGCCGAGGGCATGGCGATCCTCGGCCAGTTCCGCGACCTCGACCGCCCGGACCGGTTCGTGTGGCTGCGCTCGTTCCCCGACATCTCGACGCGTGCGGCGGCGCTGACCGCGTTCTACACCGGACCCGTCTGGAAGGCGCATGCGGCGGCCGCGAACGCCACGATGATCGACGTCGACGACGTGCTGCTGCTCCGGCCCGTGCACGGGTTCCGTTTGGCACGGGCCGGAAGGCCCGCGGTGGGCACCGTCCACGCGCCGGCGTCGGCCGTTCTCGCGACGATCCACCTGCGCGACGAGGAATTCGACGACTCGTTCGCCGACACTGTGCCTCGGGCGCTGGCCTGCTACCGGACGGAGTACGCCGAAAACGACTTCCCGGCGCTGCCCGTGCGAACCGGCGTGCACGCGTTCGTGACGTTCTCCCGCTTCGACTCGGTGGAGGCGCTCGACGCGCACGCGACTCCGGCCCGTCCAGGCGTGCAGGTGCACCGCCTACGCCTGTCCCCGACCCCGCGCTCCCTGCTCCGCTGACCCGTCGGCCCTCAAGACCGCGTCGGTCTTGAGGGCCGTCGGCCCTCAAGACCGCGTCGATCTTGCAGTTGTGGTGCCAGAGTTCGCCCGGCCTTGCCCCACTTTGTGGGGCGCCACAACTGCAAGATCGGCGTACGGCTAGGGAGCGGGAGGCTTGGCCGGGGCGCGTTTGGTCGCCTTCTTGGCGACCTTCTTGGCGACCTTCTTCGCGACCTTCTTCGCCGCCGGTGCAGCCCCCGCGGCGGCCGGCGCCGGAGCGGGCACCGGCGCTGGGATCACCGCCGACGCGGCTTTGCGTTCGGCCTCCTCGACCAGTTCGTCGACGCCGGCGCGGATGCCGTCGGCGAGCACGTCGATGTCGGGGAAGGCGTCGAAGTCGGCGTTGATGCCCATGCTCATCGCGTGCTGGTAGGAGAAGATGCCGATCGAGATGCGGAACCCGGCCGCGATCGGCACGTACGCGTACAGCGACGCCAGTTTCCGCCCCAGCACGTACAGCGGGATGCGCGGCCCCGGGACGTTCGTGGTGACCGTCTGCGCCAGGTTCTGCCCGGTCCGGATGCCTGCGCGGGTGCCCAGCGCCAGCAGCGTCGGCGCCACGAAGTCGCCCATCCCGATGATCGAGCGGGCGTCGACCGCGCCGTTGATGCGCTTGTTCTCGTCCATCTGGCGGCGCACCGAGTGCAGGCGGGCCACCGGATCGGGCTCGGCCACCGGCAGGTCGACGAACACCGCCGACACCTGGTTGTTCAGCGAGCCCCGTTCATCCGGCCGGCGCACCGACACCGGGACCATCGAGCGCACCACCAGCCGGTCGATGAGTTCCCCGCGCTTGGCGAGCAGATCACGGAAGCCGCGGGTGATCGCGGTGAGCACCACGTCGTTGACCGTGCCGCCGAGCGACGAACGGATGCCCTTGATGGCGTCGAACGACGTCTCGGTCCACGCCCAGCGGCGGTGCGGGCCGATCGGACCGTTGAGCGAGCGGGCCCGCGGCGTGGTGAGCTTCGACGCGATGCCGGGCAGCGCCGTTCCGATCGTGGTGCCCCGGCGCAGGATCTCGCGCGGCGCCTCGGACATGCGGCGCAGCACGGGCGGCAGGGAACCGAGCCGCTGCATGGTGAACGAGACGGCGTCCTGCAGGCTGCCGGCCACCACCGACGCGGTCGACGGCGCCTCCTCCGGCGTCCACTCCCCCGGTTCCGGCGGCTCGGCGGCCGGGTCGGTGTCGAAGATGAGCTGCATCAGGTCGGTGCCCGCCACGCCGTCGACCATGCAGTGGTGCACCTTGGAGATGAGCGCCCACCGGTTGTCGGCAAGGCCCTCGACCAGATACACCTCCCACAGCGGCTTCGTCATGTCCAACCGCTGGCCGAGCACGCGGCCGGCCAGGTTGCGCAACTGCTCGGCACCCCCGGGACGAGGCACCGCCGTGTGCCGGACGTGGTACAGGATCTGGAAGTGCTCGTCGTCCGTCCACAGTGGACGACTGAGGTGCAGCGGCAGGGCGCGCACCCGCTGGCGGTAACGCGGGACCTTCGGCAGCTTGCTCAGCAGCAGCCGGATCACGTCCCCATAGGACGGTGCCGGCCCCTCGAAGACCGCCACCGATCCCACGTGCATCGGGGTGTTCTCGCCCTCGGCGAAGTAGAACCCGGCGTCGGTCATGCTCATCCGGTCCACGATGCGCTCCTACATCTCGCGAAGCCTGGTCTTGAGCAGCTTGCCCGTTGGACCCTTTGGTAGATCGTCCAGGATGTGCAGCTCGCGCGGGTACTTGTACGCCGCGAGCCGCTCCTTGCAGAACGCCGACAGGTCGGCCACGTCGGCGTCCTGGCCGGGCTTGAGGCTGACGTAGGCGACGACCTCCTCGCCGAGCCGCTCGTCGGGCCGTCCGATCACGGCCGCCTCGGCGACCGCGGGATGCTGGTACAGCACCTCCTCGATCTCGCGCGGGTACACGTTGTAGCCGCCGCGGATCACCATGTCCTTCTTGCGGTCGACGATGTAGACGAAGCCGTCCTCGTCACGGTACGCGAGGTCGCCGGTGCGGAACCAGCCGCCACGCATCGCCTCGGCCGTCGCCTCGGGCTTCTTGTAGTAGCCCTTCATGACGGTGGTGCCGCGGATCACGATCTCGCCGACGTGCTCCCGGCCGGCCGGCAGTTCCTCGTCCTTCTCGTCGAAGATCCGCACGTCGAGCCCCGGCAAGGGCTTGCCGACGGACAGGACGCGCCGCTCGTCGGCGCTGCGGTTGAACGTCGCGAGTGCGACCGTCTCCGACAGGCCGTAGCCCTCGAGGATCACCGTGCCGGGGAAACGCTCCTCGAACGCGCGGATCACCTCGCCGGGGATCGAGGCGCCGCCGGACACCCCGACCCGCAGGGCCGACAGGTCGCGGCCGCCGACGTCGGCCTGGACCAGCGCGACGTACATCGTCGGGACGCCGCAGAAGACGGTGCACCGGTACTTCTCCAGCGCGTCGAGCACGGCGCCGACCTCGAACCGGGGCACCAGCACGACCGAGCCACCGAAGCGCACCGACACGTTGAGCGTGCTGGACAGGCCGAACACGTGGAACAGCGGCAGCACCAGCAGCGACACGTCTTCGGGCCGGTAGCCGAACGTCTCACCGCCGGTCGTGCAGGCCGTGTACATCTGGGCGTGGGTGAGCTCGGCGCCCTTCGGATGGCCGGTCGTGCCGCTGGTGTAGAGCAGCACGGCGGTGTCGTCCGGGTCGGTCGCGGCGATCTCGCGGGTGTCGGACGCGCGGTACAACTCGTCGAAGTGGCGGGCACCCTCCGGCGCCTCCGGGACGCCGGGTGACGTGGCCACGTACGCCGGCACGCCGCCCGCCTCGGCGGCCTTGAGCGCCTCGCCGGCGAACAGGTCGTACGTGACGAGCAGCGCTGCGTCGCTGTCTTCGAGGTGGTACGCGATCTCGGGCGTACGCAGCAACGGATTCAGCGGCAGCACCACCAGGCCGGCCTTGAGCACGCCGAAGTACGCGAACAGGAACTGCGGGATGTTGGGCAGTTGCACCGCGACGGTCTGGCCGGGCCGCAGCCCCAGGCCGAGCAGGCTCGCCGCGACGCGGCCGGACAGCTCGTCGACCTGCGCGTAGCTGAAAGTGTGCCCCGCGACGTGTACGAGGGGCTTGTCCGGGGTAGCGGTCGCCGACTCCCGCAGAATGCTCGCCAGATTGAAGCTCATCGATGCTCCGGCCAAGAGATGGTGAGAGGCTGGGAGTCGAACGTAGCAACGGGTGTGGCGAGCGATCCACCACGATCGAGGATCAAATCCTGCGCGATCGGGTAGCGTTCCCAGAACTCCCTGGAGGGGAGGATTGTGACATGACCCGGATGGGCCTTGTGTTCGGCGCCGGCGGGGTGGTCGGCGAGGCCTTCCACCACGGCGTGCTCCGGGCGATGGAGGAACTGCGCATCGACCCCGCCTCGGCCGACCTGATCGTCGGCACGTCCGCCGGGTCCATCGTCGCCGCGTCGATCCGCCGCCGGTCCGCGCCTGGACCCGTCCGCCCGCTGACTTTGCGTGGCGGCCCACCGGGCCGGCGCGACGGCGCTCTCGCGCTGTGGCGCCGGCCGCGCCAGCTGATGAACGGCCTGTTGCTGACGCCCGAACTCGTCAACGGCCGCATCCCGACCGATTTTCTCAGCGAGGGACTGCGCGCCAAGCACGGCGACCGGTGGCCGGCGGCGGCGCTGTGGGTGGTTGCGGTCCGCCGCCACGACGGCCACCGCGTCGTGTTCGGACGCGACGGCGATCCGCCGGCCGACATCGCATCCGCGGTCGCGGCGTCGTGCGCGATCCCGGCGTACTTCGCGCCGGTGGACATCGGCGGCGTCAGCTACGTTGACGGCGGGGTCCATTCGCCGACGAACGCCGACCTGCTCGCACCGTGCGACCTGGATCTCGTGGTGATCAGCTCGCCGATGTCGGTGCAGCCGCGGGCGGCGCTGCGGCCCCGGCTGGACCTGCCGTTGCGGGTGATGTTCCACCGCTATCTCTCCGAGGAGGTCTGGGTGTTGCGGCGGCACGACACGCAGGTGATCCGCATCGAGCCGGACGCCGACGTCCTGGCGAGGATGGGGCTGAACATGATGAACGGCAAGCGCATCGACGAGGTCACCGAGGCGGCCTACCGGCTCGCGCTGCGCCGCCTGCGCACCGTGGTGGCAGCCGCATGACTGCGTTGACGACCTGGGGCGGCACGGCCCGCACCGTCGACCTCGACGGCCCGGTGCACTACGTCGACTTCGGCGGCAGCGGGCCGCGGATGGTGCTGGTGCACGGGCTCGGCGGCTCGCACCTGAACTGGTGCCTGCTCGCGCCGCTCCTGGTGCCGCACGCCCGGCTCACCGCCGTCGACCTGGCCGGGTTCGGCCTCACGCACCCGCACGGGCGGTCCACCGGCGTGCGGGCCAACGCCGACCTGCTGGTGCGGTTCCTGCGCGAGGTGACCGGCGCGCCGGCGATCCTCGTCGGGAACTCGATGGGCGGCATGGTCTCGATCCTCGCCGCCGAACGGCATCCCGACGACGTGGCCGGCCTGGTGCTGATCGACCCGTCGGTGCCCGGCGCGCTCGGCGACCCGTTCGACCGCGCCGTCGCGGCGAACTTCGCCGCCTACGCGACGCCGCTGCTCGGCAGCCGACTGCTGGCCCGGCGCCGGGCCCGGCTCACGCCGGCGGAGTCGGTGCAGGAGATCCTCGACCTGTGCTTCGTCGACCCGACGCGGATGCCGGCCGACCTGCGCGCGGCGTCCGAGGCGCTGGTGGTGGAGCGCAAGGAGGTGGCCGGCCTGGACGCCGCGTTCCTGGCCGCGGCCCGGTCGCTGTTGAAGGTGAACGCGCTCGCGCCGGCGTACTGGCGGGCGATGGCCTCCATCACCGCGCCTGTGTTGCTGATTCACGGCGAGCGCGATCGGCTGGTGCCGCTGCGGGCGGCGCGCCGGGTGGCGAAGCGCAACGCCGACTGGCGGCTGGCCACGGTTCCCGACGTCGGCCACGTGCCGCAGATGGAGGCGCCGGATCGGGTGGCTGAGCTGATCCGGGCCTGGCTCGCCGAGCACCCGGACGCCGTCCGGGCCGCCGAATAGCGCACCGTGACGGCCGACGACGGCGGGATCCGGATCGTCGTCGACGATCCGCCGCCCGATCGCCAGGTGCGGCGCCGCGGGTGGCGCGGCGCCGTCCTGCCGGTCGCGCTCGCGCTGGTGGTACTGGTGGCGGTAGTGGCGACGGTGTACGACCGCTCCCGGCCGCCGACGCTGGCGCGGACGGTCGTCGGGTTGCCCCAGCGGTTGGATCCGAGCCGCCCGGCGGCGATTCCGTTACGGGACAACCCGATCCAGCGGGCCCGGTTGCTGCTGCAGCAGCACGGCAGCGCGGATGTCTTCGCGCTCGCCGAGGACGGCTCGTGGCGGCGCATCGACGTCGCCCGCATCACGCCGGTCACCGACGCCGGTGGGAACGTGCAACCCGCGCTCGACGTCACGTCGCTGTCCGCGGACGGCCGCCGGGCCGCGTTCGCGCAACGCGACGAGGTGCTGGTGGTCGACCTGAGTGACGCGAGCGTGCAGCGCATCCCGGTGCCGGGCTTCAACGAGGAGGTGCGCTGGATCGGGGACGGGCTGGCCGTGGCCCAGGATGGGGTGACGTTCCTGGTGGTGCCGCCCGACGGCGGGCCCGTCGAACTGACCGGGGCGGGGCGCGACGTCGTCGTGGTGGACGAGGCGGGGATCGCCGCGTTGTCGCTCGACGCCTCGCACAGCCCGGTGCTGCGGCGCTGGGGGTCGGACGGGCCCGGTGCGCCGCGGTACTTCGACGGCGCCGGCGTCCTGTACGAGTGGGACGGCCCGGGGTGGCAACGCGGCCGGGTGATCGCGCGCGGCGCGCTGGAGGCGGTCGGAGCCATAGCCGCGCCCTCCGGCGTGTTCCCGTACCGGGTGGTACTGATCGACCTGGCCTCCGGGGTGGCGCGCTACGCGCCCGGTCCGCCCCCGATGCCGCCGGAGAAGGCGCAGCTACTCGGCTGGCGAGACGCGGACACGGTGCTGGTGGCGGTCGACCGGCAACGGATCATGGCCTACGACGTCACCACCGGGGCCGGCACCGAATTGGCTGTGCTCGCGGCTGATCTGGAGTTTTGTCGCTTTCCCGGCGGTTCTAGCGAGCTGCTCGCTGGGCGGCCGTCGGTACCATCCGACTCATGAGGCGACGCCTGTGGCGGGGGATCCGGGCGGTCGCTCTCGGGCTCGCGCTCCTCGCCGCGATGTCGATGCCGGCCAGCGTCGACTCGACACAGACGCACACGACCGCAGCTGCCCAGGCCCGCACGATCAAGATCATGACCTGGAACATCTGCGGCGGAAACAACACCCGGTGCCGGTTCTACCAGCACCCCGACGAGCTGGTGGGCACGGTGCGGCGGCAGATGCTCGACAACGGCGCGCCCACTGATGCGGCGATCCTGCAGGAGTTCTGTGCCTCGTTCGCCCGTCCGTTGGAGTTGGAACTCGAGGCGTACTCGGGCCGCGGCTGGGACGTGCGGTTCGTTCCCGTCAAGGTCAAGCGCGGCGACGACGTCACCAAGGCGCCGGACTTCCGCTGCGACCGCGGGCGCGGCTCGTACGGGATCGCGCTCGCCGTTCCCGACGAGAACACGTGGTGGGACGCGCGCTACCTGCCCTCCCCGGAGGGCGAGGAGTGGCGGGTCTCGTTGTGCGCGACCGTCGAGTCGTGGCGGCTCAAGCTGTGCAACGCCCACCTCAGCTACGGCGGCGACGACCCGAGCGGCTCGTTCCGGGCCCGCCAGCTGCCCGCGTACCTGGCGTTCGTCGGCTCCCCGTCGGCGCAGTACCGGGTGGTCTTCGGCGGTGACCTCAACCTGCCGCCCGCCGCGAAGCAGATCGCGCCGGCGTACGGCTCGTTCGTCGAGTGCGCCCAGTCGTCGCAGTCCTCGCCGCGTACGGGGCCGGGCACGAGTTACGCCACGAACCCGCACGACAACGCGAAGAGTGTGAAGATCGACTATCTCTTCACCAACCCGCAGCTGACGCACACCTGCTCGGTGCCGCAGGTCGCCGTCGAGGCGTCCGACCACCGTCCAATGTGGATGACCGTCCGGCTGCCGGCGTCGACCGGCCGGGGCGGCCTCGTGCGAACCTGACTCGATCCCCGTGCAACAGACCGCGGCCCGCCGTGCGTCCAGCTTGCGAGGGGAGGTCCGGTGGAACCGATCGAGGGCTTCGAGGACTTCGTGCGGGCCCGCATGCCCAGCCTCTACCGGTTCGGCTATGCGCTCTCCGGAAGCCAGCACGACGCTGCGGATCTGGTACAGGAGGCGTTGATCCGGCTCGGGGCGGCCTGGCCGCGGGTGCGCCGCCGGGACAACCCCGAGGCCTACGTCCGCACCACGATGGTGCGGCTGCACATCAGCGCGTGGCGGCGCCGGCGGCGGGAGCTCCTCGTCTCCGCGGTGCCCGACCGCGGCTACACCGACGCGGCACTCGCCGGCATCGACGAACGCGACGACCTGTGGCGGGCGCTGGCGAAAGTGGGCCCCCGGCAACGCGCGGTCCTGGTCCTGCGCTACTACGAGCACCGCTCCGACGAGGAGATCGCCACGATGCTCGGCGTCTCCCGCGGCACCGTGCGCAGCCAGGCGGCCCGCGGCCTGGACCGGCTCCGCGGCGGGTGGAACGCGGACGAACCGGCTCGCACGTGCGGAGGAGAGTCATGAACAACGGACTGGAACGCCGGCTCGCCGCCGTCATCGAGGATCAGATCCGCGACCTGCCGGAGCCGCCGTCCGCGCTCTTCGACACGATCACCCGCGGCGCGGTGCGCCGCCGCCGACGCACCCGACTGGTCCGCGCCGCCGCGGTGGGTGTGGCGGCGCTCGCGCTCGTCGGCGCGGTGGCGCTGGTGCCGGTGCTGCACGCCGGCCCCGGCCCGACGACGGTCGGGACGCCGAGCGCGTCGGCGTCGGCGAGCCCGAGCGTCAGCGCGCCTACTTCGAGCGGGAGTGCGACGCCGAGTCGCACAACCGGCATCGTTCCGCCCGCCTCGGCCGACCGGCTGCCGGACTTCGGCGCCGCCAAGCCGATCGCGCAGGTGTGGCCGAAAGCTGTGGTCAACCTGCCGATGACGGTGAACGGCACCTCCATCGAGCCGAAGGCGATCCTGCCGGGCAACCGGTACCTGGTCGGGGGGGTCGGGACCGCGGACCCCGCGCTGCGCATCTACGACGCGTCCACCCGGAAGCTGACGACGATCGAGGACGGTTCCGGGGTGGGCGGCGGCGACGTCATCGGCATCGCCGGGGACCGGGTCGTGACGGTCTCGCCGAGCATCAGCTTCGTCCTGGAGCTCCGGGCGACCCGGCTCGACGGGGGCGGCACGACGGTGCTGGCAAGGCCCCAGGCTCCGATCGGCGCGAAGGTCAACATCGCCGCCGTGACCCGCGACTCGGTGGTGTGGAGCCTGATCGTCAACGAGACCTCCCGGCCGAGCGGCGGCGCGTTCCCGTGGGAGGGCCGCTACGTCGGCCTGTACCGGGTTCCGGTCACCGGCGGGCCGGTGGAGCGGATCCCGAACGGCGAGGGCTTCACCACGTCGTGGCACATCCCGGGCGTCGTGAACACGATCCACACCTGGGACGCCGGCCCGGCCACCGGCCAGCTCTGGGACCTCACCACCGGCGAGCGGGCCGCCTACACACGCAACCCGCGGATGGCCACGATGGTGTGCGTCACCCTCGACTGGTGCGGCGGTACATCCGTCGACAAGCATCCGGCCGTGCAACGGTTCGACGGCAGCGGCTTCGTGGAACTGCAAGGCGAGGGCGCGGTGGCGCCGTTGCCCGGCGGGCGGTTCGCGCGTATCACGTACGACACGAAGCACCCGATCGTGGCGGACGCCCGAATGTCCACCGGCGCCATGTTCTGGGACCTGAAGACCGGTCGGGTCGGCTCGGCCGATCCCGTGGGAGCCGGCGGGCACGACGGGATCACCAGCTACACGGTCGGCGGCTCGTTCGCGAAGTGGGACATCGAGAACACCGGGTACGTGCTGCTGGACTTCGGCCGCATCCCGTAGGAGGGCGGCGCGGCGGCGCCGGTTGCAACGGCGCCGCCGCACCCGCGATTCACCACTGCTGCGGAGCCTGCTGGCGGGTCGAGACGTTGACCCGGTTGAAGAAGTTGGTCGTCGCGATCCACAGCACGATCGCCGCCAGTTCGTCCTCGGTGTAGTGCTTGGCCGCGTCGGCCCAGATGTCGTCGGGTACCGCGTCGGCACGGTCGGCCAACCGCGTCGCCGACTCCGCGAGCGCGAGTGCGGCGCGCTCGGCATCGGTGAAGTAGCCGGTTTCCCGCCAGGCCACCACGGTGGCCAGCCGCTCGTCGGTCTCGCCCCGACGCTTCGCGGCCCGCGCGCCCCAGTCGATGCACGGGGCACACCCGTTGATCTGGCTGGCCCGCAGGTGCACGAGTTCGAGGGTGGCGGCCGGAACCGTGCTGGCATGGACCGCCTTGATCAGCGCCTGGATCGCGGGCAGCGCGCCGGGCACGGCCTTGGCGGGGTCCTTGAGACGTGTGGTCATCGGGGTTCCTCCCGTGTTTCGGGGCGCCTGTCACATCGGCGCCGCTTCGTCCGTCGGTGCTATGACTGACCGCGGCGAGGCGATGTGACGGATGTGCAGCACGTCACACCGCAGGAGGAGAAGCACGATGACCGACTTGGCGCAGCGGTTCGAGCGGGACCGGTCGCGGCTGCGGGCGGTGGCCTACCGCATGCTCGGCTCGGCCACCGAGGCCGACGACGCCGTGCAGGAGGCGTGGCTGCGGCTCGACCGCGTCGACGCGGGCGGCATCGACAACATCTCGGCCTGGCTCACCACAGTGGTGGGCCGGGTGTGCCTCGACATGCTGCGTTCGCGCGCGTCCCGCCGCGAGGACCCGTGGGACGCCGGCGGGCTCGAACCGGTTGCGGCGACCGCCAGCGGTGCCGCCGACCCGGAGCAGGAGGCGCTGCTCGCCGACTCGGTCGGCGTCGCGATGCTCGTCGTCCTGGAGACGCTCACGCCCGTCGAGCGGCTGGCGTTCGTGCTGCACGACATGTTCGCCGTCCCCTTCGACGAGATCGCCCCCATCGTCGGCCGCAGCCCGGCCGCGGCGCGCCAGCTCGCGAGCCGCGCGCGCCGCCGCATCCAGGCCGACCCGTCCACACCGGACGGTGACACCGCCCGCCAGCAACGGGTCGTCGACGCGTTCCTGGCCGCCTCCCGCAGCGGCGACTTCGACACGCTGCTCACCATGCTCGACCCGGACGTCGTGATGCGGGTGGACGCCGCCGCACAACGGTTCGGCTCACCGGCCGAAATGCGCGGCTCGGCGAGCGTCGCCCGGTTCTTCTTCGGCCGCGCCTCCGGGGGCACCCCCGCGCTGATCGACGGCGCTCCCGGCTTCGCGGTGGTCCGCGACGGGCGCACCTTCATCGCCGTCGGCATGGTGATCGTGGGCGGGCGGATCCGCGCGATCGACGCGGTCGCCGACCCCGACGCGCTCGGCGAGATCGAGGTGACGGTGCTGCCGGCCTGAAATTGTCGGTGGGCCGGGGCAGAATCGGCCCATGGAGAAGCCAGCGATCGTCTCCCCCGAGGAGTGGCAGCAGGCCCGCGCCGAACTGCTCGTCGCCGAGAAGGAAGCCACCCGCGCGCTCGATGCCCTGGCCGCGCGGCGCCGCCGCCTGCCGATGGTGCGCTTCGGCAACGACTACGTGTTCGACTCACCCGCCGGCAAGCGCACCCTGCTCGACCTGTTCGAGGGCCGCACCCAACTGGCCGTGTACCAGTTCATGGACAACGGTCCCGATGATTTCTGCCCAGGCTGCACCAACTTCACCAACAACGTGCCGCCCAACGCGTTGCAGGCGCTCGCCGAGTACGGCATCAGCTGGGCGACGGTGTCGAACATGCCGCTCGCCCAGATCGAGTCGTACAAAGCGAAGATGGGGTGGACGTTGCCGTTCGTGTCCTCGCGCGGCACCTCGTTCGCCGACGACTGCGGCGCCGGCGGCGGGTTCGCATTGAGCATGTTCCTGCGCGACGGCGACGAGATCTACCGCACGTACTCCACCACGGCTCGCGGCGTCGACCGCCTCCTGTTCAGCCATAACATCCTGGATCTCAGCGTGTACGGCAGGCAGGAGGACTGGGAGGACTCCCCGCCCGGGTGGCCGCAGCACCCCACCTACGGCTGAGGCCGGCCCTTCGCTGAGATCTTGGAGGCCGGTGGCCCCTATGGGGACCACGGGACTCCAAGATCTCGAGACGGTCTTCGCCGACGAACTCGCCGACGTCCTCGAGCCGCTCGGGCCGGGCGGGTCGCGCCGGTACCGGGCCACCGCGCACGACCTGCGCACCGACGCCGTCCTCGAACCGGAGCCGCAAAGCGCACCGGCGGGGCGCGGTGCTCGTCGTCGACGGGCTGTTCCTGCTCCGTCCCGAACTCGCGCCGGCCTGGGATCTCTCCGTCTTCATCGACGCCCCGTTCGAGGTGACGGCCGCGCGGTTGGCCGCCCGCGACGGCACTGACCCCACGGCCTTGCGCCGCTACGTCGAGGCGCACCGCATCTATGACGCCGCGTGCACCCCGCGCGACCGGGCCGACGTCCTGATCGACAACGGCGACCACGACGCGCCGAGCTGGGTGTGGCGACCGAGCTGTTCGGGCTGCGCCGGCCCGAACTCGGCCGGCCGTGGTACGAGTTCGCGCTGTGCGCGGCCGCACCGGCCGTCGACATGCACGCCGGCCTGTTCACGCTGACCGGCGTCGCGGGCCTCGAGGCCGCCGACCGGGCCGACACCCTGATCGTCCCCAACCGCCCGGACCCGGAGAACGGTCCGGCGCCGGCGGTGCTTGACGCGGTCCGCCGCGCGGCGGCCCGGGGAGCGCGGCTGGTGAGCTTCTGCACCGGCGCGTTCGTCCTCGCCGAGGCCGGCGTGCTCGACGGCCGGCCCGCCACCACGCACTGGAAATGGACCGACCTGTTCGCTGCCCGCTTCCCCGCCGTCACGCTGCGACCCGACGTGCTCTTCGTCGACGACGGCGACGTGCTCACCTCCGCCGGCAGCGCCGCCGCCCTGGACCTGTGCCTGCACCTGGTGCAGCGCGACCACGGCGCCGGGGTCGCGGCCGCGGTCAGCCGCCGGCTCGTGTTCGCCGCACACCGCGACGGGGGTCAGCGGCAGTTCATTCCCCGGCCTGTTCCTGCCGTTCCGGACGCGTCGCTGGGCCCGCTGCTGGCGTGGGCGCAGGAGCGGCTGGGCGGCCCACTCACCGTCGCCGATCTCGCGACCCGCGCGGCCGTCAGCCCGGCGACGCTGCACCGGCGGTTCCGGGCCGAACTCGGCACCACGCCACTGGCCTGGCTCACCGAGCAGCGGGTCACGTTGGCCTGCCGCATCCTCGAGGCGGGCGGGGCGAGCCTCGCGGCTGTCGCGCGGGCCAGCGGGCTCGGCACCGCGACCAACCTGCGCACCCAGATCGTGCGGCACACGGGGCTGAACCCGAGCACCTACCGCCGGACGTTCGGCACGTGATCCTTCTCCGGACGTCGTAGCGCGACCGCGCCGATGCCGAGCCAGACGACGTTGAGCGCCACCGACGGCCAGGCGTGGTGGTACGCGCCGTTGAAAGCGAGCCCGGCCGCCCCGACGAGGTTGAGCACGTGGTACAGGGCGCCGGCGGTCAGCCTGCTCGTTGCCAGGCCGGCGTACGCGAGCAGGAGGCACAGCGCGCCGGCCCAGCCGATCGCGTCGGCAAGAACCGACGGCATCAGTGCGGGACCACGGCGTACGCGCGAACCGGGAACGTGCCGAATTCGCGCACGCGAGCCGGCACCGCGTGCAGTCGCGCGCCGCGGTCCGGTACGCGGGCCAGCCCGGTGAGGTGTTCCAGCACCGGCACGCCGGCGCCGAGCAGGATCGAGTGGGCCGGCCGTTCGCCGCCCGAGTGGGCGTCGTCGATGTTGACGCTGTCGATCCCGACGAGCGTGACGCCCGCGGCGACGAGCCACGTGGCCCCCGACTCCGTGAGATACGGCGCCGGGTCGCCGTAACCCGGCGTACCCCAGTGCCGGTCCCAGCCGGTGTGCAGCAGAACGGCGGCGCCGGCCGCGTCGATACCGTCGAGGTCGGCGGCGTCGATGCCGCGCTCGGCGCGGTCGGCCAGGCGCACCACGACGATCGGCACGTCCGCGACGGACTCGAGCGCCAGATCGGCGAGGTCGACGCCGCCCTCGTAGCGGTGGTACGGGCTGTCGACGTAGGTGCCGGTGTTGCCGACCATGCTGATCCGGTCGATGGCGAACTCGACGCCCGGGGCGTAACTGCCGCGCGAGGCGGCCCGGGTGAGGTGCGGGGTGATCTCGGGGCCGGGCAGCCCGGGGTAGGTGACCATTCCGGCGGTGATGACGTGGCTGATGTCGACCAGGCTCATGCACCTCATCCTCGGCGCTCGGGCGACTAAGCGAAAGCGCGCATATCTTCAGCCTGCCTGTAGCATTCCTGAATGCAGATCGACCCTCGGCGGCTGGCCGTGCTCGGCGCCGTCGCCAACGCGGGCGGCATTCTCGCCGCGGCCACCGTGCTGCGCGTGACCCCGTCGGCGATCTCGCAGCACGTCGCCCGGTTGGAGGCCGAAACCGGCGTGACGCTGCTGGACCGCTCCCGGCTGGGCGGCCGCCGCGCCGCCGGCCTCACCCCGGCGGGCCAGTTGCTCGCCACGCACGCCGGGCGGCTCGCCGAGGTGCTCGCCACCGCCGAGCGGGAACTGGCGGCGCTCACCGGTCAGGTGACCGGGCGGGTCACCGTCGGCGGCATCCCCACCACCATCCGGCACCTGGCCGCGCCGGCCGCGGCCGCGGTGGCCGCCGCGAACCCCGCGATCGACGTGTGCGTGCGGCAGTGCGAGCGCGGGCCCGGGCTGGCCGCGCTGCAGGCCGGATCGCTCGACCTGCTGGTCGCCGAGGGTTCGGCGGGCGACGTGTCGCCCGGTCTGCGCTCGGTGCCGCTGCTCGAGGATCCGTTCAAGATCGTTTATCCGACGGCCTGGGCACCGCTCGCCGGGGTGGAGGCGCTGCTGGGCCGGCCCTGGGTCGACGGACCACCGGCCTCGGCGGCCCGGCGGGCGGTGGACCGGGTGGCCGCCCACCACGACGCGACGCTGGACCGCCCGCACGAGTGCCTCGAGTTCCCCGCCGCGCTGGCCCTGGTCACGGCGGGCCTGGCGGCGGCGGTGATCCCCCGGCTGGCCCTGCCGGCGGATCCCACCCGTCTCGTCGTCCTCGACGCACCCGAGGCAGGAGCCCGCCGGATCGACCTGGTACACCGCCGCGGCCGCCACGAGCCGGGCCCGGCCGCCGAACTGGTGGCCCAGGCTATAGGGACCCGCGCCGTGCACCTCCGCTCCTAGTGCGCTTCTCCGCGATCTTGGACGTCTGCTACTGCTGCGGCAGTAGCAGACGTCCAAGATCGCGGGGTCGGGCCCGATATTTTTCTCCGGTCCGTTGTCGATTCCGGCCGACCCCGCTCGTCGGGGTGGCAAGTCAGCAAGACCAAACCGAGGAGGATCCGATGGCCCAGTACGCAGTTCTCATCTACTCGCCCGCGCCGGCCGACCCGATGTCCATCACGCCCGACTACCTGGCGCTGCTGGAGGCCTACGGACCGAAGGTCGAGGCGCTCGGCGGCACCATCGTCACCGGCTTCGCGCTCCAGCCGAGCACCACGGCCACGGCGATCCGCGGCGACGTCGTCACTGACGGTCCGTTCATCGAGGCCAAGGAGGTCGTCGCCGGGTTCTTCATCCTGGAGGCACCCGACTTCGACGTCGCGCTGCAGATCGCCAAGCTCAACCCCGCGACGATCGACGGCGGCGTCGAGGTGCGGCCGCTGTTCACGCCACCGTCGCAGTGATTATCACAGACGTCGAACGCGCCGTCGCGGACGCGCACCGTCGTGAGTGGGCCTTCGTGCTCGCCGCGACGGCGCGCGTCGCCGGCGACTTCGACCTCGCCGAGGAGTGTGTCCAGGACGCGTACGTAGCGGCGCTGGACACCTGGACCCGCGACGGCATCCCGGCCAAACCCGGTGCGTGGCTCACCGCGACCGCCAAACGCAAGGCGATCGACACGCTGCGGCGCCGGCAGGTGCTCCGGGCCAAGATGCCGTTGCTCGTGGAGCCGGATGAGGCCGACATGGACGACTTCAACGAGCCCGACGCCGTTCCCGACGACCGGCTGCGGCTCATCTTCACCTGCTGCCATCCCGCTCTCGCCCGCGAGGCGCAGGTCGCGCTGACCCTGCGCCTGGTGTGCGGCGTGAGCACCGGCGACATCGCGCGCGCGTTCCTGGTGACCGAGCCGACGATGGCCGCGCGTCTCACCCGCGCCAAGAAGAAGATCGCCGCGGCGCGGATCCCCTATCGCGTCCCGGGCGCAAGCGAACTGCCCGAGCGGCTCGACGCGGTGCTCAGCACGGTCCACCTGCTCTACACCACCGGCCACACGTCGCCGTCGGGTGCCGACCTGGTCCGCGCCGACCTCGTCGACCGCTCCCTGCACCTGGCCCGGATGCTGCTGTCCCTGATGCCCGACGAGGCCGAGGTCCGCGGGCTGCTCGCGCTGCTTTTGCTGACCGACGCCCGCCGGGCCACCCGCGTCGACGCGCGCGGCCGCCTGCTGGTGCTGGAGGACCAGGACCGGTCGCGGTGGGACAAGGCCTTCATCGACGAGGGCAGCCGGCTCGTCGTCGACTCGTTCCGCACCGGCCGGGTGGGCCGGTACGCGTTGCAGGCCGCCATCGCCTCCCTGCACGCGTTGGCTCCGAGTTCGGCGCAGACCGACTGGCGCCAGGTGGTCGGGCTCTACGACCGGCTGCTCGCCGTGTGGCCGTCGCCGGTGGTCGAGCTCAACCGTGCCGTCGCGGTGTCCATGGTGGACGGTCCGGAGGCCGCCCTCGAGGTCGTCGCGCTGCTGGCGACGGACGACCGGCTGGCCGGCTACCACTACCTGCCCGCCGTGCGGGCCGACCTGCTGCGCCGCCTCGACCGGCGCACCGAGGCGGCCGCCGAGTACCGGGCCGCGCTCGAACTCGTCGACAACGAGGCCGAGCGGGAATTTCTGGAAAATCGTCTGGCTGAGGTTGTCGAATCCGGGTCCGGTCGCTCGACGTAGGGGTAACCGACGAGAGGACCTGAGATGGAAACGACCCGGGCGACCCGCCGCGAATGGCTGGGGCTGGCCGTGCTCGCCCTGCCGACGCTGCTGCTGTCCCTTGACGTCAGCGTGCTGTACCTGGCCCTGCCGAACCTCTCGGTCGACCTGGGCGCCAACAGCACCCAGCAGCTGTGGATCCTCGACATCTACTCGTTCATGCTGGCCGGCTTCCTCGTCACGATGGGCACGCTTGGCGACCGCATCGGGCGCCGCCGGCTGCTGCTGATCGGGGCCACGGCGTTCGGCGTCGTGTCGGTGGTGGCCGCGTACGCGACGAGCCCCGGCGCACTGATCGCCGCCCGGGCGCTGCTCGGCGTTGCCGGTGCGACGCTGATGCCGTCGACGATGGCCTTGATCCGCAACATGTTCCGCGACCCGAAGCAGATGGCCTCGGCGTTCGGCGTCTGGTTCGCGTGCTTCATGGGCGGCATGACGATCGGCCCGCTGGTCGGCGGCGCGCTGCTGTCGCAGTTCTGGTGGGGGTCGGCGTTCCTGCTCGGCGTTCCGTTCATGGCGCTGCTGCTCGTCGTCGGCCCGAAGCTGCTGCCCGAGTACCGCGACGCGTCCGCCGGGCGCCTCGACTTCGTCAGCGTCGCCCTGTCACTGGCCGCGATCCTGCCTGCCATCTACGGCCTGAAGGAGATCGCCCGCACCGGCGTCGCGTTCGTTCCGATCGCGATCGTCGTGGTCGGAATCGCGGTTGGCGTGGTGTTCGTGCGGCGGCAGCGCCGGCTCGCCGATCCGTTGCTGGACCTGTCGCTGTTCACGAACCGCCGGTTCAGCAGCGCGCTGGGCACCATGCTCGCCACCGGCATCGTGATGGCCGGCGTCTCGCTCGCGTCCACGCTGTACCTGCAGGCGGTGCGCGGACTGTCCCCATTGCACAGTGGACTGTGGATGGTGCCGCAGATGGTCACGATGGCCATCGGGATGAACACCGCTCCGATCCTGGCCCGCCGGATCCGCCCGGGCCGGTTGATGGCCGCCGGTCTGCTCGTGGCGGCTCTCGGGATGCTGGTGCAGGTCTACGTGGACACGTTCGGCATCGCGGCCGTCGTCGTGGGCCTGACGCTCACGGGCCTTGGCATCACTCCCGCGATGGCGCTGACCACCAACCTGCTGATGGGCTCCACGCCGCCGTCGAAGGCGGGGTCGGCCGCGGCGCTGGCCGAGACGAGCGGCGAATTCGGTGTGGCGATGGGCGTTGCCACGCTGGGCAGTGTTGCGGCGGCGGCGTACCGCTCGCACCTGTCGCTGCCGTGGGACATGCCCGCCGACGCGGGGGCGGCGGCGCGGCAGGGCATCACCGAGGCGCTCGGTGCGGCGCGGAGCCTGCCGGCATCCGTCGCGGGCGATCTGGTCGACGCGGCCCGGACCGCTTTCACCGCAGGCATGTCGACGGTGGCTGGCGTCGGAACCGTTGTCTTCGTCGGCCTCGCGGTGCTGGTTGCGGTGGCCTTCCGGCACGTGCCGGCGACCTCGGACGCCGCGCCTGCGGAAGAGGTTGACTTTGTCCCAGCCAATGCCTCATCATCATGAGACATTAGTTGCGACATTCCAACGGGGGTCGAGGTGCGGGACATTCAACTGGCGGGCGCGTGGCTGGCCCGGCACGGCCTGGGTGACACCCAGCCGACGCCGGCGCTGGCCACGCGCCTTGCCGTGCGGCGGCGCGCCGACGTGGCCGACAGCGTGATGCTGGCGGCGCTCATCATCGCAGTGGCGCTCGTGCAGGTGAGCCGCATGGGCGACGACCACCCTGGTCCACGGTCGTGGGTGGCCGTGGCCGCGTTGGTCGGTGCGGTGCTGCTGCTGCGGTTCCTCCTCGACCGCTGGGTGCGGGCGGTCGACAGGCGCGCCGCCGCCGGACTGGTGCGCCGCGCGACCCACCCGGTGCCGCCCGGCTGGCGGACGGTCGTCGGCGTCCCGCAACTCACCTTCGTCGTCGCGAGCACGGGCGGTGCGCTTGCGCTCGCCGCGAGCGCGTTGACAGTCGACGACGCCGAGGTTCGCTACGGTGCGGTCGTGTTGCTGATCGGTCTGACCGGCGTCGCCGCCGGAATCGCCGTCCGGATCGGGCACCTGTTGACCCGGCCCGTGGTGGCCGACGGCGAGGACACTCTGACCGCCGACCTCGTCATGCGCATCGAGGACGGCCGGCAGGCGACCACGCCGACCTTTCAGTGGACCCTGCCCGTGGTGCTCTTCGGCACCGCACCCGGCTGGTGGGGGGCGCTGTTCGTAGCGCTCGTCGTCGCCGGCCTCGTCGCGTTCGTCGCAATCCAACGGCGCACCCCGCACGCGGCCGCGGCGGCCCGGCACGCGATGGCAACCCGATGATCGTCGTCATCGACTCGTCGTCGGCCGTTCCGCCGTTCGAGCAGTTGCGGTCGCAACTGGCCAAGCAGATCCAGGACCACACCCTGGTGGTCGGCACCCGGTTGCCGACGGTGCGCCGGCTGGCCGCCGACCTCGGCCTGGCCGTGAACACGGTGGGCCGCGCGTATCGCGAGTTGGAAGAGGCCGGCCTCATCGAGACCCGCGGCCGCAACGGCTCGTTCGTCTCGGCGGCCGGCCAGCAGGCACAGGAGAAGGCCAGGCGGGCCGCGGAGAGCTACGCCGCGGTCGTGGTGAGCCTGGGCATCGACGCCGCCGAAGCGGTCCGCATCGTGCAGGCCGCCCTGCGGACCGGCCCGGCCACGTCTACGTCCACGTGACGATCTCTTGGATTCGCAGTGCCGTCAGGGGGTTTCCGCGACAACGCGGAACATTCTCCGTGTTGGAGCACGGAGTATGTTCCGCGTAAACGCCGCGAGCCGTCGACATATGCGTACACCGGTTGTGGCCGGAAGCCGGCGAACATCCGTTGCCGGTGCTTCTCGATGCGCACGGCATCGCCGCGTCACACGGTGATCCCGCGGCGAGCGGCTTCGCGCGCGGCCTGGCCCCGGGTCGCCACGCCCAGCTTGCGCAGGATCGCGGACACGTGGTGGTGCACCGTCTTCTCGGACAGGAACAGCCGTCCGGCGATCTCCGCGTTGGCGAGGCCGTCGCGCACCAGCATCAGCACCTCGACCTCGCGCGGGGTGAGCAGCGCCGGGTTGGTCAGCGTCTTCGGCCGTGGGCCGCGCGGCACGCCGCGAGCGCCGTTCGCGCGTAGCCGCCGGGCCACGACAGCGGCGAGCGGACGCGCACCGAGGCGCTGGAGGTCGGCCAGCGCCACACGCAGCTGGTCCTCGTCGGCCGAGTCGACGACGGCGAGCGCGGCGTCGTAGGGGCAGCCCAGATCCGTCCAGTGCTTGGCGGCGCGCACGGTGTCGCCGGTCAACTGGGACAGGTACGGCTCCGCGGCCGACGGCAGCGCCTCGTCCAGCCCGGCGAGGCGTCGTAGCCAGGCCAGCTCGCCGATCACCCAGGCGGAGTCCCGCTTCGTCGCCTCGTCCAGCACGTCGCGCGTCTCCGCGTCGACCCGGTGCGCCTCACCGGTCAGCCAGGCGGCCTCGGCCCGCGCCGCCGCCACCGGGGCGAGGTACTGCAGTTCGAACTGCCCCGCGCACAGGGCGGCCGCCTCGTCCAGCGCCTCCTTGTGACCCCGCTCGCCGCGCCGCAACCGGACCAGACCCAGCGTGGTCAGGCCCAGAATCCCCAGCAACGGCACGGATTTCGACGAGTTGAGCACCTCGGTGGCGTCGGCGACCGCGGCGTCCCAATCGCCGCGGTCGAGGCTGGCGCGCGCCCGGTAGGCCAGGACGTACAGCGCCCAGCCCTCCAGGCCCAGTTCGGCGCACACGGACAGGCCCCGGTCGAGCCATGACGCGTACTCGTACGCGCGGGTACGCGTCATCGCCCACCCGACGTGGATGTAGACGCGGCCGACGTGCTCCTCCAGGCCGCCGCGTTCGGCGACGTCGAGGCTGCGGCCCATCGCGTCCAGCCCGGCCGGATCGCCGTGCAGCAACCGCATCGTGCCGATGTTGTTGAGGCTGTGCGTCAGCACGGCCGGATCCCCGGACGCCTCCGCCAGCTCGAGCGCCTTCCCGCCCCACCGCAGGGTTTCGTCGCACCGCTCGTCGTTCAGGGCGATCTGGGCGAGGTTGCTGTATGCGAGCGCGAGTTCGGGTCCGGGTCGCAGCCGCTCCAGGATGTCGAGCGCCTCCTGGCCGGCGCGGGCCGCCTCGGCGCTCTGCCCGCCACACCACAACCGGCGCGACAGTTGCGACAGGGCCGCACCGAGCCGCCTGTCGTTCCCGTCCGCCCGCCAGCACTCGACCGCCTGTCGCAGCGCGTCGATCGAGTCGTCGGCCAGCTCGGTGAGATAGCAGGCGTACGAACGCTTTTCGAGCAGCGTCGCCCGGTCGTGCGGAGGCAGCCCGCCGCCGAACCGCAAGGCGCGCGCGTAGAGCGCCGCCGCCTCGCGATGCGCACCGCTCGCCGCGGCCTTTTCGGCGGCGGCCGGCGCGTACTCCAGGACGGCGTCCGCGTCGCCGGCGGCCGCCGCGTGATGGGCGAGGCGGGCCGGATCGTCGACGCCGCGCAGCGCGCGCAGCGCCTTGCGGTGCAGGTCACGGTTGCGGTGCGGCGGCAGCGTTTCCTCGACGGTGAGCCGGGCGAGATCGTGGCGGAACATCACCGCGGACGGGGTCGCGACGAGCATTCCCGCGTCGAGACAGCGTTGCAGCGCCTCGGCGTCCGGGGCAAGCGCATCGAGCAGCGTCAGTTCGGCCTGCGGCACACAGACGGACACGGCCTCCAGCACCGCCATCGCGGCCGGGCCGAGCCGCGCGGCGCGGGCCAGCACCGCGTCCCGGACGGTGGCCGGCACGACGGCGTCGCCCGCCGCCAGAACCTCGGTGACGAAGAACGGATTGCCCGCGGTGGCGCCGTGCAACGCCGTCGCATCGACGCCGTGCGGGCGGGCCAGTTCCGCCACGGCATCGGGCGACAGCGGATCGACACTGAGCCGTCGGCTGTTCCGCAACTCGCCGAGCAGTTGGCGCAGTGGGTGCGTCCGGTCGATCTCCTCGTCGCGGTAGCTCACGACGACGAGTAGCGGCAGGGCCTCGATCCGCCGGCCGAGCAGGCTCAGCGCGTCGAGGGTCGCCTCGTCGGCCCAGTGTGCGTCCTCGACCACGACGACGGTGCCGCGCGGCTCCCGGGCGAGCGCCGCCGCGACCAGGTGCGGCTTGCCGCCGTCGGCACAGGCCGCCCGCAGCTCGCCGTCGGCGTCGTGGGCCATGTCGAGGAACGGCCCGAGCGGACGGGGTGCGAACAGCGGATCGCAACCGCCCCACAGGACCCGGGCGCCCGGGCACTCACCGACAGCCTGCCGCAGCAGCGCGGTCTTGCCGGCGCCCGCCTCGCCGGCGAGCAGCACGAGCACCCCCTGCCCGCCGGCCGACCGGGCGTAGGCGTCGCGCAGCGCGGACAGCTGATCGGCGCGTTCCAGCAGCTCGGGACCGGGACCCATACGAGCACCGTCGCACGGCGGGTTGCCCCGGGTCCAGCCTGCGTCGGGCAGCTGACGTGGGCACCGGCCGGCACCAACATGGGTAGCCGCTCCCGATGTTCGCGGCGCCCGGTCGTCGAGAGGCTGTGACACAGACTCAGGGGAAAGGACACTCTCATGCCTCGCAAACGATGGACCGCGCTGGTCGTGGCCGCCGCGGTGGTGGCGCTGGCGGCGACAGCCGCGTTCGCCTACCCGGACCGGCTCCTGCTTCGCAGGGTGAAGCACGCGACCGCCAAGTACCACAACGTCGAGACCGCCAAGGGCGCCGGGTACGGCCTGCTCCTCGACGCCAAGGGAATCGCCTGTATCGACATGCCCGGCCAGGGTGCGATGGGCATCCACTACGTCAACACCGACCTGGTCGGCGACGGCGCGATCGACCCGCTGAAGCCGGAGGCGATGGTGTACGAGCCCGGCCCGGGCGGGACGCTGCGCCTCGTGGCCGTCGAGTACGTGGTGTTCAAGGCCGACTGGGACAAGAACCACCACTCGCGGCCGAGGCTGTTCGGGCAGAAGTTCGACCGCACGGGCGGCGACAACCGGTACGGGCTGCCGGCATTCTACTCACTGCACGCGTGGGTCTGGCGCGACAATCCCGCCGGGACGCTCGCGATGTGGAACCCGCGGGTGCACTGCCCGGGATCCGGTGGCAGTCACGGCGGCCACTGATTCGGGGATGGCCGGGCCGGCCGATGCGGACCCTCCACCGCGTCGGCCGGTCGGGCCTATTCGAGGAGGCCGCGTCGCCAGCGCGGACTCCCAGGCGGGCTTGCCCGCCGGGGGGCCACCCGGACGGCGCGGCGCCGGGACGATCGGCATCAGCGGCAGCACCGCCAGCAGCAGTGCAGCCGGGTGGTTGCACGGCGGTCGCAACCGGCAGGTGCACGATCCGTCGACGCCCTCCAGGCTGCCGTCGGCACCGAGGCGAACCGTGGCGACGGCGCTACCGACGGCGATCCCATTGACCCGGCCGTGCGCCCGGCGGGTGGCCGGATCCCAGCGGACCTCGCGCAGTTCGCGGTTGGCGAGGTGCGCCTTCGCCTGCAGGAAGGCCTTGATACCGATCGCGGCGTGCAGTGCCGCCTCCGCCTTGGTCACCACCAGCCTTCCCCTGCGGACGTCCGGCGGCCACCCTAGCCGAGCCGGCACCCGCGCGCGGCAACGCCACACCGAACGCGTGTACGAGCCTTCACCGCGACTCAACCTTTCAAGCGGCCGGGTGACTCATACCCGCGTCCGAACACATCCCGTCGCCGGTTGTCCATCGGCCGAGCCGGCGACCCGAGTCGAGACTCGGGCAGCGAGCTTTCGGATAGGCGACAGCGCCGGTGTGCTACGACGGTTGCCGCGCACCCGGAACCTGAGCCACGTGCGGAAATGGTTGGTGGCGGCGGCCGGCGTCGCGCTCACGGCCATCCTGGCGTCGACGGCGGTGGCGGTGTACCGGCCGGAGCGGAGCTGCGGCTGCGCACTGCCGCCGTACCTCGACAACGTCGACGCCACGGCCTACCGCTGGCTCTCGGCCGTCCACAGTGGAGACTCCGCGACCGCCTGGGCGCTGCTGACGCAGGACGCGCAACGGCGCCGCGGTGACGCCGACCGGTTCCGCGCCGAGCTGCCGGCGCTCGCCGCCCGGTACGGCGACTCCACCGGACGGTGGCAGGTTGTCGACGCCCGCACCCAGGGCGCCGGCACGCCGACCGAGGTGTTCCTGGTGCGGGTGACCACGAAGGACGGCGTCGCTGCCGCGACCGGCGGACTCACCGTCCACAGCAACGCGACCCGCGAGGACGCCGGCCGGATCGACCCGGACCTCGGCGAACCGCTTCAGATCACCGCCGATACCGGTGGGCCGCTCACGTTGCCGGCCACGGTGCGGGTGACCCACGCGGAGGGCCGGTGGCTCGAGTTCCTCGGGATTCCCGTTGCCGCGCCGCCGGAGCACTCCGACCTGCGCCTCCGTCCGGTACAGGACCTCGGCGGCGGCGCCTACCGCGTCGAGAACGCGAATCCCGACCTCGCCGGCTCCGGGCTCGTCGTCGCCATCCTGGTCCGTCCGGACGGGCGCCGCGCGTTCGGTGCGGTCCCGGTCACGTTCCGCTCTCCTTGATATTGAGCTTAGGTCCGACCGAAATTCCGGTTCCGTCCCCGTCACACGCGTCGATTCGTACGTATCTTCCGACGGCGGGCAGGATCGACACTCGGGAGGATCTGTGCAGCACGGAACCGTGGACACGAGCCTGCTGCGGCAGGGTGCGCACAGCCCGTCGTATTTCGCGCTGGCCCGCAGCATGGGCACCGACACCGCCGACGCGAGACTGGTGGACTTCTGTATCCCGTGCAACCCGTACTTCCCGACCCCGGAGATGTTCGACAAGCTGTCCGACAGCCTCCGGGACATCCTGAAGTACTACCCGAGCGACTCGTCGGCCATCACCAAGCAGCTGTGCAGTGTGCTCGGGCTGCACCCGCAGACCGTCGCGATGGCCAACGGTTCCACCGAACTCATCACCTGGATCGACCACTTGCTCATCAAGGAGAGCGTGGCCGTACCGGTGCCCACGTTCGGCCGGTGGACCGACCAGCCGATGGAGACCGGCAAGCGGGTCGACATGTATCCCTTGCAGGAGAGCGACAACTACGCGCTTGACCTCGACAACTACGTCAGGTTCATCCGTGCACGCGGCTCGCGTGTCGCCGTGCTGTGCAACGTCAACAACCCCGACGGGAACTACGTGCCGCGCCGCGAGGTGCTCCGCTTCGTCGACCAGCTCATCGACCTGGACCTCGTGGTGGTAGACGAGTCGTTCATCGACTTCGTCGACGCCGAGCGGTACCCGTCGGTCGGGCCGGACGTCGTGATCCGGCCGAACGTCATCGTTCTCAAGAGCCTCGGCAAGAACTTTGGCCTGCACGGCATCCGGTTCGGCTACATGATTGCCAACCCGGCGCTGGCCGGGAGAATCGGCAAGGCGCTGCCGAAGTGGAACCTGAACTCGCTCGCCGAGGCCGTCGTCTACATGATCAAGGACTACGCCAGCGAGTACCAGGAGAGCCTTCGGCTGCTGTCCCGGGACCGGATGCGGATGGCCGAGACGCTCAGGCGGGTGCCCGGTCTGACCGTGTTCCCGTCGCAGGGAAACTTCATCCTCATCAAGGTGCCCGGCGGCTGGGACGGCGTCGAATTGCGCGACCACCTCGTCAGCGAGCACGGCGTATACGTGCGCGAGTGCGGCAACAAGCTCGGCATGACGAGCCAGTTCCTGCGACTGGTGGTGCGGCCGGCCGAAGACGTCGAACGGCTCGTCGACGGGATGTCGAGCTACGCCCGTTCGCTGCACAGCACACTCGCGCCGGCGATGCCCATCATTCCGGCGTTGAACGTGCACCGATCCCGGCGTCCCGTCAGCCATTCGGCGGTGGCGGCGAGATGACCGCGCCGCTCACGGCGGTCTCGCAGACGCGGTTCCTCGGCGTCGCCGACCTGTCGGGCTGGCGGTTCAAGCGGTACTGGGCCTCGCCCGACGGCAAGCCCCGTTCCGGTCTGCTGGCGCAGGCCCGGCTGCACGCCGCCGCGGCGCTGCCCGACCGGCCCGATAGGGTCGGGGCGTACGGCGTCGGATTCTTCATCGTCGACGTGTCACCGGGCCGCCTGCTGGCCCAGGTGAGCTGGTGGGTGCGGCCGGACGAGTTGTACCAGCGCTCGTTCCTCGCGCCAGACGTGGAGTCCCAGCTGCTCGTGCCGGCGGTCACGCCGACCGTCGGGGGCGCCTGCGAACTCGCGGTGGTCGCGCACGAGGCCGGCGCGTGGCTGCGGCACGTGCTCGCCAACCCGGCCGGTCCCGACATCGAGGCCTACCTTGGCGACGCTCACGGACTGGCTGCCCAGATCTGACTTACGAACGTCGCGTTGATCTTGCAGTTGTGGTGCCACCCAAAGCGGGGCAGATCCGGGCGATTCCCGGCACCACAAGTGCAAGATCAACGGAGAGCGTCCGATTCGGTGCCGGATCGCGGGTGTGGCGCCCGGCGCGTTGCTCTCCATAGGAGCGGCGACTGCGGCGCTGACGTGGATGGTCGTGCTCATCACGGTCCCGTGGAACCTGTACTTCGCGGCGCGGCAGATCGTCGCGGAGGGCGCGGTGTCGCGCGGGCGCGGCATCGACATCCGGCCGGATCAGGCTGCCGAGGCCGAACGCATCGCCCGGCGGATGCTCCGGTTCGCGGTAGCCGCCCACGTCGGCACCGCAGTGCTGACGGCTCTCGCGGCGTACGTGCTGGATGCGCCGGCCGGGTACTACCTCGCGGGGCGGTTCCTGCTGTCCACTGTGGTGCGTCCGGCGGTGGCGTACCTCGCGCACCTGCGGCACCGGCTCACCGTGCTGGGGGGCGGGCGTCCACTGAGGACGCAAGGCGCACGGCGTCGCATCTGAAGGCCGACCTGGCCCGGCTGGAGGACGCGCAGGCGGCCGACCGCACCGCAACTCGTTCGGCGGACGACGACCTGCGGCGGACCATCGAGCAGATGGTGCGCCGCGTCGACGCGGCGCTCGACGGTGTGAGCGACCACCAGGAACTGCTGACCGGCATCCGTGCGCTGATCCGGATGATCCGGACGGATACGGCCTGACTACGCGGTTGTCATCGTCACAGTTGGATGACGTGGCCGATGTTCGGCGGCGTGCGGCCCGCGAGGACGTCGAGCCAGGCCGCCCGGAGCGCGTCCGGCCCCTGCCCGACCTGCACGTCGACCCAGTCCCGCACGACGTCGGCGAACCGGCTCCAGGCGTCGCTGAATCGCTTGTCGAGGCCCTCGCGGCCCCAGTCCACCGTGCGCTTGCGCATCTGGACGGGCGCGAAGAAGAACTCCGTCGCGGAGTCCATGTTCGGAACCTGGTTGGTGAGTCCGACGGCGATGTCCCGCACCAGGTGGTCACCGAGGTGCTCCCGCAAGGCGACGCGGGTAGCCGGCGCGCCCGACAGGTCGAGGTAGACGGTGGGCACCGCGTCGAGCGTCGCAATGTCCGCATAGGACACGACGTCGTCGTAGCACCCGAGCGACCCGGTGAAGCCGACATTCCCCGGCGACGTCAGGCCGACCAGCCGCGGCCCCTGGCCGCGCAGCTCGAACGCGGCGGCGTACGCGGTCTTGCTGGACGCCGACGAGAACACCAGCGTCGACGCGCCATGGAAGCTACGGTCGACCAGCTGGTCGGCCAGCATGAAGGACGTGAAGAACAGCGGCCGGTACAGGATCAGCAGGTCCTCGTCGGCCTCGCGGTAGGCCGGGTCACCGGTGGTCACCCGGTACGAGTTGTACGGGGAGGGCAGGTCGGCCCGGTGCTCGCTCGCGTCCCGGAACCCCGTGTCGTCGACCCGCGACGGCCGCACGACGAGGTGCGCCGCGGACGGCAGGTAGCCGTAGACCCGTTGGCCCGCCTCAACTCCCGGCACCGTCGAGCCGACCACGTCGGCGAACCCCCACAGTGGAACCAGACCCCACTCCCCCTCGAGCCCGCGCGGCCCGGGCGGGAAGAACTCCCAGTACCGCATCGCCCCGCCGAGGACCGCATAGGTGACGTTGTTGGCCGTCATCCCGACGCGATCCACCTGTAACAGGGCCTCGCCGTCGGAGAGATCGGGGACCTGCCCGTCGACGACAAGGGTCTCGGCGAGGTCGTTGCGGGCGATGGCGAACGTCCAGGAACCGGCCATGGCGGCACGGTAGCGGTGGTCTCCACGCCGGGACAAGCACGCAACGCACCCTACCGACGGTGGGATGCGTCCGGACGCTGATCCAGCAACGCTTCCAGGCGCTCGGGCGGCACCGGGCGGCCGAGCAGGTCACCCTGGCCGAGGCGGCATCCCGCTGCCTGCACCGTTTCCAGGTCCTCTGTGGACTGCAGGCCCTGCGCGATCACCTCCAGGCCCAGCCGCCGACCGAGCGTCACAGTCACGTCCATGATCGGACCGAGCTGGGTGGCGGAGCCGGCCGAAACGGCCGGGTCGACCGGTTGGCCGAAGACGTCGGGGTCGATCTTCAGCAGGTCGACGGGCAGGATGCGCAGCCGGCTCAGCGACGTCGGCCCGGCGCCGAAGTTGTCGACGGCGATGCGGAAGCCCTCGGTTCGCAGCCGGGCGAGCTGACCCGTCACGTCCTCGAATGCCGGCTGCTGCTGGGAATCGGCGCTGTCCGGCACGAGATCATGTTCGGCGATTTCGAGAACGAGCGCCGACGGCTCGACCCCGTACGCCTCCAATGCGGTGTGCAGGCTCGCCTGGAAGACCGGGTCGAGCAGTTGGCGGGGCCGGACGTCGACCGACAACCACAACGATTCGTGCCGCCGTCGCAGGCCGGCCAGCTGGCGGCAGGCCCGGTTCAGCATCCACCCGTTCAGGTCGGCCAGTAGCCCGACGTCGTCGGCGAGGCCGAGCAGTTCGGCCGCCGGTATCGGTCCGAGCGAGCCGTGCCGCCACCGCAACACCGCCTCGATCCCGACGACGCGCTGCTCGGGCAGTTCGACGATCGGCTGGTAGACCAGGTCGACTTCACCGCGGGTGACCGCACCGGGCAGGTCCTGCTCCAGCGTCGAGCGGCGCATCAGGCGGATCTCCATCGCCTCGTCGTACCACTCGACGGCGTTGGGGCGGCCGACCGGAATCGCCCGCAGTGCAAGGGTTGCGCGACGGATCACGTCGTCGATGTTCGCGTCGGCGGTCACGTCGGCAAGACCCGCCGACGCGGTCAGGTGCGCGACGACGCCGGCCGCCGTGTACGGCGCGGTCAACGCGTTCAGGAGCCGGCTGGCCAGCAGGTGCGCGCGGACCGCGCCGCGGTCGGTCAGCACCGCGAACCGGGTCTCCCCCAGCCGGGCCGGCACGTCGGTGGTCTCGACGGTGGTCCGCACCCGGCGGGCCGCCTCGACGACGGCCACCTCGGCGACGTCCGGGCCGTGCACGTCGGCGACGGTAGACAGACCGACGAGTTCGATGACCACCAATGCGCCGGCGTCCGGCATCGGATCGGCCGCGCGACGCAGGCCCTGCCGGTTCGCCAGCGTGGTCTGCCCGTCGAGGTGGGCCGCCAGGCGCAGCGCCTGTTCCAGGTCACGCTGATCCGTGACGTCGCGGATGTGGACCACCAACGACCGACCGGGCTCGGCCGGATCGTCGCCGCTCGTCGCCCACTCCGTGGTCCGCCAGCGGCCGAACCCGTCGCTCAGGCGCACCTCGTAGGTCGGCGCGACGTGGTAACGCGACGCCGTGGCCACGTGGCGCGGCGCGATCCGCGCCGCGAGATGGGCGAGCAGGCCGTCGACGTCCGCCGGATGCACTAGAGCGGACGCCGGCCGGCCCAGAACGTCCTGATCGGACAGTGCGAACTGGCGGGCCGCGGCCGGGGACTGCCAGCGCACCACCAGTTCCGCGTCCAGAATCATCGCGACGTCCGACGAGCCAAACATCAGGCTCCGCAGCCGGTTCCCCTGGTCGATGAGGTGGTCGGCATGCTTGCGCAGGGCGACGGCGGCCAGGAACTCGCGCGCCGCCACCGCGACCAGCGCCGTGGTGCCCAGGACGATCGACGTCGGGTCCAGGGTCCCGCCGTGGATCAGGTGGTACGCGGTCGCCAGGGCCGACCCGAGCAGCGGCAGCGCGAAGAGTGGGAAGCTGGCCGCCGTTTCGCTGCCGGCGGGTGGCAGCGGGCCGCCGTCGGGATGGATGCGCACCGCGCCGAACCACAACAGCGCCGCGGCGACGTTGATCGCGCCGGCCGCGAGCGCGGCCGCGATGGTCGCGTTCGGCTCGTGTGGATGGTCCATGGCGACGACGAGTGCGGTCAACCCGATGAGGGACAGCGCCGCGCCCGGGCCGCACCACAGCAGTGCCGCCCGGTGCCGCACCGCGTGGACGCCGGTCACCGCTGCGGCCGCGGTGGCGATGCTGCCGAGCAGGAGCGCCGTGATGCTGGCGCCGCGCCGCTCGCCGGTGCCGAACAGCACCAGCCACGGCGTAAAGACAAGGCACACCGCGACGCCGACGGTGTCGAGGCCAGCCCGCAGGCGGGCGAGCGGGTCGCGTGGCTGGTGCGGACGCAGCAGGCCGAGAAGATAGAGCCCGGCGACGATGAATAGGCTGACCAGCGGAATCTCGGCGGGCAGCGGAACACCGTCGGCCACCCGAACGTCGGGAGCGACGATGACCGCGACGCCGCTGGCCGCGGCGGCGAGGGCGGCGAGGAGGCCGCCGGCGCCGAGCGCGACCATGCGCGAGCGCGGGCCGCCATGGTCGTTCGGGCGGCGGCGCCGCGAGGCGGCAAGGATCATGGCGACGCCGAAGCCGGCCGAACCGGCTGCCAGCAGCGCCGCGGCGGCGGGCGCGGGTACGACCGCGACGACCGCGGCTGCCACGAACGACGTTCCGAGCACGACGGTCGCGAGGATGGCGAGGATCCAGGTAGCCCACCGCCGGCGGCTCGGCGGTTCCAGCTGACCGGACGGCAACACCGACCGGCCGGGTAACGGCTCGGCCGGGCGGGGTTGGGATCCGCCTGACATGGTCATCCAAGGGGTCGAGGGGTCGACGTGTGCACCTTATCGGTCAACGAACCACGCGCCACTGCGGTGACGGCCGTTAGTTAAGAGCGTGTTCGAACCTATGTATGGTTGAGCGCTGAAACCGTTGCCAATCGTGGATTACAGCGTGCGATCGGCAGCGGCCGACGACCGAACGGCCGTGGTGGATCTCGTGGAGCAGGCCTATCAACCATGGGTGGCGGTCATCGGCGTCCGGCCAGTACCCATGGACGCCGACTACGCCGAGCTCATCGCCGCGGGGCAGGTCCATCTC
>Ga0111538_10001311_pt1 | contig 34800 bp, 40 predicted proteins | sample SoiMethybrSBSTD1_FD_79669 | JGI IMG/M metagenome (GOLD analysis project Ga0111538, IMG submission 79669) | Bulk soil microbial communities from a Populus tree surrounding site in Tennessee, USA - Soil MetaG P. TD hybrid SBSTD1 (version 2)... | ecosystem: Environmental > Terrestrial > Soil >...
CTCCACGATTCGGACCTGATCATCCACGCCGGCGACGTCGGCGATCCACAGATCCTCGAGCGCCTCCGTGCGATCGCGCCAACGTTCGCTGTGCGCGGCAACGTGGATACGAGTGCGTGGGCCGATGTGTTGCCGCCCACCGAAGTGGTCGAGGTCGGCGGCCTGCAGATCTACGTGCTGCACAACCTGTCTGATTTGGACCTCAATCCCAAGGCGGCCGGGTTCGCGGCGGTGATTACTGGCCACACGCATCGGCCCCATGCCGAGACCCGCGACGATGTGCTGTACTTGAATCCGGGAAGCGCCGGACCGCGTCGCTTCACACTGCCGATTGCCGTCGCGCGGCTCGAGGTCAGCGGCTCGCGCATCTCGCACGAGATCATCGAGCTTCGAGCCTGAGGCGACGTGGGGACGTCTCATGAATTTCAATCTCGATCTCTCGATCGACGTACTCGCCCGCACGCCATCCACGCTCCAGAGCCTGCTGAGCGGACTCACCGATCCCTGGACACGCAGCACGGAAGGCCCGGATACCTTCAGACCGTTCGATGTCGTCGGACATCTCATCGACGGCGAAGAGACCGACTGGATTCCCCGCGCTCGCATCATCCTGGCGCGAGGACCCAGCCTCCGCTTCGAGAAATACGATCGATTCCGGCACTGGACGCGGAACGCCGACCGGTCGCTCGAGTCGCTGCTCGGCGAGTTCGCGGAGCTGAGAGCCGGGAGTCTCGCGCTGCTGCGATCATGGGACCTCACGGACACGGAGCTGGATTTGCCCGGTGAGCACCCGTCGCTGGGTCCGGTGACGCTGCGGCAGTTGCTCGCTGCGTGGGTCGTGCACGATCTCGGACACATTGCGCAAGCCGTGCGTGTGATGGCCAAGCAGTATTCCGGCGAGGTCGGACCTTGGGTACCCTATATGCCTGTACTGACCGACCATCCTGTTCCGAGGTCGTAAGGCACGTCATCGCGAGGGTTCCGTGGTCGTCTACGCGATCGTCAAGTACCTCCTGTACTCGCTGTGGTGCTACGTGGGACTTCGCATGCTCGCGGCGCGCCCGTCGCCAATCGGTTCGTCGCTTCGCTTCGGCGCATTGCGCTGGATGATTGGTCTTGTGCTCGGTACGATCGTCTTCTTCGCTGCGGGATCGGTGCATCGAAGCAGCCTCGCGGTGCTCTATTTCGCCATTTACACGCCGCTGCGCATCTTTGAGTGGACGGTGATGACCTGGCTCATGCTGAAAGAGCGCTCGAATATGTCGCGACGCGCGCAGCTTGGCTGGGTACTCGGTGGCATCGTGGTCTCGTTCGCGACCGATGCCGTGTCACCGGACGGTCTGGCCGGACGCTTCTGTGTTGGCCGTTGTCTGTGTTGAGGTCATGACTCGCGCTGCTGTCGGATTCACCGTGAAGTCTGGTTGGGCCTGTGTCGTCCTCGTCTCCGGGGCGGCGACGTCGCCGGTCGTCGTCGAGAGCCGCCGTGTCGAGTTGAGCAACCCTGAGGTCCCGGATGCCCGGCAGCCGTATCACGCAGGCTTCGGTACCGCGCGCGAGGGAGGGAAGACACTCGCGACGCTCGTGGCGTCGGTCAAGCGATTCGGCCGATCGTCGGTCACCGGACTGATTCGCGACTATCAGTCGGGCCACAATCTGCGCGGAGCCGGACTCGTCGTCGGCAGCGTGATCGATCCTTCGACGATTGCGAACGATCACATTCGCATTCATGCGCTCGAGGGCCAGCTGTTCAGGGGCGTCGTTGAGGACGCCGCACAGCGGTGTGGCCTCCGCTCTGCACTGTGGCGCGAGCGCGACCTTCTCGCAGCAGCCGCTACAGCGTTGCAGCGGCCGGAACAAGAACTTCGTGACGTCGTGTCACAGCTCGGTCGCCCTGTCGGAGGTCCGTGGCGTGCGGAGCACAAGTCGGCGACGCTCGCGGCGTGGCTGGTGCTGGCAGGACGGCAGGCGGCGCGACACTGAAGACTTGGAGAGGCGAGCGTGGATGTGCAGATTCGATTGGCGACGGCAGGGGATGGGGAAGCGGTTGCGGCGATCTATCGCCCGGTGGTCGCCGAGACAGCGATCTCGTTTGAAACCACGCTGCCCGATCGCGACGAGATGGCGCGACGCATCGACGAGACGCTGCGGTCGCACCCCTGGCTCGTCTGCGAGATGGACGGGCGCGTCGCGGGATACGCGTACGCGACGAAGCATCGCGTCAGGGGCGCCTATCAGTGGTCGGTGGACACATCGGTGTACATCGACGAGGCGTTCCGCAGACGCAACGTCGGACGTGGGCTCTACACGTCACTCTTTGCCATTCTGTCCGCGCAGGGATACTTCAACGCGTTCGCGGGCATCGCGCTGCCGAATCCAGGCAGTGTGGGGTTGCACGAGGCGATGGGCTTCGAGCCGATTGGCGTGTACCGCCGCGTCGGCTACAAGTTCGATTGCTGGCACGACGTCGGATGGTGGCAGCTGGTGCTGAAGCCGCACGAGGCCTCGCCTCGTGCGCCGCTCGACGTCGCCACGGCGTGTCGCGTGCCGGGTTGGGGTGAATTCCTTCGCCGCGGGGAGTCGATGATTCGAGCGGAGGCCGCATGACCAAGACCTTCAAGACCACGATCTACCGCGATGGCTCGACGTGTTTCATCCCGCTGACGTTCGATCCGAAGGCCGTGTTCGGGAAGCTGCGCGCGCCGGTCAAAGTCACCGTGAACGGCTACACCTACCGCAGCACGATCGCCGCCATGGGCGGCCCGCCGTGCATTCCGCTGCGCAAGAGCAACCGCGAGGCCGCAGGACTCGAGGGCGGCGAGACGCTCGACGTGCGTCTCGATCTCGACACCGAGCCGCGTGTCGTGAAGCCACCGGCCGATCTGGTGAAAGCACTCAAAGCGGCGGCGGTGTGGGACCGCTGGCAGGAGTTGAGCTTCTCACACCAGCGCGAGCACGCAGAGGCCGTCGAAGGCGCCAAGAAACCCGAGACGCGCACGCGCCGTATCGAGAGGGCCGTGCAGATGATCGGGGCGAAACGATGAGCGCGCCCGTCACGATTCGCGCCGCGCGGCCGTCTGACGCCGATGCGATTGCCTCGCTGTCGGAACAGCTTGGCTACCATCCCGAGCCAGCCGCGGTGGCCGTCCGCCTGTCACGTGTGCTGGCCCGAAATGATCAACAGTTCCTCGTCGCCGAAGACAACGGTCGCCCGGTCGGATGGATCCACATGCTGATTGGCGAATACGTGGAGGCCGAGGCGTTTGTCGTCATCGGCGGTCTGGTGGTCGATCGCGAGTACCGCAATCAGGGTATCGGGCGTCGCCTCCTGGCGTGCTCCGAGGAGTGGGCGGTCCAGCACGGATGTTCCGTCGTCCGGCTGTCGTCCAGCACGACGCGCACCGCGGCCCACGAGTTCTATCGCCGCGTCGGCTACTCGATCCTCAAGTCGCAATATTCGTTCGCCAAGTCGGTCGGGACGGCAGACGCCGGGGCGCTTCGTGCGTTCGTTCCCGACGTAACATGACCAGGTGTCCCCTGATTTTCTCCTGCGGTTGAAGTTCGGCGCGAACGCCTGGAATCACTGGCGTCGCGAGGATCCCGATAATCTCGCCATCGTGCTCGACGGCGTGGTGCTCGACGGGGCGATTCTCACTGGCATCAACTTCTCGAACGTCAGCCTGCGCCGCGCGTCGCTGCACGCCACGAATCTGATGAACGCGGATCTGAGAGGCGCCGACTTCTCGAACGCCAATCTCGTTGAAGCGGATCTGATTGGCGCCAAGCTGCACGGGACGATCCTCACCGGCGCAAACCTGCGCGAGGCAGATTTCCTTGGCGCCGATCCGGTCAATGCCCGCTGCTCGCTGGATGATCTGAAGGGCGCGCTGCACGTCAACTATCCGTTCGAGATCCGCGCCGCCGGTCCGGACGATGCCGGCGCGATTGCGGCCGCGCATGTCGATTCGATCGAGTCCATCGGTCCCCGGTTCTATTCCGCGGATGTGGTGCAGGCATGGCGCGCCGCGATCGAGCCTGCGATGTATCGCCGAGCGATGGACGCCGGTGAGGTGTTCTTCGTTGCGGTGGCCAGTCAGGAGGGGAGTCGCGAGGTCCTCGGCTTCTCGTCCCATCACAGGGCAGATGGTCAGCATGGCGTGGGTGTGTACGTCAGAGGCATGGCGGCTCGGCGCGGGATCGGAAGGTCGTTGCTGCGTCTCGCCGAGTCGTCTGCCCTGGCCGCGGGTGCGAAGACCCTGCAGCTCGACTCGTCGCTCGCCGCGGTGGATTTCTACAACGCGAATGGGTTCGTCGAGACCGGACGGGGCGAGCATCAACTCCGCGTGGGGCAGCCCATGGCCTGCGTTTTCATGCAGAAAAATCTGAGCGCGGTCGCGATACATTAGTGGTTCGTTGGGGCGTACCCTGAAGGTCCACATCCGGAGGCTGACGTGAGAACACTGCTGCACCTCGTGCTCATTGCGCTCCTCTCGACCACGGTTCTGGCCCAGTGGGCCAATGTGCCGCCCCCGCAGATCCCGCGGACACCAGACGGCAAACCCAATCTCTCGGCGCCGGCGCCGCGGCTGCCCGATGGCAAACCAGATCTTTCGGGCGTCTGGAGTCCTCCGACGGGGTACTCGCGGGACCTGGCGCGTGATCTGAAAGAGGGCGCGCCGTTCCAACCCTGGGCGAAGACGCTGTACGACGAACGAGCCTCGGGCAGTCTGTGGAAGGAGGACCCCGACGCGAACTGTCTGCCGCAAGGAGTCCCCAAGGTGATGCTGGTCCCGGCGGTCTGGCGCATCGTGCAGACGCCGAGGATCGTGTTCTTCGTGCACGAGGCCTTCAACCTGTGGTGGCAGGCATTCACCGACGGCCGCCGCTTCGTGCCACATCCCGATGTCTCGCCAACCTGGCACGGGTACTCGACCGCGAAATGGGACGGTGACACCCTGGTCGTGGACAGTGCCGGATTCAATGGCCGCATCTGGCTCGATCAGCTTGGGAAGCCGGCCACCGAAGCGCTGCACGTGACCACTCGTTTCCAGCGCAAGGATTTCGGTACGATGAATATCCAGATCACCATCGACGATCCGAAGGCCTACACGAAGCCCTGGTCAGTGTCGGTGCCGGTGAGGCTGCTGCCGGACGCGGAGCTGATGGAGTTCATCTGCCTCGAGAACGAGAAGGACACGATTGGGAAAGTGAAAAGTACAAAGTGAAAAGTACAAAGTGAAAAGTGCAAAGTGCAAAGTACGATGGCTGAACCCAAGACGAAGCTGACCGCCGCCTCGGTTGACGACTTTCTCGACACGATCGAGAACGACCAGGTTCGCGACGATTGCCGGACGATTGCCGGCATCATGGAGAAGGCCGCCAAGGCTCCTCCGCGCATGTGGGGCTCGAGCATCGTCGGCTTCGGTACGTACCGCTGCACGTATGCCAGTGGCCGCGAGGCGGAATGGATGTTGACGGCGTTCTCGCCGCGCAAGCAGAACATCACGCTGTATCTCGGGCACCTGGATCAGCAGCGGGAGTTGCTGAAGAAGCTCGGGACGCACTCGTGCGGCAAGGGATGCCTCTACATCAAACGGCTGTCTGACGTGCACGTGCCAACGCTGACGAAGCTGGTGAAATCGTCGGTGGCCCAGACGCGAAAGTCACAGCGATCATGAGCGGTCACGCGCGCGGGGACGCGGCGCGCGCAGACGCGCGGGTGATTCAGGGCCCGAATATCGCGAAGCCGGCTGGGCCGTACTCGCCGGGCATGGGGTTCGAGCGGTTGGTGTTCGTCGCCGGACAGGGCGCAACCGATCCGGCAACCGGTAAGATGCCGGAAGACATTGAAGCGCAGACCGAGCAGTGCCTGCGCAACGTCGAAGCGATTCTGAGAGCCGCTGGCTCGAGCCTGCAGCACGTGCTGCGCTGTGGCGTGTTCTTGATGGACATGGGAGAGTTTCAGCGCATGAACGGCGTCTACGCGCGCATGTTCGGCGACCATCGTCCGGCGCGCACGACGATCCAGGCGGCGGCGCTGCCACAGCCGGGCCTGCGCGTGGAAATCGACTGTATCGCCTACGTTCCGTAGGGCTCGTCCGCCGACGCCAAGGCTACGGCGAGATGGGCCGGAGACGCGGGGGAAATGCGATGAAGTACGCACTCGGTGTGACGCTGCTATGCCTGTGTGTGGGCTGCAACCAGCAGCAGTGGCCGGCGCCGCCGGCGGTTGATCAGGCCCAGTATCAGAAGCAGTACGCGACGTGGCTCGACGAGCAGCAGAACACTGCGCGCGACGCGTCGAAAATCGTCGGCATCTGGCCGCTCGAGGCGGGTGAGACGCCGTTTGGATCCGACACGTCCCTGCCGATCGTGTTGCCTGCAACGGCTGCGCCCGCCCGGGCTGGCCTGTTTACACGAACGGGAGAGACGGTCACCGTGACACCAGCCCCCGGTGTCCGTCTTCTCAGCGAGGGCAAGCCGCTGACGAAGTCCTCTGAGGTACGGGAGGAGATGACACTGGGGTCCGTGCACTTGTTCGTGATCCCCATGGGAGATGGGCGTATGTTCCTCGACGCATCGGACGAGGAACATCCCGTGCTCAAGGATTTTCCGAAAGTCCAGACCTATCCGGTGGAGGCGCGCTTTCGCGTCGCGGCCAGGTTCGATGCACTCGACCAGCCGAAGATGGTCAAGATCGCCGACGTCCGTGGTGGAACGGTGGAGTACCCCGTCGTCGGACATCTCACGTTCAGGATTGGCGACCAGGAGCATCGGCTGACGGCCTTCGGATTCCCCGACTACGATCAGTTCTCGATCTTCTTCAAGGACGCCACGAACTCGTCAACGACGTACGGCAATCGCCTCGTACATGCGCCAAAGGTCGGCAAAGGCGAGTGGACGGTCCTCGATTTCAACTTTGCTGGCAATCCGCCGTGCGCGTACTCGCCGTTCACCACGTGTCCGTTGCCACCGCCGGAGAATCGCCTCGCTGTCGCCATCGAGGCTGGCGAGAAGCAGTTCCCGACTCGAAAGGGGTTCGTCCAGCAGTGAACCTGCAGCCACACTCGTCCTCGTCTGCGCCTCAGGTCGTGAGCCGTGAGGCGCTCATCTCGGCGATTACGACATTTCTCTCAGGATGGGACACGCTCGACGAGATCAGCGCGTGCCTCTCGCGCGAGCTCGACGAGGCCGGGCCGCGCGCGCTGATTCGTCTCAGCCGGGCCTTGTCATCGGCGGGCAGCGATTGGGGCTACTACGCCCGTGACCCGCTGGCCCGCCGGATCCACCAGGTGCTGGCCGATCGCATCCTGCTCCCGGAGTCCACGCTGCACGGTGCTGAGCACCTCGCGGCACTCGGAAGCGGACCGGTCGTGATCGCCGCCAATCACTTGTCGTATGCGGACGCCAATCTGGTGGAAGTGATGTTCCATCGCGTCGGCGCCGACAGCGTGTGCGATCGCCTGACGGTCATCGCCGGGCCCAAGGTCTACTCGAGCCTGAAGCGGCGGTTCTCGAGCCTGTGTTTCGGCACGATCAAGGTGCCGCAGAGCAGCGGCGTGTCGTCTGAAGACGCGGTGATGGATCCGCGAGAAGTGGCGCGCGCGGCGCGGCGGTCGATCGACATCGCGCACGAGCGTCTGCGGCTCGGCGACGTGTTGCTCGTGTTCGGTGAGGGAACGCGCAGCCGCACGCGCGGCATGCAGCCGATGCTGGCCGGCGTGACGCGCTATCTCGAGGTGCCCGGCACGATGGTTCTGCCGGTCGGCATCATCGGTACCGAGGCCCTCTTCCCGATTGACGATGATGCACTCCACCCCGTGCGCGTGGAGGTGCGCGTCGGCAGTCCGATCGCGGCCGACGACATCCGCGAGCGTTGCGCCGGCGATCGCCAGGGCATGATGGACGACATCGGTCGCGCCATCGCTGATCTCCTGCCGCCAGACTATCGGGGCGCCTACGAAAGGACGTAACCCATGACGCGAACGAGAGCTCTGGTGCTGCTCGCGGCGTTTCTCGTGGCTGTAGTGTCCGGCTTTAGCCGGACTCACGTAGTGTCTGGCTTTAGCCAGACCGGCAGCGCGAAAGCGCCACTCAGGCTGTACGTCTTCGACGGCGGCGTGCTCGAATCCGATCCGGCTCGCTATCGGCTGACCAAAGAAGACGTCGGGACCACGCAGTTGTCGGTGGCGGCGTATCTGATCGTGCATCCGAAGGGCGTGTTGCTGTGGGACACGGGCGCCGTGCCTGACGAGAACTGGAAACCGACCGGCAGTCCGGTCGTGCACACGCTGACGCTTCCCGATGGCCAAGGACGCCAGGTCACGATCCGCACACCGCTCAAGGCGCAGTTGAAGGGGATCGGCTACTCGCCGGCGCAGGTGACGCATCTGGCGCTGTCGCACCATCACTGGGACCACACCGCGAATGCCAACGCGTTCGCAGGGGCCACGTGGCTGGTGCGTCAGAACGAGCGCGACGCGATGTTCGGCGACAAGCTGGCCGGGACCGTGACGCCAATGACCTACAGCGCGCTCAAGACCAGCAAGACGGTCATCGTCACGGCCGACGAGCATGACGTGTTCGGCGACGGCGCGGTGATCCTGAAGAGCGCGGCGGGACACACCGCCGGACATCAGGTGCTCTACGTCAAGCTGGCGAAGACCGGTGGTGTCGTGCTCTCGGGCGACCTCTATCACTACCCGCAGGAACGCACGATGAACCGGCTGCCGACGTTCGAGTTCAACGAAGAGCAGACGCGTGCGGCGCGCAAGGCGGTGGATGATTTCCTGGCGCGAACGAAGTCGCAGCTGTGGATTCAGCACGACTTCAACGCGCATGCGAAACTGAAGAAAGCGCCGCAATACTACGACTAGGTCCGGCTAAAGCCGGACACTACGACGCGCATGTCCATTGAATCTGCCGACGACTGGAAAGGCCTGCGCCGCGCCGGCCGGATTGCCCATCTGACCCTCGATGCGATGGAAGCGCGCCTTCGTCCGGGAGTCACCACCGGTGATCTCGACGCCGTGGCCGCGCGAATCTTCACCGCGCACGGCGCGCATTCGGCGCCGGCGCTGGTCTACGGATTTCCGGGCACCGTGCTGATCAGCGTCAACGACGAAGTCGTCCATGGCATTCCGGGGACGCGCCGCATCACGGCTGGCGATCTCGTCAAGCTCGATGTCACCGTGGAGAAGAACGGCTACGTGGCCGATGCCGCGCGGACCGTGATCGTCGAGTCGGGCTCTGACGAGGCCGTGCGTCTGGCCGCCTGCGCGCGCGACGCCTTCGCCGCGGCGCTGTCAGTCGCCCGGGCTGGCACGAAGGTCAACGAGATCGGCCGCGCCGTCGAATCCACCGTACGGTCGCGCGGCTTTCGCGTCGTCCGCGGCCTTGGCGGCCACGGAGTCGGGCGGACGATTCACGAGGCGCCGTCGGTGCCGAATCAGTACGATCCCTGGCAACGCGATGTACTCACCGATGGCCTGGTGCTGACGATCGAGCCGATCATCAGCGCGGGATCCGATCGCATCCGTCAGGACCGCGACGGTTGGACGACGCGGACCAGCGATGGCAGCCTGTCGGCGCATTACGAGCACACGCTGGTTATCACGCGCGATCGTCCGGTCGTGTTGACGAGGGGATGAAAGCCAACGACTTCCGCCGCATCGCGCTCGGTCTCAGCGGGGCCGTCGAGAAAGAGCACATGGGGCATCCCGACTTCCGCGCCAACGGCCGCATCTTCGCGACGTTACACGCCGACATGAAGTTCGGCATGGTCAAGCTCACACCCGACGAGCAGACGACATTCATGCGCGCGCATCCCGACGCCTTTGTACCCGAGGCTGGCGCGTGGGGTCGATCCGGCTGCACCCGCGTCCGCCTCGACGTCGTCGATGAGGAGACGCTCGGCGAAGCGATGACGCTGGCGTGGAAGCACACCGGCGTGAAAAAGAAGAAGACCACGAAGTGAGCGCGCGTCCTCGCGATCGTGCCGGCGCGTTTTGCCAGCGCTACGGCCTCGAACTTCCGATCCTCCTGGCGCCGATGGCTGGCGCCTGTCCAGTGAGTCTGTCGATCGCCGTCGCCAATGCTGGCGGGATGGGTGCGCTTGGCGCGTTGGTGACCACGCCCGCCGGCATTGCCGACTGGGTGCGTGAGTTCAACGCTCACTCGAACGGTCCGCTGCAGATCAACGCATGGATTCCGGATCCGCCGCCGCGCCGCGATGGCGACGCGGAAGCGCGTGTGCGTGCGTTCCTCGCGTCGTGGGGACCGGCAGTCGTGCCCGATGCCGGTGACGTGGTGCTTCCGGATTTCAACGCGCAGTGCGAGGCGTTTCTCGAGGCCTCGCCGCGAGTCGTGTCGTCGATTATGGGCCTCTATCCACCAGCCTACGTGGCGCGACTGAAGGAGCGCGGCATCGCCTGGTTCGCGACCGCCAACACACTCGCCGACGCGCGGCGCGCGCAGGACGCGGGCGCGGATGCGATCGTCGCGCAAGGCTTCGAGGCCGGCGGTCATCGCGGCGCCTTCGATCACGCCGACGCCGAGCGTCAGCTCGTCGGGCTCGTCGCGCTGGTGCCGCGTCTCGCCGATGGCCTCACGGTGCCGGTGATTGCGGCCGGAGGAATCGGCGATGGCCGCGGTGTCGCCGCGGCGCTGACGCTGGGTGCGAGCGCTGTGTACATCGGCACGGCGTTCCTGAGATGTCCGGAGGCACAGACGCATCCGGCGTGGGCCAACGCGCTCGCCGATCTCGAGCCCGAGAACACGATGACGACCCGCGCGCTGACCGGACGGTTGGCCCGCGCGATCGCGACGGACTACGTGAAGGCTGCGGCGTCGCCAGATGCGCCAGCGCCCGCACCGTATCCCGTTCAACGTGGGCTCACACAGGCGATGAAGGACGCCGGCGCAAAGGCCAACGACTATCACCGCATGCAGGTCTGGGCGGGCCAGTCGGCGGCGATGAGCAAGCCGATTCCCGCCGGAGTGATGGTCAAGCAGATCTGGGCGGACGCGCAGTCACTGCTGTGAAACGGATCGAGTCCGCGCAGTGCTCCTCATTCTCCGGCTCGTTCTCGTTCCGCTCCTGATCGCCGCAGTCACGCTCGCGTCCCGGCGATGGGGCCATCGCGTCGGCGCCTTCGTGACGGCGCTGCCCGCCGTCGCCGGTCCGACGCTGTTGTTCTACGCGATTCAGCAGGGCCCGCTCTTTGCGGCGGAAGCCGCGCGCGGATCACTGCTCGGGCTGGTTGGCGTGGCGGCGTTCTGTCTCGTTTACGCCCGCGCGTCTCCGCGCGTTCATTGGGCGCTATGCCTGCTCTTCGGCTGGCTGTCGTTCGCGGTGGTCACGGCGTTGATCTCGCGCGTGCAGGTCGGACCAATCGGCGCATTCGTGATCGCGGTGGCGACGTTGTTTGGTGCGCGCGCGCTCTTGCCATCACATGGACCAGTGCCGCCAGCCTCCCGCGCACCGCGATGGGACCTGCCGCTGCGAATGGGCTCGGCAGGGGCGCTGGTATTTTCACTGACGGCAGCTGCCGACCGACTCGGGTCCAGCGTCAGCGGCATCCTGACGCCGTTTCCGGTGGCGACCGCGATCCTGGCCGGGTTCACGCATGCGCAACGCGGCTCGGCCGCATGCGTCGAATTCCTGCGGACCTACACGCCGGGGCTGTGCGGCTTTGCGGTGTTCTGCGTGATGCTGTCGCTCACGCTGCCGCATCTCCCGATCGCGGCGTCTTTCGGCGTCGCATTGGCGACGCAACTGGTCCTACAGACGGCTCTCTTCCGGCGGTTGTAGAGCGGAGGCTTTAGCCTCCGCGGACTGCGCGTGACGTCCAGGTCGCGAGTCTTGGTCCTTGGTTCTTAGTTCTTGGTCCGTCCTTAGTCCAATGTCCTCGGTCCGCAAAGGGGAAGGCCTATGGTTCGACCCCGACGGGTAGTACGCGCACTCTATCGACGAGCAGCCGCCGCTCGGCCACGCCTCTGTACCAGACGGTCACGCGGATGCCCGGCTTGATCAGAGCGGGATCACCCTCGAAGGCCGTTGTCTCGCGTAAGGTGAGTTGGACGCCCCTGGGGTCTGTCGTCTCGTTTCCGATCGAGATCAACTGGCCAGTGACGTACTTACCCACCGTGCCAGTGAGGACGCGCTGAGTGCTGCCACTGTTGGTCAGCGCCAAGGCCACGGCCAACGCGACGCCCAGTGATGCAACGAAGGCTACGATCGTCCGCATGAGTCTCCGGCTAGATTGTTCGATCACGGGACCAAGGACGAAGGACCAAGGACGGACCAAGAATCAAGCACCAGGGACCAAGGACCGTCAGCGAGGCAACATGTCCATCTCACCACTGAGGCGCTTCAACGTGACGACCGTCTGCGCCTCCTCGCCTTGCTGATTCCGCGTGCGCGGCAGTTGCACGCTGAGCTCGTCTCCCGTGATCACCGCGGAACGTCGGAGGATGCTGCCGGCGATCGGACTCACACCGGCGAGGATGTTGTGAAACACCTGCCCGGGATAGACCGTGAGGGCGCCGTAATAACCGATGTATCCGCGCAGCGCGGCGAGCGCCTCTTCCGGCGTTGGCGTATCTGCGGCGAACGGTTTGCGATTGAGCGGCGGAAAGTGCACACCGACGAATCCAGCCGGCGTGTACACGATCACGCTCGGCGACCGCTTGGTCTCGGATCCGATCGTCCCGGTCGTCGGGTTCACTCGCTTTTCGACGATGTGCTGCCAGAAGCCGACGACCTGGCGATAGAGCGGCGAGAGATTGTCGATCGTCGGCACGCGGTCCCACACCCACTTGGTGCCGGTCGTCGCATACGGCTCGCCGGTGGACGTGATGGTCAGCCGGTTCTCGTCTAGCTCGAACGACCGCGAGAACTCCTTGCCGCCAATCTGCGGGTGAACTCCGCTCTCGGCGCGATACGTGATCGTCTTTCGCGCAGCGTCCACGCGGTAGTGACCCCAGAATCCGCCATACGCGGCGAACGCAGCCAGCGCCTCGGCCACCGGCACTTGACCACCGGCGATCCGTTGGGTCGCTTGACTGGTGAAGAACTCGAAGGCGTGACCGGCCGCGTCCAGAATCAGCATGCCGCGCGGATTGGCGACGCGGGCAGCCGATCCGCCGCTGACACCCTGCTCGAACGTCGTCAGCGTCCATGTGCTGACCAGCGGTGACGCCGTCGATGGTGGTGATGTTTGTAAGGATGATGGACGCGCCACCCAGACGAGGGCGAGCGCGAGAGAGACGACGAAGGCTCGTGTCATGTGTGCTCTACGCGGGAGCCACGCCGGCGATCGAGCATCTCACGCACCCGAGCCGCCAGCGCGCTGGGTGAAAACGGTTTCTGGATGAAGTCTACAGGAACTGGGAATGCCGACGTGTCCTCACCGAGCGCGTCGTCCATGTATCCCGACATGAACAGCGTGACAAGCTCCGGCCGCTGGGCGACCAGGCGCCGGGCCAGCTCCGGTCCGCGCAAATCCGGCATGACGACGTCGGTGAGGAGCAGGTCGATCGGACCCTGGTGCGCAGCAGCGAGGCGCAGTGCCTCGCTGCCGGATTCGGCGGTCAGCACGACATAACCATGTCGTTCAAGGGCCATCTGCACGAGGGACTTGATGGCAGCCTCGTTTTCGACCACGAGCAACGTCTCGGTGGCTGCCATCAACTCCTCATGCAGTGGGGCACGTCAACGTTAACGAATTACGTTGCCGGAGCGAACGCCGTTAGTCGTCCGACGCCGTTCAGTCGTCCACTTCCACACGTGCCGCGGTGAATGTCCCGTCGTTCATGCGGGTGCCTTTCACTTCCACCCGCACGCCGTTCCTGATGTCGGTGCACCGATCGTCGAACACCGTCGCGCTGCCAGTGCGGACGGTGGTCGTCCCAACCGTGAAGTTCACGGCGGGGCAAGTGCCGGCGAGCGCCGAGACGACACCTTTCACCTCGTTCGCCTCGTCTCTGTCGTCGTCATCATCATCATCTTCGTCATCATCACCGTGACGGCGGGTCTCAGCGTCGATGCGGGCGCTGCTGCCATTGAGCCGTACTTCGATTCTGATTTCGTCGCCCGCTTGCACGTTGTTGAGGGTGATGCTGGCGCTGATGCCCTCGCCTGTGAAGGTCAGCGTGACATTCCCGGGCGGTACACCGGTCATCGCGAACTGACCGGTGCCGTCCACGGTCGTCGAGATGTTGGTGCCCTGGATGGTGACTCGCAGTGTCGTCGCACTGGTCGTTGACGCTGTAGTAGACGTGAGTCCGTTGAGCGACGGTGCAGTCGATCTCACGCTCACTCCGTTTACCCGGCCAGTGATGGTGGCCCCGCTGGTGCCGTTGCGCGAAGGTCCGGTCAGAGACGATGAGCTGTCTCCGCACGCGGCGATGACGATCGCGACCACGATCGCCGAAAGTAGCCTCATGTGTAGATGAGCTCTGGGCACGCTGTGCCTCCTCGGGGGGTTAACAACCGAAGGCAAGCCGCGTTCCGTGCCAGCCCCACAGAGTGATGAGACGGGAGAACAACTTAGAGCGACGCACACCCCCGGTTTTTACCGAGGGTGTGCAGGGATTACGTAGGAAGTACGCGGGCCCTACCGCGGCTGGTCGCGGCTGCGCCGCTGATCTGATTCGATGGTTGCGACGCCGTTGTTCACGTTCACGTTGAGAACGATGAGCTGGTTGAGACCCACGTTGCTCACAATGAGGCCGGTGCTGACGCCGTTGCTGCTGAAGATCAGCGTCACAGTGCCCGGAGGCACGCCTGTGAGCGTGAAATCGCCGTCACGGCCGACCACCGTTGAAATGCCTGGTGGGGCGATGCCGACGCGTGGTGCCGTCAGGCTTCCGGTCTGTCCGGTCAGATTGGGATCCAAACCAGTGACACGGCCCGAGATGACCGTGCCGCTGGAAAGGCTGCCGATAACAGGTGGTCCTGAAAGACTGGCGGTGAATCTGGATCGGGTCGGAGCTGAGGGAGCGAATGTGTCGTTGTCGTCGCAGGCGGGGAAGGCGATGAGACACAGGATCATTGCCAGCAGCCTGCGGTGCAGTTGAGCTGTTGCCACTGGTTCCTCCTGAGTGCAGAAACCAGTGGCAAGTGTCGTTCCCGATTCTGGAAGTTGAAGAGCAGGATCTTAGAACTTGAAGACGGCGCCGCCGCTCAATCGCCCGAAATCGAGTTTGGCATCGGCAATCGGGATCCCGAGGATGTCGAGATCCTGAAACGCGTGAAAGTACCGCAGGTCGCCGCGGACGCCGAAGTGAGCGCCGAAGTAGACGATGCCCCCGCCGCCGATGTCCCACCCGAAATGGTTGTTGTCGGATTCGAGCAGGGCGCCCACCGTGGCCTCCGTGTGGGTCTTGATCAGGCCGACGCCGATCACGCCATACGGCTGCAGGATGCCGAACTTCGGCGCCAGCATGAAGTTGCCCATCAACGTGAGCACGTTCGACGACGTGCCTGGAATCTCGCCGAAGAAGTTGTCGATGTAGGCGAACTCGAACTCGCTGCCCAGGACGCTGCCGATCGAGCCGAAGGAGACACCCAGGTTGCGTCTCTTGTCCTCGCAGTTGGAAACCTCAGGGCAGCCCGAATCACCTCCGAAGTTGTAGCCAATGAAAGGACTGATATACGCCTGCGCCGACGCGTGTTCGGCGATCCCGAACACGAACAGTGCGGCGAACGCGCCCGCTGAGAGTACCTGTCGAACTATCGATCTCGTCATCGTGTGCCACCTCGCAGCTGGGCTGGATGCAAGAATCAGCCCGATGGCGAAGGGGTGATCTACAATTCGTTCCCGCTGAGTCTTCGCATGAGCTGCACTGCAGGTGTTGTCCTATCGCGCCGGAGTCGTACGTTCCGGACACACGCGAGGTCTGTGTGATCGCCATCGACACGCTTCATCACGTCGGCATCTGCGTGACCGATCTCGCTCGGGCGAAGGCGTTTTATGGCGGCGTCCTCGGTTTGCGCGAGCTGCCGCGTCCGCCATTCGATTTCGGTGGCGCCTGGTATCAGATCGGCGACTGCCAACTGCATCTGATCGTGCACCCGCCGACCCCCACGTTGCGCGGCACGCGCGACATCGATTCGCGCGACGGCCACCTCGCCATCCGTGTACGCAGCTACGACGACACTGTGCAACATCTGCGCAGTCACGGCATCGAGTGCCTCGAGTCGCCGCGCAATCTCACGCCCTGGGCGCAGATTTACGTCACGGATCCCGACGGCAACGTCGTCGAATTCAATACGGAGACACCACACTCTTAGGAGGTGTCATGCGAAAGATCGGTGCTCTTGTCGTGCTCGCCGAACGGCAAGGTGTTCCTCGGTCCGCGCACCGTGGAGATGATGGGTTCGGTGCACGCGCTCGCGCGGTGAGGGCTACGGTCTGAACATGCGCGTCGTGAACGATTGCTTTGGGCTCTGGGCTCTGGGCTTTTGGGGCCTGCCTAAAGACCAAAGACCAAAGCCTAAAGCCGAATGCCGTGAAACGGCCTAAAGCGCTGAGCCGTATTCCAGTTGTTCGACAAGCGTTGTAGGATCCTCAGCCGAGGAAGGAGATCGTCCCCATGAGGAGCCGAGTTCTTGGCTTCGTTGCCGTCACCTTCGCGTTGGGTCTCGCGGGCATCGTCGGCACAGCTCAGACGAACGGCGCCCAGACGCAGACGCCCGCTGCCGGCCCGACCACCGCAGCGAGGGGCGCCGGTCCAGCCACCGCAGCCAAGGGCAAAGTGCCGCGCACGCCGTGGGGCGATCCCGATCTGCAAGGTGTGTGGGATTACCGGACGATCACGCCGCTCGAGCGCAACCGCGAGCTCGGCACACGCGAGTTCTACACCGAAGCGGAGAAGAAGGCGCTCGAGGACCGCGCCGGACGGCGTATGGACGCGCCGCCGGAGGAGATTCGCCCGGGTCTCAATCACTCCCAGTGGTGGACCGATCCTGGGCGCTTCGTCTCTGATGGCTATCGCACGTCGCTGATCGTGGATCCGCCCGATGGTCGCGTTCCTGCGCTGACGGCCGATGGCCGGGCGCGGCAAGGCCGTGGGGGGAATCGCAACAATGCGGTCAATGCGTCATGGCTCGACCGGGGCGATCAAGAGCGCTGCATCACCTACGGGTTACCGAGTGCCAGTCTGCCGACGCTCTATAACAACAACATCAGGATCGTGCAGGCGCCAGGCACGGCTGTGATCGTGCACGAGATGATTCATGAGGCGCGCGTCGTCCCGCTCGACGGCCGTCCGCGGCTGAACGACAACGTCCGCGCCTGGATTGGCGACACCCGCGGCCGCTGGGAAGGCGACACGCTCGTTGTCGAGACCACGAATTTCAATGGCAAGCACAGCTACCGTGGATCGACGACGGGTCTGCATCTGACCGAACGCTACACACGCATCGATGAGGGTCGGTTGGAGCTTCGTCTCACGGTGAGCGACCCGACGACATGGGAGAAGCCGTGGACCGTGCTGCTGCCGATGCGGCCGACCGAGGGTCAGCTGCTGCTCGAGTACGCGTGTCATGAGGACAATCGGAGCATGTTCAACCTGCTCGAGGTGGCCCGCGACGCTGAGAAGACCGGCAAGGCGCCAAGCCGCTCGGAACCGGCGGACGACAGGCAGGAGCGCTGACCTACACGTTTTGAAGAACAGGAACCCACGAGCCATGGATAGAGCACGAGTCGTACTGGTCACCGTCATCGTCGCCCTCGGTGTGTCCTCGTCTCTCCGAGCGCATCACTCGTTCGCCGCCGAGTTCGACGCCAACCAGCCGGTGACGCTCAAGGGCACTGTCGTCAAGATGGACTGGGTCAATCCGCACACGTGGATTCACCTCGACGTCAAGAACCCCGACGGCACCGTCACGCGGTGGATGATCGAAGGTGGCACGCCGAACACGTTGGTGAGACGTGGCTTCACCAAGAAATCTCTGGAGGCGGGCACGGAGATCACCATCCAGGGGTACCGAGCGAAGAATGGCGCCAACCGCGCCAACGGCGCAGACATGATCCTGCCGGACGGCAAGCGGCTGTTCTTGGGATCATCGGGCACAGGAGCGCCGAAAGAGGCGCCCGAAGACCAGAAGTAGTGTCCACCCACAATCGAAGACGCTTGCTGCAGCTCCTTGCGGCAAGCCCGCTCGTCTCCCTGTTCGATCTTCCATCGATGTTCGCGGCGCAATCGGGCCCCGCCGCGACCGCACCTGACCTGATCGCCAGCGTCGGTGACGCGCTCAACGTCTTCGACTTCGAAGGTGTTGCACGAACCAAGCTGCCCGCGTGGCACTGGGCGTGGATGTCCAATGGGGCCGAGGACGGCGGCACCATCCGCGCCAATCGCGAAGGCTTCGAGCACTATCAGCTCCGCGCACGCCGTCTGGTGGACGTCAGCAAGACAGACACATCGACGACGCTCTTCGGCAAGACGTGGGAGACACCCATCTTCCTGTGTCCGGTGAGCGGGCACCGGATGTACAACCCTCAAGGCGAGCTCGCCACCGCACGTGCCGCGAAGGCGAAGAAGCATCTGCAGATGCTCTCGACGATGACGACGACGCCCGTCGAAGAGGTGAATGCGGCGCGTGGCGAGCCGGTGTGGTTTCAGCTCTACACGCGACCCGAGTGGGCGCAGACGCGCGAATTGGTCAAGCGCGTCGAGGCGGCAGGCTGTCCGGCGCTCGTGTTCACAGTTGATCTGCTCGGCGGTCGCAACACCGAGCTGTTCTCGCGCGTGCAGCAGCGCAATCAGCAGCAGTGCGCCTCGTGTCACAAGGGAAACCCGCTTACCGATCTCACCAACCGGCCGATGGTGAACGCACTGGCCAGCAGTCCCGACAGCAAGCCAGAGATCAGCACGCCGACGTGGGAGTACATCAAACGACTGAAAGACACGACCAGCATGAAGATCCTGGTCAAGGGCATCGTCACGCGCGAGGATGCGGAGCTGGCGATGCAGCATGGTGTCGATGGCGTGTTCGTGTCGAATCACGGCGGCCGTGCGGACAACACCGTGCGTTCGACAATCGACTGCGTGCCTGACGTCGTCGCCGGCGTGAAAGGCCGCGCGCCGGTGTTCGTGGACAGCGGGTTCCGTCGCGGCTCGGATATCTTCAAAGCGCTAGCGCTCGGCGCAACCGCCGTTGGTGTTGGACGTCCGTATATCTGGGGACTGACGTCATTTGGACAGGAAGGCGTCGAGACCGTGCTCGACATCCTCCGTCGCGAGCTGCAGCTGGTGATGCGTCAGTCCGGCGTCACCTCAATCAAAGGCATCACGAAGAACCACATCGCCGCGCTGCCCGGCTGGCGATAGGATCAGGCCCAATCCGATGTCGCTCGCTGCAGGCAGCGCGTTCGGTGCCTATACCGTCGGTCCATTGCTCGGGGCTGGCGGCATGGGCGAGGTGTATCAGGCGCGTGATACCCGCCTGGGCCGCAACGTCGCCCTGAAGGTCCTTCCCGATGCGGTGGCTCACGACCGCGATCGCCTGGCGCGGTTCACGCGTGAGGCGCAGGCACTCGCCGCGCTCAATCATCCGCGTATCGCACAGATTTATGGCGTAGAGGACGTGGAGGCGCGCACTGCGCTGGTCCTCGAACTCGTCGAGGGGCCGACGCTCGCTGAGCGTCTGCTTCGCGGTCCGCTGCCGCTCGACGAAGCCGTGCGCGTGGCAACACAGATCGCTGAAGCGCTCGAGGCCGCGCACGACGCCGGCATCGTCCACCGCGATCTGAAGCCGGCCAACATCAAGATCACGCCGTCCGGTGCCGTGAAGGTTCTCGACTTCGGACTGGCGAAGGTGTACGTCGATGAGCCGGCCGCCCCTTCGCGGGACATGGCGTTGTCGCCGACGATCACCGCTGCCGGCACGCGAGCGGGCGTCGTCGTCGGCACGGCGGCGTATATGAGCCCCGAGCAGGCGCGGGGCAGTCACGTCGACAAACGCGCCGACGTGTGGGCGTTCGGCTGCGTGCTGTTCGAGATGCTGTCAGGCCGCACTGCGTTCGGGGCTGATACGGTGCCGGATACGGTGGTCCGCGTCCTGAGCGTCGAGCCGGATCTGAACGCGCTGCCCGGTCATACGCCGCAGCCGCTGGTGGCGCTGCTCAGGCGCTGTCTGCAGAAGGACGTGGCGCGCCGGATGCGAGACATCGCGGACGCGCGGCTTCAGATCGAAGAGCTGACCACTCGAGCCACGCAGACACTCGAAGCTCCGCGTTCGAAGGCGCGCAACGCGCAGGCCGGTTGGGTGGTGGCTGGTCTGGCGCTGGCGGCCCTCGCAGTCGTGGGCGTGATCGCAACGAGGCGGGCCCCGACTGAACAGCCTGTGGTGCGCTTGGACTTCGCCACCCTCGGAGCGCCGGATCCATTCGGCTTCGCGCTGTCCCCCGATGGCCGGGCCATCGTCTATCCAGCGCAGACCGACGGGCCAGCTCGCTTGTGGTTGAGACGCTTCGATGCGGAAGAGCCGCGAGCGCTTGCCGGCACCGATCGGGCCGAGCGGTACGTGTGGTGGTCGCCTGACAGCCGATCGATTGCATTCTTTGCCGACGGCGCGCTCAAACGCATCGATCTCGATGGCGGCGCCGTCCGCACGATCGCTCAGGGGCCGAATCCGATGCGTGGCACATGGAACGCCGACGGCACCATTTTGTTCGGCGCGTCTGCCGGACCGCTGTCGCGGGTGTCCGCGCAGGGGAGCGCCGTCACGCGCGTGACCTCGCTGCTCGCCGGGCAGTCGAGTCATCGCTGGCCGCAGTTTCTTCCCGACGGCCGCCGCTTCCTGTTCCTCGCGCTAGGGATGCCCGAGGCGCGCGGCATTTATGTCGGTTCGTTGGATTCGACGACCCCTACGCGGATCATGGACGGCGAGTACGGCTTCACATTCCTGCCGCCGTCGCATCTGCTGATCGCGCATCAGGGTGCGCTGTGGGCGCAGAAGCTCAAGGCCGACTACTCCGGTGTGGAGGGCACGATGGTGCCCGTCGCCGCACACGTGTTGATGAACGTGACGGTCAACGGGCTGGCGGCGTTGTCGGCGTCAGAAGCCGGCCCGATCGCATATCGGAGTGCGGCGCCCAGCCGGCAGTTGGTGTGGATGGATCGCACGGGCCGCGAGGCAGCGGCGTTGACGGCGGCCGACGACACTCAGTGGACGCAGTTGCGCCTCTCGGCCGACGAGCGCACCGTGTCGGTCACACGGTCCATCAACGGCAACACGGATGTCTGGGTGATCGACGCCGCACGAGGGACGCCACGGCGGCTGACCTTCGATGACAGGGTCGATGGCGAGTCGGTCCTCTCATCCGATGGGCGCCGGATCATCTACGCGTCAGATCCGAAGGCCGGTCTCTGGGACATCTACGAGCGGCCATCGGATGGGACTGGCTCGGCAACGTTAATCGTCGAAGAAGCCGAGAACGAGAATCCGCGCGATCTCTCGGCGGATGGCCGGTATTTCCTGTATGCCAAGCAGAGCGCGCGCACCGACTATGACCTGTGGGTGCTGCCGATGAATGGTGAGCGAAAGCCGTTCGCGGTCGCGCAAACGCCGTTTGCCGAGACCGACGCGAAGTTCTCATCCGACGGCCGGTGGATCGCGTTCGACTCGAACGAGACCGGCCGTCGAGAAATCTTCGTGCAGCCCTTTCCCGGACCCGGTCCGAAGGTCCAGATCTCGACGGCCGGAGGCCGGAATCCGCGGTGGCGGCGCGACGGGCGCGAACTCTACTACCTCGGCCAGGACGGCGTGCTGACGGCGAGAACGATCACACTGACTGGCTCCGCTCCTGTGACTGGCCCGGCGCAGTCGTTGTTTCGGGTACCGCTGAACGAGTGGTATGAACCATCGCGCGACGGGCAGCGGTTTCTCATCAGTCGAACCGTGTCCGATGCGTCGCCGGTCACGGTCGTCCTCAACTGGAAGCCGCCGGGAGGATAGACTCTTGGGGTCTGATCCGGGGTCTGACCCCGGGTCAGACCCCGCGCACACCTCGGATCGCAGAAACTGCTCATAGGGAGCGCATAACGTGAAACGTGTCCTGTTGGTCTTCGCGCTCGCGGTCGTCGCCGCGGCGTTCATCCACGCGCAGCGCCAGCCGTTCGTCCCCGTCTCCGAGGAGATGCTCCTCAAGCCGAGCCCCGACGACTGGTTGATGTACAGCCGCACCTACGACGCGCAGCGCTTCAGCCCGCTCAATCAGATCACGACGAAGAACGTCGGCCAGCTCAAAGAGGTGTTCAAGAAGGAGCTGCCAACCGGCTCCGTCCAGGAGAGCATTCCCCTGGTCTATCGCGGCGTGATGTACATGCTGCTGCCCGGCAACGGCGTGCGCGCGCTCGACGCGGCGACGGGCGCGATGATCTGGGAGCGGAATCGTCCATCGGGCGGCGGCTCCCGGGCCAAGACGATCGCGATCTATGAGGACATGATCTTCAACAGCACGCCCGACGGCTTCATCGAGGCGCTCGACGCACGCACCGGCGAGTTGCGCTGGGAGACGAAGTCCTCGGGACGGCTGACCTCTGGCGTCATCGTCGTCGAAGGAAAGGTCATCAGCGGGCGCGCGTGCGCGCCTCGCCGCGAGGACTGCTATGTCGCCGCGCACGACGCGAAGACTGGAAAGGAAGTGTGGCGCTTCTATACGGCGGCCGCGTCGAACGAACCCGGCGGTGAGACCTGGGGCGGCGCGCCCGACGAGACGCGCGCGGCATCCACGTGGGCGTTGCCCGGCGGCTACGACCCGCAGCGCCGTTTGATCTATTGGGGAGTGGCGAACCCGACGCCGAACACGCGCGCCAATCGCCACGGCGGCAACTCGAACGCCGTCGGGACCGAATCGCCGGTGGATCTGTACAGCAACTCGACGATCGCGCTCGATCCCGATACCGGCAAGTTGAAGTGGTACTACCAGCACCTGCCGGGCGACGACTGGGACGAGGACTACGCCAACGAGCGCACGCTGCTGCGAACGACGCTCAGCCCGGATCCAAAGTTCGTGAAATGGATCAATCCCGACATCAAGCGCGGCGAGCAGCGCGACGTGATGGTGATGATTGGCGAGGGCGGCGGCTTGTTCGTTAACGATCGCGCCACAGGGCAGTTCCTGTGGGGCAATCCGTTTCCATTCGATACGCCGGACTTCCTGATCGCGAACGTGGACGGCAAGACCGGCAAGGTGTTCCTGAACAAGAACAAGCTGTTCACTGGTCCGCAGGATCGCAAGACGATCTGCTACTGGAACACGCGCAGCTACTGGCCGCCGGCCTATCATCCTGGCGTCAACGCGATGTTCGTGCCGTATGTCGAGAACTGTCTCGACATGACGAGCCAGGGCCCCAACGGTCAGCCGCGCGAGCAGCGCGGCGGCATCCCGCGTCCTGGATCGGATCCAAATACCTGGGCGGGCCTGATGAAGATCAACATGACGACGGGCGAGATGAAGCCGATCCACGTCGGGCGCGCGCCGAGCAACGGCGCCGTGCTCGCCACCGCCGGGAACGTCGTGTTCTCCGGCGATCTCGATCAGAAGCTGCGCGCCTTCGACGCCGAGAGCGGCAAGGTGCTGTGGGAGCAGACGCTCGGCGGACCGATTGCCAACAGCACGATCACGTATGCCGTGAACGGCAAGCAGTACATCGCCGTACTGACCGGTGCGGGCGCGATCGCTGGCGGCGTGATGGATCAGGCCGGCATCAAGCCGAATCGCGGCTACAACGCGCTCTATGTCTACGCGCTCCCGTAGAGAATTTCTCGGCGCGATCGGCTCGGCGCTTGTCGTCGCGCCGCTGGTGCAGGCGCAGCAGACGCCTGCACCTGACGATCTGATCGCCGATCTCGTCGCCGGCAATCGCATTCTGGCAATGGAAAACATCCTCGATGCGATGGGGCACATCAGCGTGCGGCATCCATCGCGTCCCGAGCGTTTTCTGCTCGCGCGCTCGATGCCGCCGGAGCTCGTCACGGCGGCCGACGTCCTCGAGCTCGATCTCGACGGGAACCCGGTCAAGGCGGGAAGCCCCGCGTCGTATCTCGAGCGGTTCATTCACAGCGAAATCTACCGAGCCCGCCGCGACGTCAACGCCATCGTCCACTGCCACACGCCGTCGCTGATTCCGTTCGCGGATAGTGACGTCCCGCTGCGCGCGATGTATCACATGGCCGCCTTCATTGCCGACGGCGTGCCGGTGTTCGACATCAGGCAGGCGGCCGGCATGACCGATCTCCTCGTGCGCGACGCCAAGCTTGGCAAGGCCTTGGCCGCTTCACTGGGGAACAAGTCGGTGGCGCTGATGCGCCATCACGGTGCGGTGGTGGTGGCGACCTCGATCCCGAACGTCGTCGGCCGCAGTGTCTATCTCGACGTCAACGCGCGCGTGCAGATTCAGACGATGGCGATCGGCGGCAAGGCAACCTACGTCGATCCGGCAGAAGCCAAACTGCGGATGTCCGACCCGAACGAATACGCGCGCGCCTGGGATCTCTGGAAGCGGAAGGTCTCACGGTAGGGCCCGTCCTTTTGGACCGGCCGGACATCAATTCGCTTTCGAGCGGCGATCGAGGATCCCTTTAATCAACGGCACGCTCTCAGGCGACGGCGCAGCCTGCGGGATCGATCGGATGTAGGCGTAGACGTCGCGGAGTTGCTGCTCGGAGATCGCGGCAAACGACGGCATGCCCTGCGTGGCCGGCTTGCGCACATACGCGAGGAACACGTCCTCGGCCCGCGCCATCGGCACCAGCCGCGGCGACCCGGTCTGGCCGTCGTAGCCGTGACACGCGAAGCAGCGCAGTTGGGTCTCGAAGACCACTTTGCCACGCTGCGCGTTCCCCGTCGGCGCCGCGAGCGGAGCCGGAGCTTGCGCTGATACGGTGACGGCAACAGCGAGGAAGGCACCGAGGGTCAGCGTCTTCATCGCGATCACCGCGGCTGCGAGACGACGTCGATCAGCGCGGGCTCGCCAGCCCTTACCTTGGCCAGCGCCCTCTGATACGCCCCCTGCAGATCCTTCGGGTGCTCGATCGGACCCTCGCTGTACATCCCATACGCCTTGGCCAGCGCCGCGTAGTTCGGATCCGGATCGGCGATCACGTTCCCGATGTGCGCGTTCTCGTTGCCTCGCCCCCGCACGCCGCACATCCGCTGGATGATCATCACTTCCGCGTGATACGCGCGGTTGTTGTGGACGATGAAGAGCAGCGGGATCTTGTGGTGCGCAGCCGTCCACAGTACGCCAGGACTGAAGTTGAGATCGCCGTCGCCGACGATGGCCACTGAGAGGCGGCCGCTCTTCTTGTGCGCGAGCGCGCCGCCGACCGACGCCGGTGTGTCGTATCCGATGCCGAATCCGCCGCAGTCGCCGTTGTAGCGATACGGCTTGTCGTGATTGAGCAGCCGGCGCTGCCAGTCGCCGGTGAACTGATGGCCCGAGACGATGGCCCAGTCGTCGTTGGTGATCTGACTCCCGAGCTCGGCGATGAGCCGCGGCACGCTCACCGGGCTCGCATCCCACCCGTGCCGCGCCTCGCGAATGCCATCGAGCTGGCCTTCTTTATGCGCAGCGGCGACCCGTTGGCCGCGTGCCTGCACGACGCTCTTTCGCGCCGGTGTCATCTGACGACGGATTTCTTCGATGAGCGAGGGCAGCGTCGCTTCCGCATCGGCGGCGATGGCGAGATCGACGTCAGCGTAGCGGCCGTAGTCGTGGATGTTGCTGCCCTGGAACAGATGCTCGGCCGAGATGCTGATCGTCTTGCGATTGTTGGCCCGCGCCGCCCGCGCCTGCGCCGACATGTCGGTCACTTCGAGACCGAGGGTCACGTCGGGCGTGTACCCGCGGCCGCCGGTTCCATAGAGCGGATGCCACGACGGGAACTTCTGCCACGACGAATAACCCATCGTGTCGACCGGTGCCTGCAAGAGGTCGGCGAGCTCGATGAGCAGATCCCACGCCTTCGGCGTTCGTCCAAGCTTGGCGATTTGAATCAGCGGACTCTCGGCATTGACCAGCAGACGTGCGGCTTCGCGAACGGCCGCGGCCTCACCTTGTGGCGGCGCGGGCACGACGAGCTCGGGGATACGCGGCTCGTTGGTGACGATCGACTCCTGCAATTCCGCAGCGACCGTGAGCACGACCGGTCCCATCGGCGGCGTCATCGCGATCTTGTACGCGCGCATCGTCGCTTCAGCGAACCGTTCGAGCGTCGTGGCTTCGTCGTCGAATTTGACGAAGCTGCGCACGAGCAGCCCCATGTCCTGCGCGCTGTGCGGACGATTGATGACGCCGGACGGATTGCGATGATGGCCGACGATCAAGACAACCGGAACGCGATCGGCCCAGGCTTGAAAGAGCGCCATCGACGAGTGGAGCAGGCCGACGGTGCCGTGAACGGCGACGAGCATCGGCTTGCCGGCCGCCTTGGCGTAGCCGTGCGCCATGGCGACAGCGGCTTCCTCGTGGAGACAGGTGAGCAGCTCCGGCGCCGTGTTCTTGCCGTAGTTGATGAGCGACTCGTGCAGTCCCTGGAACGTCGAGCCGGGATTGATGGCGGCGTACTCGAAGCCGATCTTCTTGAGCACGTCCACCATGAAGTCGGACGCGGGCCGGCCCTGCGACGTGACCGTCGCGCGCACCGGCGCTGCCACCGCGCTCTGCTGGGCCTGCGCGTAGGCGAGGTCGTGCGCGTGTGCGTTGGTGGGCAGCGTGACAGGTGGTGGCGACGCAGGAACAGCCGCGGCATCGGCGGTCTTTTCGGTGGTGACCACCAGACCGGCAGCGCCGAGTGCCGCGCCCTTGAAGAAGTCACGGCGGTCGATCGAGTCAGCCACGGAGCCCTCCCTGTGAGGGCTTAATCATACCGTCGGCTGGTCGCGCCGTAGCCCTGGCGAAGGCGGACCGGCCTTACCCGTTAGTTCCGGAACCTCAAGGTGTAATCCGGCCCGGTCATCACCATCTGGTTTCCAGAGACGGTCGCCGTGCGCGCATTCTCCAGGCCTGCGGTGAAGAGCTGGTCAACTCCGGGCGTTGGACAGGCGATCAACGTGCAGGCGAGACTCCCAATCGAGACCGACGTTCCGTCGAGGGAGTAGCGGCCGCTGCACGAGTTGCAATCCGCTCGGACAGCCATGTTGTTATTGCTTTCGAAACGCACCGTGAACTGATCGGGGTTGGGTACGGTGATCGTCGCACTGCCCACGCGTGTGACGGTTTCGAGCTTCCACGTGACGTTGGTGATCGGCGTAGGACCGAGTGTGTCTTCATCACACGCCACGGCACCCACAGCGAGCACCAGGACTAGCAGAGGTAATGCTTTCATACAGAACCTCCTCTTGAACAAGCCTCGCGACAGCCGAAAGCAAGCTGCGCGCCAGATGGGGCAAACCGTGCTACCATCCGGCAACTTTTCGCGTAGAGCGGAGGCTTCAGACTCCGCGTGGGGTGCAAGCATGACTCGCTTCACATCTCCTCGACTCATTCTCGCGCTCGGACTCGTTGCGGCGTTGGGCATCGCGGTCGTCGCGCAGCAGCGTTCGACCGCGTCCATGACGACCGCCGCGACGAACTTCCTGGCGTCGCTGACGCCGGAGCAGCGGCAGCAGGCGACCTTCGCGTTCGATTCCGCCGAGCGGCTGCGATGGCACTTCGTGCCGCAGTTCGAGCGCAACGGTCTGCAGATCAAGGCGATGAGCGAACCGCAGCGCAAGCTCGCGCACGAACTGCTCAAGACCGGGTTGAGCACGCGCGGCTACGACACCTACACCAAGATCATGCAGCTCGAGAACATCCTGCGCGATGTCGAGAAGGGCAGCGGGCCAACCCGTGATCCCGAGGGCTACCGCTTCTCGGTGTTCGGGACGCCGTCAGCGAAGGGCACGTGGGGCTGGCGCGTCGAGTTCCATCACATCTCACTGCACTTCGACGTGGTGAACGGCTCGGCGATTTCCAGCACGCCGTCGTTTGCCGGCGCCAACCCGGCTGAAGTGAAAGATGGTCCGCTGAAGGGACAGCGGACGCTCGGCCTGCTCGAGGACAGCGGCCGTGCTCTCGTGACGGCGCTCGACGACACTCAGAAGAAGACTGCCATCTTCAACACCGTGGCGCTCAACGACATCGTCACGGGCAACGAGCTCGACATCAAGCCGCTGTCGCCGGATGGCGTCAAGGCGTCGGCGATGACGGCGGCGCAGCGCGATCTCCTGATGAAGATCCTCGACTCGTATGCCGGGTTGATGACGGCCGACATCGCCGCGGATCGGATGGCCAAGGTCAAGAAGGCCGGCATCGAGAACATCGCCTTTGCGTGGGCCGGCTCGATCGTACGCGGTCAGAAGCATTACTACCGCCTGCAGGGCCCGACGTTTCTCATCGAGTTCGACAACACGCAGAACGACGGCAACCACGTGCACTCGGTCTGGCGTGATTTCAACGGCGACTTCGGGCGCGATCTCTTGAGGGAGCACCTGAAGACGTCCACGCATTGATGATGTGAGGGCGACGCATGCGTCGCCCCTACAAACGACGACCGATATGCGCTTTCTGACAACCTGCCTTGTGCTCGCTCTCGGCGCGGCAACTCTGACCGGCGACGACAGCGAAAGACTCCTGACCATCGATCACTTCGTGCGGGTGAAATCGACCGTGCCAGCGATCGCAGGACAGCAGGCCCAGCTGTATGTGCGCGAGCGCGTGCTGGCTGGGATGGTGGCACGGGCCACAACGCCGGCTGATCGCGTCGTCCTGTTCGTCCACGGCGCTGGCACGCCGGCCGAAGTCGCCTTCGACGTGTCGAGCGGCGACTACAGCTGGATGGCGTATCTGGCTCGGGCGGGCTTCGACGTCTTCTCTGTGGACATGACGGGCTATGGCCGATCGACGCGCCCGGCGCCGATGAATGACCCGTGCAACCTTGCCGAGAATCAGCGGCGTCAGTTTGTCGTCACGCCGTGCACACCGTCGTATCCGCACGCACTCACCAACATCGGTTCGGATTGGAACGATGTCGGCGCCGCGGTTGATTACATTCGACTGCTTCGCCGTGTCGATCGCATCAGCCTCGTCGCCTGGTCGCTTGGTGGCCCGCGCGCAGGAGGCTACGCGGCGCAGAATCCCTCGAAGGTCAATCGGCTCGTCATCCTCGCGCCCGCCTACAACCCGACAGGCGCGGCGGAGGCGCCGAAGCTGCCCGCCGACGGCACGACGTTCAACACGCAGTCACGCGCCGAGTTCGATGCCAACTGGGATCGTCAGGTCGGCTGCCCCGATCAGTACGATCGCGCGGTCAGCGACGCCGTCTGGTCGGCGATGATCGACTCCGATACGGTCGGGGCGACGTGGGGACCTGGCGTCCGCCGCGCGCCGCAGACGACCACCTGGGGCTGGAATCAGGCGACGGCCGCGAAGATGACCACGCCGACACTGATGGTGGCCGGTATTCACGACAAGCAGGTGCCACCGGACCGCGTGCGTCAGCTCCACACCGACCTCGGCGCACCGCAGAAGATGCTCATCGATCTCGGCTGCTCGTCGCACAACGCGATGTGGGAGAAGAACCATCTCGTGCTGTTCCGCGCCTCGCGCGAATGGCTCGAGAGCGGGACGGTAAACGGCGCCAAGGACGGCGTCGTGCGGCTCGGCTATTGACGCTGTGATCGTAAAAGGGAAAGAAGTCCGCAGGGCGGACTACCCGATCGACGACCTCTTCGTGAACCGTTGGTCGCCTCGCGCCATGTCGGGCGAGTCGATCGACGAGGCTGAACTGTTCGTGCTGTTCGAGGCGGCGCGGTGGGCGCCTTCGGCAGGCAACACACACCCCTGGCGCATCCTCTACGCACGCCGCGATACGGAACAGTGGCCGCTGTTGTTCGATCTGCTCGTTGAACGCAACCAGGTGTGGTGCGTGAGGGCGGCGGCGTTGCTGATGTTCATCTCGAGAACGACCAACGACCAGACCGGCAGGCCGCTGATCACGCACACCTACGACACTGGCGCGGCGTGGGAGAACCTGGCGCTGCAAGGCACGCTGCGGGGGCTCGTGGTGCACGGGATGGCCGGCTTCGACTACGCGCGGGCACGAACGACGCTCGACATCCCCGACGACTTCACCGTCGAAGCGATGGCCGCCGTCGGCAAGCCTGGCCGCAAGGAAGATCTGCCCGAGGATTTTCAGGCGCGCGAGCTGCCGAACACGCGACGGCCGCTCACCGAGCTGGTCTTCAACGGACGGTTTCCGAAGTGATCGGGGTCAGGTTCGAGGCCAGCCCCCGAAAGGAGCAACCGATGCGTCGTCTGCTCGTCGCTGTAGCCGTGATCCTCACGTTCACCGCGCTCTCGGCTCGTGAGCAGACCCATCATGTGGTACTGCGGCCGCCCGACGTCACCGGGCCGATCGCGAACACCACGCCGCTCCGCCATCCGGATCACGGGTATCCGTACAACGCCACTCCGGTTGATCTTGGCAAGCAGGGGTATGTCGAAGAGGAGTTCTTCATCGCCGGGATGGCCAATCGCTACAACACGCCGTCCGGCGAGCGTGGCAGCGTCATCGACGTTGACCATCCCTACTCGACGCGCATCGTCGTTCGCCGGCCGAAGCAGGCGTCGCGCTTCAACGGCACGGTGATCGTCGAGTGGTACAACGTCTCGCAGGGGCACGACGGCGAGTACGAGTGGTTCCAGTCCCACGAGCATCTGGTGCGCTCGGGGTACGCGTGGGTCGGCGTCTCGACGCAGGCGGTGGGCGTGAACGCGCTGAAGGAATGGAGCCCGGCGCGCTACGGCAGCCTCGACGTGGCGCGTGGCGGCACGATCATCGGCGATGCGCTCTCGTACGACGTGTTCAGCGCCGCGGCGCTGGCGATTCGCGGCAAGGCCACTCGCGACGTGATGGGCGGGCTGCGCGTGCATCGTCTCATCGCCACCGGTCATTCGCAGTCGGCGGGCCGGCTCTACAACTACTTCCATTCGGTCCACCCGTTGACGTCGAAGCTCTTCGACGCCGTCCTGCTGCACGGTGGCGGCGGACGCGTCAGCCCGGATCTCAACGTGAAGGTCTTCAAGTACCTCGATGAGAGCGACGTCATCGGCCAGGCCAACGCGCGCGTCGCGGACTCGAATGGCTACCGGCAGTGGGAGGTGGCGGGCACGTCACACCTCGATGCGCAGTTCTCGCGATCGCTGGCGGCGCTTGGCCTGCGCGTCTCCGGCATGCGTCCGGTCGAAGGATCGCCGGTGATTACCGGGCCGTCGATCAGCGGCGGTGAGAAGGGCAACGGCGCGGCTGGTAACGGCGCCGGCGTCGAGAACGAGGGCGTCAATGGCGGGTGCGCGCAGCCACCGTTCAGCCGCGTGCCGTCATTCCACGTCCTGAACGCGGCATTCGATGCCACGCATCACTGGCTCGCCGACGGTGTGGCGCCGCCAATCGCAGTACCAATCGAGCTCAAGCAGTTGCCGGCGTCCTCGCTACCGCCGAACGTAGAGGTCGGACGTGGGCGCGGCGCGGCCGGACCACGCTTTGACATCGTCCGCGACGAGATGGGTCTGGCTCGCGGCGGCATCCGTCTCGCCGCACTGGCGGCGCCGATAGCAAAGAACACCGGCGACAACGTCGGCAACGTTGGAGCCGCAACCGGAGGTGGCGAGCGGAACTGTCGTCTGATGGGATCGAGTGAGCCGTTCGACGCGGCGCGGCTGGCCGCGCTCTATCCGACGCGCGACGGCTATCTGTCGAAAGTGAAAGACGCGACGGAAAAGAATCTGAAGGCGGGATACATCACGAAGGCCGACGCCGACGCCACGATCCGTGACGCCGAGAAATTTCGAATCGCGCGTTAATGGGTCAACGCGTAGAGCAGCGCATTCACGCCGAACGCATACCCAGGCACTGACATCTGATAGAAGTACTGCGGATCGTCGGCTTCACGTTCGAACGAGTCGCCGAGGTCGGTGTTGTGCGTCATCAACACCATGATGTTGCCGTGCTTGTCGAGGACGGCGCGCGCGTGCGCCTGCGCGCTGTCGGCGCCGCGCTCTGAGGTGTCGCCGCCGCTCCCTGCCCAGTAGTTGATCGACGCGATCTGCGGCACTTTCTGGATCACGAACTGCGACGAGAACAGCGGGTGGTTGCTCTGCAGATCGATGATCGGGTATTCCGCGGGGTCGAGCACCTTCGAGAATTGACCGACCCACCACTCCCACGCATAGCTGCCCCAGAAATCGTCGGCCCAGAGGAATCCGCCCTTCTGCAGGTACTCGCGCAGTCGTGCTGCCTCCTGCTCATCGAAGAAGGCCGAGCCGACTTCCGTCATCATGATGAACGGACATCTGAACATCACATCGTCAGTGAGCCGGACCAGCAGCGGATTGGGTTCGCCGTTGGTCATGCTGACGTTTGTGCGCGTGAGCTCGCTCAGGCGGACCGAGAGGTTGATGTCGGCGCGGGGATAGTCCACGCTCCAGTTGCCGCCGTCGCCGCGGGGGTCGCTGCGGAACAAGACACGGCAGAAGTGGAAGCCGCCATCGAAGTCGCGGTCCTTGGCAATGTCTCCCGACATGAGATTGCCGAAGCCGCGGAAGCCGCGCTGCCGGAACTGCGCCTCGACGCTCACGGCGAGCGCCAGGGCGACCAGCCCGGTCAGGACGAGGATGATGGCCTTCGGGCGCCTCACGAGGCCAGTCTACTCTCGAAGTGGAAAAGTGGAAAAGTTGAAAAGTGGAAAAGTTCAGGATGGGGCACGCATGTGCTAGATTGATCCACGTACCTAGCGGGGTTCTCTCGAACCCCTACCTGCGCGTCCGACCTCGCCGGGCCCGTGGATGTAGGCATCATGCGAGCACACGGCAGGTCCGAAAGGACCGGCCCTCAAGGTGTGCGATGCCTCATCACCTGAAGAAGCTCACTCCCAATCTCATCGTCTCAGACGTCGGCGGCAGTATGACGTTCTATCGTGACGTGCTCGGCTTCTCCGTCGAACAGACGGTCCCTGACGCCGCGCCGTATGTCTTCGCGATTATGAAATCCGGCCCCGTCGAGATCTTCCTCAATGCGCCAGGCCCGGCGCATGAGGAGTATCCGGCGTTCAAAGACCGGCCGATCGGCGGGACGTTGACGCTGTTCATCGAGGTCGAGGACATTCGCGGGTCCTACGAGCAGGTCAAGGACCGCGTGCAGGTCGTCATGCCGCTCGAGACGAAGTGGTACGGCGTGACCGAGTTCGCGTTCCTCGATCCCGACGGCTACGTCATCACGTTCGCGCAACCGGGCACGTAGTGTCCGGCTTTAGCCGGACGAGGAGCATAATTGGCGCGTGCGCATCATTGCCGCGCTGATCGTCGTGCTGGCGGCCGCGCAAGCGGCCGCCGGCCAAACCTACAAAGTGCCTCGCACATCGTGGGGCGATCCCGACTTGCAGGGCACGTTCAGCAACTCCAACGAATACGCGACGCCGCTCGAGCGGCCGGCTCGGTTCGACGGCCGTCGCATCGACGACATCACGCCGGCAGAGATGGCGCAGATCCGCCAACTCGCGGAGCAGCAAGCCATCGACGGTCTCGCGCCGGGACCACGCGGCCCTGATTACTGGTGGCTCGAGAACCTGAACCTCGCGAAACGCGCCCAGCCGTGGTCGGTTGTGGATCCGCCCGACGGACACATTCCACCGCTGACACCTGAGGCAAGAAAACGCGGCGCTGGTCCGGCACGTACAAGCTTCATGGGCGGCCCGTTCAACGGACCTCAGGATCTCGGCTTCCTCGAGCGCTGCATCACGCGCAGTATTCCAGGCTCGATGATCCCGGTCATGTACGGCAACAACTACCAGATCGTGCAGACGCCGGGCTTCGTCGTCATCACCTACGAAATCATTCACGAGGCGCGCGTCATTCCACTCGACAGCCGGCCGCATGTCGGTTCGGGTCTGCGCATGCACATGGGCGACCCGCGTGGACACTGGGAAGGCGACACGCTCGTCGTCGAAACCACCAACTTCACGAAAGCCGCCGCTTACCGAGGGGCCGACCCTGCGACGTTCCGCGTCGTCGAGCGGTTCAAACGGGTCGCGCCTGACACGATTCAATGGACGGCGACGATGGACGATCCAGCGACGTGGACGCGGCCGTGGACGATCGCCATGCCGCTGATTCTCGACAAGCAATCGCCGATCCTGCCGTTCGAGTGCCACGAGCACAACTACGGCGTCGCCAATATCCTCAAGGCGGCGAGAGCGGCGGAGAAAAAATAGTCGTAGTGTCCGGCTTCAGCCGGACTTTGAGCGCGAATACGACAGGCCGTGTGCCTACCGGTTCGCAGCGCCGACTCCGCACGCCGAGAAAGACTCGCTCCGCTCTTATCCTTCCGCTTCCGCCGCGAGTAGGGGAGATTCCATCGACAACCATCGCGGCATGCACCGTCCTTGCTGATTTCAAAGACACGGATCGCGTGGAACGAACTCGCGGCGATGAATCGCTGCGCTCGCTTTCCGGCTACGTGAGTCGTCGTGCTACGACGGCGCCGCGACCCGGCAGGCCCCGGCCATTTGAAGTGTGACCCGTGAGTCACGAAGAAAACCTCTTCGTGTCTTTCGTGAACTTCGTGGTTGAAAGTTCGTTCGTGAGAATCAGCGAACGGCGCACGGAGTAGGAGAGAAGCCGGTTGCGTCTGCTTGTTTCTTGAAGTTCGTGCTCGTGACAAACGGCTGCGTGAGATTCGTCGGATCCTCGACGATCGTCGTGACGACGAACCATGTCGAGCCGTCGCGTTCGTTCGAGAGATCGAAG
>Ga0111538_10001312_pt1 | contig 34786 bp, 28 predicted proteins | sample SoiMethybrSBSTD1_FD_79669 | JGI IMG/M metagenome (GOLD analysis project Ga0111538, IMG submission 79669) | Bulk soil microbial communities from a Populus tree surrounding site in Tennessee, USA - Soil MetaG P. TD hybrid SBSTD1 (version 2)... | ecosystem: Environmental > Terrestrial > Soil >...
AGGGCGAAGCGGCGCTCTCTGCCGCCCAGACCCGTGAGTAAATCGCCGGCAGCACCGTCAATGCGCCGAGTAGCGCTCGTCGTGTTCTTTGCATGACTGCTTCCCCGTGGCAGTTGGCAGCGAGAGTATACGGGTCGGACTGCGCGAGATGGAGTTGATCATGCCTGTTGTGCTTGCTTTAGGCCTTGACCCCCAGTTCGTCGATCCCAAAGCCATGGGCGGCTTCGGGCCGGAGGTCGTGCGTGCCTACATCGACTCGCAGTTCGATCGCATCCGGGTGCTGGGCTACGAGGTCGAGAGTTGCCTGGTCGATCTCGGCGACACGGCGGAGAATGTCCTCACAGAGCAGCTGCGCAAACGCACGTTCGACTGCGTGATGATCGGCGCCGGGCTGCGCAACCCGCAGTTTCTGCGCCTGTTCGAGAGGCTGCTGAACGTCGTGCACGCTCTCGCGCCCGGCGCAAAGATCTGCTTCAACAGCTCGCCTGCAGACTCCGCAGAAGCCGTACAGCGCTGGGTGTGATCTGCCGATTTCGCGAAGCGTGACTTCGCGAATCGCAGCTACCGGCAGGCGCTGCCGTCTCTAGAATGTTCGCGTGACTTCGACTGTGCTGCTGGTTGCGCTCGGCCAGCGCCGCGCGCAGCATCGAATACGCGCCCAGCACGATCAGGCTAGCGTCACGATCGGCTGGCAAATTTGCGCCGGAAGACTGCGCGCGTCATTGCGACGCGGCTCGCTGCGATGCTATGCAGGAGCACATGAGCACGCATGACAATCGATCGGACGAAGCCGCGGTTCGGGACCTGCTGATGAGCTGGGCTGCAGCGGTTCGTAACAAGGATGTGCAAGCAGTGCTCGCGCAGCATGCCGACGACATCTCGATGTTCGACGTTCCGCCGCCGTGCGAGTCGCGCGGCATCCGCGCCTATGAGGAAACGTGGGCGCTCTTCTATTCGGCGCAGCCCGAGCCCGTGGCGTTCGACATCAAACGGCTGGACGTTGTGGCGGGCACGGACGTCGCTTTCGCCTATGCACTCATGCAATGCGCGGAGATCGCGCCCGACGGCCGCAGAGTGCCGCTGGATTTCCGTCTGACGGTCGGTCTGCGCAAGGTCGACGGGCGCTGGACGATCGTTCATGAGCATCATTCCGTTCCTGCCACCTAGACTTTAGAATGCGGCGGCCCGCCACAGCGGGCTGGCGTATACATAAGGAGAGGTGTCATGAACACCAAGAAGAACATCCCCGCCGACGTCTGCTTTTGAGCCGACCAGGACCCGTGCCGCGAGCTGACAGCGATCGCGCTACGACGCATGATCTTCGATGTCGCGCGGCAAACCAAAGGAGTCGGCAAGCTTCAGGAAACGCTGAAGTGGGGCGAGCCGGCGTACGTCACTGCCGAGTCTGGCAGCGGCTGAAAGCCTGCATTGCGATGGCGCTGACATATCATCGGAACAAAGGCTCGTGACCTGTTCGCTGCGCGGGTGTTGCTGTGGGTTTGTGTGAGTGAGCTGCCATGCTCATTCGCTGGCTGTCATTGAAGGGGTTCTGACTGCAGTTCATCGAGCACAGCATCATCGGGTTGCGGGCAGCGTGCCACCGGTTGCGCGGCGGGCCGGCGTCGCCGGAGGTGTGCCTGTATCCCATGATTCATGCGGGCGCTCCGGAGTATTACGCCGAGGTTTCCAGGCGCCTGGCAGGTTGCGATGTGGTGCTCTTCGAAGGGGTCAGGTCGCCGCAAGTCTGGCTGCTGACCCGCGCGTACACCCTCGCGGCTCGTCGCAAGCGGCTCGGACTGGTGCTGCAGCGTGACGGGCTCGAGCACGCTCTCGCGAGTAGCCGCCGCGTCCGTGCCGACGTGAGTGCCGAGCAGTTCGCTGCCGCGTGGGTCAGGATTCCTCTCGCTCAACGAGCGTTTCTGCTGGTTTTCGCACCTCTGTACGGCTTGTGGATCTTTCTCACGGCCACGCGCGAGTCGATCGGCCGGCGGCTGAGCACGGAGGAGGTGGAGTCGAACAGGGACGTCGACTTTCGTGAAAGCCTGCCGGAGTTTCAGGAAGCCGTCGTGACGATACGCGATGCGAAGCTGATCGAGGAGCTGTCGTCGGCAGTCGAGAAGAGCGGCGTGGGAACGCGAATCGCGGTCATCTACGGCGCAGGTCACATGCGTGTCGTCTCACGCCTGCTCACCGGCAAGTACAAATACCGTGTCGTCGAATCGGAGTGGATCACGGTGTTCGGCTACGGTTGATACCAATGGCTTGCCGCGCAGTGAGAGCGGCCGTGCTAGTGTATGCGCATGCCGCAGCAGCAGGCCCCCACTTGGCCGGAATTGCCCTACGAAGCGTGGCGTGACACTGCCGCTACGTTGCACCTGTGGCTGCAGATCGTCGGCAAGATCGCGCTGGTGCAGCGTCCGTGGGTCAATCACTCCTGGCACGTCGCATTGCGCATCACCGCGCGTGGCATCGGCACCGGTCTCATTCCGCACGAGGCGGGCTCGTTGCAGATCGATTTCGATTTCATCGAGCATCGCCTGGTGGTGCACGTCATCGACGGACGCACGGTCAGCCTGAAGCTTCAACCGCAAACGACGGCGAATTTTTATCGCGACGTGATGGGCGCGCTGGCACAGCTCGGCGTGCCGGTGAAGATCTACGCGTTGCCGAACGAGCTGCCGGATCCGATTCGCTTCGACGCGGACGAGATTCATCGCTCGTACGACCCGGAAGCCGTCAATCGCTACTGGCGCGCGCTCGTGCAAGCCGAGCATGTGTTCGAGCAGTTCAGAGCGCGCTTCATCGGCAAGAACAGCCCCGTGCATTTCTTCTGGGGTAGCGCGGATCTTGCGGTGACGCGCTTCTCCGGCCGCCCGGCCCCGCCGCATCCCGGCGGTGTTCCGTATCTTCCCGACTGGGTTGCGCGAGAAGCTTATTCGCACGAGGTCAGCAGCGCGGGCTTCTGGGCCGGCGGCGACCCGTATCCGGAGGCGTGCTTCTATTCATATGCGTACCCGGAGCCTCCGGGATTCGCGGGCGCGCCAATCGCGCCGCTCGGCGCACACTACAGCGACAAGCTTCGTGAGTTCGTATTGCCCTACGAGGCTGCGCGCCGAAGCGCATCGCCGGATGCGGCAGTGCTGGAGTTTTTACAGAGTACTTACGAAGCAGCTGCGAACCTGGGCCGCTGGCCGCGCGAAGCGCTGGAGCGCCCGCCGCCGTAGTGATGCGGCTATGTAATCAGTCCTGTAGAGTGCTGGCGCTCACCCTCCGCACGCCAGAGACTCTGCTTGAGCGGCACCTTGCCCACTCCCGACGCGCTGATGGCGTCAACCGATTGGACGGTTTCTCCAATTGGTCCCCCCGCCGGATGGCCTGCGTCGCTGCGCAACGTCGTCGACGTGATGTTCGGCATGCCGAGCCCCGCGTTCATCATCTGGGGTTCGCAGCACACACTCCTTTATAACGAGCCGTTCCGCGCAACCCTCGCAGCGACTGCGGCGGAGACTTTCGGCAAGCCGCTGCCCGTTGCCTCGCGCTATGTCGGCGACGAGTTCGCGCCGCTCGTGCGCGGTGCCCTGGCGGGGCAGGCCGTCGTTCGGCAACAGGTTCATTTCGGTCCGCGCGCGTGGTGCACGGTGTCGCTGTCGCCGTTGCGCCAGGACGATGGCGCGATCGGCGGCGCGTTCGGCGTCTGCGATTTTCGCGAGAACGAAGCGCGCTATCAGACGCTGTTCGACTCGATCGACGAAGGTTTCTGCATCATCGAATTCATCGATGGCCCGCAGGGCCCGTTGAGCGACTACGTGCACACCGCGGCGAACGCTGCATATGCCATCAACACCGGCATCCCCAACGTCGTGGGTCAGAAAGTTCGCGAGATGGTGCCCGACGAAGCGGATGGCTGGGTCAAGCTCTACGCCGAGGTGCTGACGACGGGTCAACCCATTCGCTTCGAGCGTGAGCTGGTGGCGACGCAACGCTTCCTGGAGCTCGCCGCCTTTCGCGTCGAGCCGGCGAGCCGCCGCGAAGTCGCGGTGCTGTTCAAGGATGTCACTGCCCGCAAACGTGCCGAACGCGCGTTGCAGGAACTGAACGAAACGCTCGAAGCGAGAGTGGCCGCTGCGCTCGCGGAGCGCAAAGTGCTGGCGGACATCGTTGAGGGGACGAATGAATTCGTGCAGGTCGTTGACCTCGATGCGCGCTGGGTCGCGATCAATGGTGCGGCGACGCGCGAGTTCAAAAGACTGTTCGGTGTGATGCCGAAAGTCGGCTCGCGACTGGTCGACGTGCTCGATGAGCATTCGCGCGATCGCGAAACGCTGCAGCGGATCTGGTCGCGGGCGCTCGACGGAGAGGATTTCTCCGAGGTCGTCGCGTTGGGTCCGGACGATGCACGGCGGCACTACGAGATGCACATGAGCATGCTGTACGACGCCAGCGGCAATCGCATCGGCGCGTATCAGTTTGCTTACGACGTCACTGACCGGCTCAACGAACAGGAGCGGCTACGCAAGGCCGAGGAGGCGCTGCGGCAGGCGCAGAAGATGGAAGCAGTCGGCCAGCTCACCGGCGGTCTGGCGCACGACTTCAACAATCTACTGGCGGGAATCTCGGGCGCATTCCAGATGATCGGCGTACGTCTCGCGCAGGGTCGCACTCGCGACGTCGACAAATACGTCACGGCCGGGCAGGGCGCTGCACGCCGCGCTGCTGCGCTCACGCATCGCCTGCTTGCCTTCTCGCGACGGCAGACGCTGTCGCCGAAGCCGCTCGTCGTCAACCGGCTGATGACGGAATTCGTGGAGCTCGTGCGCCGCACCGTCGGTCCTTCGATCGACGTGGAAACGATCGAAGCGGGCGGACTGTGGCCGACGATGGTCGACGCGAACCAGCTCGAGAACGCGCTGCTGAACCTGTGCATCAACTCGCGCGATGCCATGCCCGAGGGCGGCAAGATCACGATCGAAACCGCGAACAAGTGGCTCGATGAGCGCGGCGCGCGCGAGCGCAACCTCGAGCCGGGCCGGTACATCACCATCTGCGTCAGCGACACCGGCGTGGGCATCGACAAGGCGACGCTGGAGCGCGTGTTCGAGCCGTTCTTCACCACCAAGCCGATGGGCCAGGGAACCGGTCTCGGCCTGTCGATGGTCTACGGCTTCGCGCGTCAATCGAACGGCCACGTGCGCATTTATTCGGAAGTCGGCAAGGGCACGATGGTGTGCATCTATCTGCCGCGATACCACGGCGACGAAGATGTGGAGCCGGTGCTCGCGCCCACGCCGGAGCCGCAGCGCACGTCGGATGCGGTCGTGCTCGTCATCGACGATGAGCCGACTGTGCGCATGCTGATCGCCGATGCGCTCGGCGATCTGAACTACAACTGCATCGAGGCGACGGACGGTCCGGGCGGTCTCGAAGTTGTGCGATCCGGCAAACGCATCGACCTGCTGATCACCGACGTGGGTCTGCCCGGCGGTCTCAACGGGCGACAGGTTGCGGACGCAGCGCAGGCGCTGCGGCCGGACCTGAAGGTGCTGTTCATCACGGGCTATGCAGAGAATGCCGCGCTCAACCACGGGCACATCGGGCCAGGCATGGCGGTGCTGACGAAGCCGTTTGCCATCTCGGAGCTCGCGCGGCGCGTCGAGCGCATGCTCGGGCGCAGTTAGCGCTCGATCATGATCTCGGACGGCGTGAGCACGCCGTTGCCGTCGACATCCAGCTCCTCGAACATTCGCTGCGAGCCGGCGGTGTATTCCCGAAGCGTCAGCACGCCGTCGCGATTGGTGTCGAGGCTGCGGACCTTGTCCGCGTTCGACTCGGGATGGTTCGCCCACACGATGCTTTCCGCGCCGTGGCTCGCACCGATCTCTGCAGCGCTGATCTTGCCGTCCTTGTTCGTGTCCATCATTTCGAAGCGCTTGCTTGCGGTCGCGGCGTGCTTCGCCGCCGTGATTCCGCCATCGCCGGTGCCTTCCGCTTCCTTCGTCGTGACCTGCGGGCGCTGACAGCCTGGCGTGTCGTTGTCAGCGGCGGCAGGAAGCGGCAAAGCGCAGGTAACGAAGAGAGCGAGGGCGGTGACAGCGAAGCTTCGTACGGCGGAAGTGTTCATCGCGAATCCCTCCTGGACCGCTTTAGCGTACCTCATTGACGCTGGCGAGTCTTGTCCTGGAACCGCTTGACTGCAGCATCGATTGTGAAAAAGAAATGATCGCTGCCGAGCACTGCGTAGAGGCCGGAACGCTTCATTACGTCACGGACCGGGGCCTTGACGCCGGCAATGTAGAACTCGATGCCCTTCTGCTTGAACTCGGCCGAAAGCTGATGCAGCGCGGTGTCGGCCGAGGAATCGAGGTCGTTCACGGCGCTGGCGTCGAGAATCAGGGCCTTGAGATTCGCTGCGTGCTGCCGGCAGATCTCGTGCACCTTCTCCTTCAGGAAGACAGTGTTGGCGAAGTACAGCGAAGCGTCGATGCGCAGAATGACGAGGCCCGGGATCGTCTGGGCCTCGGGGAAGTGCTGCACGTTGCGGAAGATGTTGGTGTTCGGCAGCCGTCCGAGAATCGCGGTGTTGGGCCGCGTGTTCAACGTAATGAACAGCAGGATCGAAGCGACGATGCCGAGCAGCAGCCCCGGCATGATGCCGAGCGCGAGCGTTGCGACGAACGTGAATACCAGCAGGATGCCTTCGGTGATCTTCACCTTGAACAGGTAGCGAATCTCGCGCGTGTCGATCAGGCGCAGCGACGAGACGATCAGGATCGCCGCGAGCGTCGCCTGCGGCAGGTAGTGAAACAGCGGCGTGAAGAACAACGTCGTGACGCCGACGCACAGCGCCGAAACGATCGCAGCCAACTGCGTGCGTGCGCCCGCCGCGGCATTGAGCGCCGAGCGCGCAAGACTCCCGGAGACCGCATAGCCGTGCGATACGGTGGAAGTGAGGTTGGCGAGACCCAGAGCTGTCAGTTCCCGGTTCGCGTCGATGTCGTAACCGAACTTGTTGCCCAGCGACTTGCCGATTGAGATGGTTTGCGCGAACCCGACCAGCGCCATCGTGAGCGCCAGCGGCATCAGCTGCCGGATCTCGGCCCAGTGCATCGACGGCAGACTCAACTGCGGCCAGCCGCCGGCGACCGGACCCAGCACGTTCACTCCGCGCGCATCGAGACCCAACACGTAGGCGAGGGCAGTGCAGACGACGACGAGTGCCAATGCACCGGGCGCTGTCGGCGCCCAGCGTTTCACCGCCCAGAGCACGAAGATGCACCCGAGTGCGATCACGATTGTGATCGGATTCGATTGCCGGGCATGCACGACCACATCGGCCACGGTTCGATACATCTCCGCTTGCTGCGGCTCACTGATGCCGAGAACGTGTTTCAACTGACCGAGAACGGTGATGACCGCCGCTGCGGACGTGAATCCCGCCAGCACCGGATAGGACAGAAAGTTGACGAGAAAGCCGAGACGCAGCGCGCCCATCGCGAGCTGAATCGCGCCGATCAGCGCAGTCAGCAGGATCGCGAGCGCGATGAAGGAGCTCGTGCCGGCCGTCGCCAGCGTGCTGAGCCCGAGCACCAGCATCAGCGAGTCGACGGTCACCGGGCCGACCGAAGTCTGCCGCCCGCTGCCGGCAAGTGCGTACACGATCATTGGCAGGATGGACGCGTACAGGCCCATCGCCGGTGGCAGGCCCGCCAGCAGCGCGTACGCCATGCCCTGCGGCACGACGAGTGCCGCGACCGTCAGGCCGGCCATGACTTCCTGGCGCAGGCTCGCGGTCCGATAGCTTTCCGAAAGCGGCAGGGAACGCAGCCAGTGAGCGAGCGATCTGTCGGTGGCGAGCGCTTGCTGTTTGGCTGTCTGCTCGCTGGGTCGGGCAGCGGGTTTCGCAGCCCGAAACGCGACCATGTCGAACATCGTGTGCTCGCTGGCGGAAGTGGGCGAGGGCGCCGCCTGCATCTGCAGCGCCAGTTCGTAAGGGCCGATCCGTACGACTTCGCCGGCATTCAGCACCTGCCGGCGAATTCGCTCGGCGCCGACGAAAGTGCCGTTCGAGCTGCCGAGGTCTTCGATCACGCACGTACCACTATCGTGGCTCAGCACTGCGTGTTGCCAGCTCACCTGCGCATCCTGTAGAGAAATGGCGCAGCCGGGATCGCGGCCGATCACGAGGGTCCCGCCGTGCAGCGGGTAAGTGCGCTCGGTGCCGTCGGTTCCCCGGACAGTGATCCTGTTCACGGCCGATCTCTTTGCTGGAGCTGTAGCGCCATCATAGGACGGCGCGCGGGTGCTTGATACACTTGTATAAACGCCAACAGAACGAATCGTCATGAACGAAGCGTCCGGGGGTAACACTCACTGCGCCAACTGCGGCGCCGCGCTTGCCGATCGCTATTGCGGTCGTTGCGGGCAGGACAGTCACGTGTCGCTTTCCTTCGGCCACTTCCTGCACGAGTTCGCGGAAGGGATGTTTCACATCGACTCTTCGTTCTGGCGCACGCTGCGCGCGCTGGTGACCCGGCCCGGGCTGCTCACGGAACAGTATCTCGGCGGCAAGCGACGCATGTACTCGCCGCCGTTTCGCAGCTACCTGGTGATCTCGATCGCGTACTTCATCGTCGCGTCGCTCTTCGACGCGCCGGCGTCGCGAGTGATCAGCCCGGGCGGTCGGGAGCTGCAACCTGCCGACTGCGCGCAGATCGCGGCCAATCCCGGCTGGGTGCTGCGCTTGGTGCCGGATCTCGAAAACCGCTGCAGGCGCGCGCTCGCGGACGATCGACGTGCGTTGAACGCGGAGATGCAGACGCTGCTGCCGAAGGTGATGTTCGTCGTGCTGCCGGCGGTCGCGCTGGTGCAGTTCTGGGTCTATCGGCGGCAGCGGCCGCTGTATCTCGAGAATCTGGTGTTCGTGCTGCATTTCCAGTCGTTCTTCTACCTCATCGGAGCGTTCGCGCTGCTGCTGGCCGCAGGAGGCGGCGCGCTGTTCCCGGGCGTGCGCGGGTGGATCGTCGAGTCTTTCGCTTTTCTCGTGTACGCGTGGAGCATCATCTATCTGTTCGTCGCAACGCGCCTCGTCTATCGAGCGAGCGTGCTCAAGACCGTTCTGGGTCTCATGGCGCTGGGGATGTCATACGCCGTCGCCTGGCTGATCGGTATCTCGGTCGCGGGCATGTACGCGTTCATACGAGCCTAGGTGCCCTGAGCACAACGACTCCCGCAACACATTCGGCGAATGGCGACCGATTGCTGACGTCGTTCCGCCCCCGCAAGCGCTGCAATACTCGCCGGCAGACGCTGGCCATTCACCGGCGATCTCTTGTTACTGCCCCGGCGCAGGCGTGGAATAGCGCCCATTGCGGGAAACAAGAGGTAACGACACAAACCGTGCTCTTCGCAGCAGAAACCTGGCCCTTCACGGCAGCCGCTTTTCTCATGCTGCTCATCGCCATCGTCGAAGGCATTGCGATGGTCGTCGGCGCAAATCTCTCCGAGACCTTGCACCACGCGCTCCCCAGCCCTGACCCCCTGCACGGTCCTTTCGACAAGTTACTGGGCTGGCTGTACGTCGGACGCGTGCCGCTGCTCGTGCTCCTGGTGTTGTTCCTCGCCGGGTTTGCGCTGACCGGCTTCGCGCTCAACATGGTCGCGCATCGGTTCTTCGGCGTGTGGGTGCCGCCCCTCGTCTCGGTGCCGGCGGCGTTTCTCGCGACGCTGCCGATCGTGCGAATTCTTGGCGCGGGCCTTGCGCACCTGATTCCGCAGGACCAGACGTTCGCCGTCTCGTTCGACTCGCTCGTCGGCCGCATCGCCACCATCGTCAACGGCACGGCCCGTACCGGTTATCCGGCGCAGGCGCGAGTCGTGAACGAGCACGGCCAGACGCTCTACGTCATGGTCGAGCCGGACACCGAGGGAATGCAGTTCCAGAGCGGCGAGCGCGTGCTGCTGACCAGGCAGATCGCGGGCAGTCGCTTCGCAGCCGGGATCAATCCCTGGCCGGACGTGCTCTGACCTCGATCGCGAATTCTCGGACGACTTTTCTTGGCAACAGGGGAGACCTGCGGATGACTAGTCTATTCATGATGGACAACCTGATTCTGACGGGCATCGGCTTTCTCGCGCTGCTGATCGTCGGCATGATCGTCGCGCGCCTGTATCGGCGCTCCTCGAAGGAACGCTCGTTCGTGCGCACCGGCCTAGGCGGCCAGAAGGTGATCATGGACGGCGGCGCGCTCGTGTTCCCGGTGCTGCACGAAATCATTCTCGTGAACATGAATACGCTCAAGCTCGAAGTGACGCGCTTCGGCAAGGACTCACTGTTCACGAAAGACCGCATGCGCGTCGACGTCGTCGTGGCGTTCTTCGTGCGCGTCGTGCCGACCAAGGAGGGCATCGCTAATGCTGCGCAGACGCTCGGTCAGCGCACCATGGATCCGGATCAGTTGTCGCAGCTGGTGGAAGACAAGTTCGTCGACGCGCTGCGCGCTGCTGCGGTCTCGATGACGATGCAGGAACTGCTCGACAAGCGCCAGGACTTCATCCAGGGCGTACAGAACGCGGTCAGCGAGGATCTGCTGAAGAACGGTCTGGAGCTGGAGAGCGTGTCGCTGACGCGCATCGACCAGACGGCGATGCAGTTCTTCGATCCGAACAACGCGTTCGACGCCGAGGGTCTGACGCGCCTCACGGAGCAGACGCAGCGCCGCACCAGGGAGCGCAACGAGATCGAGCAGGACACAACCGTGGCGATCTCGCGCAAGAACTTCGAGGCCAAGCAGCTGCAGCTGGAGATCGATCGCCAGAAGCGCTTCGCCGAGCTGGCGCAGTCGCAGGAAGTGGCATCGCGCGAAGCCGAGCAGGGGGCAACCGTCGCCAAGGTGCAGGCTGCGAAGACGCGCGAGGCCGAGGAAGCGAAGATCATGTCCCAGCGGCAGATCCGCGAAGCCGAGGTGGCGAAGCAGCAGGCCGTGCGCCAGCGCGAGGTCGAAGCCGAGCGCGAAGTGCAGATCGCCTCGATCGAGCAGCATCGTGCGACGCAGATCGCCGAGCAGAACAAGGCGATCTCGATCGCGCAGAAGTCGGAGGAACAGTCGAAGGCCGAGGCGAGCGCCAACCTTGCGCTGGCGGACGCTGTGAGGTCGCAGCAGGCAGTGAAGACCGCCGAGGAAGTGGCGAAGGCCGAGCGCGAGAAGCAGGTGACGCTCGTCATCGCTTCGCAGGAGGCAGAGCGGCAGGCGATCGGCGTGAAGGTTTCGGCGCTGGCCGAGAAGGAAGCCTCGGAAGCGAAGGCCGAAGCGATTCGTACGCTCGCCAAGGCGAACCGCGAGAACTACGAAGCGGAAGCGGCCGGCAAGCGCGCGCTCAACGAAGCGATCAACATGCTGTCGAACCAGCAGATCTCGCTGCAGGAGAAGCTGGCGCTGATCCAGGGCCTGCCGCGCATCATCGAGCAGGCGGTCAAGCCGATGCAGAACATCGACTCGATCCGCATCCTGCAGGTCGACGGACTCAACACGGGAGCTGCCGGCGCACAGACGGCCGACGGAGCGCCCGCTCCGACGTCCGGCAATCTTGCGGAGCAGGCCGTGGGCGCCGCTCTCAAGTACCGCGCGTATGCGCCGGTCGTCGATCAGCTCATCAAGGAAGTGGGCCTGTCGGGCGACGGCCTCGGCGGCTTGGTGAAAGTCCCGCAGACGCCCGCGGCGCCCGCAAGCGTGCCGGCGACATTGCCCGCGCGCAGCTGACAATAAGATGTAACACGGCAGCGCCGGGTGCTCTTGCATCCGGCGCTTTTTCACGTGCGCGTGACCTGCACTCCCCGGACCAGTTAACCTAGGCGTGACATGTGCTGACAGGACGCCCATGCACATTGCCCATCATCCGATCTTCATTGCGCTCTCGAGCCTGACTGCCTGGCTCGGTGCCTGGACTGCCCTGGACGTGTTCCGCCGCGTCCGGGCGCATGTTGGCGGCTGGCGACTTGCCTGGCTCGCCGCGACCGCGGTGGCGATGGGCCTCAGCATCTGGTCGATGCACTTCATCGCGATGCTGGGCTTCAGTCCTGGCGCCGAGGTGCGTTACGACGGCGGCCGCACGGTGCTGTCGTTGCTGCTTGCAATTGCGACGACTGCGTTCGCGTTCTTCTTTGCCCGCGGCGGCGGCCCGCGCAGGGAAATCATGGGCGGCATCGTGATGGGTGCGGGCATCTGCACGATGCACTATGTCGGCATGTCCGCTGTCATCACCGGCGTCACGCTGGTCAATGAGCCGGTCTACGTAGTGCTCGCATTCGCAGTCGCCGTTTCCGCCTCCACGAGCGCCCTGTTCGTCGCGAGAAGGGACACCACGCCGCCGCAGCGGGTTTTCGCCGCGGCGGTCCTCGCGTTCGCCATCGTCGGGATGCACTACACGGCGATGTTCGGTGTTCGCGTGCTGCCGGGGGCGGCATCGAGCATCGGATCCGGCGGCATGGACTCGCTGGTCCTGGCCATAGCCGTTGCGGCCGGCACGCTGTTCATCCTATTGCTCGCATTGATTGCCGCCATTTCCGATCGCAGGTTCGAAGCCGCAGCGGTGCGCGAGGCTTCGCGCAGCGAGCAGCAGCTGCGCGCGATTCTCGATCATCTGCCGATAGGCGTGTTCGTCGCCGCCTCGCCTTCCGGCGAAGTCCGCTTTGCAAATCGCGAGGCAATCAGGGTTCTGGGCAGTCCCCTCGAAGGCAAGGCGCTCTGGGCGCGCGAGGGTGCGCATGGCTCCGTCGATACCGATGGGGAGCGACTGGCGCCGGCGGACCATGTTCTCTACAAGGCGATGCACGAGCAGCGCCGGGTCGGACCTGAGTTGCGCGCCTATCGACGCCCGGACGGAACGCTCGTGCAGCTCCAAATGACTGCAGCACCGATACAGGACCGGTCGAGTGGCGGGCCTTTCGCGGTGTCGGCGTTTCAGGATGTGACCGCCAAGCTGCTCGCGGAGGAGCAAGCACGGCAACGCGTGGCCGCTGCACTCGCGGAGAAAACCGAAGCAGAGGCGGCACTGATGCGCGCGCAGCGACTGGACGCGCTGGGGCGGCTGACAGGCGGCGTCGCGCACGATTTCAACAATCTGCTCACTGTGGTGATCGGTGCTCTCGACGTGATCCTCCGCAATCCGGAAAACGGGACGCGTCGTCAGCGCCTCGGCGAGGCGGCGCTGATCGCTGCACGGCGCGGCCAGCGGCTCACTGCGCAGCTCCTCGCATTCGCGCGCCGGCAGCCGTTGCAGCCGGAGACTCGCGAGCTGAACGACCTCATCCGGCAGGCGGAGCCGCTGCTGCGGCGTGCAGTGAGCGAGCGAATCGCGCTGACACTGCGGTTGTGTGACGATCGCGCCGTCGCACGGATCGATCCGGCGCAGTTCGAGGCGACCCTGCTCAACCTCGTCGTGAATGCAGTGGACGCAAGTGCCGAGGGCGGTGAGATCGAGCTGGAAACGCAGCTGTGCACGTTGTCGGCAGGCGAGCACGCAGGTCTCGACGCGGGCCAGTACGTGCGGATGAGCGTTGCGGATCGCGGGCACGGGATGAACCCCGATGTCGTAAAACGCATCTTCGAGCCCTTCTTCACGACCAAGCCGCCGGGCAAAGGCACCGGCCTCGGCCTGAGCCAGGTCTATGGTTTCGTCAAGCAATCGGGCGGCGAGATCGAGGTCGACAGCGCCGAGGGCGCCGGCACCCGTTTTCGGATCTATCTGCCGATCAGCGCAGCGCAGCCGGATCAGGACCGCGAGGCGATCAGTGCACGCGTTGGCGTCGTGCAGCCTATGAGAATCCTGCTGGTCGAGGACGATCCTTCGGTCGCCGCCGTCACCGAAGTCATGCTGGGCGATTTCGGCCACAAGGTGCACCGGGCGGCGAACGCAGGCGAGGCACTTCGCATCCTGTGGTCCGAGGCTGAGCTCGATGTGCTGTTCTCCGACGTCGTCATGCCCGGCAGCATGAACGGCGTGGATCTCGCCAAGCAGGCCGTGGCGCAGCGACCCCATCTGAAGGTGCTGCTGACTTCCGGATTCGCCGGCGAAACGCTGGATGAATGGCTGTCGCAGGGCGCCTGGCCCTTCCTCCGCAAGCCATTCCTGTCGACGGAGCTCGCAGAGGCGCTCGCGAACCTGGGTCCCGAGCCGCACGACGATCTGAGACAGTCTCGACAAATCTAAAGATCCGCGGCACCCCTCTACGGTGTTAGATTCGGGCGACTGATCAGGGCACCGCTGTCAAGGGGAAGTCCATGAGCCGCTCGCAGAAGCGTAGTCACGTCGCCGCCGGCCTGGCCGCCGCAATCGCAACCATCCTGTGCAACGCTGCCGCAGCCGAAGGCGCCGCATCGCTCGCCGGATCCAAGGTCGACAATTTCATGCTCGCGGATCAGACCGGCATGGGCCACGAGCTCTACTACTACACGGCCAGCCCTGCCATCGTTCTCGTGTCTTCGGCGGACGGCGATGCGGTTTCGGCGCGGGCCGTCACGGCGCTGAACAAGGTGCGTGACACGTTCAAGGGCAAGAACGTGCAGTTCATGATGCTCGATTCCGCGCTGAGCTCGCCGCACGACAAATTCGTCGGCACCCCGGGCTCGGCCGATCTGCCGGTGCTGGCGGACGAGTTGCAGCTCGTCGGACGCGCGCTCGGCGTCACGACGACCGCCGAAGTGTTCCTGATCGAGACCAGGACCTGGACCATCGCCTATCACGGTCCGATCGACGACTCGTTCGCGCAGAAGAAGAACAAGAAGGCGAATCTCACTGCGGCGCTCAAGGCCGTGCTCGACGGCAAGCCCGCGCCGGTGAGCGAAGCAGCAGTGAAAGGCACGCCGATCGATTTCCCGGACCGCGCTCAGGCCGCCGAGTTCGCGAAGATCGACTATGCGACGCAGGTCGCGCCGGTGCTCGCCGACAAGTGCGTGGTGTGCCACACGCAGGGCGGCCTCGGGCCGTTCGCAATGGACAGCTACGACATCGTCAAGGGCTTCGCGCCGATGATTCGCGAAGTGCTGCGCACCAAGCGTATGCCTCCGTACCATTCCGATCGGCACGGCGCGACGTGGACCGACGACATGCGGCTGACGGACGCGCAGGTGAAGATGATCGTCAACTGGGTCGAGGCCGGCGCACCACGCGGCGAAGGAGCAGACCCGCTGCCGGAAGCAGCCAAGCCTGCGCCGAAGTGGCCGCTCGGCGAGCCCGACGTCGTCGTGCAGGTTCCCGCGTTCGCAGTGCCGGAGACCGGCGTCATCGACTACCAGGATCGATCGGTGGCGACGCAGCTCACCGAAGGCAAGTGGCTACGCGCGACAGCGTGGGCGAATGCAACACCCGCCGTGCATCACGCGCTCGCGGGTTGGATTCCGAAGGTGGATCCGAATGGCCGCGGCTTCTCGTGGAACGTCGCCCTCGGCGGCTACGGTCCGGGCGGCGCGCCGAACCTGACGCCGGCGGATACCGGGATCTATCTGCCGCCCGGCGGCTCGTTCGCCTACCAGATGCACTACACGCCGATCGGCAAGCCGATCACGGACAAGACCGAAGTCGGCTACTACTTCTACAAGGAGGAGCCGAAGTACATCCTGCGCCAGGCCTCGATTACCGATTTCTCGATCGAGATTCCGGCAGGAGCAGGGCGTCACCAGGAGACGGCGTACATCGAATTCCCGCATGACGCTGAAGTCTTCGGCGTGCAGCCGCACTGCCACTCGCGCTGCTACTCGACCAAGCTGCGCATCCGTTATCCGGACGGCACTGAGAAGGTGCTGCTGAACCAGCCGCGCTATTTCTTCTCGTGGCAGCGCGAGTATCACTTCCAGGAGCTGCTCGAAGTGCCGCAGGGCTCGCTGCTGATCGCCGACTATGTCTACGACAACTCGACGTCCAACCTCGCGAATCCGGATCCGCACAAGCACGTGACGTTCGGCGAGCAGACTTCCGAAGAGATGCTGTTCACGTTCGCGCGCTTCCGCTTCAAAGGCGAGACGACCGCCGAGCGCCACGACGAATGGTTCCAGCAGCTGCAACAGAACGTCACCTTCGGCGCGCTCGACGACAACATCGACGGCAAGCTGACCGCGGCGGAGTTCCGCAACGATCCACGCTTCAAACCCGTCGTCGGCTATCTGCCGATGGTCGACGCGGACAAGGATGGCGCGCTGTCCAAGACCGAGATGGCGAACGCGCTGCAGATCATGCGCAAGATGCGCGAGGCGAAGAAGGCGCAGGAAGCTCCGAAAGGCGACGCCGCCGTTGAAGCGGTGAAGCAGCAGGCGACCGGAGAAAACTAGATCGCGAAGCTTGCTACGCCGAAGCCGCGCAGGATCCTTTCGTCCGCCGTCGGTTGCGACTTGATGTAGCCGAGCCCGCCGGCTTCCTCAATGAGGCCGCGGCTTCGCAGTGCCGCTGCCGTCGTCTGCGACATCATCGATACTCGCAGCTTGAGCGCCGCTGTGGTGCGTGTCAGCGGCCCCACGTCGGCTCCAATCGAATATTCGTCCAGCAACTGCAGCGATTGCTGCCGCAAACGAGCCACTTCGCTGCGATTTGCGCCGTGCTCTGCTGACTCCGACAAGCCGCACGTCGCGCGCAGCTGCTCGACTCGCGCGAGATAAATCTCTGCGATGAACAGATGGAACCAGGATCGCTGGTAGTCCGTGATGCAGCCGAGCTCCGCATGATCCGGAACGACCAGGTAGTGGCCGTTAGGCACGCGATGCTCGACGAACGTCACCGACGAGGTATCCGAGAGCTCCATCGCACCGCTGAATTTCCACTGCCCGATACGCACCGAGCTCGCCCGCAGATCGGCTGCGCACAGCACCGTGTGATTGCTGTCTGCCAGCTCAGCTTTGAACAGCACGATGTCGGCGATGCTGCTCAGCGACAGATACTCGCAACGGCCGTTGATATTTACGCCATCTGCGGCTCTGGTTGCCGTCAGTGGCGTCGTCGTGCCATGGATGCGCTCGCTGCCGGTGTTTGCGAGCAGCAGCGAGCGATTCCGGATCGTTCGCAGCAGCAGCGCGCGCTTCATTCTCGCAACGCTGAAGAGCGGAATGGGCACGCACTGCAGGACGCAGAACGGATAGAGGTGCATCGAGACTGCGATCGCCAGCGGCAAGCAGGTCGCGCCCAGCGAGCGAACGGTCGACGCAGCTGATTCGAAGACCTGAGAAGGGCGCGAGCCGGCCGGATACAGGGACAGCTGCGAGCGGAGCCGGTTGAACGAGCGGCGGTACGCGTGCCGGGCTGCGCGCTCGTCCGCCGCATCCATGACGCGTTCCGCGAGGTCTGCGACCAGCAGGCTGTCGTTGCTGCGAACTTCGGCTTGCATGGCCGCACTTTGAGCCAAAGGCCGCTCGAGTTGCTGGCGTTTGAGACGAGCCGCGGTTTAGCTGCGGCGAGCTACGACCCGGGCGGACGGACGGCGGCGGTGCATGCCCGCCGCCGATTACTTGCGCACTGACGCTACATGCCCGGAATCGGCAGGCACTCCATGACCTCGATCGCCTCGCCGGGGAAGATCGTGAAGTGCGGGTGATTCTCGAACAGCTTCACCGCCGCGTCATGCGACTCTGCCTGCACGATCGTCCAGGCGGCCATATCGTTGCTGGTATCCTTGATGCCGCTCTTGTCCGCGCGCTTGGTCTTGCCGAGCGGGCTGCCCATGTCGACGATCGCCGCCTTGTTCTCGTTCGCCCAGTCCTGCCAGGCCTTCATGCCCTGCTGCTCGCGCTGCTTGCGCGTCGCGTCGTCGAGCTTTTTCCACTTCTCCATTCCGGCCTGCGTGCCGAGATAAATCGCACAGTACTTTTTCATACAGTCGGCTCCATGTTGGGGTAGTCGGAAGAACCACATAGCCGCGCCTGAGCGCGGCAGTCATACCTCCTAATGACGAACGAGGCCGGTCGTTCCAGACATGCGACCTAAGGATCTTTCCAATCGCCCGGTTGGGGCGGATCGTCCATGTGCTCGAACAGATCACCGCGCGCCGGCTTCTTGCCGAACATGCAGAAGGGCATCGCCAGGGCGGCGACCGCTACGCCACATTTGTCGTTGATCCACACCACGAAGCCGCCGCCCTCCATGGGCTCGATCCGATGCGTGGCCGAATGCGACCAGCCGAATTCCGGCTTCGGTTTCGACGGCCCGTCCTTGGACGGCTCGCGACCTGCTTCTGCAGCCTCTGCATGTTCACGCGCGATTGCCTCCGCGTCGCGACGCCAGTCGATGGCCGGCGGCACCCCGGCGTTGTCTCGTTGAGGCGGAGCGATCAATTGCGGCGCCGTCATCGTGGGCGGCGAGAGTTCGGGCAAGCGCGGCGGAGCAGGCGGCACACTCTCGACGGGCGGGCTCTGCGCTCGAGGGCCCGGCAGAAATACCAGCACCGTCTGTCGCTCCGGAGATTCGACTCGCGCATGCCTGTCGCTCACGAGCAGCGCAAACAGGGCGACGTGGATCAGCAGGGCGAGCGCAAACAGCACGGGCCGCTGCGGTTCGCGAACTGCCGCGCTTTTTGCCACCGGACTTGTCCCCTCGCAGGTGCTGGAGCATTGGTCCGTGACCCCGCGCAAATGTTCCACGACGCTAGGCAGCGAACGGAAATTCTGTATCCTTGCGCGCCATGAAAACGCTCAATGCCCTGTTCGCTGCTTCACTTTCCTTGACGTTGACCGCTGTGGCGCAGGCTGCCCCCGTCGCCGATGCCGGCCGCGAAGCATTTCGCGAGATCTACAAGGAGATGGTGGAGATCGATTCCTCGCAATCGACCGGCTCGTGCACGAAAGTCGTGCGCGCCGCCGAGACGCGCTTGCAGGCTGCCGGCTTCGGCGAGGACGAGCTGCACGTCGTCATTCCCGACGGCAAGCCGGACGACGGCAATATCGTCGCGCGGATCCGCGCCAAGAATCCGGCGAAGAAGGGTGTGTTGCTGCTCGCACACATAGATGTGGTCGACGCGCGCCGCGAGGACTGGGAGCGCGATCCGTTCAAGCTCGTCGAGGAGGACGGGTTTTTCTACGGCCGCGGCTCCGCCGACGACAAGTCGATGGCGGCCGTGTTCCTCGACCTGATGATCCGCCTGAAGCAGGAGCGCAACTTCAAGCCGAAGCGCGACGTCGTCATGGCGCTGACCTGCGGCGAGGAGACCTCCAACCGCGTCAATGGCGTCGACTACCTGCTCAAGAACCATCGCGAGCTGATCGATGCGGCTTTTGCCCTCAACGAAGGCGCCGGCGGACTGCTGTCCGCGGATGGCAAGCCGCTGACGCTGCAGGTGCAAGCGGGCGAAAAGATCCACCAGGTGTTCACGCTCGAGGTGACGAATCCGGGCGGCCATTCCTCGCGACCGGTGCCGGACAACGCGATCTATCGCGTGGCAGCCGCTGCGGAGAAGGTTGGGCAGCTGTCGTTCCCGGTGCAGGTGACGCCGGTCGTGCGCGAATACTTCCGCGTCAGCGGGCCGCTGATCGGCGGTGAAGTGGGCGCAGCGATGAGCGCCATCGCGAAGAATCCCGAAGACGCAGCCGCGCTGCAGCGCCTGATGCAGGATCCGAGCTATAACGCCGTCGTTCACACCACGTGCGTGGCGACGCAGATGCAAGGCGGTCACGCGCCAAACGCGTTGCCGCAGCGCGCGACTATCACGCTGTCGTGTCGCGTCATGCAGGGCACGACGCCGGAGCAGGTCAAGGAGACGCTGGAGAAAGCGATCGGCGACGAGCAGGTGAAAGTTGCGATCGTGCGCCGTCGCGACGGCTCGTCGGCGCCGCCGCTGACCGATGAGATCATGGGCCCGGTGAAGAAGATGGCGGCGAAGCTGTGGCCCGGCGTGCCGGTGGCGCCGCTGATGAGCGCGGGCGCGACGGACGGCCGCTTCCTGATGAACGCGGGCATTCCAACCTACGGCATGAGCGGCATGTTCTCGAAGGCCGACGAGACCAACGCGCACGGCTTGAACGAGAAGCGCCGTGTCCAGTCGCTCTACGAAGGACGCGAGTTCCTCGAAGGCGTCGTGCGCGCCTACGTGAAGTAAAAGTTCGGTCCCGAGGCGAGCACCGCATCGGGATCGTATCGACGCTTCGCCTGCTCGATTGCGTGCCACTGCGCGCCGTAGTGACGGCGCCAGTCGTCTCGCATCAACTCGATCGCCGCGAACGGATACAGCGTGCCGCCGCCGCTGCGGTTCAGATCGTAGAGCGTGCGATTTCCAGAGAGCGTTCGTGCGAGCGACTCAGCGTCGCTCGGCGGAGCGCGCAGCAGCGCTGCGTAACAAACCAGGCGATCATCCGGCAGGCGCAGCAACGGGCGCGCGAATACGTCGCGCTTCCAGAAGAACAAGCGGATTCCCTGCACAGCCCCGAGGTCGTCCGGCGTGAGGCGCGGCAACGCATTGCCGATGAAGGACGTGGCCTGCGGCTGAGGCATGAGCAGGCCGAGATCGGCATGTGCCTGCGTGAAATCGATCGGCGGCATCTCGTCGAGATATTCGAAGTAGCCGACGTCGCGAATCTTCTCCGCGCCGCGCAGGAACTGCAGACCGTCGAGCAGGGCAGCATCGTTCGGCGTGTCGGGAGTCGTGAAGTGCTTGACCGGAGCGAGCGCGTAGCTCCACTTCCCGTCCATCGACATGATCAGCGCGACGGCGCCGTCGAAGCGCCCGTCGAGGGTCACACGCGTGCCGTCCTGTACCAGCGTTGCCAGATCCCGATACGGCAGGACGTATTCGCGCACCTGGCGCGGCGCTCGCTCCAGCCGCAACGTCGCTCGCGTGATGACCGCGAACTTTCCCTGTCCGGCGAGTACGGCTCCGAAGAGATCGCGTTGATGCTGCGCCGAGCACGTGACGAGGTCACCCTCGCCGGTGACGACTTGCAGCGCGAGTGTTTGGTCGATCTGCGCTCCGTGCCGCAGCGATGCGACTCCGACGCCGCCGATCGACAGCGTGCCGCCAACAGTCAGGCCGAGGAACTTCGTGAGAACCGGCGGTGCCAGCCCATGGCTCAGTGTCGACTGCAGCACCGTACGCCAGCTCGCGCCGGCATCGACTTCGACCGAGTCAGCTGGGAACGTGTGGATCTGCTGCAGCGAGCGCATGTCGATCACGATGCCGCCGCACACCTGCGCTTGCCCGAACGGCTGGTGTCCCTCGCCGCGGGCTGCGATCTTCAGACCGAAGCGGCGCGCGAAGGCGATCATCCTCGAGATGTCGTCGACCGATCCTGGCCGCAGCACTGCAATCGGCTGCTCGTGGATGATCTGCCCGTAGTCTTTCGCGTATTCGTTGCGAGTCGCGGGATCGAAGGAGAGCTCGCCGTCGAGGTGCGGCACGCTCGCGAACGGCGAGCCGTGCGCATCGGCGGCAGAGACCCACGATCCTGTCATTGCATCGAACCCCACGATCAGCGAGCCGCCGGCCATGGCCTGGGCAAAGCCGCGTCGCGAGAATGTACGATCTCCGCGTTCCGTCATCGGCGCCACCTCCACGCATCGTCTGGAGGTCCATACGCCGCGGGAGCGTCGCAGTTACTTCGTCGCGGGGCTCTTGTCGGCAAAACCCTTCGCCAGCAACCACACTGCCAGCGCGAGGTTCGCGATGCCGGCGGGTGCAAGCAATGGAAAAATGACGTGACCGCCCAGCAGCGGCATGGAGACTGTCGCCATCTGCAATGCGACTGCCGCCATTCCGAACGCAGCGATCGCTCGCGGTATCAACGCGAAGCGGAAGGTCGTTGCGTAGAGGACGAGGAACGTCGAGCCGCCGATGATCAAGTGCGTAAAGTGTGCCCAGTTGCGGGATGCGGCCACCACGCCGCGCAAGCCTTCGAACGCAGCCGGATCTGCAGCGCCCGACGCGGCGTACGCCTGGCTCAGCGACAACATGGACATGAGCCTGCCGTTCTCCACCACTGCCAATGCGAGAGCGGCAACGGCCAGCGCGAGAAATGACAGCGCCATGCGCTCGCTGTGCTTCTTGAAGACGGGCCACACGGTGATGGCGATCGCCGTCGCGAAAGCACCCATGAAGATACCGAGCAGCGCTGTCATGCCGACCCGTAGCGCGTGCGGTGCAGCGTTCACGAGGAATCCGGGCGGCGCAGTCGCCGGCGCGATCAATCCGAAGTTCACGACGTAGCCGCCGATTCCCTGGACGAGAATCAGCGCGCCGGCGACGCGGCCAGCGTTCTTTGCAGTCGTCATCGGTCGCTCCCTGTTCTTTTTCGGCAGCCGGGCTATTGGATATTCACGATGACTTTGCCGCGCGCGCGGCCGGTCTCGAGATACTCCATCGCCTGCGGCGCTTCCTCCAAGGCATAGCGCCGATCGATCACCGCGGTGACTTCGCCGGCCTGCATCAGGTCGCCGACGAACTTCAGATCCGCGGGCTCGAGCCGCGCGATGAAAAAGCCCATCTTCTGGTCGACGAACGGCGCGACGACGGAGACCCTGATCGCCGGCATCAGCGGTCCGATCCAGTCGCCTTTCTCGGCGCCGACGATGATGAGGTGGCCGGTCGGTTTGAGCACGCGACGCAACTCGGATAGCTTGCGGTTGCTGACGTTGTCGAGGATGAGGTCGTATTGCTCGTTGCCAGCCGTGAAGTCCGCCTTCGTGTAGTCGATCACATGGTCGGCGCCGAGCGAGCGTACGAGCTCGACGTTGCGCGTGCTGCAGACGCCAGTCACTTGCGCGCCGAAGTGCTTCGCGAGTTGCACGGCGAACGTGCCCACACCGCCGGACGCGCCGTTGATCAGCACTTTCTGTCCGGCCTTGATCTCACCCTTGTCGCGCAGGCCTTGCAGAGCCGTGAGAGCCGCAACCGGCACGGACGCAGCTTGCTCGAAGGTCACATTCGCAGGCTTGGGCGTAACCGCGCGGCTCTCGCGGACCACGACGTATTCCGCGACGGCGCCGTCCGCGCCGCCGAACACTTCGTCGCCGGGCTTGAACCGCGTGACGCTCTTGCCGACTGCTTCGACCGTGCCAGCAAAATCGACCCCGACTCGCACATCCTTCGGCGTGCCGAGACCGGACGAGAGGCGCATGAGATACGGCGAGCCGCGCATCGTGTGCCAGTCGAGCGGGTTCAACGCGGCCGCGTGCACTTTCACCAGAAGTTGGTCGTCCGCCGGTGTCGGCTTGGCAAGCTGTTCAACGGTCAGCACATCAGGCGCGCCATAGCAGCGAGCGACGAGTCCCTTCATAGGCTCGGCTCCGGCAGGCAGCGCCGCGGGTGTCCCGCACGGCGAGCTGTAGCTGAGCGCGATGGCGAGCGATGCGAACGCCAGCGCCAGAACGATCGCGATGATGCCGAGGATGCGGTTGCGTAATCTCATGGTTGTGCGCTCCTTCGGGCCGGGACTATGAGCGCGGCCAATCCTGCAAGCCAGCCGCTTGCGACCGGCTACGGCAAAGCGCCGGTGAGTTACGTCCGGCGCGGACGAGTGACGGTCCTGGGCAGGCGCGGGCGGCCGCCGGGCCGCGAACGAGCCAGAACGTTGGTCTATAGTCACGCCATGGCGATCGCTGCCCCTGCCTTCAAATCCACTGGCCTCGCGCGGATTTTCGCGTGGCGGCGCGTGCGCTTCACGCTCGGGGTGGCGCTGCTGTTCGGGTTGATGCTCAACATCGGCAATCAGTCGCCGTTCCTGGTCGTGATGCTGCGCGCCGCGATCGTCGCGATGTCGATCCTCTTCATGTTCGGATTCTTCGAGCAGCGGCCACGACGCTTGTGGCGCCCGTTTTCGCGCTGGGGATGGCAGCTGCTCGGCGTCGTGATCGTGATTCCCTTCGCTACCTTCTTTGCGTACTGGATCACGACTGGCGGCGATCCGCAGCTCGACACGAACAGGTTGCGCCAAGTGGGTTTCCTGCAGTTGTGCATGACGGCGCTGCTGTTCGCGCCCTGGATTGCTGTCGGTGCGATGATCCGCCAGCGCGACGAGTTCGCCCGCGACCAGGCCCATGCGTTCGAGCTGGAGAAGAGCGAGCTCGAGCGCAAGGCAATCGACACCCGCTTCCGCCTGCTGCAAGCACAGGTGGAACCGCACTTCCTGTTCAACACACTGGCGAACGTGCAGGCACTGGTGGATGCGGGCTCGCCGCAGGCATCGAGCGTGCTGAAGAGTTTGATCGCGTACCTGCGCGCGGCCGTGCCGCGCATGCACGAAATCGGAACCACGCTCGGCCAGGAGCTGGATCTGGTGCGTGCGTACCTGGAGCTCATGCAGATGCGCATTCCCGATCGATTGCAGTTCGCGCTGCACATCGAGCCGGCGGCGAACTCGCTGCAGTGTCCGCCGATGACGTTGCTGACGCTCGTCGAGAATGCGGTCCGACATGGCATCGATCCGAGCGAGGAGGGCGGACGCATCGCCGTCGATGTCTGGCTGCGCGACGGCCGCTGCCACGTGCGCGTTACGGACACCGGAGTTGGGTTGCAGTCGAAGACCGGTGGATTGGGAACGGGACTTTCGACGCTGCGCGAAAGAATGCAGCTGGCGTTCGGCGGCGACGCGCAGTTGCGGCTGACTGAAGTGCAGCCGCACGGCGTGTGCGCCGAACTGGAATTCCCTGCGCGACAGGAGAGCAGATGAAGCCGCGACGGCCGACCGCTCTCATTGCTGACGACGAGCCGTTGCTGCGCGACGTGCTGGGACGCCTGCTCGTGCTGACGTGGCCGGAGCTGGAGATCGTCGCGCAGGCGCGCAATGGCCGTGAGGCTGTCGACAAATTCGAGGAGTATCAGCCCGACGTCTGCTTCCTCGATGTGCACATGCCGGGAATGACAGGCGTCGAGGCCGCGCGTCACATCGGTCGGCGCGCGCACCTGGTGTTCGTGACTGCGTACGATCAATACGCCGTCCAAGCCTTCGCGCAAGGCGTGCTCGACTATCTGGTGAAGCCGGTAGAGCCCGCACGCCTGGCCGAGACGGTGTCGCGATTGAAGGAGCGTTTGCGGGCTGCACAGCCGGCGTCGAACACGGACGCATTGCTCCATCAGCTGGCGGCGAGCCTGCAGAAGAGTTCGACGCCTGCGCCACTACGCTGGCTGCGTGCGTCGGTGGGACAGACGGTGCGGTTGATAGCGGTGGATGACATCGACTTCCTGCGATCCGAAGAGAAGTACACGACGATCGCGTGGCGCGATGACGCGCAGCAGCCCAAGGAAGCGGTCGTGCGCATGCCGCTGAAGGAATTGCTGGCACAGCTCGACGAGTCGCAGTTCGCGCAGGTGCATCGCTCGGTGGTGGTGAACATGCGCGCGATCAGTCATGTCACGCGCGGCGCGAATGAGACGGCGGATATTCACCTCAAGGGGCGGGAAGAAGTGCTGCCGGTCAGTCGCAGCTATCTGCATCTCTTCCGGCAGATGTAAGAGAGTTGCCGACCGGCGAAACGAGCTCGTCGCGCAGGTGATCAGCGGTCATCGGCGCATGCTCGTTTGCAGCGGCCGAGACTCGGTAGATGCAAACGGTAACGCTCAGCATCCGGAGGACATGGGCGCGCAGATCGAGTTGGCACTCGACAATTTGCAGACTCTGCTGACCGCGGCCGACATGAGCTTCGCCCACGTCGTGCGGCTGACGGCGCTCGACTAGAGCACGCGCCGATAGCGCTGATCGTCGACCTGCACGCCCCACACCGTGTCGGTCCGTCGCGTGCCGTCCGGCGTCCAGCCATCCTGCTCGTAGAAGCGCTCGGCGCGAACGTTGCCGACCAGCACCCACAGCAGCGCGCGTCTGAATCCCGAGTCGAGCAGGAAGGCGCGAGCGGATACGAGCAGCGCCTGGCCGACGCCGCGGCCCCAACACTCCGGATCGACGTGGATGGCCGCGACTTCGCCGTATCCCGGCACATCCTCATCGCGTGCCGCGCAAGTCGTGACGAACCCTCGAACGATGCCTGCCTCGTCGACCGCGACGGTCGTCATCGGCTGGCGTGGATCCGTTCCTCCGAACGTGTAGCGCGCTGCGCGCTCTTCCGGCTTCAGGCCACCGAGATAGTCAGCAGGCAGCAGATCGCGATAGGCAACCTGCCACGCGCGTACGTGAACGAGGGCGACGGCCATCGCATCGGCAGGTTCGGCGGGTCGCAACAGCATGGCGGGAGTCTCGCATGATCTTCCGCCGAACCGTTAAACAGTATTACAACGGTTGACACGTTCCGACTCCCGGTGCAGAGTCCGGCGCATGCTGTGCAAGGTCGCACCGGCTCTCATGTTCGCTCCTCTGCTCGCAGCCACTGCGCAGGCTGCGATCGAGATCCGCCCGCTGACGGAAGTTATCGAAGGTCATCAGGTTGGCGGCGTCAGCGCGGACATGGTCGGTGATCTATACGTCGCGGACTTCGGCGAGACTGTCTGGAAGATCACCCTGGAGGGGGAGCGGCGCGTGTTTGCGACCGGTCTCTACGGCGCCTCCGGCAACGCGATCGACAACCAGGGCAACCTGCTGCAGGCCAACTTCTACGGCGATTCGATCACACGCATCGATCGCCAGGGAGAAGCGCAGCCATTCGCAAGCGGTCTGCGCGGCCCGGTCGGAGTCACGGTCGATCGCAAGACGGGCGAGGTCTACGTCGCCAACTGTCGCGGCAATTCGGTTTCGAAAGTCTCACCGGAAGGCGTCGTCGCGCCGTTCGCGAGCAGCGACCTGTTCAAGTGTCCGAATGGCATTGCGCTCGATAGCGACGGCACGCTCTACACCGTCAACTTTCGCGACAACCGCATGCTGAGGATCGATCGCGAGGGCAAGGTCACGCCGTTCGCGACGATTTCCGGCAAGGGACTGGGGCACGTGTGTTTCAGCAGCGATCGCTTCTATGTCACCGCGTACCATTCGCACGAGATCTTCCAGGTTTCGCTCGACGGTCAGGCGACGCGGATTCTCGGCAATGGCGAGCGCGGCCTGGTGGATGGACCCGACGGAACCGCTCGGCTGACGTTTCCCAACGGCATCGCCTGCCATCCGTGGGGCGAGCGGCTCTACATCAACGAGTACGTCGGCGAGACGTCCTCCTCGATCCCGCGCCGCGCGATCGTGCGGCAGATCATTCTCGACAAACCTTAGGAACGCGCTCCGGACCTGCGGCGCGAACGTGCGTAGAACCGCTGCGCCTTCGCGACGTTGCCGCACACTGCCATGTCGCACCAGCGGCGGCGGCCGGCCTTCGAGCTGTCGAGGAACACCCAGGCACAGTTCGTGCCGCCGCACATGCGCAAACGATCCGCCGGCTGCGGCAGGACGTGCTCGACCATGCGATAGGCAACCATTGCGGCAATCAGCTCGAAGTCTGCGGCGTCGGCGCGAACATCGGCGATCACCCTGCCATTCTCGAAGCGCAGCTCGTGCGCGTCGATGCCGGCGAGCCAATGCTCACGCAACGTCGCGAGCGCGCTCTTTGGCGGCGCATTGCCCGCGGCGATCGCACCGACGAGCGCAAACAGTTCCTCACGCAATTCCTTCGCGCGTGTCAGGGCACGAGCCGCGGTGGCGGGCTCGCCATGCATCTTCCTGGTCAGCGCACGCAGATTTCTTTCCGGGAGCAGCCGCACGAGGGTCGCCCACTCGAGCAGACGCGCATAGCTGTCGAGCCAGTCGCGCGGCGACTGGTCGCGCCCGGAAACGGTATTGACGAAATCCAGGGCGGCGTCGCCGCCGATGAAATCCCGCGCGGCGAAGTCGTGCGATTCGATGGCGTAAGACACTAGATCCGTTGCACCGGCGCGCTGCGCGGGCTGCCTGCAGGACGCGCCGGCGCGCCGCACGAGGCGCGGATGATCAGTTCCGCCGGCACGGTTTCGGTGACTGGCTGGAGCTGCGCGGGGTTTTCGATCGCAGTTGCCAGGCTGTCGAGTGCACGTCCGCCCATGTCGGAGATGCGCACGCGCACAGTGGTCAGGGCCGGCACGACGAAGCGGGCCGTGGGGATGTCGTCGAAGCCGGCGAGTGCGATGTCCTGCGGCACGCGCAGACCGGCTTCGGTGAGCGCGCACAGGCAGCCGATCGCCATCATGTCGTTCGCCGCGAAGACTGCATCGGGACGCATCGCCGTGACGAGCAGCTCGCGACCGGCGCGATAGCCCGACTCCTCCGTGAAATCGCCGCGGATGACGTACTCGGGGGCTTTCGGCAGCTCGCGATTAAGGGCCACGCGATAGCCACGCAGGCGCTCCTGCGCATCGACGTTCACCTCGGGTCCGGCGATGTGCGCGATCGTGCGATGCCCGCAGCCCGCTAGGTGCGCGACCATCGCGTAGGCGCTGCTGTAGTTGTCCACGTAGAACGACGTGTGCTGATGGTCGACGTCGACGGTGCTGATCAGCACGATCGGTAGCGTCGCGCGCACGCGCTCCTGCAGGAAACGGCCGTTTACGTACGGCGACATCACGAGTAATCCGTCCACGCGGCCCATAAGCGACTGCACCGCGTTGCCGGCTTCGGTCGCGTCACAGTGCGTGCTGGAAATCAGCAGGTGCAGCCCGCGGGCACGCGCCGCAACGTCGATGCCGCGAATCAGCTCCGAGAAGAACTCCCCATACAGTGTCGGCAACACGATGCCGATCGTATGGGTGCGGCGAGTCATGAGACTCTGCGCGCCGCTGTTCGGTACGTACTGCAGCCGGGCTGCAGCCTCGAGCACGCGCGTGCGTATTGCTTCGGTGACGACGCCGGTGCCGTTCAGAGCCCGCGAAACCGATGCCATGGAGACATGCGCTTCGCGGGCCACGTCTTTCAATGTTGCGCTCACGCGTCAACCCGGAGTGCGAGCTCCAGGTTCCCCCTCTTGCCACACTGCGTGGAATCGCAGCGTGGCGCTATTCTGCGGAGGGGGTGGAGAGGGTGTCAAACCGATTGCTCGCCGCTCTTGCGTGCAGCGATTTCCTGCACCAGCCGTGCGTGCGTCGGCGCATCGAGCCGGTAGAAATGCATCACCAGCGCGGATGCTATCAGGCCACCGGCCGCCACCAATGTAATCATCAACTTGATGGCCTCGGCGGTCTCCGGCGTTTGCGGCTGATTGGCGACATAACCCGACCAGGCGAGGTACGCACCGAGGAACGCCGACGAAGCGCCGAGCGCGATCTTCTGGATCAGCGTGACGAAGCCGAAAACAAAGGCTTCGGCGCGCACGCCGGTGCGCCACTCGCCGAATTCCACGGTGTCCGGAACGATCGACCAGAAATTGATGCCGATGGACGCGCTGCCGATCGCGTAGACGACGATGTAGCCATACAGCGCACTGGCCTCACGGGCACCCGAGAAAAACAAGCCGACGAGGCCGGCGAACGCGATCGCCAGCCCGGCCTGCCACGCCCAGCGCTTGCCGACGTAGCGGGCCGCTATCGTCCACGGCAGGATCATCACGGTAATCGTGATCTGCATCAGGCTCGCTGCCTGGCCCGCCACCGCCTCGGTATCGCCGAGGTAATACTTCACGTAGTAGACCAGCCCCGAGCACACCAGGATGTTCGCGAAGCTGAAGAACCCGATGCCGGCGATGATCTGCAGGAACGGCACGTTCTTCGCGAGCATGCGCAACAGCTCGCTCACCGCCGGCGGTTGTTCCTGCGCGTGCGTGATCGAGGAATCTTCGCGAGTCGCCGCGAAGGTCAGGATCGTGAACACCGTTGCAATTGCGGCCAGCACGGCGGTCGCGCCGAAATAGCCTGCAGTGCGGCCGCCGCTCGTGAAGTAGGCGACGAGCTGTGGCGTGAAATAGCTGACGACGGCCGTTCCCAGGAACGCGCAGACCATGCGCGCGCCCGCGAGCCAGTTGCGCTGCATGGAATCGCGGGTCATGGTCGCCATGAGCGCGCTGTACGGAATGTTGACGAGCCCGTACATCGTGCGGAACAGGACCTGCGTAGCGAACGCATAGCCGATCAGCGCGGCGCCTTCGAGCCCCGTGGGCGCGAACATCAGCGCGAAGCTCGCCGCGAGGGGCACGCTGCCGAACAGCAGGTACGGCCGATACTTACCCCAGCGCGTGCGCGTGCGGTTGGCAAGCACGCCGATCGCGGGATCGATGAGCCCGTCCCAGGTGAGGCACAGGAAGATGATGAGGCCGGCCACTTCGCTGCGCAGGCCCAGCACATCGGTGTAGTAGTACGACAGAAACAGCGTCAGCGAGAACCAGTAGAAGTTGAAGCCGAAGTCGCCGATGCCGTAGCCGAGGATCCGCGGCAACGGAATGCGGTCGGCATTTGCGGTCTGCGTTCCCGTCTTCATTCCTGGCGCCGTCACGGTTTCGATGTTGGTTGCCATATTCTAAAGATCGTCCTCGAAGGTCGACTCTTCGATCGGAGCGCGATCGTCCACCGGTGCGATCCAGCTGAACGGGCGCGTCGCGCGAATGTCCGCAGCCGAGCTGCCCACGTACAGGCGATACTTCCCGGGCGTCGTGATCCACGCGCGGCGGTGCACGTCGTAGTAGGCCAGGTCGTGCGTATTCAGCGTGAAGCGAACGATCTGCGAGTCGCCCGGCGCCAGCTCCACCTTGTGGAATCCCTTCAGTTCTTTGACCGGCCGGACGACATCCTGCGTCACCTCGTCGCCGACGTACAGCTGCACGGTTTCGCGGCCGGCCATCGTGCCCGTATTGGTCACCTCGACGCTGACGTGGATCGGCTGGCCGGCGAGGACCTCCTCTGGCGCGCGCAGGCTTCCATACTCGAACGTCGTGTAGGAGAGGCCGTGGCCGAACGGGAACAGCGGCTCGACCTTGCGCTTCTCGTAGTAGCGATAGCCGACGAACACGCCCTCGCCGTAATGCGCGTCGCGGCCGTTCGAGTAATACAGGTAGCTCGGATTGTCTTCGAGCCGACGCGGAAAGGTCAGCGGCAGCTTGCCGCAGGGATTCGCCATGCCGAGCAGGACTTCCGCGACAGCGCGTGCGCCTTCCTGGCCCGGTAGCCAGGCTTCGACGACTGCACTGACGCGATCGATCCACGGCAACCGCAGCGGCGCGCCGTTGTTCAGCACGACGACCGTGTTGGGATTCGCGGCAGCGACTGCTTCGACGAGCTCGTTCTGCGGTCCGAACAGCTCCATGTCGCGGCGGTCTGCGCCTTCGGTTTCGGACGTGGTCGAGACACCGACGAAGACCAGGGCGACGTCCGCGTTGCGCGCGCTGCGCACAGCCTCGTCAATCGTGCCCGCGGGCGGACGAATGCCGAAGCGGAAGAGATGAAACGCGAGCGTGCCGCTCACGTACTCCAGGAGAATCGGATAGCCGCGGCCGGCGCGCAGCTCGAGCTGCACGACGCGCATTGGAATCGGGAACAGCTCCGCGCCGGCGGGCGGACGCGTCGGCGTCTCGTCGTCGATGATGCGCACGCCGTCGATCGTCAGCACCGCGCTGCCGACCTGTGTGAGGCTGAACTCGTAGGTGCCCGACTTCGTCGGCCAGAAATAGCCGCTCCAGCGCGCGGAGATCGGATCCTCCTGCGCCGGCGTCAGCCCTTCACCGAGGCTCAACTTGTTGAAGTAAGTGTCGACGCCCGAGCTGGCCGGTCTGCCGGCGAACTTCGCGTTGGCGTAGATCGCGAACTGCAGACCCTGCACTTCGCGCGTCGCGGTCGTGCTCAGCAAACGGCTGTCCGCCGCCGGCGTCACCAACTCGTTATCGACACCCTGCGCGTACTCGACGTGCATGCCCGACAGCTCTCGCAGGCTTTCGAGCGCCGTGACGATGCGCGCTGGAATGACGTTGGCGCTGCCGCCGCCCTGGATGATCGCAGCGTCCGCGTTCGGACCGATGACGGCGATTGATCGCACGCGTTCGCGCGATAGTGGCAAGAGTCCGCGCTCGTTCTTCAGCAGCGTGATGCTATCGCGCGCGACATCGACTGCGATGTGACGATGGCGCTCGCTGCCGAGCTCGCCTGCTGGCCGCCGCATGCCGTCCATCACGCCGGTTCTGAACAACGTGCGCAGTACGCGCCGGACGTTGTCGTCGAGCTGCGCCATCTCGACTTGCGCGTTGCGAATAGCCTTGACGAGCATGTCGCCGTAGTAGCGAGCGGGGCCCGGCATCTCCAGGTCGAGACCCGCATTCGCTGCTTCGACAGTCGTGTGCACCGCGCTCCAGTCCGACATCACCATGCCGTCGAAGCCCCACTCGCGCTTCAGCACTTCGGTGAGCAGCCGGCGATTCTCGGTCATGAAGGTGCCGTTGAGCCGGTTGTACGCGCTCATGATCGTCCAAGGCTGCGCCTGGCGCGCGATCATCTCGAACGGCGCGAGATAGATCTCGCGCAGCGTGCGCTCGTCGACGTTCGAGCTGCCGATGCGCCGCTGGCGCTCCTGCTCGTTCGCGACGTAGTGCTTCACTGAAGCGCCGACGCCTTCGCTCTGCAAGCCGCGCACGAACGAAGTGCCGATGATCCCGCTCAACAGCGGATCTTCCGAGTAGGTCTCGAAGTTGCGGCCGGCGAGCGGATTGCGCTGGATGTTGATGTTCGGGCCGAGCACTACGTGCACGCCGAGCGCGCGCGCCTCGCGGCCGATCGCCGCGGCCGCGCGTGCGATCAGCTCCGGATTCCATGTCGCCGCCATCGCAACGCCCGTGGGAAACGCCGTCGCAGCGTCGCCGCGCGTCGAGCGCACGCCGTTCGGTCCATCCGCGAAGCGCATCGACGGAATGCCGAGACGCGGCAGCGCAATCGTCGAGAAATTGTCGGCGCCGGCGACCAGTGCGGCCTTTTCCTTGGTCGTCAGGCGCGCCAGCAGATCGGCGACGCGATGCTCGAGCGCCGCGGCGGAATCCTTGTACAGCGGTAGCGTGCGCGCCGGCGAAGTGACTGCGGCGAGCTCGTCCTGGGCGATGCGCGTTTGCATGAGTTGTGCGCGCCTTGTTGTGCAAGCAATGGAGATGACAGTTGCTCGATCATGTTCGAAGTCGTGCGCGATTGGAACTATGCCACCGCGATAATTTGCAATGAAAGCGCTTTCATTTTACGCAGCACGCCGCGCGCGCCGCATCGCTACTCGCTGAAAGCGCTTTCTTCGTTGCTCGCGGAAAAATATTTCATTGAAAGCGCTTTCTTCGTCGCCGTCGCGTTGACACGTCACCGGCGCGGTGCGCAGACTCGAATCACCACGAGTGTTTCGCCCGACGCGCAGCGTGCGCAACACAGGTGCACTCGAGTGCACCGACAGAAGCAGAAGGACGCAACAGGGGGCCCAGAATGTCAGCCAACGAAGTGTGTCATCGAGTTCGCCGATCGGCCGTGCTGAGCGCGGCGATTTCTTCATGCCTGACGCTCGGTGCCCACGCGGCACAACCTGCGTCGCCGGCGACGAGTACGACCAGTGAGCCGCTGGAGGAAGTGGTGGTCACCGGCTTCCGCGCCTCGCTGGCGGATGCGCTGCAGAACAAGCGCGACTCCAACCAGATCATCGAATCGGTGTCCGCCGAGGACATCGGCAAGTTCCCGGACCAGAACGTGGCCGAGTCGCTGCAGCGCCTGCCCGGCATTTCGATCGATCGTTCCAACGGACAGGGCACCAAGGCGCGCATCCGCGGCCTGGATCAGAACGTCACGCTGCTCAACGACGATATTTTCCTGAGCGGCCTGGAGCTCTACACGCAGGGCGAAGGCAACGTCCGCGAAGCCGATTCCCTGGAAGGCGTCCCATCCGAGCTGCTCGGCGGCATCGATGTCTACAAGTCGCCGAACGCCTCGCAGAGCGAGAGCGGTCTCGGCGGCATCATCAACCTGAAGACGCGTAGCCCGTTCGACCTGAGCGGGACCACGCTGGCCGGCAACGTGCGCTACGCCGACAGTGGCGAGGGCTGGGAGCCGCTCGGCGCCCTGGTGTTCAGTCATCAGTTCAACGAGCGCCTCGCCGTCATCGCCTCGGTGTCGTACGACAAGCAGCAGTTCCAGACGGACGTGCTCGGCGGTCAGAATCGCGGCGGCTGGCGGTTTTCGAATCGCAACGATCGCGCGACGGTGCCGCAGGACTACTTCGCGCCGGAATATCGCTACGCGACCGATCGTGACGAGGAGCGCGAGCGCCTGGGCGCATCGGTCGCCGTGGCATTCCGCCCGACCGATTCGACCGAGATCGAAGCGCAGTGGTTTCACTCCGACCTGGACATCCTGACGCAGGAAGGCTCGATGAAGTTTGCGTTCACCGGTGAAGGTGCAGCGCTGGTCACCGGCGATCCCTCGTTGCCCATCGAGATCGACGACAACGGCGTGCTGATTCGCGGGACGATTGCCGCGAATTCGGCGGAAGCCATCTCATTCGTCAAGAACACCGATATCAGCTCGGACAATTTCCAGCTCAAGTTCAAATACGACAATGGCGGTGCGTGGCGCGCGAGCGCCGCGGCAGCGTACTCCAAGGCGGATCAGGACAGCTCCAGCGCCAACAACGATGTTCGCTTTACCGCATACACGGTGCGCGGCGAAGATGGCGTCGGCTTCGCCCCGAACGCCAGCGCGCCGGCGAACTATCGCTACACCTATCTGAACAACAGCGGCACGCTGCCGAGCTTCCAGCTCGTGGGCAATCAGGACCTCCTGACCAATCCGGCGAACGGCTTCTTCAAGTCGCACTGGGCATTCGGCGACGAGACGGACGCCGAAAATTACGCGGTGCGCGCCGACCTGCAGTTCGATCCGCCGTTCCTCGAATCACGTGGCGTGACGTTCAGCGGCGGAGCCCGCCTCGCCAACCGCGAGATCGACTACGAATTCGGGCGGTTCCTCGCCGATTACTCCGGCAAAGGCGAGCTGGATGGC
>Ga0111538_10001316_pt1 | contig 34736 bp, 27 predicted proteins | sample SoiMethybrSBSTD1_FD_79669 | JGI IMG/M metagenome (GOLD analysis project Ga0111538, IMG submission 79669) | Bulk soil microbial communities from a Populus tree surrounding site in Tennessee, USA - Soil MetaG P. TD hybrid SBSTD1 (version 2)... | ecosystem: Environmental > Terrestrial > Soil >...
CCCGGAAGCTGACACCTGGCTGCTGCGGTCCGAGATTCCCGGAGAAGGGCAGGTTCGTGTCCTCCGTGGGGACGGGAAAGCCCGGACCGAGAGCGGCGCCACGCGCCCGTCGCATCATCGACCCGACGGTCACGCTGACCCCTTTGCGGATGGTGACGGGCCGACCCACGATGGCCCCGGGAGAAACGGAGGACTCGGCCGCGCCAGGCGGCGCCGGGTCGTCGGCGGAGAAGGCCAGGCCCCCTCCCGTGAGAAACAACAAGAGGGCAGGAACTCCAGCGAGCCTCATGGGCCGTGCCTCAGTCGCGACGATGGATTCTGCGGTCTTTATACGCGCCGACACGGATCGCGTCAATCACGCCGGACGCGACGCGTGCTGCACCGCGGCAACCCCTGACGGTGCGCACACGTATCCGTTGCTCGTGAGGATCCCTTTCGTGACCGGCGCCGCCCTTCTGGCGGCTGTCCTCTGTCTCCCCGCCTGCCGGGTCACACGGGAGGCGCCGGCCGATCTCCTCGAGACGTGGATCGCGCGGCACACGGAGGCGCGCGGCGGGGCGGCGGCGATCGAGCGGGTGAGCTCGCTGCGCTATCACGTGACGATCGTCGAGCCGTCGTTCACCGTCGAGGGGGTGTACGAGGTCGATCGGCAGGGACGCATGCGCATCGACATCTTCCAGGGTGGGCGGCGCGTCTTCACCGAAGCGTTCGACGGTCGCTCCGGCTGGCAGATGGGGGACGGAGAGGAGCACGGGAGCGCGGCGAGCCCGGAGGGGAGCGCGGCCCTGTGGCGCGGCACGCAGAGTCCCGACAAGCTCTTCGGCCTGCACGAGATGACCCGGCTCGGGCACCAGGTCGAGGCGGCCGGCTTCGAGGCGGTCGAGGGAAAGCGGTACGCGCGGGTGCGCGTCACCTTGAGCGACGGCTGGGAGACGATGTACTACCTCGATCCGGACACGTGGCTCGTGGCGCGCAGCCGCGATCACAAGGCGCTGCACGTCGATCTCGACCCGAAGAAGCGGCCGCTCGAGGAGTCGCTCCTCGACGTGCGTCCGGTGGAGGGAGTGATGCGCAGCTTCCGCGCCGTCGGGCGGGACCTCGGGTCGGGTGAGGTGATCCAGACCTCGACGGTGAGCCGCATCGAAGTCAACCCGTCGCTCGATCCGGCGCGCTTCGTCCGTCCCTAGGAGGAGCGGTCGATCGCGAGAATCACCTCGAGGATCGTCTCGGCCGCGCCGGTGAAGAAGTCCCGGTCGAGCCGCTCGAAGGTGTCGCCCGGGGCGTGATAGTCCTCGTGGTCCTCCACCCCGAAATAAAGGAAGGGGAGCCCGCGCTCGAAGAAGGCCCGGTGATCCGATCCGGTGGACCAGTCGTCCACGAGGCCGGTGCGCCAGATCGGGCGGTCGTGGCCGGCGTGCAGCGCCACGGCGCTGCGTCCCGCCGCCTCGCGCAGCAGCGGCAGGAAGCGGGGGTGCTGGTGGGCGCCGGCGACGAACAACCGGCCGGGGGCGCTGCGCCCGATCATGTCCATGTTCACGTCGAGGACCAGGCGATCGAGAGGGATCGGCGACGCCTGCGCGAACGCCTCGGAACCTCGGCAGCCCTGCTCCTCGGCGTCGAACGCCGCGAAGAGGAGGGTGTGCGCCGGCGGGTGGGCGGCGAAGTACGCGGCGATGCCGAGGAGCGCCGCCACGCCGCTGGCGTTGTCGTCGGCTCCCGGATAGAGATCCCCCTTGCGAATCCCGAGGTGATCGTAATGGGCGGAGATGAGGATGAAGCGATCCGGGTCTCTCGTTCCGCGCACCAGTCCCAGGACGTTCGCCGCGTCCTTGAATTCCAGGACGAACGGACGATCGCGGCGCCACAGCGCCCGGATGCTGCGATGCGTGAACGAGAAAGGCTGGAGATACCCGGGAACGGCCGGCTCGAGGCCGAGCCGCTCGAAGCGCTCCACCACGAAGGCGCGGGCGCGCCGGCCGCCGTCGGTGTCGGCGCGGCGCCCCTCGAACTCCGGGGAGGCGAGGGTCGCGACGTCGGCGAGCAGCGCCGCCGCATCGAGGCGCGGCGCCGCGGCCCCGCCGGAGCGCGCCTCCGCCAGCGGGCGGGCGATGCGGCGCGTCTCGAGGACGTGCGCCGCGACACCGGCCGCGAGGACGACGAGCAGCGCCGGGCGCAGCACCCGGCGCAGCCGCGCCGCGTGCGACCGCCGGTCGGAGGTCGATCGTTCGACCAGAGGATTACCTGGCCGCGGGGGGCTGCGCCTCGACCGTCACCTTGAGCACCCGCCCGGTGAAGGCGTTGTCGCCCGCCTTGTAGTCTTCCGAGACCGGAGTTTCCTGATCCATGCCGACGTCCACCCCTTCATCGGCGGAATAGACGAACGGCATCATCCGGACGATTTTCTTCTCTCCCGCCGGCTTCCCGTCCACCGCGAGGCGGCCGGTGCCGCCGGTCCCCGGCGGCCCGCCGTCGTACGCGAACTCGAAGCGCAGGGTGTGCTGGCCGGCGGCGAGCGGTTGCGGCGCCTCGATGGTCGTCCACTCCAGACCGCCGTAGTTGTAGGTGTAGCGGGGTTTGCCGGCCTTCATGTAGAGGGTCCAGCCGCCGAAGCGACCCGCCTGGCTGATGATGACGCCGTTGGCGCCGGCCGGGACGTTGACGTCCGCGGTGATGCTGTGCGACCGCGACTTGAGATTGATGAAGGCGTTCTCGGCGATCCCGGTCATCCCTTCGTACAGCGTCAGGGACGTCCTGGGGCCCAGGAGGTCGGGCCGGCCGGCGATCGCCGCGTCGAAGCGCTCGACGCGCCGGTCGTCGATCGGGAAGACGTGGTTGCGGATCGCCTCCTTCGTGAACACCTCCTGGAGCTCCTTCAGCTTCTCCGGGTTCGAGGCGGCGAGGTCGTTCGCCTGGCTGAAGTCTTCGGCCACGTTGTACAGCTCCCACTTGTCCTGATCGAGCGGCGGGTTCTGGGCCATCATCCAGGGGATCGAGTGACGCGTCGCCGCCACCCAGCCGTCGTGGTAGATCGCCCGGTTGCCGAACATCTCGAAATACTGGGTGGTGTGCCGCTCCGCGGCGTTCGGGTCCTGGATCGCGTACATCAGCGAGACCCCGTCCATCGCGTACTGCTGCGCCCCGTCCACGCTCTTCGGCTGCGGGATACCGGCCGCCTCGAGCGCCGTCGGGGCGATGTCGATGACGTGGCTGAACTGCGAGCGCACCTCTCCGTGCCCCGGGATCTTCTTCGGCCAGTGGACGATGAGCGGATTGCGGGTGCCGCCGAAGTGCGACGCCACCTGCTTGGTCCACTGGAACGGCGTGTTGCCGGCGTGCGCCCAGCCCACCGCGAAGTGCGGGAAGGTTTTCGGACCGCCCCACTCCTCCATCCACTTCGTCTGCGAAGCGACGTCGCTGACGATGCCGTTGAGGGCCAGGATCTCGTTGTAGGTCCCGTCCGGTCCCCCTTCGGCGCTCGAGCCGTTGTCGCCGATGATGTAGAAGAACAGGGTGTTCTCCATCGTCCCCATCCCTTCCATCGCCTCGACCAGGCGGCCGACCTCGTGGTCGGTGTGCTCGGCGAACCCGGCGAACACCTCCATCTGGCGCGCGAACAGCCGCTTCCTTTCGGCGTCGAGCGAATCCCAGGCCGGGATCTCGGCCGGGCGCGCGGTCAGCTTCGTCCCCTGCGGCACCACACCCATGGCGATCTGCCGCGCCAGCGTTTCCTCCCGGAGCTTGTCCCACCCCTGATCGAACTTGCCGCGGTACTTGCGCGTGTACTCGGCGGGGGCGTGGTGCGGCGCGTGCGTCGCCCCGGTGGCGAAGTACATGTAGAACGGCTTGTCCGGGGTCATGGCGTGCTGGAACCGGGCCCAGGCGATGGCGTGATCGGTCATGTCGGTCGTGAAGTGGTAGCCGGGAGCGAGATGCGGCTCGACCCGCGTGACGCCGTCGTAGACCGCCGGGTACCACTGGTTCGTCTCGCCGCCGATGAAGCCGTAGAACTTGTCGAAACCGGAGCGGGTCGGCCAGCGATCGTAAGGTCCCGAGACGGAGACCTCCCAGGGCGGCGTCTCGTGGTACTTGCCGAAGGCGGCGGTGCTGTAGCCGTTGAGCCGCAGGATCTCGGCCAGCGGCGCCACGCTCGCGGGCCGGATGCCGGTGTTCCCCGGGAACGCCGTTGCCAGCTCCATGATGGCGCCGGCGTTGTTGATGTGGTGGTTGCGACCGGTCAGCAGCGCCGTCCGCGTCGGCGAGCACAGCGCCGTCGTGTGGAAGCGGTTGAAGCGCAGCCCGGCTCCCGCGAGCTTCTCGGCCGTCGGCATCTGCGCCGGGCCGCCGAAGGCGCTCGAGTGGCCGAAGCCGATGTCGTCGATCAGCACGATGACGACGTTCGGAGCCCCCTGCGGCGCCTTCACCTCGAAGCGCGGCGGAGCCGTGGCCTTGCGCGCGTCCATCTCGGTGATCGTCGGCGTGGCCGGCTCGGGGATCGGCAGGACGGTGCGATCGATGTCGCCGCCCGCCGCAGCCGCGCGCTTCGTTGCGTCCGGCGCCGGCTCCGGGGGACGGTTGGCGTTGCAACCGGCCAGTGTCCCGATCAGGACGATTCCGAGGATGGGGTCACGACAACGGCCCAGCGACATGCGGTACTCCTTCATCGGATGCGGTTGGTGATCAGGGAACGAAGCGCTTCAGGTTCTCGATCCAGAAGTGCCAGTCGTGGCCGAAGACGCCCGGCCACAGCTCGGCGTGCACCGGGATCCCCTTGCGTCGCAGGATCTCCGAGAAGGAGCGGGTCTCCGGGGCGAGGTGATCCTGCTCGCCCGTCGCGATCACCATTCCCATGCGGCGGACGCGCTCGACCCATTCGGGGGGGAAGTTGGCGACGTAGGCGCTCGGGCAGTGGAAGTAGCACAGGTCATCCCAGTAGCCGTCGAGGAAGCGGTGCGTATCGAAGACGCCGGAGAAGGCGACCAGGCGTGACACGGCGTCCGGGTGCCGCAACGCGAAGTTGGCGGCGTGGTAGGCGCCGAACGACGCGCCGTACGCGACCGTGTCGGGGCGTCCCGCCTTCTCCCGGATGAACGGCGTCACCTCTTCGGCGAGGTAGCGATCGTAGGCGTCGTGGCGTCGCACCCGGTCCGCCACCGGGACGGTGCGGTTGTACCAGGACTCCTCGTCCACCGCGTCCACGCAGCAGAACTGCACCTCGCCGCGGCCGATCTTGTCGCCGAGGCCGCCGATGAGGCCGAGGTCCTCGTTCTGGTTCGCGTGTCCCATGGAGGTGGGGAAGGCGAGGACCGGCCGTCCCGCGTGCCCGTACCAGATGAGGCGCATCGGCCGCCCCAGGGCCGCACTCGTCCAGGCATGCTCCTCGCGATGCATCCATCCCCCCCTTGGGCCGCCCGGAATGAGCGGCTGCGGCCGATCGGAACCCGGTCCGTTGCGGTATAGTAATTCCTCGCCGGCTTCGGCCGCATTCCCAATTTCACGAGGACGAGGCTCCCAGTGCCCAGGACCGTAGGCATCCTGTTCGGGAAGGAGCGCACCTTCCCCCCCGCCCTGGCCGCGGAGATCAACCGTCGCGGCGAGGGGCGCGTCACCGCCGAGCCGGTGCGCCTCGGCGCCTTCCGCCAGGATCGCATCCCCCGGTACGACGTCATCGTCGATCGCATCAGCCACGAGGTGCCGTTCTACCGCACCTGGCTCAAGGCGGCCGCGGTCGCCGGGGCGCAGGTGGTCAACAACCCGTTCTGGTGGAGCGGCGACGACAAGTTCCTCAACAACGTCCTGGCGCTGCAGGCGGGGGTGGCGGTTCCGAAGACGGTCCTCCTGCCGCACAAGTCGCACCCGCCGAACACCGAGGGGGAGTCGTTCTCGAACCTCTCCTTTCCGATCGACTGGCCCGAGGTCTTCCGTCATCTCGGCTTCCCGCTGTTCATGAAGCCGGCCTACGGCGGTGGCTGGAAGGATGTCTACAAGGTCGACGACGAGCGGGAGTTCTTCTCCGCTTACGACCAGACGCACGTGCTGACGATGATGGCGCAGGAGGCGATCGACTTCACCGAGTACTATCGCTGCTACGTCCTCGGGCGGGAGCGGGTGCGGCTGATGCGCTACGACCCGAAGGCCCCCTTCGAACGGCGCTACGTGCGCGACGCCCCTCCGACCGAGCCGGCGCTCCTGGCCCGCATCGAGCGGGACTGCCTGACGCTGTGCCGCGAGCTGGGGTACGACTTCAACACCGTCGAGTTCGCGGTGCGGGACGGCGTGCCCTACGCCATCGACTTCATGAACCCGGCCCCCGACTGCGACTCCTTCTCAGTCGGCGCCGACAACTTCGCCTGGGTCATCGCCAACGCCGCCGAGTTCCTCATCGACCGGACGCAGAAGCCCCGGCCGCTGGAGCTGACGGGGGCGTGGCCGCAGCGCCTCACCACGGCGAGCGGCAGGCGCTGATGTCGGCGCGCCCCTCCTTCACCATCGGGATCGAGGAGGAGTTCCAGGTCATCGATCCGAAGACGCGCGAGCTGCGCTCCCACATCGCCGAGATCTTCGAGCAGGGGAGGGCCGTCCTCAAGGAGCGCATGAAGCCGGAGCTGCACCAGTCGGTCGTGGAGATCGGCACCGAGATCTGCCGCGACATCCAGCAGGCGCAGCGCGACGTCACGGCGACCCGCACCCACATCGCGCGGCTGGCCCGCGACAACGGCCTGCGCATCGCCGCCGCCGGCACCCATCCCTTCTCGCACTGGGCGACGGTCGAGATCACCGGCGGCAATCCCCGCTACGACCGGCTCATCGAGGAGCTGCAGATGGTGGCGCGGGCCAACCTCATCTTCGGCCTGCACGTCCACATCGGCGTCGAGGACCGCGAGGCCCAGATCCGGATCATGAACCAGGCGCGCTACTTCCTGCCGCACATCCTGGCGCTGGCGGTGAACTCGCCGTTCTGGCTGGGGCGCGACACCGGCTGGATGTCCTACCGCTGCAAGGTGTTCGACAAGTTCCCGCGCACCAACATCCCGGACTTCTTCGGCTCCTACGGCGAGTTCCAGCAGTACGTCGACCTGCTCGTCAAGACCGGCTGCGTCATCGACGGGCGGCAGATCTGGTGGGACGTGCGGCCGCACGTCCTGTATCCCACCCTCGAGTACCGCATCTGCGACATCCCGATGCGGGTCGAGGAGACGATCGCCATCGCCGCGCTGTTCCAGGCGATCACCGCCAAGCTGTGGCGGCTGGGGAGCGGCAACCTGACCTTCCGGCCGTACCGCCGGTCCCTGATCATGGAGAACAAGTGGCGCGCCGCCCGCTGGGGTCTGAACGGGCGGCTCATCGACTTCGGTAAAGAGGAGGAAGTGGACGTGAAGAGCCTCATCGGGGAGCTCATGGAGTTCGTCGACGACGTCGTCGACGAGCTCGGCTCGCGCGACGCGCTGCGTCACGTCGGGACCATCCTGGAGCACGGCACCGGCGCCGACCGCCAGCTGGAGGTGTACCGGAAGACCGGCGACCTCAAGGCGGTCATGGACTACGTCGTCTCGGAGACCGAGCGGGGTCTGGACCTCGGTCCCATGACGGAGCCGCCGCGGCGCGCCCCCGAGGCGCAGCTGTGAAGGAGGTGATGGTGGCGCGCGATCTGCGGACCGTTCCCTACGACCCCGCGTTCCGGCCGGGGGCCACGAGCGCGGTGTTCACCTGCCTGCGCGTCACGGCCGGCGAGCGGGTCGTGCTGATCACCGACGAGGAGGCGCTCGGCATCGGCGCCTCCCTCTTCGAGCAGTTCGAGAAGGCGGGGGCGAAGGTCGAGGCGTTCGTGCTGGAAGACTTCGCGCCGCGCCCGCTCAAGGAGTTCCCCCCGGTGATCGCCGACGCCATGCGGACCGCCCAGGTTTCCTGCTTCGCCGCCTCGGCGCAGCCGGGAGAGCTCACGATCCGCATCGCCATGACCGCGGTCGCGAACGAGAAGCGGCTGCGGCACGCCCACATGGTCAACATCACCCCGCGCATCATGGTGGAGGGGATGCGGGCCGACTTCGCGCGGGTGGACGCGCTGTCCCGCTGGGTGTTCGAGCGGGCGAGCCGCGCCAAGACCCTCACGGCCTCGACCCCGGCCGGGACGCGCCTGACCGCCTCCTTCGATCCGCGCCTCAAGTGGCTCAAGACCTCCGGCATCATCACGCCGGAGAAGTGGTCGAACCTGCCGGGGGGAGAGGTGCTGACCGCCCCGGCGCGGGTGGACGGCGTGTACGTCGTGGACGGTGTCCTCGGCGACTGGCTGGCGCCGAAATACGGCGACTTGAGCCGCACCCCGATGGCGGTGCACATCGAGAACTCGCGCATCACGCAGGTCGAGTGCGCGCGGCAGGACATGGTGGACGACTTCCTCGCCTACACCTCGGCCGACCCGAATGGCAACCGGGTGGGGGAGCTGGCGCTCGGCACCAATCTGGCGGTGCAGGACGTCATCGGGCAGATCCTGCAGGACGAGAAGATCCCGGGGCTGCACATCGCCTTCGGGCACCCGTACAGCGAGCACACCGGCGCCGACTGGCGCGCCTCCACGCACATCGACATCGTCGGCCGGCACTTCGACGTCGAGTTCGACGGCGTGCCGATCATGCGCGACAGCCGGTACCTCGTGGACGCCGCGTCGCTCGCCTGAGGGCGGGCGCCGCCCCTTCACTTCCGGGGATCTTCCGCCGTGGACCCGCAACTCCGCGCCCTCTTCAACCGGAACTACACGGACGCGCTCGCGGCGCGCATGCAGGCGCTCATGGACGAGCGCCTGGCCACGCAACGCTTCGCCTTCCGCCTCGCCGAGACGCCGGTCTTCCTGACGCCCGCGCTGCGCGACCGCTGCGTCCGGACGGCGCGGGAGATCCTCGAGCAGATCTCCACGCCGGAGGTGATCGGCGCCTGCCAGGCGGCCATCCCGGAGCGCTACCGCACCCCGCGCCCCGATCCGCTGCCGCATTTCCTCGCCATCGACCTGGCGCTGGTGCGCGGGGCGTCGGGGGAGATCGAGCCGCGGCTCATCGAGCTGCAGGGCTTCTCGTCGCTCTACGGGATGACCTTCGTGCAGAGCTGCGTCTGGTCGGAGATCCTTGCGGAGATGCCGGGGATGCCGCCGGCGTTCACGGCACTCTTCTCCGGGCTCGACGGCGACTCCTACCTCGATCTCCTGCGCCGCACGGTCGTCGCCGACGCCGCGCCGGAGGAGGTGATCCTCCTCGACCTCGACCCGGAGACGCAGAAGACGGTGCCCGACTTCCGCGCCGCGGCGCGCTTCCTCGGCGTCCGGTCGGTGTGCGTCTCGGAACTGCGACGCGAGGGGCGGCGCCTGTTCGCGCCGGTGCCGGGCGGACGGATGGTTCCGGTGCGCCGCATCCTGCACCGGGTCGTCTTCGACGAGCTGGAGCGGCGGAAGGTCGCGATGTGCTTCGACTACCGGGACGACCTCGACGTCGTCTGGGCGGCGCACCCGATCTGGTACTGGGTGTGGTCGAAGTACACCCTGCCGTTCCTGCGGCATCCGGCCGCGCCGCGCACCTGGCGGCTGTCGGAGGTGGAGCGGCCGCCGGAGGACCTGGACCGCTACATCCTCAAGCCGATCTTCTCGTTCGCGGGGCGCGGGGTGATCGTCGATCTCGACCGCGCGGCGCTCGACGCGATCCCGGCGGCGGAGCGGGCCGATTACCTCCTGCAGGAGAAGGTGGAGTACGCGCCGGCGCTGGTGGCGCCGGACGGCGCCGGCGTGAAGGCGGAGATCCGGATGATGTTCCTGCGCGCGGAGGGGGCGTACGACATGACCCTCGCCATCAACCTCGCCCGCCTGTCGCGCGGCAAGATGCACGGCGTCGACCACAACGTCGGGCTGAAGTGGGTCGGATCCTCGGTCGCGCTCTGGCCCGCGGAGACGGACGGCCCCGCGGTGGGAGACCGGGAGCTCAGGCGACCTTGATCGACTTCTCGATCACCGCGAAGCGCAGCCGCGTGTCGCCGACGCGGATCAAGTCCCAATGCTTCAGATTGATGCGGTCGTCGATGCGGCGGCCGTTGAGCGACGTGCCGTTGGTCGAGGCGAGATCGCGCAGGATCCAGGCGTCCGGGCCGTACAGCCCGATCTCGGCGTGCTTGCGCGACACCTTGGCGTCCTCGAGGGCGATGTCGGATCCCTCGCGGCCGATGGTGTAGACGCCCCCCGCCGACAGCACGAACGTCCGACCCTGCCCCGGCCCCTCCTCGACGCGCAGGTACAGCCCGGTGTCGGGAGGCACCAGCCCGGATTTCATGCGGCGCGGCGCCAGGCTCGGATCGAGCTCGGTCCTCGTCGGGTCCTTCTTCTCCTCGCTCATGTCGTCCCTCCTTCCGCCCGCGGCACCGCGGGCGGCGTCAGTCGAGTCGCAGATGCGGCAGTCCGTCCGGTCCGATCACGCTGTTGAGGCGCACCGTCCGCGTCTCCCCCGGGGCGAGATCGACCACGAGCCTCGCCCGCGACGGCGCGTCGCGGCCCGGCAGGCGCACCTCGACATCGAGGGTGTGATGCCCGCGCGGCACCTGGACCCAGGCGTCGGACGCCCGGTCGTCCTCGCCGCCGCGCGGGGCCGGTCCGGTGGCGCCGTCCGACCGGTCCCCTGCGAGGGACGCGACCCGCCCGGGCCCGGTCGGCCGGAACGAGATCGAGGCGAGCGCCGAGCCGAGGCGCGGCAGGGCCGGGATGGCCCGGCCGTCGAGCGCGATGCGGAGGCTGCCCGGGTCCGCGCCGCCCGTCGCGAGGCGCACCCAGCCCGGCCGGTGCGCGAACACGAAGGGCGCCGCCCCGATGGAAACGAAAAAGAGGAAGGCGATCAGCAGCGGCACCCAGACGGCGGGCAGCCCCTGCGCCTGGTCGGGCGAGGCGAAGGGACCAGCCGTGGGTTCGGCGGCGTCCGCCCCAGGGGTCGCGGCGTCGGCGGTCGTGTCGATCTCGACCGGTTCCGGGCGGGCCTTCTCCCGGCGCTTCGCCCCGCGCCGGCGCGACTTCGGCTTCGGGCTGGCGTCCGGCCGTTCCTCCTCGATCGGGCCGCTCGCCGGCTGCGCCTCGATGGTGTCGGCGCGGGCCGCCTCGGCGAGCGCGGCGCGGAATGCCGCGGCGTCCTGGTAGCGATCCTCCGGGTCCTTGGCGAAGGCGCGCTCGAAGAAAGGGTCGAGGCCGGCCGGCAGGTCCGGGACGCGGTGGCGCACGGGGGCCGGAGTCTCGTGCACGAGCGCGTAGGTGACCGCGGCGAGGTCGTCGCCGCCGAACGCCCGCTTCGAGGTGAGCGCCTCGTACAGGACGAGCGCCAGGGAGAACAGGTCGCTGCGCGCGTCCACCGGGGCGCCGCGGATCTGCTCCGGCGACATGTAGGCGGGGGAGCCGACGAGCGCGCCGGTCCGCGTCAGGTCCGATTCCGCCAGGCGCGCCACCCCGAAGTCGGTGATCTTGACGATCCCGTCGCTGTCGCGCACCAGGATGTTGGCCGGCTTGATGTCGCGATGCACGATCCCTTTGCCGTGCGCGGCGTCGAGGGCCGACGCCAGCGCGTCGCCGAAGCGCAGCGCGAGGTCCGGTGCCAGGCGGTGGCGCCCGTCGAGGAAGTCCTTGAGGCTCCGCCCGGGGACGTACTCCATGACGATGTACGGGAAGCGGCGATCTCCGTCGATGCCGGCGTCGTGCACCGTGACGATGTTCGGGTGCGACAGCGCGGCGGCGGCGTGCGCCTCGCGCAGGAGGCGCTCCTCGAACTCGCGCACCCCCTCGTCGGAGATCCCCTCCGGGAGGGCGTAGGTCTTGAGGGCCACCTGGCGGCCGAGCTGCGGGTCGCGCGCCAGGAACACGACCCCCATTGCTCCCTTGCCGAGGATCGAGACGATCTCGTAGCGACCGATGCGGCCCATGGACTCCCGTCCGCCGCGCCGCGCGGTCCCTCCGGAGGCGGCCGGACGGCGGCGGGCGGGCGACCCGGTCCAATCTGTGGCCCGCGGCCGGGTGATTCAAGCCGCCGCGGGGGGGTTGGCCCGGGGGAGATCCGGCCCGCGATTTCCGATCCGTCATCGCTCCGCCGGACGCTTGCTTCCGGCGGGGCCGGTGTATGATCCGACTTTCCTTTCTGAGACCGAGGCGAACGCGTGGGTTTTCTCGACCGATTCCGGCCCCCCGGGGGGCTGGCGCACCCGGAGGCCGAAGAGCGGCTCCATGCCGTGGAGCGCCTGGCGACGGCTGACCTCGGGCTGCTCGAGCCTCTGGCCCGCGGGGACGCCGACGCGCGGGTGCGGCGTGCCGCCACCCGGCGCCTCCGCGATCCCCGCGTCCTCGCCGAGGTGGCGAAGAGCGACGCCGACCCGGCGGTGCGCGAGGCGGCGGCCGCCTCGCTCCTCGCCCGTGCCCTCGGCGCCCGGGACGAAGAGGAGGGGCTGCCGGCGCTCGAAGGGCTCGAGGACCCGCGGCACCTGACGGCGATCGCCCGATCGGCCGGGCTCGAGGCGGTGGCGCGGCGGGCGCTGGAGCGTCTGGCGGACGAGCGGGGCCTGGCCGGGGTGGCGCGGCACGGGGAGCATTCCGCCGTGAGGCTCGCGGCGGTCGCGCGTATCGAGAGCCCCACCGAGCTGTCGCACGTGGCGCTGCGCGGGGAGCACCGCGACACCTGTTTCGCCGCGCTGGAGCGGATCGAGGACCCGGAGCTCCTGGAGACGATCGCCCTGCGGGCCCGCCTCAAGCCGGTGGGGCGCAAGGCGCGGGCGCGCCTCCGGGGCGGTGACGGCGAGGAGGGGGAGGCCGGGACCGAGAGGCCGGCGAGCGATCGCACCGCACAGGAACAGCTGATCGCCTCGGTGGAGGCGCTGGGGACCGACGCCGACTGGGACGAGGTTCCTTCCCGGCTGCAGGCCCTGCGGGACGCCTGGATCGAGGACCTCGCCGCGGTGGACGACGATCTCGACGAGCGCTTCCGCGAGCGCTGCCATGCGGCGCGCCTGCGCCTCCTCGCCTGGCAGGAGGAGCGGGCGGAGTCGGAGCGGCGCGAGCGGGACCTCGAGGAGCGGCTCGGGCCGCGGCGCCAGTTGTGCGAGGCGGTCGAAGGGGCGCCGGCCGAATCGGCCGTGGCGGTCCTGCAGGAGGCGCGCGCCGCCTGGGCGGCGCTCCCCGAGGCGGAAGGGCCGGAGGCGGAGGCGCTCGACGCGCGCTTCCTCGCCGCCTGCGCCGCCGCCGAGTCGGGGCAGGCGCAGCGCGAGGCGGACGAGCGCGCCCGGACGCAGCGGGACGAGGCAGCGCGCCAGAGCGAGGCGGCGCTGGCGAAGCGTCACGAGAGCCTCAAGGTCCTCGAGAAGCTGGCCGCGACCTGCGAGGCGCTCGCCAAGAAAGAGGATGCGTCGCTCACCAAGCTCGAGCGCGCGCTGCGCGATCTGCGCACGGCGATCCAGGAGATCCCCCCGCTGCCGACGCCGAAGGATCACGAGACGATCGTGCGGCGCCTCAAGGGGCTGCAGGCGGACCTCCTGCCGCGTCTGCAGACGCTGCGCGACACCGACCGGTGGCAGCGCTGGGCGAACGCGGCGGTGCAGGAGGAGCTGTGCGCCCGCATGGAGGATCTCGCCGCGGCCGTCGAGGCGGAGGGGGCGGACCTCAGCGCCGCCGGCTCCGGCATGCGCGAGCTGATGGAGCGCTGGCGCGCCGCCGGCCCCGCCCCGCCCGATCGATCGCTGTCGCTGTGGAATCGCTTCAAGGCGGCGCGCGACCGGGTGCGCGAGAAGGCCGACGTCTATTTCCAGAAGCAGGTCGAGGAGGCCGGTGTCAATCTGAAGACCAAGGAGGCGCTGTGCGAGAAGGCCGAAGCGCTCTCCGCCTCCACCGACTGGATCAAGACCGCCGAGGCGATCAAGGCGCTGCAGATCGAATGGAAGGGGATCGGCCCCGTGTCGCGCGGCCACGAGAAGGCGATCTGGGAGCGCTTCCGCAAGGCGTGCGACCAGTTCTTCAGGGCGCGCGACGAGGACCTGTCGAAACGCAAGGGGGAGTGGGCGAAGCACCTCGAGAGCAAGGTGGCGCTCTGCGAGAAGGCGGAGACGCTGGCCGCTTCGACCGACTGGAAGACGACCGCGGATGAGTTCAAGAAGCTTCAGGCGGAATGGAAGACCACCGGCCCGGTGCGGCGCAATCAGTCGGAGGTGATCTGGAACCGCTTCCGCGCCGCCTGCGATCGCTTTTTCGAGCGCTACAAGAACCGCGACGCCGTCGAGCGCGAGTCGCTCGTGAAGGAGCGCCTGGCCCTGTGTCTCGAGATCGAGGCGCTCGCGCCGCCGCCCGAGACGCCCGCGCCCTCCGCCGAAGCGTCCGCTCCGGCCGAGGCGCCGGCCGCGGCGGCTGTGGCGGAGGGTGACGCAAGTCCGGCCGCGCAGGAGAGTGAAGCCGCTGCCGCCGGGCTCGCCGCGCCGGAGGCGGCCGTCGCGCCGGCCGCCGCGACCGAAACCGCCGAGATCCCGAAGGCTCCGACGCCGCCCGCTTCCCCCGAGGAGATGGTGGGGCGGCTCCGGGCCGGCCTCGAGCGCTGGCGGCGGATGCGCGGCCTGCCGACCGATCAGATGGGCCCGCTCAACACCCGGTTCTTCGCCGCCTTCGACCGCGCCCTCAAGGCGCATCCGCAGGCGTTCCAGGGGACGAGCCTCGACGCCGAGGCCAACCTGAAGCGCATGCAGGATCTGGTGAAGAAGGTGGAGCGGCTGGCGCCCGCTGCGGGCAGCAGCCCCGACACCTCCGGGCTGACGCCCGGGGAGCGGCTCGCCTCGATGTGGCGCGAGGCGCTCGCGACCAACACCATGGGGGGACGGATCGCCGACGAGTCGCGCGCCCGCGCCGCCGCCGAGGAGGCGCGCAAGGCGCAGGCCGCCTGGCAGCGTCTCGGCTACGTGCCGGAGCCGGAGCGGCGTGTGCTTCAGGCGGACTTCGACCGCGCCTGCAAGGCGATCTTCGCGGCGCGGGGCGCCGACGGCCCGACCGGTCCCGAGGCACGCGATCGCGGTCGTGGCGAGGGCCGCCCGCGCGGCGGTCCGGGGCGCGGCGACGGACGCGGTGGCGACGGCCGTCCGCGCGGTGGCGGACCTGGCGGGGGACGCCCGTCCGGCGGCGGACCCGGCGGGGGGCGCCCGCCCGGTCGTCCGAGGGACCTTCAGGCCGGGTCGCGATCCTCCGGCGCGAAGTCGTAGCCGACCGCCTGCAGGACCTCGACCGCGGTCCGGAACCGCCCGAACTGCGGCATCAGATACGCCCCCACCACATCGCTCTTGATCGCCTCGATCATCTCGCGGGCGATCAGCATTCCCTGGAGTCGCGCCGCCTCCGGGGTCGGCGCCGCCGCCATGCGCTGCCGGATGTCGATCGGGATCTGCATCCCGGGCACCTCGTTGTGTAGGAACTCGGCGTTGCGGTGGCTGGCGAGCGGGCAGAGCCCCACGAGGATCGGCAGCCCCAGGCCGCGTGTGTCGTCGAGGAAGCGGCGCAGGACCGCCGGGTCGTAGACCGGCTGGGTCATCACGAGCTCCGCGCCCGCCCGACGCTTCTCCTCGAGGCGGCGCAGCTCGTGGTCGTAGTCGTGCGCCGCCGGCTCGGCGCCGCACGCGAGCAGGAAGCCGGTGCGGTCCTGGAGCGCCCGGCCCGCGGGATCGATGCCGTGGTTCAGCGCGTCCACGAGCCGGAGCAGCCCGACCGAATCGAGATCGAAGACCGCGGTCGCCGCCGGGTAGTCCCCCATCTTCGGCGGGTCGCCGGTGATGAGGACGAGGTTGCGGATCCCCAGGACCCACGCCCCCAGCAGATCCGAGTGCAACCCGAGCAGGTTGCGGTCGCGGCAGCAGACGTGCAGGAGGACGTCGAGGCCGACCTCCTGCCGCACCTTCATCGCCAGGGCGAGGTTGCTCATGCGCGCCACGGCGCGCGGCCCGTCAGCGATGTTGATCACGTCGGCGCCGGCGCGCTTGAGGAGACCCGCGGCGCGCAGGGCGCTCGCCGGATCGAGACCCGGCTCCGGGTTGACCTCGACGCTGACGACGAAATCGTCCGGGCCGCGCGGCGCGCGGCGCGTGCGGGGATCCGCCAGGCGATCGCGCCAGACCCGATCGATCTTTGCGGCGAAGGGGGACTTCTCCCGCGTCGGAATGCCGTCGCGGCGGCGTACCTCGGCGGCCGCCGGCCCCCTCGGGACGACGGGGGAGTCGATGCGCCCTCCGCCGAGCATGCGCGCCGCGTCCACCACCGGCCGGATGTGCTCCGGGCCGGTGCCGCAGCAGCCGCCGACGAGGCGCACGCCCGCCTGGAACAGACGCCGCGCGTAGACGCCGAAGTACTCCGGCGTCGTCATGTAGAGGGTGCGCTCGTCCAGCCGGCGCGGCCGCCCGGCATTCGGCTGCACGCTCACCGGCGCGCCACAGGGCACCATCGCCCGGCCGACCTCGAACAGGTACGCGGGTCCCTCGGCGCAGTTGGCGCCGACCACGTCCGCACCGGTGTCCAGGAGCCGACGCGCCACCTCGAGCGGCGGCAGCCCGTCCACGAGCCGGCGCTCCTCGCCGAAGGCGACCTGCGCGACGATCGGGCCGGCGTGCACGCCGCGCGCGGCGACGAGCGCCTGCTCGATCTCCTCGAGGCTGTAGAAGGTCTCGAGGACCAGGAGATCGATCCCTTCTTCGAGGAGTGCTGAAATCTGCTCGAGGAAGAGGCTCCGCAGCGAGGCGCGCCGCTCCTCGGAGAGGGCCCCGACCATCAGCCCGGTCGGCCCGATCGAGCCGGCGACCCATGCCTCGGATCCCGCCGCCTCGCGCGCCAGCCGCACCCCCGCCCGGTTGATCGCCCGGACCTTGTCCTGCGCCCCGTAGCGCTTCAGGCACTCGGCGTTGGCGCCGAACGTGTTGGTCTCGAGGATCTGCGCGCCGGCGGCGGCGTAGTCGCGGTGGATGTCGAGGACGAGGTCCGGCCGCGCCAGGTTCGCCTCGTCGAACGAGCGGGTGATGAAGTAGCCGCGCTCGTACAGTTGCGTCCCCATGGCGCCGTCGAACACCAGCGGGCCGCGCGACAGCGCTTCGAGGAACGGGGTGTCGCGGAGAGGCATCAGGATTCGGAGGACGGCCTCGCACGCGGCCGGGACCGCGCCGGGAACGGAAACGGGGACGGAGCCGACGGCCGGGGTTGAACCGGCGACCTACTGATTACGAATCAGTTGCTCTACCACTGAGCTACGTCGGCCCGGAGTTCAATAGTTTAAGCGGTGCCCGGATCGGAGCGCAAGGAGGCCCCGGACAAGCCTGGATCCGTCTTCAGCCAATCTTCAGTTTTCGAGCAGGGCCGGGAGTTAAACTCCCGCAGATTTCGCCCGTTCGGTCCGCATACTTCGCGAGGGAGGATCTCATGAGACGAGCGCTTCCGCTGTGTGCCCTGCTCCTGGCGACCGCGCTGCCGGCGATCGCCGAAGACAAACCGGTCCCCGAGCGGCCCAAGGCCGCCGCGTCGGTCGACTTCCGCGTCTTCCGCTACGAGACGCTCGACGGCTGGAAGGCCGGCGTGGATCTGGGCGGCCTGTGGCGGTGGAATCCGCAGTCGCGCCAGAGCATCGGCGGGATGTGCGCCTTCCTGCGGGCCGACGACGAGACCAGCGCCGCGGTCGGCCCCGCCTACGAGGCCGACCTGATGCACGGCTCGAAGTGGGCCTGGTTCGGAGGCGGCGACGTCGGCTACATCTTCGGCGACGCCGATCAGTACGGCAGCGGGATCGTGGATTTCAAGTCGGGCATCCGCTGGTCCGGCTCCCACTTCGCCCCGAAGATCTCGCTCGCGCTCCGCAAGACGCTCCTCGAGGAGGAGGGGGCCGGCGAGAAGATCGACACCTTCGGCATCAACTTCGGCTTTGAGCTGGGCAAGTAGGACCGCCACCCGGCTGACGTCGCGCGGCAGCGGCGGCGCCTCCGGACCGACAAAAAACGACAGTACGAATCCGTCATCGGGGCGGGTCCGCGCGCAACCCTTGAACGTACGGGGCTTGGGCGGACCCGCCTGCGGCTTCCCGCGTGGCACCGCGATTGCGAGATTGCGGGCGGGGGGTCCGTCCCATGCCGAGGATGTGGAACGGTCGCACACGCCGGATCGATGCCGGCTTCACGCTCATCGAGCTGCTGATCGTCGTTGCGATCATCGGCCTGATCTCGGCCATCGCCATCCCCAATCTGATGAACGCCGTGGACAAGGGGAAGCAGAAGCGCACGATGGCCGACATGCGGACGATCGGCGCCGCCGTCGAGGCGTACGCCACCGACAACGCGATGTATCCGGTGGGCGTCACCACCTGGCCCGCGATGAAGGCGCACCTCAACCCGCACTTCATGAAGTCCCCGCCCGACAACGACGGCTGGCAGAACGGCTGGGAGGTGGACAGCGTGACGGGGAACGACTACACCGTCACGAGCACCGGCAAGGACGGGATCGGCGGGCCGCGCTCCGGCGGCGCCACCGCGGCGTTCGACTGCGACATCCTGTTCACCAACGGCCGCTTCTTCCAGTGGCCGCAGGGCACCCAGAGCTGATCGCCGCGCTTCCGGCCTGACGCGCCGGTTGTGGGCGCCGCGCCACCCTTGCTATCATCCGCCCGCCGGTCGGGCACCGGGCGCACGCCGCCCCGGCCGCGCGCCATCCCGATGAGCGCCATCCGCGACCTGCCGGATCTCCTCGCCCCGGACCCGATCCCCGGACTGACCGTGCTCGAGGAAGGACTCACCTTCGTGGGGGACATCGTCTCCGAGGAGAGCATCCGCGTCCGCGGCCGCATCGAGGGGAACATCGCCACCTCCGGGTCGGTGGTGATCGAGCCGCGCGGCACGGTGCTGGGGGAGGTGACCGCCGAGAACCTGATCCTGGAGGGGGCGCTCGAAGGGCGGGTCACGGTGGCCCGCAAGTTCGAGCTGCGCCCGACCGGGCGGATGCGCGGCGACATCCGCGCCGCCGTGGTGGCGATCGCCGAGGAGGCCTATCTGCAGGGGAAGGTGCTGGCGACCGAGCGGGTCTCGACCACCCCCCAGCAGGCGCGGCGGGCGGAGCGTCGCTGAGCGGCGCAGGACACGCGCGCGGGTCCGGACGCGCGCCGGGTGCCGCCCGCGTGACCGTGTTCGTCGTCGTGGCGGGGGCGCTGACGGTCGGACTGGTGGCGTACACGCTGTCGCATCGCCGCCCGGCGATCCCCGCCGACGCGGACCATGCGGGGGTCGCGGATCCGGCGCTTTGCCTCGAATGCCACGGGCCGTCGCGGCCGCAGGCGAGGGGGCCGAACCATCCCCTGAACGATCAATGCTTCGGGTGTCACGAGAGAGATTGACGAGTCTCAGGCGCAGGGCGGGGTAAACCCGCGACGGGCGCGGTGCGTTTTGCTCATGGCGGGAGGAAGCGGAGTGCAGCCGGACGATTTCGCCCTCATGGAGGCGGTCCGGGAGGGTCGGGAGGGGGCCTTTGAGACATTCGTCCAGCGCTACCAGAGGCGTCTCTATCGTCTGGCGTGGGGCTACCTGCGCCAGCACGAAGACGCGCTCGACGCCGTCCAGGAAACCATGGTGAAGATCTACCTGGCGCGCGCCCACTACCGGCCGGAGTCGCATCCCTTCACCTGGGCCTCGCGCATCCTCGTGAACCACTGCCTCGACGTCCTGCGCCGCCGCCGCGTGCGGCCGGCCGACTCGCTCGAGGAGGCGCAGGAGCAACGGCCGGGACGCGAGCTGGCGCCGGCCGATCCGGCCGAATCGCCGCTGAACCGTCACGAGCGCAGCGAGTTCCGCCGCCGCGTCGAGGAGGCGGTGGCGACGCTGCCGGAGAGCCAGCGGGAGATCTTCGTGCTGCGACACTTCGAGGAGATGTCGCTGCAGGAGATCGCGCGGGCGCGCGGCTGCGCGCTCGGCACCGTGAAGTCGTCGCTGCACCGCGCCGCGGCGGCGGTGCGCGATCGCATGCAGCGCGCCACCCTGCCGGGGGAGAGCCCGTGTTGAGCCGGTGGCGCGGAGGGGTGAGATGACCGACCCTCGCCGCGCATCGCCGGCCTGCGCGGCCCTCCTGCCGCTCCTGCCGCTGCACTTCTATTCCGGCCTCGAGACCAGCGAGCGCCTGCGGGTCGAGGCGCACCTCTCCGCCTGCGCCGACTGCGCCGCGGCGTGGGAGGAGACGCGCCGGGCCCTCGCCGCGGTCGATTCGGGCGACGCCTTCCCGCGCGAGCGGGAGGTGGACTGGGACGAGTTCGCGCGGCGCACCGTGGCCCGCGCCCGCGCCGCCGCCACGGCGGGCGCCTCCGGGGCCGGCCCGGGCGGAGCGCGGCGCGGCTCCCCGTGGGTCTGGCCGGCCGGTGTGGCGGCGGCCGCCGCCGCGATCCTCGTGGTCGCGGCGCTGCGGCTCATCACGCCGCCCGCTCCCCCGGTGCCGGGGGCGCTGCCGGCCGCGGCCGCCGCCGGGACGGACGGGGAGCCCGCGGCGGCGACGGAAGCGGCCCGCTATCTCGAGGCCGGCGTGGCCCGCCGCGCCGCGGCGCGGACGCTGCGCGACGGGCGGGCCCTCCTGCTCGACCTGCTCGACGCCCCGGTGCGCTGCCGCCGCGAGGACGGGCGGTACGACATCGCCCTGGAGCGGGCGCGCTCGCGCGACCTGCTGCGGCGGATGGCCGTGCAGCAGCGCGCGCTCGAGGCGCCGGAGGACCAGCGCCTGGCCGAGATGCTCGGGACCCTGTCCGATCTCCTCCTCGGCGTCGCCGAGCTGGATGACTGCGCCGACGGAGCGCAGATGCGCGCCCTGCGCGAAGCGATCGAGCGGCGCCAGATGCTGCTGCGCATCGATCTCATGACCCGCGAGGCGGAGGGACGCCGTGCCTGAGCGCGCGGGTCGCGCGACGGCCCTTCTGGCCGGTGTGCTGCTCCTCGCGGGCGCGGCGGCGTTCGCCGCGTCGCCGGGAGCCGGGCCGGACGAGGCGTTCCGTGACCTCAAGATCGCCTTCTACGACAGCGATTGGCCGGCGGTGCTGCGGGACAGCGAGACCTTCCTGCGCCGTTTCGCGGGGAGCCCGCTCGCGGCGCAAGTTGAGTTCTACCGCGCCCGGGCGCTGGCCGGCCTGCCGGGGCGTCAGCCGGAGGCAACCGCCGCCTACCGCACGTTCATCCAGAGCCACTCCGGTGAGCGCGAGCGGCACCTCGCGGAGCAGGCCTGGTCCGGGCTGTTCAGCCTGGCGTGCGAACGGTCGCGCCGCGCGACGCCCGACTGCGGCGCCACGCTCTCCGAGGGGATCGCCAGCCCATCGCTGTACGTGTCGACGCTTGCCGCCATCCGCGCCGCCGACGCCGCCGATCCGGCGGTGCGGCGCCGGGCGGTGCCGATCCTGAAGCGCGCCTACGACAGCCAGTCCGACGCGGAGATCCGCAACGAGATCCTGATCGCCCTCCTCAAGATCGATCCGCGCGAGGTGCCCCCGCCGCCGGCGCCGCCCGCACGCCGGGCCGAGGCCCCCGCGGCGGTGTCGCCGCCCGGGGCGCCGCCGCTGCCGTCGCTCATCCGGATGACCATCTACAATAAAGTCTCGAAGCGCTTCGACCTGAAGATCAACCTGCCGGTGGCGTTCGCGCAGATGCTGGTGGACTCGCTGGGGGAGGAGGAGCGCTCGGCGCTTCGCAACAGCGCCCGCCAGAAGGGCGTCGATCTCGACGACATCTTCCGCGCCATCCAGAAGAACGGGCAGGGGCGCCTGGTCGACATGGACGCCCCCGACACCCGCATCGAGCTCTGGATCGAGTAGCCCGGACGGTCACCGGCGCGAATTCTTCTCCTGCCGGCAGCGCGGCTCCATCCGATCGATGAGTCCGAGGATCGTCGCGCGCCGATCGGGGTCGGTCTCCAGGTCGCGCGCCACCACGAGGGCGTCGCGCGCGTCGCAGTCGCGGCCTTCCGCGTGGAACAGGTTGGCCATGCGCAGCCGCGGCTCGACCGCCCGGTCCTCGATCGCCGCCTCGCGCTGCAGGTGCGCCAGCGCCATGTCGTTCATGCCGCGCTTCTCGTAGGCGGCCGCGAGGCTCAGGTTGATGTGCGGGAAGCGCGGGTTCTTCTGCAGGCACAGGTGGAACGCCTCGATCGCCCGGTCGGTGTCGCCGCGGCGCAGCAGGATCTCGCCGAGGGCGAACCACGGATCGCCCGCCTTCGGCCCCGCTTTGCCGGCCTCCTGGTAGTCGGCGACGGCCTGCTCGGGCCGCCCGCGCCGTGCATTGAGACGCCCGCGCGCCATGAGGATGTCGTAGCTCCCCGGCCAGAGCACGAGCGCCGCGTCGACGTCGGCCGCGGCACGGTCGTAGTGTCCGAGCATCTCCTCCGCCGCCGCCCGTCCCAGGTACGCCGACACGAAGGAGGGGGAGCGCCGCAGCGTGTCGCCGAAGGCGTCGGAGGCCTCCTGGTAGGCGCCGATCCGTAGTGCCGCCTGGCCGCGGAGGGCGTGCGGCAGGTGATCGGCAGAGGCCCGCGCCGCCGGCAGCGACAGGATCTGCACCGCGCCGCGCGCATCCCCGGCGGCGAGCCGCCCCTGCGCCGCGAGCGTCAGGCGCGCGGCCGCGACCCGCCCCGGCAGGAGGAGGGCGCACCCGGCGCCGAAGGCGACGAGGACGGCGACCCCCGCGGCCCGCGCGGCGAGGCGCTCGGGGACCGAGGCGATCGCGGACCCCGGGTCCGCTCCGACGGTCTGCCGATAGGCGGCGAGCGCCAGGCCGCAGGCGAACGCCACGAGCGCCGCCGGGGCGACCTCCTGGAAGGGGGATCCGAGACAGGCGACGAACCCGGCCGCGAGGATCGTGGCGAAGGCAGTCGCCGCGACGGTGCCCCACCCGCCGCGATCCCGCCGGAAGGTCCGCACGGCCCGCGCCAGGAGGATCACCAGCAGGACGACGAGCGCCGCGCTGGCGATGAGCCCGAGATCGGCGCCGGCCTCGAGCCACGATTGTCCGGCGTGCACCGCCTGGTGCGACAGGGTGAACGGCGAGGACGGGATGGCGGTCCACGCGACCTCGAGGACGGCGTGGCGCCACGTGCCCGGCCCGGTGCCGAGCGGGTGACGGCCGATGAGGGCGAGGCTCCCGCGGGTCCCGGCGGCGCGATCGATCTCGACGTCCCCGGTCGTCGGCGCCAGGAGCCCCACGTGCGTCAGCGGAGCCGGCGGGACCGCGCCAGTTCCCATCCCGGGAAGCCGAGCCGACGCCAGCGCCAGCGCCACCACCGCGCCGGCGACGAGGATCGCCCGCACCGTCGGCCCGCCAGGGTCGGGGACGAGGTCGGTCCACGGATCCTCGAGCCGCGCCGCCCGGACGATCCGCGTGACCAGCAGCACCGCCACCACGCCGCCGGCCCCGATCCATCCTTCCGGCCGGCCGCCGTACAGGAGCGCGGCGGCGAACAGGCCGATCGCCCCGCCGATGGCCAGCCGCAAGGGGCCGGACAGCAGCGCGGCGGCGCCGACGCCGAGGGGTAGCGCGACGAGGAGCAACTGCGCCAGGAGGCCCGGATCGCCGAGCGTCCCGCCCGCCGGGGCGGGGGGCACGAGGGAGAGATCGCCCATCGCGAGGTTGAACCCGGGACGAAAGATCTGCGCGAGGCTGGCGATCGCGGCGAGCGCCGTCCCGGTGATCGCCGCGGTCAGGAGCAGCAGCGCGTCGCGCGGGCGCGGTGCCGCCAGCGGCACCGACCCGGCCAGGATCAGGAGGGCCACGAGCGTCAGGAGCGCCGACGCCGCGATCCCCGGGGAGGCGGAGCGCGCCGCGGCGATCCCGGCCGCCCCCAGCAGGAGGAGCGCCGTCGCCGGAAGCGTCCGTCCGGCGCGCGGCAGGAGGCCGGCGCCGCGCCGGGCCGCATCGGCGACGAGACAGACGAGCAGCAGCAGAGCCGTACCGCAGACGAGCGCCTCCTTCGGCAGATCGAACGGATCGGACATCCCCGCCGAATGGACGAGCGGCAGGAGCAGGAGGGCGGCGGCGAGGATCAGCCGCGCCCCTCCGGACCAGATGGAGCGCTCGGGGCGTGGCGCGGAGGCCGTGCGGACGGTCACGGGCCGGGGACGATACCACAGAAGCGGCGGACCTTCCGGTAGACCGGTGTAGGATCGGCCGCCATGTCGCGACGAGTGGAAGCGCGGGCGCCGGCACGCATCGATCTGGCGGGGGGGACGGTCGATCTCTGGCCTCTGTCCCTCCTGACGCGCGACCCCATGACCGTCAACGCCGCGATCGATCTGTACGCCACCGCGGTGGTCGAGCGCGCCGCCGTTCCGGGGCTGGCGATTGACTCGCGCGACCGCGGCGTCTCCGGGCAGGTGCCGCGGGGCGCCGATCTCGACGCGGCGCTCGCGGCCGTCCCGCGGGATCTCGAGTTCATCGCGCGGCTGGCGCACCACTTCCTCGGCCGCGACGCGGACGGCGTGCGCGTGGTCACCGACTGCGCCGCGCCGGCCGGATCGGGGCTCGGGGGATCCTCGACCCTCGGCATCGCCCTGGCGGCGGCGCTCGATCGTTTCACCGGTCGCGGTCTCGATCCGGAACGGCTCCTGGCCCTGGTGCGCGGTATCGAGACGCAGGTCCTCGCCATTCCGACCGGCGAGCAGGATTACCACCCGGCGCTCCGGGGCGGCGTCCTGGCGCTGCGCTACACGGTCGAGGGGACCGTCGTGGAGACGCTCCGCGCCGACCCGGAGGCGCTGCGGCGCCGGACCGTCCTCGTCTTCACCGGGGTGTCGCGCAACAGCGGCCTGTCGAACTGGGACATCTTCAAGCGGCACCTCGACGGCGATCGATCGGTGCGGGAGGCGTTGCAGGCGACGAGCGACGCAGCGCACGCCGTCCGCGCCGCGATCGCGGCCTCCGACTACGACGCGGTGGGGGCGGCCCTGGCGGAGGAATGGCGGGCCCGCCAGCGCCTGTCCCCCGCGGTCACCGACGCCCGCATCGACGGCCTCATCGCCGCCGGGATCGCCGCGGGGGCCCGGGCCGGCAAGGTCTGCGGCGCGGGCGGCGGCGGGTGCCTGGTCCTCTGGACGCCGGAGGATCGGCGCGCCGCAGTGCGGGAGCGCCTGGCCCGCGAGGGGGGGACGATCCTCGACTGCTCCTATGTGGCCGAGGGGGTCCGGCTCTCGGTTTCGTAACCCGGAACAAGCAGGGGGGGATTTCGATTGCTCCCCCTCCGGTCTCGCGGTACACTCCCGAAGCCCCCCTCCCCGTCGAGATAGTCCGGGGGACCGTATCCCTGAGGGTGCTCATGGCCATGCCTGACCGGAAAAACACGCTTCGCGCTTCGACCCTGATCCTCGCGGCGGCCGCATTTGCCGCTTCCACGCTCGCCGCCCGCGCCGATCAGATCGTCTACTTCGTGAACGGCAAGGCGATCACCGTCAAGAAAGTGGAGAAGGGGGATCGACTGACGATCCTCGAAATCGAAGGGGGAGGCCGCATCGGCATCCCCACCGTGCAGATCGACCGGATCGAGGATCTCGCGCTGGCGCAGGCGGTTCCTCAGGCGACTGTGCCGGCCATCCTCCCGGCGCCGCAGCCGTCGGCCCAGGTCGCGACCGGCAATCCTCCTCCGCCCCCCGCCCCCGGCACGGTCCCGATGCCCGCGGGTCCCGGGACCGGCGGCCACGTCGCGGTGAACTCCCCGGCCAACGGGGCGCAGCCGCTGGCGTTCGGAGGGGAGGGCGCGGATGACGCCGCCCCGGTGAAGCCCCGCGCGGCGGCGGCGACGCAGTCGACCCCGCCGGGCAGCAGTGCCGGCATGAGCGCCATGCAGCGCCAGCGGAATTTCCTGATGGGCGGCGGTCCCGGGCAGGCCCAGCGCGGCGGCCGCGGCAACCGGAACAACAACGGCCGTCTCCCTGCCGCCGCTTACCTGCCGCCCAAGGGTGATCCCAATGCGGCCGGGGCCCAGGCGGGTCAGACGGGACAGCCGGCCGCGCAGCCCGCCGCCGGCTCCCAGCAGCCGCCGCAGGCCGGCGGCGCGCCGGCGACGCCGCCGGCGACCACGACGCCGCCACCGCCTCCACCGCCGCCCGATCCGGCCGAGGCCGATCCGGGCAGCAACGACGGCTCCGGCGACGACGGCACGGCCGACGGGACCGGTTCCGACACGCCGGCCACCGACGACGGCGCCGCCGGGCAAGACTGATCCCTCCCATCGCCCGTCCCCTTCCGTCGATCATCGGGCTGACCGGCCCGAATGCCTCCGGCAAGGGGGAGGTGGCGAAGTTTCTCGCGGCGCGCGGCTTCTCCGTGCACTCGCTTTCCGACATCGTGCGGGAGGCCGCGGCGCAGGCGGGGCTCGAGCCCTCCCGCGACAATCTGATCGCCACGGGCGTGGCACTGCGCTCTGCGGAGGGGCCCGGCGTCCTCGCGGCGCGCATCCTCCCGCGCCTCAAGGAGCGTGCCGTGGTCGACTCGATCCGCGGCCCCGCCGAGGTCGCCGTGCTACGGACTCTACCGGCCTTCGTCCTCATCGGCGTGGACGCGCCGATGCCGCTCCGCTTCGAGCGTTCGCTTCTGCGCGGGCGCCTCGGCGACGGCGCGACCCTCGAGGAATTCGGGCGGCAGGAGGAGCGGGAGAACACCAAGGCCGAGACCGGCCAGCAGCTGCGCGCCACCCTGGCTCTGGCCGATCGCGTCCTCGTCAACGACCGGACGATCGCCGATCTGCACGCCCGCGCGCTCGCCTTGTTCGGCGAGCTCGGGATGGACCTTCCGGACCTCCCGCCCGCCTCCGCCTGAGGGGGCCAGTCTGAGGCCGCCCGCCGTCAGAACAGCGCCTGGCGTGGCCGGCGGCGGCGGAACGGGACGATGAGCAGCATCCCCGCCAGGAAGCCCCCCAGGTGCGCGAACCACGCCACTCCCTGTCCGCCCTGGCCGGCGGCGATGAGCTGCAGCAGCAGCCAGACCCCCAGCACGATGAGCGCCGGCAGCGCCACGACGCGCACGATGACGACCAGGAACAGGAGGGTGCGCACGCGCGCCGTCGGGAACAGCACGAGATAGGCCCCCAGGACGCCGGCGATGGCGCCGGAGGCCCCGATCATCGGAACGCGCGACCCGGGCTGGACGCCGATCTGCACCGCCGCCGCCAGGAGGCCGGTCAGGAGATAGAACACCAGGAAGCGGCCGTGCCCCATCACGTCCTCCACGTTGTTGCCGAAGATCCAGAGGTAGAGAAGGTTCCCCAGGAGGTGCAGCCAGCCGGCATGCACGAACATGGCGGTCAGGAGCGGCACCAGGTGCAGCGGCAGGCGGTCGGGCCGGGCGAGCGGCAGGTGCGTCAGGTCGTAGGGAATGATCGCCAGGCGCAGCACCCAGGCCTGCTGCCCGTCCGGGGACAGGAGCAGGAGCCGGACGAAGACCGCGGCGTTGAGCAGGAGGAGCGCCACGGTGACGAACGGCACCAGGCGCGTCGGGTTGTCGTCCTTGAAGGGAATCACCGGGGGCTCGGCGGCGGAGGATAGCACGCCCCGCACGACGCGCTTGACCCCCCGGAGGGACATCGCTAACATGACCGCCCGTCATGGCCGAGGCTCTCAGCGGGACGACCCAGTTACCCTTGGCACGAGGCGCCGAGCGGGCCGAGCCTCGCTCCGAGGCGGCCGCGACGCCGCGCGACGGCGCCCTCCCGCTCCTGCCGCGCATCGAGTCTCCGGCCGACCTCAGGGGGCTCGACGCCGGCCAGCTCAAGCAGCTCGCGGATGAGTTGCGCCAGTACATCATCGAGGTCGTGTCGCGCACCGGCGGCCACCTGGCGCCGAGCCTCGGCGTCGTCGAGCTGACCATCGCGCTGCACGCCGTGTACGACGCCCCGCGCGACCGCATCGTCTGGGACGTCGGGCACCAGGCCTACGGGCACAAGGTGCTCACCGGGCGCCGCGACCGCCTGCCGTCGCTGCGCCAGTACCAGGGGCTCTCCGGCTTCATCCTCCCGTCCGAATCCCCCTACGACGCCTTCGGCGTGGCGCACGCCAGCACCTCGATCGCCGCCGCCATGGGGATGGTGGTGGCGCGCGACATGGCGGGGGAGGACTACCACGTCCTGACGGTGACCGGCGACGGCGCCATGACCGGCGGGCTGGCGTACGAGGGGCTCAACAACGCGGGCCACTCGGAGCGCGACCTCCTGGTGATCCTCAACGACAACGACATGTCGATCTCGCCGAACGTCGGCGCCATCGCGCGGCACCTCACCGACATCACTTCGAGCGGTCCCTACAACAAGATGCGCGAGGAGATCCGGTCGCTCGCGAAGCGGCTGCCGCTCGGCGAGCCGGCCGGCGAGCTGGCCAAGCGGGTGGAGCGCGGCCTCAAGGACTTCTTCGTGCCCGGCGGCCTCTTCCAGGCGCTCGGGTTCAAGTACTACGGCCCGATCGACGGGCACGATCTCGACGAGCTGGTCAGCGTTCTTACCAATCTCAAGAAGGTGAAGGGACCGCGCCTCCTGCACGTGATCACGAAGAAGGGGAAGGGATACTCCTTCGCCGAGGCCGACTCGTGCGTCTACCACGGCGTCACCGCCTTCGACCCGGCGTCGGGGCAGATGGCCGCCGCGGGGAAGGGGGCCGCCCCGGACTACAACAAGGTCCTGTGCGAGACCCTGTCGCGGCTCGCGACGGAAGATCGCCGCGTGGTGGCGGTGACCGCCGCGATGGCCGACGGCACCGGGCTCGTGAAGTTCAAGGAGCGCCATCCGGACCGGTTCCACGACGTCGGCATCGCCGAGGCGTACGGCGTGACCTTTGCCGCCGGCCTGGCGATCTCCGGCATGCGCCCGGTCGCGGCGATCTACTCCACGTTCCTGCAGCGCGCCTACGACCAGATCATCCACGACGTCGGGGTGCAGAAGCTGCCGGTCGTCTTCTGTCTCGATCGCGCCGGACTCGTCGGCGCCGACGGGCCGACGCATCACGGCGTCTTCGATCTCTCGTATCTGCGCGCCGTGCCGAACTTCGTCATCGCCGCCCCGAAGGACGGCGACGAGATGGCCGACCTGCTGGCCACGGCGGTGGCGCAGACCGAGCACCCGTTCGCCATCCGCTACCCGAAGCGGGCCAGCCGGCGCTACACGGCCGACCGGGCCCCGCGCCTTCTCCCGATCGGCTCGTGGGAGGCGCTTTCCGACGGGCGCGACGCGTGCCTTCTGGCGGTCGGGTCGATGGTGGAGACGGCGGAGGCGGTGCGGGATCTCCTGCGCGCCGACGGCCTCGACGTCGGGGTGGTGAACGCCCGCTTCGTGAAGCCGCTCGACGAGGCGATGCTCCGCGACCTGGCGGCGCGCGTGCCCGCGCTCGTGACGCTCGAGGAGAACGTCCTCGCCGGCGGTTTCGGCGCCGCCGTGCACGAGTGCCTCGCGGCCTCCGGCACGCCGGTCCCGGCCCTGCACCACATCGGTCTGCCGGACCGTTTCGTCACCCATGGTTCGGTCGGTCAGCTCCTCGAAGAGGTCGGTCTCTCACCGGCCCGCGTCGCCGAGCGGCTGCGGCCCCTGCTCCGGGGCCGCGCCTGATGCCGGCCGTGCGGACCGGGGCCTCGCGTTGACCGCTCCCCTCGCATTCCAGACGCACGCCGGGGTTCTCGCCGATCTCCAGGCGGATGTCGGCATCGTCGGCCGCCTGAAGGGGGACGGCGCCCTTCCCGGTCCGGTCGGGGACGCGCTGTCGCAGCGCCTGCTCGAGGTGGCGCGCGAGGATCGCTTCAACGGTCGCGCCGGCCGCCTGCTGCTCTGGCACGCTCCGGACGGCGCCTTCCCGTGCCGCCGGTATCTCCTGATGGGGCTCGGATCGCGCGAGGACATCACGCTCGAGCGCTACCGCCGCGATCTCGGCGACGCCTTCGTCGAGGCGGATCGTTTGGGCGCGGCGTCGGTGGCGGTCCCGCTCCTCCACGATGATCGGCTCGCCTTCGCGCCGGGCGAGGCGGCCCGGGCGCTGGCGGAGGCGGCCCTGCTCGGGACCTACCGCTTCGATCGCTACCGCTCCGAGCCGCGGCCCGGCCGCCGCCATCTCAAGGAGATCCGCGTCGCCCTGGGAGCCTTTCCGGCGAAGGGGGCGGCGTCCGGGATCGCCTGGGGGGAGCGGGCGTCGACGGCGGTCAACCTCGCCCGCGATCTCGTCAACGAGCCGCCGGGCATCCTGACCCCGCCGCGTCTCGCCGAGATCGCCGAGGAGCAGGCGAAAGCGGCCGGGATCGAGTTCGAGGTGTTCGGCCCCGCCGCCCTGAAGAAGATGGGGATGGGGGGGATCCTCGGCGTGTCGCAGGGCTCGCACCAGGAGCCGCGCCTCGTCCGCCTGCAATACCGCCCGAAAGGGAAGCCCGACCGGAAGGTGGCGGTCATCGGCAAGGGGCTCACCTTCGATTCCGGCGGCCTCTCGCTCAAGACGAGCGAGGGGATGGAGACGATGAAGTGCGACATGGCCGGATCGGCGGCGGTGCTCGCGACCCTGACCGCGCTCGGCGATCTCGGCTGCCGGTCGGAGGTCACCGGCCTGATGGGGCTGGCGGAGAACATGCCGGGCGGGGAGGCGATCCGCCCCGGCGACGTCCTGCGGATCATGAACGGCAAGACGGTCGAGGTGCGCAACACCGATGCGGAGGGGCGGCTCGTCCTCGCCGACTGTCTGTCCTACGTGTCGAAGATCGACGGTCTCGAGGCGGCGGTCGATCTCGCCACGCTGACCGGGGCGTGTGTCGTCGCGCTCGGTCCGATGGCCGCGGGACTGATGACCAACCACCAGCCGCTGGCGGACGATCTGCTGCGCTCGGCGGCCGCGGCCGGTGAGGCGGTCTGGCAGCTGCCGCTCTACCAGGAATACCGCGAGCACATCAAGAGCGACGTGGCCGACATCAAGAACACCGGCATCCGCTGGGGGGGTGCTATCACCGCGGCCCTGTTCCTGCAGGAATTCGTGCGCGACGGTCTGCCCTGGGCGCACCTGGACATCGCCGGACCGGCGTTCGGGGAGAAGGAGTATTCGTACCTGGGCAAGGGGGGCTCGGGCGCCGGCGTGCGCACCCTCCTGCGCTGGCTCGCCCCTCCGCCGGCCTGAGTGAGCCACCGGCAGCATCGGAGCGCGGGCCCGGCCTCGGTCCCCTGCGCCATCCTCACGGTCAGCGATACGCGCCGTCCCGGAACGGATCGCAGCGGCCCCTGGCTCAAGACGCACCTCGAGCGCGCCGGCCACGAGGTGGTCGCCACCGCGATCGTTCCGGACGATCCGGCCGCAGTGCGCGCCCGGCTCCGGGCCTTTGCCCGCGCCGGACGGGCGCGGGCGATCCTGATCACCGGCGGCACCGGCATCGCGGCGCGCGATCGGACTTACGAGGCGGTGGCGGGGCTTCTCGACAAGCGGCTGGACGGATTCGGCGAGCTGTTCCGGGCGTTGAGCTATCGTGAAATCGGCGCCGCCGCCCTGCTCAGCCGCGCCGTCGCCGGGACCTGGCAGGGACGGCTGGTGTTCGTCATGCCCGGGTCCCCGGCTGCGGTCCGCCTGGCGGTCCGGCGACTGATCCTGCCGGTGCTGGGGCATGCTGTAGGCCTGCTTCCGGCGCCGGGTCGGAAGGGACGGAGCGGACGGTGACGGCGAAGCGAACCGGGACGGCCGGAGTGGTCGGGGTGGCCGGGGGATCGGCCCCGCGCGTCGATCCTCGCGAGGTGGCGGCCGAGCTGCGCCGCCTCGTCGAAGGGGAGGTGCTGTTCGAGCCGGTGGACCGCATCCTCTACAGCACCGCCGCCTGCATCTACCAGGTGGAGCCGCTCGGCGCGGTCTTGCCGCGCCACGAGGCGGATGTCCTCGCGGTCCTCGATTTCGCGCGGCGGCACCGCATCCCGGTGACTCCGCGTGGCGGCGGCTCCGGCCTCACCGGCGCGACGCTCGGGCGCGGCATCGTGCTCGACCTGTCCAAGCATTTCCGGCGGGTGACAGAGATCGATCCGGAGCGCGGCACGGTGCGGGCGGGGCCGGGGGTGATCCAGGCGGATCTCAATCGCGCGCTGCGTCCACACGGCGTGCACTTCGCCCCCGACCCCTCGTCCTCGAACTGGTGCACGGTGGGGGGGATGGTGGCCAACAACGCCGGCGGCTCCCACACCATCGGCCACGGCGCCACGCGCGAGAACCTCGTGTCGGCGCGGCTGGCGCTCGCCAGCGGCGAGGTGATCGAGACGGGTCCGATCGCCCCCGGTCCGATCGCCGGCGCCGACGGCGGCGCCGGGCTCCGGCTGGCGCGCGGCGTGGCGGCGATCGCCACGCGCGCCCGCGATGTGATCGCGCACCGCCAGCCGAAGACGCGGCGCAACTCGTCCGGCTACGCGCTGCGCGAGGCGGTGCGGCCGGACGCGGTCGATCTCGGCCCGCTGGTGTGCGGCTCGGAGGGGACTCTCGGGATCGTGCTCGATGCGACGCTGCGGACCATCCCGATCCCGCAGGCGAAGGCGACCGCGCTCGTGCTGTTCGACGATCTCGAGAAGGCGGGGGACGCGGTCGTCGAGATCCTCCGTCATCGGCCGGCCGCGGTCGAGCTGCTCGATCGCATCTTCATCGAGGTGCTGCGGCAGGCCGACCCGGCCCTCGGCGTCACGCTGCCGGCCGGCACCGAGGCGATCCTCATCGTCGAGGTGGACGGGGAAGAAGAGCGCGAGGTGCGCGCCCGCCTCGAGGCCATCGCGACGGGCCTCGTCTCGCGGCTGCGGCTGGCGACCGAGGTGCGCCAGGCGACGCGGCCGGAAGAGATCGCGCGCGTCTGGGCGGTGCGCAAGGCGGCCTCGCCGATCCTGTCGCGCCGCGAGGGGCGGCTGCGCAACACCCGCTTCATCGAGGACGCCGCGGTGCATCCGGAGCGGATGGCGGAGTTCGTCCGGAAACTGCGCGATCTCTTGAAGGGGCACGGGCTGCAGGCGGCGATCTTCGGGCACGCCGGCGACTGCAACCTGCATTGCAATCCATTGATGAACCAGCGCGACCCGGCCCACCTCGCGCTCATGGAGACGATCGCCGAGGAGTTCACCGACCTCGTCATCGGCCTCGGCGGGTCACTCTCCGGCGAGCACGGCGACGGCCGGCTCCGGACTCCGTTCCTCGAGCGCGCCTACGGCCCGCTCACGTCGGTCTTCGCCGAGGTGAAGCGGCTCTTCGATCCGGACGGGATCCTGAACCCGGGGATCATCGTGCACGACGGCGCCCAACGGCTGACCGACGACCTGCGCTACGGCGCCGACTACGTCCGGGTCGCGACCACCACGACGCTCGACGACGAGCCGTGGCAGCGGGAGATCGAGAAATACCACGGCTGCGGCGCCTGCCGGCACTACTGTCCGGTCGCGGTCGAGACCGGGGACGAGGCGGCGACGGCGCGCGCCAAGGGAAATCTGTTACGCGCGGCGCTGTCGGGCCGGCTGCCGGCGTCGGCGATCGCCACCGACGCCTTCAAGCAGGTCATGGACCTGTGCGTCAACTGCCGCCTCTGCCACTCCGAGTGCCCGACGGCGATCGACATCCCGGGGATGGCGATCCTGGCGAAGGAGGCGTACGTGCGGGCGCGCGGCAAGCGGCAGGCCGACCGCGTGCTGACGGCCTCCGGGCCGCTGCTGCGGATGGGAGCGGCGACCGCGCCTCTCGCCAACGCCGCCATGAACACGCCGCTCCTGAGACGCCTGATGGCCCCTTTGACCGGACTCGCCGCTGGGCGTCACATGCAGGCGTTCGACTCGGAGCCGCTGTCGCCGCGGCTGCCGTCGGTCGATCCGGACGGCGACAAGGTGGCCTACTTCCACGGCTGCTTCGGCGGCTACCAGGACGTGGAAGGGGAGGGGCGGGCCGCGATCGACCTGCTCGAGGCGATCGGCTGCACCGTGGCCATCCCGCCGCAGGAGTGCTGTGGCATCGCCGCCATCACCTACGGCCACCTCGACGACGTCCGTCCCGCGGCGGCCCGCAACGTCGCGGCCTTCATGGACCTGCTGCGGCGCGGCTATACGCCGGTGTATAGCGCTCCGTCGTGCGGCCTGGCGCTCGTCGAGGACACGCCGCGCCTGCTCGGCACGCCGCAGTCGGAGGTGCTGGCGCGCCACCTGCGCGACGTCGGCGACTACGTCCTCGAGCGCCTGGAGGCGCGCCCGGATCTGCGCGCCCGCCTGCGCCCGGTGCCGCTGCGCCTGACGTACCACAACCCCTGTCATTTCCAGGCGCGCGGCATGGGGGATTCGGTCCTCCGGCTGCTGCGGTTCGTGCCCGGCGTCGAGGTGGTGCCGATCGTCAAGGATCACTGCTGCGGCATCGCCGGCACCTTCGGGATGAAGTCCTGCAACTTCGATCAGTCGATGCGCATGGGACAGCCGCTCTTCGACAGCATCGCGGCGACCACGGCCCCTGTCGTCGCGACCGGCTGCGGCACCTGCAAGATCCAGATCGAGCAGGGGTCGGGACTCCCGGTCGTGCACCCGATCAAGGTCGTGCGGGACTCGCTGCTCGGGACCGCTTCTGCCGTGTCCCCCCGCTGAATCCAAGCGGCCCAGGGCTGTCGCCAACCGGGCCGCCCCGTCACGAGCGTGCATCCTCTCGAAGACACTCGGTTTCATTGACAGGGCCCGGCGCGTGGCCTATATTCGCCGGCTTCGCGACGAGGCGAGAACGCATGGCATTTTGTCAGACGAAATTGTCGATCGATCCGAC
>Ga0111538_10001317_pt1 | contig 34709 bp, 25 predicted proteins | sample SoiMethybrSBSTD1_FD_79669 | JGI IMG/M metagenome (GOLD analysis project Ga0111538, IMG submission 79669) | Bulk soil microbial communities from a Populus tree surrounding site in Tennessee, USA - Soil MetaG P. TD hybrid SBSTD1 (version 2)... | ecosystem: Environmental > Terrestrial > Soil >...
CGACGCGATCCCGTACGACGTCATGAACGACGCCCTGCGCTGAATCAGTCCGGCACGGGCGCGTCCGGGCGCATCAGGTCGCGCTCCTTCAACGCCGTCCACAGCTCCGGCGGGATCGGCAGCGCGGCCATCGCGAGGTTGTCGTCGACCTCGGCCGGCGTCCGGGCGCCGACGACGGCCGTCGCGATCGCCGGGTGCGCGAGCGTGAACTGCAGCGCGGCGGCCCGGATCGGGACGTCGAAGCCGGCGCACACGTCGCGGATCGCGCCCGCCTTGACGAGCACGTGCTCGGGAGCGGGGGCGTAGTTGTACATCGCGCCCGGCGTCGGGTCGATCAGCAGACCACTGTTGTAGACGCCGCCGGCGATCACCGACATCCCCTTCTCCTGGATCAGCGGCAGCAACTCGTCCATCGAGTCCTGCTCCAGCAGGGTGTAGCGGCCGGCGAGCAGCACGCAGTCGAAGTCGGCCTCGGCCGCGAACCGGGCCAGCGGCTCGGAATAGTTCATGCCGACCCCGATCGCGCCGATGCTGCCCTGCGCGCGCAGGTCGGCCAGCACCGGGTAGACCTCGGTCAGAGCCTGCTCGTGGTAGTCGTCGGGGTCGTGGATCAGGCAGATGTCGACCCGGTCCAGCCCCAGGCGCTCCAGGCTCTCGGCGAGCGACCGGCGCGCGCCGGCGGCGGAGAAGTCGAAAACCGACGAGAGTTCCGGCGTGTTGTGGAAGATGGTCTCGCCCGGCGGCCCGGGCTCGAGCACCCGCCCGACCTTCGTCGACAGCGTGTACTCGTCGCGCGGCCGGTCACGCAGCGCGGCGCCCAGGTTGACCTCCGCGATGCCGTGCCCGTACAGCGGCGCGGTGTCGAAGAGGCGGATCCCGGCGTCCCAGGCGTGCCGCACCGTCGCCCGGGCCTCCTCGTCGGTGATGGGGTGGGGCCAGCCGCCCAGCGGCGCGGTGCCGAGGCCGAGCCGGGGAACCTGAACGGTGGTGCGCCCGATGGGGCGGGTGTGGAACAGATCCATCCGGTGAGCCTTCCATCGCGACCGCCTGCCGGCCAAGGGACATCTCAGTTCACCCGCACCGCCGCCGATTGTCGATTCTGTAGTCGGTGGGCGAGTGAGGGGACGGTGCGATGGTTTCGGTCACGAACCGCCCGTACCGCTGGTACCTCGCCCTCGGCGCGCTCGTCGTCGCGGCCGGTCCGGTCCTGCCGCCCGCCGTGCAGCAGGGGACCTACGTCCTCACCGGGCTCTCCACGATCGTCGCGATCGTGATGGGCGTCCGGCGCTACCGGCCCGAATGGGTGCTGCCGTGGTGGCTGCTCGTGGCGACGGTCGCGACGGGCATCCTGTCGAGCCTGTGGTGGGGCGTCGACCTGGCCGTCCACGGCGTGCGCCGGTTCCCGACCGGCGCCGACGTGATCTACACGATGATGCAGCCGCTGCTCGTGCTCAGCATCCTCGGCTGGACCCGGCGGGCACACCGCACCGGCGGCCTGGTGGAGGCCGGCATCGTGGCGGCCGGCGGCGGCGCGCTGATGTGGGCGCTGGTCGTCGCGCCGATGCTGCACAGCGGCCGGGTCGGCGGCCTGCTGCTGGCGAGCTATCTCCTATACGTCGCATTCGACCTGGTGATCCTGGTGCTGACGGTGCGGATGCTGCTGATCACCCGGGTCCGCACCCCCGCGTACGCGCTGCTCGTGATCGGCGCCACGGTGTACCTGCTCACCGACCTCGCGTTCTACGTGCTGCTCGTCAACGACGTGTCCGCGACGTCGGTCACCGCGCCCGGCTACCTCAGCAGCTACCTGCTCCTCGGCGCGGCGGCCCTGCACCCGTCGATGGCCAGCAGCGGCGGCCAGTTTGCCACCGAGCCGGATCCGGTGTCGCGGGTCCGGCTGTTCGGCTACTCGGCGCTCGTCGTCGTGAGCGGGGTGCTCACCGGGTACCAGGTGCTGTCCGCCGACGGTGGCCTGTCGCGCGTCCTCGTGCCGCTGGCCCTGAGCAGCACGATGGGCGTGTTGCTGGTGGTGCGGCTGTCGCAGCTTGCGGTGCTGCTCGACCGGCGGGCCCGCCTCGACGCGCTCACCGGCCTGCCCAATCTCACCGCGCTGCGCGAGGAGCTCGCCGGATCGGCCGCGACCGGCCTGCTGCTCGTGGACCTGGACGGCTTCCGGGACGTCAACGACAGCTACGGCCACCACAGCGGCGACGAGATCCTGCGCACCGTCGCCGGCCGGCTGCACGACCTGTCCGCGCGCCACGACGCTGTCGCGATGCGCCTCGGCGGCGACGAGTTCGCCGTGCTCACACGCGGCGCGGCGCCGCCCGAGGAGCTCGCCGCCGAACTCGTCGACGCGCTACGCGCCCCGTACCCGGTGCCCGGCGCGGGATCCGCGCTGCTGACCGCGAGCGTCGGCGTGGCGCCGCTGTCGGCCGGCTGCGCCGGCGCCCTGCGCCGCGCCGACCTCGCGCTGCACACCGGCCAGAGCAACGGCGGCAACCAGGTCGCCGTCTACGACGCCGCGCTGCACGCGGCCCGGCAGCAGCGCACCCGCATCGTGCGCGACCTCGACCGGGCGCTCGCCGCCGGCGAGTTCACGCTGCACTACCAGCCGATCGTCGACCTGCACACCGGCGCGACGGTGGCGGCCGAGGCGCTGCTGCGGTGGACCCGCGCCGACGGCACCGCCGTGCGGCCCGACGAGTTCATCCCGGTCGCCGAGCAGAGCGGTGCCATCGTCCCGATCGGCGCCTGGGTCGTGCAACGGGTGTGCGACCAGTTGCGGGAGTGGTGGCCGCGGTACCGCGTCCCGGTCACCGTGAACGCGTCGGCGCGGCAGCTGCGCCGTCCCGACTTCGCCGCGACCGTGCTGGCCGCGCTCGCGGCCAGCGGCGTGCCCGGCGGCGCGCTCATCGTCGAGATCACGGAGACCGGCCTGATCACCGCGATCGCCGACGCCGCGACGGTGACCGGCCAGCTGGGGACGCTGCGCGAGCACGGGGTGCGCATCGCGATCGACGACTTCGGCACGGGCTACTCGTCGCTGGCGTACCTGCGCCAGCTACCCGTCGACATCCTCAAGATGGACGGCTCGTTCACCGCCAACCAGGTGCAGACCGGCGCCGCGCGGGACCGCGCGTTCATCCGCGCCATCGTGGAGCTGGCCGACAGCCTGGACCTGCGCACCGTCGCCGAAGCGGTGGAGACCGCGGAGCAGGCCGACCGGCTGGCCGCGCTCGGCTGCCACCTCGCCCAGGGCTACCACTTCGCGCGCCCGGCGCCAGCCGACGTCATCGACGCCCTGCTCACGGCACAGTTCGCAGCGCAGCCCGCGCCCGACTCCCGCGATCTTGGACGCCTGCTGCTGCCCCAGCCGTAGCGGACGTCCACGATCGCGGAAGTCGGGGCGCGCCCGGCGCCGGGCGGCGTGCAATTTCCGGGGTTGTGGGTTGGGGGTCGCACCGATGTCGGCGACCCCGGGCCACCGTGATCCTCCTTTCATGCATACCAACTCGGTCGCCCCGATCCACCGCCCGTTCGCCTCCGCCCGCGCCGTCGCCGTCGCCGGGTTCGTCGGCTTCGTCGGGCTCGTACTCCTCGCCACGGTGCTCCAGCCGGACAGTTACGACTGGACCCGCGACTACATCAGCGGCCTGGCCGCCATGGACGCCACGTTCCCGGCCGTGATGGTGGCCGGGTTCCAGTTCGCCGCGATCGGCGTGCTCGCCGCCGCGGCGGTGGTGTTCCGGGTGCTGCCGCGGCTGTCGGCCCGGATCGCGGCGGTGCTGATGACCGTCGCGGGCGCGGCGCTCAGCGTCGCCGGGTTCGCCCGGTTCGACTGCTCCCGCAACGACGCCGCCTGCCGGGCGCAGGTCGAGGCGGGCATGTCCTGGCACAGCCAACTGCACGGTCGTGCCGCGCTGTTCGTGTTCCTTCCGTTGATCCTCGCCGGCGTGTTCCTCGCGGTGGCGGTGTTGCGGACCCGGTCGCCGCACCGGGTCGGCCTGGGCGTGGCGACGGCGTTGCTCGCCGTCGCGAACTTCGCCCTGACGTTCGCCGTCGAGGAGCAGGCGACCGGCGTCACCGGTCTCCTGCAGCGGGTTTTGATCTTCACGCTGCTCGGCCTCCCGCTGATGGTCGCGGTCGGTCGGTGGCAATTCCCGGGCGACGCTGCCAGCGCCGCTCCTGATACCGGTCGCGAGACCGCGCTCGTGTGAGATGCCCAACTTGAGTGTCCGCCGCTCCGCGGCGGACACTCACTGGCGTGCCGGAACCGGATCTGCTCGACCGCGACCGCGAGGCAGCGCAGATCCAGGCGGCGCTGGCCGACGCGGCGGGCGGCCGTGGCCGGCTGCTCGTCATCGAGGGTGACGCGGGGATCGGCAAGACCCGGCTGCTGCGCCACGCCCGGACGCTGGCTGCCGCGTCCACTGTGGACGTTCTGACCGCGCGCTGCTCCGAGCTGGAACGGCAGTTCCCGTTCGGGGTGGTGCGGCAGCTGTTCGAGCCGCTGCTGGCGGGCCCGGCAACCGACCTGTTGGGCGGCGCGGCCGCCGGCGCCGCGCCGGTGTTCCGGTCGCTGGACGGGCTCGGCGAGCCCGCCGGGACCGCCGATTCGGCCGCCGAGCTGCCCGTCCTGCACGGGCTGTACTGGCTGACCAGCAACGCGTGCCGCCGCCCGACCGCGCTGCTCGTCGACGATCTGCACTGGGCCGACGCGGCGTCGCTGCGGTACCTGTCCTACCTGCTGCCCCGGCTGGAGGACCTGCCGCTACTGGTGGTGGCGGTGGTGCGCGCCGGCGTCCGCGCGCCCGTCGACGGCTTGCTGCCCGGGCTGCTCGCCGAGGCGACGGTGGTGCGGCCGGGTCCGTTGGGCGAGGCCGCCGTCGGGCGCCTGCTGGCCGGGTCACTGTCCGGCGGCGTCGACGCGGAGTTCGCGACGGCGTGCTGGCGGCTGACGGCCGGGAACCCGTTGCTGCTGCACGCCCTCGCGGCGGCCATCGGCGCGGCCGACCTCGCACCGACCGCCGCGAACACCGGCCGGCTGGACGCGCTCGGGCCGCCCGCGGTGGCGCGCTGGGTGGGCGTGCTGCTCGGCCGGCTGGCGCCGGACACCCGGTCGGTGGTGCGGGCCGTCGCCGTGCTGGGGCCGCGCGCGCCGTTGGCCGCGGTCACCGGGCTCGCCGGGGTCGACGCCTTCGCCGCTGCCGACGCCGTCGCCGAGGCCACCCGGCTCGGCCTGCTCGAGGGCGAGGGCGACGCGGTCGGCTTCGTCCACCCGCTCGTCGCGTCGGCCGTCTACGAGGACCTCGGCGGCGGGGAGCGGGCGCTGGCCCACCGGCGCGCGGCCGACGTGCTTGCCGCGCTCGGCGCCGAGCCCGAACGCAGCGCCGCCCACCTGTTGAAGGCGCTGCCCGGTGCGGAGGGCGCGGTGTCGCTGCTGCGCAGGGCCGCGGCCGCCGCGCTGTCCCGGGGTTCGCCGGAGGCCGCGCTCGAGTTCCTCAACCGGTGCCTGGCCGAGGACCTCGACGCGGACGAGCGGTTGGCGATCGTCCGGCAGGCCGCCGACGTCGCGATGCAGGTCGATCTGCGGGAGGCGGCGCGGCTGCTGGAGTCCGCGCGGACCCTGGCCGGCGGGGCCGGCGGGGCCGAGATCTCGGCGCGGCTCGGCGTCGCGTACGGCTACCTCCTCGACCCGAACCGCGCGTTCCGCGCGCTGCGCGACGCGCTCGACCGGATGCCGCCGGGCGACAGCGACGAGCGGCGCCGGCTGGAGGCGACGCTGCTCGTCGGGCCGGTGGTGGTGCCGGGACGGCGGGACATCGTCGCGCGGGCCGGCGAGCTGGCCGCCCTCCCACCGGCCGACGGGCTGGGCGCGCGGATGCTCTCGGCGACCCTTGCCTGCCACGAGATGGCCCGCTGCGACCCGGCCGGTGCCGCCCGGTCGCGCGCGGCGCTCGCCGACGGGACGCTCGTCCGGCAGGCCAACGGCGAGGGCCCGCTGGTCTGCGGCTGGATCACGCTGCTGGCCGCCGACGACCCGGCCGCGCTGCGCGGCCTCGACGACGCGTTCGACCAGGCGCACCGCAACGGGTCGCTGCGCGCGCTGGCACCGGTGTACACGTTCCGTGCGCTGGGCCGGCTGTGGACCGGTCAGCTGCGCGACGCGGAGGCCGACGCCCGGGAAGCGTTGCGGCTGGTGGAGACCGGACGCGTCGACATGGATCCGCTCTTCGCCGGCGCCTATCTGGCCGACGCGCTCATCGAGCAGGGCCGGCTCGAAGAGGCCGCCGCCGCGCTGGCGCGCGTCGGCGTCCCCGCCGACTCGTCGCCGGCGCGGCCGAGCTACTACGCCCTCGACGCGTACGCCCGGCTCGCCCGCCGCACGTCGGATCCGGACGCCGTCGCGGCGGCGCTGGCGGCCGGCCGCGCGTGGGCGGCGTACGGCTTCGACAATCCGGCCGTGGGCGGCTGGCGTGCCGAGGCGGCGCTCGCGCTGTTCGCCACCGGCGACGCCGAGGGTGCGCTGCGGACGGCCCGCGCCGAACTGGCGCTGGCCGAGCGCTGGGGTGCCCCGCGCGCGCTCGGCCGGGCGCTGCGGGTGGTCGGCCAGCTCACCGGCGGCGCCGACGGGCTGGACCTGCTGCGCCGCTCGGTCGACGTGCTCGACGGCAGTCCAGCCCGGCTGGAGGGGGCCCGGTCGCTGGCCGAGCTCGGGGCGGCGCTGCGCCGGGCCGGGCGCCGGCAGGAGGCCCGCGAGCCGCTGGCCCGCGCGCTGGACGCGGCCGAGGTGTGCGGTGCGGCCGAGCTGGCCCGCGGCGTCGGCACCGAGCTTCGGGCGGCCGGCTTCCGACCCCGGCGCAGCCGGCTGGTCGGCGTCGAAGCGCTCACGCCCAGCGAGGCCCGGGTGGCCGAACTGGCGGCCGGCGGTGCGTCGAACCGGGAGATCGCGCAGGCGCTGTTCGTTACCACGAAGACCGTCGAGGTGCACCTGACCAGCGCATACCGCAAGCTCGGCGCCCGCCGCCGCACCGACCTGGCGCGGCTGCTCGGCTGAATTCCTGGGGTGCGGGTTGGGGGTCGGCCACGACGCGCACCCACCCCCCGCACGGCGAGCCTTGGCATCGTACGACGCCGTTCCCGGCGTCGCGGATGCGGAGGACAGCTCATGCACACCAACGGCACCATCGGAACCGGCGCGGCCAACAAGGCGATCGCCGGCCGCTTCCTCGACCTCGTCGCCGCCCACGACATCGACGGGCTGTCCGGCATGGTCACACCCACCTGGACGATGCACGGCGGGCCACCGAACCTCCCGACCGGGCCGGCCGGCATCCGCGCGCTGTTCGGCACGTTCGGCCGGATCGAGCAGGTGTGGACGATCAACGACGTGATCGCCGAGGGCGACAAGGTCGTCGTGCGGGCCACGAACACGTGCGTGATGGAGAGCTTCCTGGGTGTGCCGGCGGACGGCCGCACGCAGGTGTTCACGGCGACGTTCACACACCACGTCGTCGACGGGTTGATCCAGGAGACCTGGCGTAATGCCGACGACCTGGGCCGGCTGTTCCAACTCGGCGCGCGGATCCAGGCGCCGGCTCCCGAACCGGAGGCCGCCTGATGTGGGGGACCTATCGCTCGCTGCTCGGTCGGGACGGGGTGCCGGCGCTGCTCGTCGCCGGCTTCCTGGCCCGCTCGGCGATCGCGACGTATCCCATCGGGCTGCTGATGCTGGTCGGCTCCGGATACGGGTCGCTCGCCGTAGCCGGAGTGGCCTCGGGCGTCTACGGGGCAGCGGCGGTGGTCGCGGGTCCGGTCGCGGGGCGCTGGTACGACTTGGCGGGCCCGGCGCGGCTGCTCCCGTTGGCCGCCGCCGCGCAGTTGACGGCGGTGCTGCTGCTCGCGTTCTGTGCCGACGCGGTGCTCCCGGTGCCCGTGCTGCTGGCCGCATCGGCGGCGCTGGGACTGGTGGTGCCGCAGGCCGGGGTGCTGCTCCGGGCCCGCTGGGCGGCGCTGCTGCGCGGCAGCGACGACCTGCCGACAGCATTGTTCCTGGAGGGCGCCGTCGACGAGGCGACGTTCGTGCTCGGGCCGCTGTTGCTTGCCGGTCTCGGCGGGCTCCTCGGTCCCGCGGTCGCGTTCGGGGTGGCCGGCGTGGTGACGAGCATCGGTGTGCTGCTGCTGGCCCGGCTGCCGTGGGACGCTCGGGAGCGGCGGGCCGGCGGTACGGCGCCCCGCGGGCGGGGGCGGCTCGGCGCGGGGTTCGTCGCGGTCTGCGCGGCGTTCGTCACGGTGGGCGCGGTGTTCGGCTGCGTGCAGGTGGGCGTGTTCGCAGCGACCAGGGACGCCGGTGCGCCCGGCGCGGCCGGCCCGGTGCTGGCCGCGTTCTCGGTGGCCAGCCTGGTGGCCGGACTGGTCGCCGGCGCCGCCACCCGCCGCGCCGCCGCTGCCTCGAATGCGATCGGTGCGACCGGCTCGGGTGGCGTGGTGGTGCGGCGGTACCGCCGCGTGCTGGTGCTGCTCGCCGCCGGGATGCTCGTCCCGGCGCTGTGGCCCGTCCATCCGGTGCTGCTCGCCGTGCTGCTGATCGTGGCGGCGTGCGCGGCCTCGCCGGCGGTGGCGGCCGGGTACGCGGTCACCGAGCGGCTGGTGCCGCCGGCCCGCCTGGTGGAGGGGCTCGGCTACGCCGGCGCGGCGCTGAGCCTCGGGCTCGCGGCGGGCACTGCGGTGGCCGGCCTCGTCGCCGACGTCGCGGGTGGCCGTGGCGTGTTCGCCCTCGGCTCCGCGATGGGCGCACTCGGCGTGCTTGCGTTCGCCGCGCCGGCGGCACTCCGACGGCACAGCGCGGTGGACGAGCCGCTCACGAGAGCCGGCGCCCGCGACACCGCCTGACCCGCGCTGGCAGGCCGCGGTGAACACAGCCATAATCGCGTTGATCTTGCACTTGTGGTGCCAGAATTCGGGCGTCTTTGCCCTGCTTTGGCTACCACCACAACTGCAAGATCGACGCGATCTTGCGTGAGAGGGGTCAGCGCGGGCCGGACGAGCCGGCGTCCAGCACCGCCGAGGGGGAGAGGTTGTCTCGGCGCAGAACTATGAGCAGTTCCTCGTAGGGGCCGATCAGCCAGGCCCGGTCACCGGCGCGCAGCCTCGTGTCGCGCCGCGGCGCGTGCTCCAGTTCCCCGCCGCGGTCGGCCCGGGCGATGGCCACCACCCGGGTCCGCGCGGACAGCTCGCTCATCGCGAGCCCGTCCAGGCCGCCGCCGGGGGCGACCGACAGCTGCCCGACGAGCATCGCCCGCCGCCCGACGTAGAAGGTTCCCTCGACGTCGAGGCCCAGCACCGCCCCGACGAACCAGGGCGCCGCGAGGTCCGATGTGGACTGCACGTTGCCGAACCCGAAGTTGCGCTGCACGGTACGGGCCAGCTGCCGGTCGAACAGCCGCAGCACCACCGGCACCTCGGCCCAGCGCGGGCCGAGCTGGTCGCGCACGGCCAGACCCGTCTCGAGGTTCGCCAGGTCGTCACTGGTGAGCACGGCGACGGCCGCCGCACCCGCGAGGTTCACCGCGTCGAGGGTCTGCGGCAGCGTCGCGTCGGCGATGATGACCGGCACGCCGGCCTGCCGCACCTGTGTGAGGTAGCGGCTGGACTCGTCGCGTTCCACCACGACGACGTCGCGGCCGGCCGCCACCAACAGCTCCACGACCCGCGCACCCACGGAGCCGAGCCCCATGACGACCACGTGCCCGAAGAGGCCGGTCACCCGGCGGCGGCCCATCGCCTCGGCGATGCGCCGGGTCACCAGCAGGTTGGTCAGCAGGGCGAAGAAACTCGTCGCGAGCACCGCGCCGAGGACCATCAGCAGGATCGCGTACAGCCGCAGCCACGTCGGCTCGGCGCGGAAGTTGAAGTCGCCGTACCCGACCGTCGCGATCGTCTCGATGGTGAAGTACAAGGCGTCGACGGGTGTCATCTGGCCGCCGTCGGGTTCGTGGTAGCCGAGGTCGAGCACCACTGTGGACACCGCGATCAGCACCACCAGCGCACCGACCGCGGCGGTGATCCGCCGGTCGGCGGCCGACACCACCGACGCCAGCACCGCGCGCACGCGCGCCCACCACCCCGGCCGCGCCTTCGTGGCGACGGCCACCCGCGGCGCGACGCCGTACCCGTCGAGTTCGGCCGGCGTGCCGATCAGGGTGACCCGGTCGCCCGCCCGCACCGCGTGGTCGCGCCCGGGGCAGATCTCGACGTCGCCGCCGCCGGCCGGGACCACCGCGAGCGGCGCCAGCACGCCGTACCGTTCGCGCAGCGTCGCGTCGGTGTCGGCGAGGGTCGTGACGGCGACGAAGCGCTCGCCCGCGAGCGTCACGTCGTGCGCGCCGGTGCGCAGGCAAGCCTCCACAATGGAGGGTGCGGACAGGCCGGCCACGTCGAGCACCGAGACCTGGATCGCGGCGAGCGCCCGCTCCACCGCAGCGTTGCGGATCTGCGCCACCACCCGCAGGTCCGGGCGCAGTTCGCGGGCCAGCAGCGCGGTTTCCAGCGTGTGCAGGTCGTCGGCCTGCACGCAGATGACCGCGGCGGCGCCGTCGAGCCCGGCTCGGGCGAGCACCTCGGGCAGCCGCGAGTCGCCGGTGATGCGCGGCACCTGCCAACCGTCCACTGTGCGCAGTCGGCGCGCGTCCGTGCCGTCTTCCACGACCGCGACCCGCACCCCGGTGAGCGTCAACTGCTCGACCGTGCGCAGCCCCACCCCCTCCAGCCCGCACACGATGACGTGCCCGGTCCACTGTGTACAGTCGGCGTCCACCCGTCCCCCGATCAGAGCGCGAGATCCGCGGCGGTGGCCAGCCGGCCGCGGGCGCCGGGTCCGGTGACGGCGATCGTCCCGGCGCGCACCGCGGCGGCCACGGCCGCGCGCAGCGGCCGCCCGGCCGCGAGCACGCTCGCGAGCGCGCCGCAGAACGCGTCGCCGGCGCCGGTGGTGTCGACAGGCTCCACCCGCACGGCCGCGACACTGTCCACATCGGACCCAGCCACCAGGAGCGCGCCGGCCGCGCCCCGCGTCACGACCACCGCCCCGAACAGCGCGCCCAGGTGGGCGGCGGCGTCCGCCGGGCGCGCGGTTCCGGCCGCCTGCGCGGCCTCCGTCTCGTTGACCACGACGATCGGACGCAGGTCAGCCAGCCAATCGTGGAGTCCGCGGAACGGGGCGAGGTTGTAGACGGCCGTTACTCCGGTGCGGATGGCGGCCTCCGCGCACTCCACCGGGACCTCGCCGCTGACCAGCAGCACGTCGCGCGGGCCGGGCGCGAGGCGCGCCAGTTGCTCGGTCACCGTCGCGGCCGTCAGCGCGGCGTTCGCGCCCGGCGTCACCACGATCGCGTTCTCACCGGCCGGATCGACGAGCACGGTGGCCCGCCCGGTCGGCTCGCCGGGCACGACCACGACCCCGCCCGTGTCGACGCCCTCGGTGGTCAGGTCGGCGAGCGCGGCCGCGCCGGCGTCGTCGTCGCCGACCGCGGCGACCAGGGTGACCCGCGCGCCGAGACGCGCGGCGGCGACCGCCTGGTTCGCGCCCTTGCCGCCGAACCCCGAGCTCATCGCTTCGGCCAGCACCGTCTCGCCCGGGCCGGGCAGGTGGTCGCAGTGCAGCACCGTGTCGAGGTTGACCGACCCGACCACGAGCACCCGGCCCGCAGGCTCCATGCGGCCCAGTAGATCACGGCTCGGCTCACACCTAAGGCCGCGCGAGGATCTCCCCGTGCAGGATGGACAGCCAGCCGTCCGGCGCGGCGGCCCAGGCCAGCCATCCGGCGGCGAGCCGCTCCAGGTCGGCGCGGCTCACCCCGCCGGCGAGCGCCTGCTCGCCGAACGCCGACAGGCGCAGCCTGTCGGCCCACAGCGACCCCCACCACGCCCGGTCGGCCTCGTTGGCGAAGCACCAGGTGCTCGACGTCGCCGTGACGTCCCGGTACCCGGCCGCGCGCGCCCAGCTCAGCAGGCGCCGGCCGGCGTCGGGCTCGCCCCCGTTGGCGCGCGCCAGCCGCTGGTACAGGCCCAGCCAGTCGGTGAGCTCGGGGATCTCGGGGTACCAGGTGAACGCCGCGTAGTCGCTGTCGCGGACGGCGACGTAGCCGTCCGGCCGGCAGACCCGGCGCATCTCGCGCAGCGCGCCGACCGGATCGGCGACGTGCTGGAGCACCTGGTGGGCGTGCACGACGTCGAAGGAGGCGTCGGGAAAGCCGAGCGCGTGCACGTCACCAACGGTGAAGTCGACGGTGGTGAGGCCGCGCCGTTCGATCTCGGCGCGGGTGAGCGCCAGCGGACCCGGCCCGGTCTCCAGCGCGGTGACCCGGCCCGGCGCGACGAGGGTCGCGAGGTCGGCGGTGATCGTGCCGGGACCGGACCCGACGTCGAGCACGGCGAGGCCGGGCCGCAGCACCGGCAGCAGGTAGCCGGCCGAGTTATCGGCGGTGCGCCAGCGGTGCGAGCGCAGCACCGACTCGTGATGCCCGTGTGTGTACACAGTCATGGCCCGGAGCCTACTTCGCTTCCTAGATACTGGAACAGCAGTCTTACATTATGGACATGGCGGGCGGGTCCGCGGCGTGTCAGACTCGCAGCATGGACGCTGACAAGTCCACCAGCACCGCACCGCGCGTCGAGGTCGTCGACGCCGCCGACGTCCTGTCGGCGGCGGGCGACGCCCCTGTCGTGCTGCGGGCGGACGCGCGGTTCGGCCCGCCGGTGCAGCGGGTCGAGCTGCTGGTGTCGACCGCATCCGAAGACAGCGTCGCCGTGCACGTGCTGCGGGCCCGGATCCGGGTGGCGCCCCGCGCGGGCCTCGACCTCCTCGGCCCCGACCCGCTCGGCCTGCTGCTGTCCAGCCGGGTGCGGGCCGGCGACGAGTGGGCGAACCGGCTCGTCGACCTCGCCGGCACCGCCGTCGACAGGGCCCGCGAGCGGTTCGGCCGCCCCGACCGGGCCCCGAACGTCCCGGCGTTCCTGACGGATGACGAGCTCGGCTTGCGCGCCTCCGTCCGTCGGGATACGACCACCCGCGACCTGGAGCTGCGTGCGGCCGTGCCCACCGACGCGGTGACCCCAGCGCACCTCGCGGCGCTCTACGGCCTGGCCCTTCGCGTGATCGCGGTTGTCGCGCCGGAGACGCGCGTGCCGAGCGAGCACGTGCTGCGGCGGGTGGCCAAGGAGCAGCCGGCCGCCCGGCCGACCGGCGCGGGCCTCGATGCGCCACCGCACGGGACGGGGGTGAGCCTGGACCAGGTGGGCGGGCTGCCCGGCGTCGTCGCGCAGTTCCGCGACATCGCGGTGTCGTTCGGGCACCCCGAGGTGATGGCGCGCTGGGGCGCCCGGCGGCCGCAGGGCATCCTCCTCTACGGGCCGCCCGGCACCGGCAAGACGATGCTCGCCCGGGCGCTGGCCACCGAGATCGGCGCCGACTTCCGCGAGATCCGCACGCCGGAGATCCTGGACAAGTGGCTCGGCGCGTCCGAGCGCAACATCAAGCGGGTGTTCCGGCAGGCCCGGCGCTACGTGCGGCCCACCGTCATGCTCTTCGACGAGTTCGACAGCATCATCAGCTACGCCGGGGCGGGCGACGACGCCGCGAGCCAGGCGGTCAACGCGGTCGCGGGGATCTTCAAGCAGGAGATGAACGACCTCATCGAGGAGAACCCCAACGTCATCGTGGTGGCGACCACCAACTTTCCGGACCGGGTCGACGAGTCGCTGGTGCGGTCCGGACGCTTCGACGTCAAGCTGGCGATCCCCAAGCCGAACGAGGCCGGGCGCGCCGAGATCCTCGCGACGATGATCCGGCGCCTCGCCGCCGAACACGAGTCGCCCGGGTTCCGCATGTTCGCCGACGACGTCGACCCGGCCGACTTCGCCGCCAACAGTGCCGGCCTGACCGGGGCCGACATCGCCGAGGTGCTGCGCCGGGTCACCATGGACAAGGCCATGCAGGAGGCCCGCACGGGCGCCCGGGTACCGCCGGTCGCCCAGTTGGACCTGATCGCCGCGATCGCCGACGTGCGTCAGTCGACGCCGTCGAGGTAGGCAACCGGTAGCCCCGAGGCGGCTGCCGGCGCCGGTTATGCTCGGCGGTCATGACATTGCCCGGGCGGCACCGGCTCGCAGTGGACCTGGGAACATCCACGACGATCGCGATGATGCAGTGGCCCGACGGGCGGGTTCGCCCGCTTTTGTTCGACGGTTCGCCGCTGTTGTCCTCCGCTGTCCTACTCGGCGTCGACGGGCAACTGCACACCGGACGCGACGCCGCACATCTCGGCCGCGGCACCCCGGAGCGGCTCGAGCCCAACCCGAAGCGTCGGATAGACGACGATGTCGTCCTGCTCGGTAACGCCGAGGTTCCCGTCGGGGCGCTGCTGTCGGCGGTGCTCGGCCGGGTCTCGGTCGAGGCGCGCCGGGTCGCCGGCCACCTCGGCGACCTGACGCTGACCCACCCGGCGGCGTGGGGTACCCGCCGGTGCGCGCAGTTGGCGGAGGCCGCGGAACGGGCGGGGCTGGGCCGCGGGCGTCTGGTGCCCGAGCCGGTGGCGGCGGCGACGTACTTCGCGCACACGATGATCGACCAGTTCGGGCTCGGCAGCCGCGCCGTGGTCTACGACCTGGGCGCCGGCACCTGCGACATCACGGTGCTGCGGCGCGGCCCGCACGGGTTCGACATCGTGGCCTCGGACGGCCTGAACGACGTCGGCGGGCTCGACGTCGACGCGGCGATCGTCGCGTTCCTCGAAGCGACGTACGGCCGGCTGTGGACCGACGCGGTCAGCCGCCGGCAGGTGTGGGAAGAGGTCCGCAACGCCAAGGAGATGCTGTCGCGGTCCAGTGGCACCGTCATCGCGATCCCGTCGCTGGGCAAGGAGGCGCCGCTGGGCCGCGAGCAGTTCGACGGGCTGATCGCCCCGGTGCTGCGTCCGACGATCGCACTGACCAAGTCGCTGATCCGGGACACCGCCGGGACGGCCGCGCCGGGTTCGTCGACGGTTGTGCTGCTTGTCGGCGGGGCGAGCCGGATTCCGCTCGTCGCGACGCTGCTGGCCGAGGCGACGGGTATCCCGCCGGTCGTCATCGAGCAGCCGGAGTTGGTGGTGGCCGAGGGCGCGCTACACCTGGCGCCGAACGCCGTCCCCGGTGGGGTGCCGGGCGCCGTGTCCGGTGGCGCGCCGCGTCCGGGGGTCGCCGGTTCAGGGCCGGCAACATCGACGGGGACGGCCGCGCCGGTGTCCGGGCCGGGGCCGTACGCGCCGGTGTCCGGGCCGGGCTATCCGGAGTCCGGCCCGGGCTATCCGGTGTCCGGGCCCGCAGGGCCCTCGGCGCCGGTGTCGGGTCCGGCCGGCCCGATGGCTCCGGTGTCTGGCGTCAGCGGTCCGGCCGGGCCGGTGACCGGGGGACCGTGGGCGGCGTCGGGGGAGTTCACGGCGCCGAGCGGCGTCGCGGTGCCGCCCGCGGGCGGTGGCCTTGCGCCCGGCGGCTCTGGGCCCGGCGGCTTCGCGCCCAGTGGTGGCCGGCCGCCCGCGCGCCGGTCGGGTGGCGGGATCGCCGTGCTGGCGGCGGTGGCGGTGGCGGTCGTGCTGCTGGCCGGCGCCGGGGTCACCGGGCTGGTGCTGTTGAAGGGGAACGACGACGGCAACAGGGGCGGCGGCGGAACCGGCCAACCAACCTCGGGAACCGCACAGACGGGCGGCCAGGCGACGGGGCAGCCCAACGGGAAGTCGGCGGCGGCGAAGTACCAGATGGCGGTGCTGCCGGAGAACGTGTGTACGAAGCTCGACCTCGGAAAGATCGGGTCCGCCTACGAGAAGGACGCCACGGCGCCGTCGTACACGCGCACGATGAACACCTACGCCAGCGTCGCGACGTGCTCCCTGGCGCGGCAGCACGGAACGTTCGACCTTCTGTCGGCGTCGCTCACCGCGTTCGTCTACGCCGACAACAACCAGGCCGCGGCGTCGCAGAAGCAGGTCCTCGACAGCGCCAAGCTGAACGATCCGAACCTGACGACGCTGACCGGAATCGGCGACGAGGCGTTCGTGGGCCGGACGTTCACACAGTCGGGCGCGAACACGACGCTGATGTACACGGTCGAGGTGCGCGACGGGAACCTCCGCCTCACGCTGCTCGGCACGGTGACCCGGGCAAACGGGCCCGAGTGGTCCGACCAGGATCGTCGCCAGTTCATCAACGACCTCGGCGCGGCCGCCAAGGCGACCCTCGCGAAGTTCGGGAGCGGCTGATGGCGTCGACCGACGTGTTCGACGATCTCGAGGCGGAGCAGGAGGCGCTGGAGGCCGTCCTGTCCAAGCTGTCGGCGCAGGAATGGATCCGCCCGTCGGGCGCCGATGGATGGACAAACGCCGATGTGATCCTGCATCTGGCGCAGAGCGAGGAGGCGGTGGTCGCGAGCGCCGCGTCGGCGTTGGAGCCGCGGCGGTGGGAGGGTCTCGGCACCGACGTCGACACCGCCATGGACGCACTCGTGCGCGCCGAGCGCACCGATCCACCCCGGATCTTCGAGCGGTGGCGGGTGGCCCGCCGGGCCGCGCTGGCCGCGCTGCGGGGTGCCGATCCGCAACGGCCGCTGGTGTGGGTCGCGGCAGCGCTCAAGCCCCGCACGCTCGCCACCACCCGGCTCGCCGAGCACTGGGCGCACGCGCTGGATGTCGTGGATCCGCTGGGCATCGAGTACCCGGACACGGCGCGGCTGCGGCACATCGCGTGGCTCGGGCACAGCACGCTGCCGTACGCGTTCGGGCTGATCGGCGAGCCGGCGTACGCCGTCCACTGTGAACTGTCCGGTCCGGACGGTGCACTGTGGACGTTCGGCCCGCCCGACGCGGAGTCGCGGATCAGCGGCCCCGCGTCGGCGTTCTGTCGCGTGGGCGCGCGGCGGCTGGCCGCCGAGGACTCCGGCCTGCGCACGGAGGGCCCGCACGGGGCGGCGGCGCTGCGCGTCCTGCGCAACTACGCGGCGACATAGCGCGAGGGCGGAGTGACACGCGTACTCCAGCGCTCCGTCGATCTTGCAGTTGTGGTGCCTACCAAAAGGGCATGAACCAGGGCGCATCCTGGCACCACAACTGCAAGATCGACGGGGTCGTGCGGGCGGGTCGGGGCCGGCGGGGTCATCCGGCGGTCAACGCGTGCTCCAGGTCGGCGATCAGGTCCTGCTCGGGCTCCAGGCCGACCGCGAGCCGCACCAGGCCGGGCGCGATGCCGGTCGCGGCAAGCTCGTCGGCGGTCATCTCGTGCGCCCACATCGCCGCCGGCCGCACCACGAGCGAGCGCACGCCGCCCAGGCTCGGCGCGCGCACCGGGAGTTGCAGCGTGTCGATGAACCGTTCGGCCGCGTCGGCGCCGCCGCCAAGCTCGACGCTGAGCAGGCCGCCGTGTCCGGTCATCTGCCGCTTCACGAGCTCGCGCTGGGGATGGTCGGGCAGCCCTGGATAGTTGACGCCCCGCACCGCCGGATGGCCGGCGAGGAAGCGGGCGACCGCGTCGGCCGTGCGGTTCTGCCGCTCGACGCGCATCACCAGCGTGCGCAGCCCGCGCAGCGCGAGCCACGCGTCGAACGGGCTGATCACGGCGCCGACGACCAGGTGCGTCGCCCAGATCCGGTCGATCAGCTCGCGCCGGCCGATGATCGCGCCGGCGAGCACGTCGGCGTGCCCGGAGAGTGCCTTCGTGACGCTGTGCATGACGAGGTCGGCGCCGAGGTCGAGCGGGCGCTGGTTCACCGGTGTCGCGACGGTGTTGTCGACGCAGGCCAGCGCGCCCATCCCGCGGGCCAGCGCGGCGACGGCAGCGATGTCGGTCACCCGCAGCAGCGGGTTGCTCGGCGACTCCAGCAGGAACAGCTTCGTGGTTCCCGGGCGGGCGGCGCGGGCGAACGCGTCGGTGTCGGTCTGGTCGACGAGCGTCGCCTCGATGCCCAGGCGCGGAGCGAGATGCTGCAGCAGCGACAGCGTGCCGCCGTACATGCTGCGCTGGGCGACGACGTGGTCGCCGCTCGCCAGCAGGCCCAGCACGATGGTCGACGCCGCACCCATGCCGGACGCCGTCGCCAGGCACGCCTCCGCGCCCTCGGCCGCCGCGAGCACAGTCTCCAGCCGCGCCTGCGACGGATTGCCGTACCGGCGGTAGTACCGCTCGTGCCGGGCGTCGCTGTTCATCTTGGCGAACTCGGCCACGCCGGCGGCCGCGAAGGGCGTCGACTGGTGGATCGGCGGTGCGAGGTCGGGCTCGTCCGGGTCGGCGTCGGCGTACAGGAGCAGCGTTTCCAGCGTCACATCCATGAGCCCAGTCTCGCGTGGTTGACTGCACTGGTGCGCGCCGTCGTGCTGTCCGGGCCGGGCCCAGTGGAGAACCTGGAAGTGCGCGACCTGCCGATGCCCGAGCCGCCGCCGGGCTGGGTCCGGATCGCGGTGCGGGCGTTCGGGTTGAACCGCTCGGAACTGCATACCCGTCTCGGGCTGGCGCAGGGCGTCACGTTCCCGCGCGTGCCGGGCATCGAATGCGTCGGCGTTGTCGACAAAGCTCAGGACAGCGACCTGCCCGAGGGTCAGCAGGTCGCCGCGATGATGGGCGGGATGGGCCGCACCTTCGACGGCGGGTACGCGGAGTACACGGTGGTGCCACGCGGCCAGGTGATCCCGTTCCGTTCCGACCTGCCGTGGGACGTCCTCGGCGCCGTCCCGGAGACGCTGCAGACGGCGTACGGGTCACTCACCGTCGGCCTCGACCTGCGCGCGGGGCAGACGCTGCTCGTGCGCGGCGGCACGTCGTCGGTCGGCCTGGCCGCGGCCGCGCTCGGCCGCGACCTCGGGGCGACCGTGTTCGCGACGACCAGACGCGCCGACCGCGTCGACGGGTTGCGCGCGCACGGCGTCGACCACGTGCTGGTCGACGACGGGAGCATCGCCCCGCGAGTGCGCGAGATCCGGCCCGACGGGGTCGACGGCGCCATCGAACTCGTCGGCACGCCGACGCTGCCCGACACGCTGGCGGCCACGCGGGTGCACGGGACCGTCTGTTTCACCGGGATGCTCTCCAACGTGTGGACGGTGCCCGACTTCTACCCGATCGGCTACCTCCCCAACGGCGTGCGGCTCACCGGGTACGGCGGCGACAGCGGCGACCTGCCGGCCGACGTGCTGCAGGCCTACCTCGACCGGATCGCCGCCGGCACGACGAACCTCGGCGAGCGGCGGGTCTACGGCCTCGACGACATCCGGCGCGCGCACGACGACATGGAGCACAACCGCGCGGTCGGCAAGCAGGTCGTCGTGATCTGAGGTCTCCGCGCGGGCTCGGCTGCCCAGCGGGGCCGAGCGCACGGTCCCGGTTCGGCCGATGCACGTTGTCGCGAGATCGGCATGATCTACGGCTCGGCCTTGAGCGGCTCGGCCTTGAGCGGCTCGGCCTTGAGCGGCTCGGCCTTGAGCGGCTCGGCCCTGAGCGGCTCGGCCTCGACCTGCTCGGCCTCGACCTGCTCGACACCCGCGAGTTGGGTGGTCGGAGTGCGGCGACCGTCGGCGTCCACGTCGGCGTCCGCGTGGTCCGTGGGTGGCAACGGGTCCGGTGCGGGCCGGCGCCACAGCGCCGGGAACAGGTCGCCGAGCGGTTCGGCGGGGATCCATTCGACCGGGCGCGCCTGCCCGAGCATCCAGACCGCGATCGAGAACATCGCGAGCAGGAGGAACCAGGCGCCGAAGTCGATCTTCGAGGTGCCCGGCTGAAACGCGCTGGGCAGCAGGTTCGGCAGGGCGGTCATGTGCAGGCGCTCGGCGAGCCCGGCGAGGATCGGGTCGACGCCGGCGCCGCCGCTGGTCGTGAACCGGGCGAACGTGTCGAAGTCGCCGGCGACCGCGATCATGAAGCCGACCAGCGCGGTGAATGTCGCGAACGCGGTGAGGGTCCACGAGTGCAGGCGCTGCAGCGCGACGGCGACGTAGTACGCGAGCAGCGGCGCGACGACGGCCAGTAGCCGGCCGGGCGGGCTCCAGCCGGCCCACCAGTACCGGAACGTCGAGACGGCGACCAGATACGGCAGGATCACCGCGATCAGCAGCACGTGCCGGCGTAGCGGGCCCCGGCGCAGCGCCAGCAACAGGCCGGGCACGGCCAGCACGAGCAGCGGGAAGTGGCTCAGCAGCCCGTACTGCCTGTCGAACAACAGGCCGGACAGGCCGGTCTGCGGCGCGATCTGGAACAGGCCGTCGCCGTAGTTGGCGTTCCCGGGCGCCGGGCTCCAGGAGCCGTACCGGATCGCGTTGAACAACTCGAGCGCCAGCACGAGCGCCGCGACAGGGCCGGCGGCGACCGCCAGCGCCACCCATCCCCGCCGGTAGGCGCGCGCGACGAGCAGCCCGCCGAGGATCACCGTGAACACGACGAACCGCCCATGCACCCAGGGCAGGTAGCCCAGCCCGGCCGACGCGAGCACCACCCGCACCGGCCCGGGAGACGGGCGCAGCACGACGCGCACCGCGTAGATGACCAACAGCGCGCCGAGCGGCTCCACGAACTGCATCGAGGCGTACATGTAGATCGGCGACCCGATCACGAACAGCGTGGTGACGATCGCCGCGTACGGCCGCCCGATCCCGAGTTCGCGCAGCAGCCGGTAGACGTTCACCACGATCAGCACCGACACCGCGACCATCAGCGCGGCGACGCCCGCCCGCCCCCACAGCGCGTAGGGCAGCGCCCACAGCAGCGGGGCGCCGAAGTTGTGCAACGGGACCATCACCCCGCCGGGTCCGGCGTAGACGTGCGGGTCGATCTGCTGGGGGTAGAACGCGAAGTAGTCGTTCCCGGCGTACACCCTGGTCAGGTCGAACGTGTGGTACTTGCCCAGGGCGATGCTCATGATCAGGTAGTGCGGCTCGTCGCCCCAGGGCTGGGCGTCCAGTCGCAGGCGGGCGGCGAAGGCGAACAGCGCGGTGGCGAGCGTCGCCAGCAGCGCGAGGATCCTCCGGTCGCTGATCGCGAACGACTGGACGGGAACCGGCTCACCTGCCGGGTCCGGGCCAGCGCGCATGGGCGTCCAATTCTGAGAGATTTTCTGGGATATGCGACCTCAGCCTACAAACCCGCTGGAAGCCCGCTAGTTTGAGCGACCGCTCAACTTCGCCTATGCTGTTGAGCGACTGCTCAAACGACGGGGGTGGGCAATCGCCGATGCCGGACTGGACCTACCACCCGCTGCGCGGGTTCGCCGCCGCCGTGTTGGGCGTGCGGCGCTCGCAGCGCCTGGCGCTGCGGGTGCTCGCGGCCGTCGGCGGGGTGCCGGGTGGTCGCCACGCCGTCGCGTGGGGACTGGGGCAGCGGCGCCCGCCGGAGGAACTGTCCGGCTCGGTGGCGGGTGTGCCGGTGCGGGCCCGGGTCGGTGCGACGGTGCCGCCCCGGGTGGCCCGCGACGCCGTCCGGGCGCTGCCGCTGGTGGGCGCCGGGGTCATCGAGGTGGCACCGGTCGGTCTCACGGAGGTGCCCGCGGTGCGCGCGGCCGCCGCCGGCCGCCGGGTCCCGGTGCTCGCGCGGGCCACCGGCCAGGACGCGTCCGCGGTGGCGGCCGCGCTCGCGCCGTACGTCGACGCCGTGGTCGACAGCGACACGGACATCGTGCGGGCGCAATCGGTCCCGGCCGCCGCCCGCGCGCTCGCCGACCGCCGCACGACGGTGCTGGCGACTCCGGACGTGCTCGTCGACGCCGGCCCGGGCTGGTTCCAGCGGGTCCTCGAGACGGCCGGGACCACGACGGAGGACCCCCGGCCCGGCGGCCGGATCACACTCGACCCGCGCCGGTGGCCGCCCTGGTGGTGGGGCGTGCTGGTCGGCGCCGGACTGATCGCCGGCGCGCTGGCGGCCGCGGCGATCACGCTCGGCCCGGTGCTCCTCTGGTACGACCGGGCCTTCCTCGGCGCGGACACCGACCGGTTGCAGGCGGTCAACGGTCACCTGGTGCCGTTCGTGCGGCACGACCGCGTCTCGCTCGCCGGCACGATGGCGGCCATCGGCGTGCTCTACGTCGGTCTCGCGGCCGGCGGCATGCGGCGCGGCCGCCCGCTGGCGCGCGAGGCGTACCTCGCATCGGGCCTCGTCGGGTTTCCCACCGTGTTCTACCTCCTCGGGACGGGCTGGGTGGAGCCGCTGCACCTCGCCGCCACCGCGATCCTCCTGCCGATGTTCGCCGCGGCCATGCGGCCGGACCCGAACCGTCCACAGTGGAGGCTCGCGCCGGACGGCCCCGAGTCGGAACGGCGCCGCGCCCTGCTGGGTCAGCTGCTCCTGATCCTCGTCGGCGGTGGCCTCGTCGTCGGCGGCGCCGTCGTCTCGACCGTCGGGTTGACCGGCGTCTTCGTGCCCAGCGACCTGGAGTTCCTCGGCACCACGTCGGCCGCCCTCGACGCGCACAACCCGCACCTGCTGCCGTTCATCGCGCACGACCGGGCGGGCTTCGGCGGCACGCTGATGTCTGCCGGTACCGGGATCCTGCTGCTCGTGGCGTGGGCGTGGCGGCGCGGCGAGGCGTGGGTCTGGTGGACGCTCGCGGTGGCGGCCGGCGCGGGGTTCCTGCCGGCCCTCGTGGTCCACGTGGTCATCGGATACGTCGACGCCGGGCACCTGGCGCCCGTCGTCGTCGCGGCCACGCTGACCACCGCCGGCCTGGCTCTGTCGCGGTCGTATCTCTGCGCGCCCGCTATACGGTGATCGGGTGGCCGAGGACACCCGACAGCGACTGATCGACGGCGCCCTCGAGGCGATCCGCCGGCACGGCCTCGCCGGCACGTCGGCCCGCAGCATCGCGGCCGCCGCGGGTGTGAACCAGGCGCTCGTCTTCTACCACTTCGGGTCGGTGCACGAGCTGTTGAAGGTCGCCAGCCTCGCCGCCACCCGGGCCCGCGTCGACGCGTTCCTGGACCGGCTCGCCGCCGTCACAACGCTCCGCGAACTGCTCGCCGCCGGCCGGGAACTGCACGCCGAGGAGCGCACCCTCGGCAACGTCGCGGTGCTCGCGCAGCTGCTCGCCGGCGCGCAGAGCGACCCGCACCTCGCCGACGCCACCCGGGCCACCCTCCAGCTGTGGATCACGCCGATCGAGCAGACGCTGGCCCGGCTGCTGGCCGGATCGCCGCTCGCGGAACTGCTCGACACCGCCGGCCTCGCCCGGGCCGTGTCCGCCGCGTTCATCGGCCTGGAGCTGTTCGAGGGCGTCGACCCGGACGGCGCGGTCGCGGCACTGGAGGCGGTCGAGCGGATCACCGTGCTGGCCGAGGTCGTCGACGACCTGGGCCCCGTCGCGAGGCGGACGCTGCGCGCGAAACTGCGCCGCCGCGACGGCGCACGCCCCCCATGATCGCGTCGATCTTGCAGTTGTGGTGCGTGACAAAGAACATCAAAGCAGGGCGAATTCCGGCACCACAACTGCAAGATCAACGCGGGGCGACCGGGCAGGGCTACGGGGTCCAGTCGGGGCGTAGCGGGAACGACGAGTCGCCGGCCGTAGTGGTGCGCGTCGCCAGCACCTGGTGCAACTGGAGCCAGTTCCGCTCGAAGCCCAGCCGGGACGCGGCGATGTACAGGCCCCACACCCGGGCCCGGCCGATGCCCGCCTCGGCCACGCAGTCGTCCCAGTTGGCGACGATGTTGCGGTTCCACGCGGCCAGCGTCAGCGCGTAGTGCTGGCGCAGGTTCTCCGAGTGCTGCACCTCCAGGCCGGCGTCGTGCACCGCACTCATGACGCGGCCGGGGCTGGCCAGTTCCGCGTCGGGGAAGACATAGCGCTCGACGAACGCGCCGAACTTCGTCCGGGCCTGATTGTCGGCGCGGGTGATGCAGTGGTTCAGCAGCCGGCCGCCGGGCCGCAGCCGCTCGCGCAGCGCGCCGAAGTAGCTCGGGTAGTTGCGGATCCCGATGTGCTCGGTGAGCCCGATCGAGCTGACGGCGTCGAAGTGGTCGACCGGCGCGTCGCGGTAGTCCATGTGGCGGACCTCGGCGAGCTCGGACAGGCCCGCACGCTCGATCTCCGCGCGGGCCCAGTCGGCCTGCTCCTTGGACAGCGTCACGCCCAGCGCGCGCACGCCGTACCCGCGCGCGGCGTGCAGCACCATGCCGCCCCAGCCGCAGCCGACGTCGAGCAGCCGCATCCCCGGCCGCAGCCGGAGCTTGCGGGCCACCAGGTCGTACTTCGCCGCCTGGGCCTGCTCCAGGGTGTCGGCCGGATCGGTGAACAGCGCACACGTGTAGGTCATCGACGGCCCGAGCACGTTGGCGTAGAAGGCGTTCGAGACGTCGTAGTGGTGCTCGATGGCGCCCTGGTCGCGCCCGCGCGAATGGCGCAGGCCGCGCACCGCCCGCCGCCACGGCGGGATGGTCTCCTCCGGCGGGGGCGGCGGCGGGCGCAGCCGCTCCCAGCCCATCCCGCGCACCAGCGCCAGCACCTCGCCGGGCGCGGGCACCCGCAGGTGCAGGCTCTCCCAGAACCGCTTGAGCAGCTCGTACGGGTCGCCCGGGTGTACCCCGCTGGGCACCAGGTCGCCGGCGACGTAGGCCCGGGCCAGGCCCAGCTCGCCGGGCGCGGTGAGCAGGTAGGACAGCCCCCGCTCCGACGACACGTGCAGCGAGTACGGCGAATCCGTCGGCCCGACCGAGCTGCCGTCGTAGGCGGTGATGCGGATCTGCGGGTCGGTGCGGGTCACCGTGCGGATGATCGTGGCCACCGACGGCATCGGGTGCCTGCGCGGAATGCCCGTCGCCGCCGTCGGCTCGCGATCGGTCAAGCTCATCGTCTCTGCACCACCTTCTCGTACAGCCCGGTCAGTCGGTGGTCGGGGTCGTACCGCTTCTTGACGACCCGGTAACTTTCCCCGCCGTACAGCCGGTCGAACGTCTCCCTGTCGTAATAGGCGTCCGAGTAGAGCGTCTTGTGCCCCGTCAGCTCGGTCACCTTGGCCTCGATCGCGCGGTTGACGTCGCCGTCGCGCGCGCCCGGCGCGATGTCGACAGCGCCCCAGAACCCGGCGTTGACGTAGGACGCGCCCGGCGTCAGCGGGTACAGCGGCCAGGTCCGGGTGCCCGCCCGCAGCGGGCACAACCACACCGGCGACATCCGCACGTGCCCGGCGAACCAGCGCAGGAACTCGGCGGTGCGCGCGGTCGGCAGCTCGACGTCCTGCACGACGCGCTCGCTCGGCGGCCGGCCGCGCCGCCGGTCCAGCCGACCGGCGATCCGATAGCGCTGTTCGAGCATGTAGATGCGGTGGTAGACGTCGCTGCGGCGGTACCGCGCCGGCCACAGCCGGCGCACCGCCGGGTTCTGCACACCGAACGGCCGTGAGCACCAGAACCAGTCGGTGTCCCAGCGCCACAGGTAGTCGTAGGCGCTGAGCAGGTCGGTCTCGCGCGAGCGCAGCGAGCGGTAGTAGATCCGCTGGCCGGTGTAGTCGCTGGTGGCGCCGGGTTCGTCGGTGAATTGCGCGAGCACCAGATACGACTCGTCGGCCGCGAACATCACCGCGTCCATCGCGTCGACGCGGCGGCCGGCCCGCTCGCCGGTGGCGATCACCTCGTCGATCGCGGCCATCAGGGCGTCGAGGTCGTCGAAGCGGACGTTGCGCAGCGCGACGCGCGACGCGACCGGCTGCAGGTCGATCCGCAGCCGGGTGGCGTACCCGAGGCTGCCCTGCGAGTTCGGGAACGCGGCGAACAGGTCGGCGTGCTCGCCGTCGGGGCGGGCGGTGACCAGCTCGCCGGCGCCGGTGAACACGTCGAGCTCGCGCACCGACTCGTGCGGCATGCCGTGCCGGAACGACGTGGACTCGATGCCCAGGCCGGTGACCGCGCCGCCCAGGGTGATCGTGCGCAGCTGCGGGACGACGAGCGGCATCAGCCCGTGCGGCAGCGTGGTGTCGACGAGCGTCTCGTAGGTGCACATGCCCTGGACGTCGGCGGTGCGGGCGGCCGGGTCGACGGAGACGACCCCGGTGAGGCCACCGACGTCGAGGCCGGGTGCGCCGGTGCGCTGGCGCGGCCGGAACAGGTTGCTCGTGCGCTTGGCCAGCCGCACCGGGCTGTCGGCCGGCACGGCGACGTACGACGCGCGCAGCGCCGCGACGGCGCTGTCGTGGTCGACCGGACTGTGCGCGGCCCCGCTCATCCGGTGAATCCTACTCATCGGTAGTCGTGATTTCCGCCAGCGGTTGCGCGGCACTTCGAACGGGATAAATCTGTTGGCATGCGCCCGAAGCGGATCTTCGCCGTCCTTGCCGTGGTGGTCACGATCCTTGCGGGCGCCGCGGTCGACGCGGCCGCCGCGCCGGCCGCCGACGGTGCCGGGGCGGCTGCCGACGGCGCCGGGGCGGCCGGGCCCGCCGGGCTCGCCGAGACGCGACGCCTGCCGGAGCGCCGGTTCGTCGTCACCGGCGACGGCTTCTACCAGGTCGGCGCCGCGGACGGCAGCTACCCCGCGACCGGCTGGCACATCCGCGGCGAGATGGGCGGCTTCTGGACGCCGCCGATCAAGCTGCTCGACGGGTTGTGGTTCGCCGTCGACGGCCGCTGGCTGAAGGCGACCCGGTTCACCTCGGCGCCCGGCCTGACCCGGATGGAGTTCGCCGCGCCCGGCGGGACGCGCGTCGAGCGCGTCGACGTGGCGCCCGACGGCGGCCGCGCCGGCCTCGTCGGTCTGCGGTTCTCCGGTCCGGCGCGGCGGCTCACCCTCGCCGCGCAGGCCCACTCCGAACTGCTGCCGGCGTACCCGTGGGGGTTCAGCACGCCCAGCGCCGCCGAGGCCAACCTGCCCGACCAGGGCTCCTTCGACGGCCGGAACCTGCTGTTCCGCGACGCGGGCACGCCGCCGTTCGCCGGTGCCCGGGCCCACGACTACGCGGCCCTCGTGGGCAGCGACCTCGTCCCCGACGGGCACCGTCTCGGTGCAGGAATGCGTGGCCCGCAGGAGCCGGCCGTGATCTGCCCGGAGACCGACCCGCCGCCCGGTTCGGCTCCGCTGCGCTGCGACGACGGCCCGTACGGCAGGGGAACCGGCGGCGAGCTGACCTACACGCTCGACGTGCCGCGGGGCGGGCGCACCGTCTGGTTCGCGGTCGCCGGGTCCGACGCCGGCGTCGTCGGGGCGCGGGCGGAACTGGCACGGGCGCTGCGCGACCCCGCGGCGGCCCTCGGCGCGAAGGTCGCGGCCCGCGCGGCCGTCGCCGCGCGCACCCGGGTGGACCTGCCCGGCGACCCGCTGCTGGCGCGCAGCGTCGAGTGGTCGAAGCAGAACCTCGCCGACTCCGTGCAGCAGGCCCGCGACCTGCAGGTCTTCGCGAGCCGCGAGGGGCACGAGTACCCGCCGCCGGCCGGCACCGTGGCGCGGGCCCGGTGGATCGGCGCGGGCTGGCCGGACTATCCGTGGCTGTTCGCCACCGACGGCGAGTACAGCGCGTACGCGGCCGTGGCAGCCGGGCAGTTCGACGCGGTGAAGGACCACCTACGGGCGCTGCGCGACGTCAGCGAGATCGTCAACGGCGGCTCGGGCAAGGTAGTGCACGAGGTGACCCCGGACGGCCAGGTGTTCTTCGGCGCCAACGCCGACGCCGGCAACACCGACGAGTCGGCCAAGTTCCCGAGCGCGGTCGCGCTGGTGTGGCGGTGGACCGGCGACAACCGGTTCCGCGACGAGATGTTCGGCTTCTCGGTGCGGGCGATGCGGCACGTGCTGTCCCTGGACGCCGACGGCGACGGTTGGCCGGAGGGCCTGGGCAACGTGGAGCGGCCCGGGATGGGCCCGGAGAAGCTGGACGTGGCCGTCTACACGATCCGCGGCCTGCGCGACCTGGCCGACCTGGCCGCCTCGCGCGGCGACGCCGCCACCCGGGACTGGGCAGCCGGCGAGGCCGACGCCCGGCAGCGCCGGTTCGAGGCGACGTGGTGGTTCGGCGCGGACGCGAACTCCTACGCGGACTCGCTCGCGGCGGAGCCGGCGAACGCTCCGATCTTCCAGCGGCACTGGACCGGCCTGACGCCGATGGAGGCGCTGCTTCCCGGCAGTCCGACCAGTCCGACCGGGACGCCGCTCGCGTCCCCCGAGCATGCGGCCGCCGCGCTGGCGCAGCGCGAGCGGGCCTGCTACACGGGCGAGTTCGGGCTGTTCCACACCGGCACCGGCCCCACCAGCGCGCCGGCCGGGAACCCCGGCCCGTCGTGCGACTCCGTGGTGTCGTCGGTGCCGGCCGAGCGCTCGACGTTCTCGCTGAACACGGCCGTGATGGCCGTGGCGGAGGGCAACTACGGGCGACTCGCCGCGCAGCGCCGGTACACCACGGGCAACGCCCGCATCCAGCTCGACCCGGCGGTCTGGGAGCTGCCCGGTGCGATGCCGGAGATCGCCCCGTCGCCCGACTTCGTGGCGAACATCGATCAGGGCTTCCTCACCCGCTCCAGCGTGCTCCAGGCGTGGGGCACCTACGGGATCCTCTGGCCGGTCGTCACCCAGTACCTGGGCGTCGCGCCGGATCTCGGCCGGGGTCGGCTCGCCGTCGTGCCGGAGCTGCCCCCCGGGCAGAGCCGCGTCGCCGGCCACGACATCCAGCTCGGTGCCGGCTCGCTGGACGTCGCGGTCAGCCGCTCGGGCCGGACGCTGCGGGTGGCGGTCGGCGGGCGGGTCGGCGCCGAGCTGACGCTGGGAGCGGTGCTGCCGGCCGGGGCTGGCGTCGCCGGGGTCCGGCTGGACGGGCGCGCGGTGGCGTACCGGGTCGACCGGACGGCGCGCGGCGCCGCGTTGACCGTGGCCGCCGGGCATGCCGGGACGCACCTGCTGGTCATCGAGCTGCGGTAGCCGCCGCTGGGGGTCGGCCGGTGTGATCTGCGACCCGCCGGCGCGCGGTCGGACGACCAGCCGGTAGGTTGGTTGAGTGGTGATCATCAATCGAGTCGACGGCCGATACCCGCTGTCACCGGGCCAGGAGGGCATCGCGCGGCTGTTCCGCGACGGCCTCTGGGACCAGGTGATCGACGAAATCGACGGCCGCCGGATCCGGATCGGCGACCGGTGGTTGATCGACTTCGCGTCGTGCAACTACCTGGGTCTTGACCTCGACCCGGAGGTCCAGGCCGAGATCGGCGCCCAGGTGGCCCGGTGGGGGACGCACCCGAGCTGGTCGCGGATGCTGGGCAGCCCGCGGCTGTACCCGCTGATCGAGGAGCGGATGGCCGACCTGCTCGGCGCCCCCGACGTGCTCGTCCTGCCGACGATCAGCCAGATCCACCTCGCGGTGATTCCCGTCCTGGCCCGCGGCGGCGCCATCTTCCTGGACGCCCGTGCCCACCGGACGATCTACGACGGCTGCGTGTACGCCCGCGGCGAGGGCGCGCGGCTGCACCGCTTCCCCGCCGACGACGTCGGCCACCTGCGTGAACTGCTCGCCGCCGCGCCGCCCGGCCAGTCGAAACTCGTCTGCGTCGACGGCGTGAACAGCATGACGGGCAACGGGTCCGACGTCGCCGGGTTCGCGGCGGCGTGCCGCGACCACGGCGCGCTGCTCTACATCGACGACGCGCACGGGTTCGGCGTGATCGGTGAGCGCCGGCCCGACGAGACGTCGCCGTACGGCGCCCGCGGCAACGCGATCGTCCGCCACCTGGGGGAGACGTACGACAACGTCGTTCTCGTGGGCGGCTTCTCGAAGGCGTACTCGTCGATGCTGGCGTTCGTCGCGTGCCAGCCGGAGGTCAAGCGGCTGCTGAAGGTCGCGGCGCCCACGTACCTGTACTCCGGGCCGGTGCCGACCGCGTCGCTGGCCACGGTGCTCGCCGGTCTGGACGTCAACGCCGCGCGCGGCGACGCGATCCGCGCCGACCTGTACCGCAAGACCCGCCGCGTGCTTGACCACCTGCGTGCGCTCGGCGTGGCCACGCCCAACCGGACCGGGTTCCCGCTGGTCCTGGTGCCGTTGGCCGATCCCGAGGATCTCGACCGGGTCGGCCACGCCCTGCTCGACCGGGGCATCTACCCGACGCTGGCGCCGTATCCGGGTGTGCCGCGCAGCGAGGTCGGGTTCCGCATCCAGGTCACGGCCGCCAACACGGACGAGGAGATCGACTCCCTGCTGCTGACGCTCGACCACGTGCGGGGTGCGCTCCGGCAGTCGATCTAAAGGAGATCAAGCGTCCGCTGCACCGATTCCTTCGACGCGGGCAGCAGCGGCAGGCGCACGTCGGGCGTCGGGATCCGGCCCTGCGCGTGCAGCACTCCCTTGAGCACGGCCGGGTTCGGTTCGGCGAACACCGCGGCCGAGAGCCGGGCCAGCCGGTGCCCGAGGTCGCGCGCCAAGGCGGCGTCGCCGTTCTCCCAGGCGGCCGCGAGATCGACGAACCGCGCGGTGGCGAGGTGCGCGGTCGCGACGATGCCGCCGGCCGCGCCGAGGGCGAGCATCGGCGCGAGCACCGCGTCCTCGCCGGCGAGGATCGCGCAGTCGGGCGGTGGGTCGCCGAGCAGGGCGACGGTCGCCGCGTCGACGCCGTGCGCGGCGTACTTGAACCCGGCGACGTTCGGCAGGCCGCCGATCGCGCGCAGCGCGGCCGGGCTCAGCTCCTGCCCGGTGCGGTGCGGGATGTGATAGACGATCAAGGGGACGGGGCTCGCGGCGGCCAGGTGCGCGAAGTGGGCCAGCACGCCGGCCTCGCCGGGCCGGCTGAAGTAGGGAACGGGAACCAGCGCCGCCGCCGCGGGTGGCGCCTCGGTGAGCGCCGTCGCCGTCGCGCGGGTGTCGTTGGAGCCGGCTCCGACCGTCAGGAAGGCATCGTGCGCGAGCGCGACCGTCGCGCACACCTCGACCACGACGCGCCGTTCCGCCTCCGTCAGTGTGGCGTGCTCGGCCGTGGTCCCGAGCGCGACGAGGCCGGCGGCACCGGCGGCGAGCACGTCGCGGGCGAGCGCCGCGAGCGCATCGGTCGCGACGGCGCCGCCGGCGGTGAACGGCGTGATGAGCGGGACGTGGATGCCACCGGGGATCGTCATGCGGTCCAGGCTGCGGGCGGACGGTCGGTAGGTCCAGTTCACGCTCCTTGAGGCGAGCGTAAGCTGACCTGATGCTCGACGTCCGCCGCCTGCGCCTGCTGCGCGAGCTCGCCCTGCGCGGCACGATCGCCGCCGTGGCCGACGCGCTGCGCTACACGCCTTCCGCCGTCTCGCAGCAGCTGAGCACGCTCGAACGGGAGGCCGGGGTGCCGCTGCTGGAACGCACCGGCCGCCGGGTGACGCTCACCCCGGCCGCGCTCACGCTGGTGCGGCACACCGAAGACGTGCTCCGGCGGCTGGAGGAGGCGGCGGCCGACCTGGCCGGCGCGCGGCACGGGCTGGCCGGACCGGTGCGCATCGGCACGTTCCCCACGGCCGGCCGCTCGATGATCCCGGCCGCGCTCGTGGAGCTGGCGCGCCGGCACCCGGGTCTGGAGCCGATGGTCTCCGAGCTGGACCCGGCCCTGGTCGCCGACGCCCTGCGCGCCGGCGAGGTCGACGTCGCGCTGGTGCACCGGTACGACTTCGTCCCCGAGGTGCCGGCGCCCGGGGTGACCACCGATGCGCTGTGCGTGGAGCCGATGTACCTCGCGACGCCCGCGGCCACCGGCGTCGTCGGCACCGGTGGCGCCGTCGGCGCCGTCGGCGCCGGTGGGCCGCCGGACGTCGACCTTGCCGGTCAGCGCGCCTCCGCCTGGATCACCGCGACACCGGGCACGATGTGCCACACGATGACGGTGCGGGCCTGCCAGGCGGCCGGCTTCCGGCCCCGCGTCCGGCACCGGATCGACGAGTTCGACACCGTGCTCGCGCTCGTCGCCGCCGGCCAGGGGGTCGCGCTCGTGCCCCGGCTGGCGGTCGTCGACCCACCGCCGGGAGTGCGGCTGACCGCGCTGCCGCTGCACCGGCAGACCCGGATCGCCTACCGCAGCGGTGCCGACGGGCACCCGGCCGTCAGCGCGCTGACCGCCGCCCTGCGCGCCAGCGTGCCCGCCGACCTCCGGGAGGATCAGGCCGCGTCGCGCCACATCGGGTAGAGCGGCGGCCCGTCGGGCAGTAGCAGCGGGGTGCGCACGTGCCGGAAGCCGAGCCGCTCGTACAGCCGGGCGTTGCGGTCGCTGCTGGCCTCCAGGTACGCGTGCCGGCCGGCCGGGTCCAGTTCGGTGTAGCGGTGCCGCAGCATCGCGGTGCCGATGCCGGTGCCCTGGTGGTCCGGGTGCACAGCGAGAAACGCCAGGTAGGCGTGGTCGCGGTCGAACGGGTGGTTACCGGTCATCAGGTCGTCGAGGATCGCGAAGCGCTTGAGCGACTCGGCGTCCAGGCCGCCCTCGAGCTTCGCGGCGAGCTCGGGGTCGTCGTCGGCGGGCGCCTCCACGTCTATGTCCAGCCACAGGGCCACGCCCCGGTACCCGTCGGTGGTGTACGCCCGGCCGGTGGCGAGGATCAGGTCGACGAACGCCCCGAAGAACGCCGGATGCAGCCGTGGCCGCTCGGCCGGGTCGGGAAAGCACCAGTTCGCGACGGGGTCGGCCATGAACGCCGCCGACATGGTGTCGGTCAGGGCCGCGGCCTCCGCCGGCTCCGCGCGGCGCACCTGCACGTGGTTCGTTGCCACCTGTCCTCCTGGACGGATACGTCATCCGATGACTCGATTGCGGTGCCATCATGCCGGGTGCCCGATTCACCGTACCGGCGACCCGCTGTGCCGACCGCTCCGGCCGGCCCGGGTCGACGGTTATCGGGTCGTGATCGGGAGGCGGGTGTAGCCGCGGATGCTCAGGCTGTCGCGGCGCTCCGGCTCGCCGTCGAGGGCCAGCGCCGGAAAGCGCCGCACCAGCGCGGGCAGCGCCACCTGCGCCTCCAGCCGGGCCAGCGGCGCACCGAGGCAGTAGTGGATGCCGCCGCCGAACGACAGCGGCGCGTTGTCGCGGCGGTCCAGGACCAGCCGCTCCGCCTCCGGGAAGCGCTGCGGGTCGCGGTTCCCGGCGCCCAGGTAGGCGACGACGCGCTCGCCCGCCTCGAGATCGACGCCCGCCATCGCGACCGGTTGCAGCGCGATCCGGCTGACGATCTGCACCGGCGAGTCGTACCGCAGCAGCTCCTCGACGGCCGGCACGGCCAGGTCGGGCCGCTCCCGCAGGGCGGCCAGCTGGTCGGGGTTGCGCAGCAGCGCGACGAGACCGTTGCCGAGCAGGTTCGTCGTGGTCTCGAAGCCGGCGGCGAACAGCAGCGCGGCCATCGTGAGCAGTTCGTCCTCGGTGAGCTGGTCACCGGCGTCCCCGGTCGCGACGAGCGCGCTCAGCAGGTCGTCGCCCGGTTCGCGCCGGCGCTCGGCCGCCAGGCCGGCGAGGTACTCGCGGATCGTCGCGGCGGCCGGGTCGGCGGCGCGCAGGACCTCGCCGTTGACCACCTCGAGCACCTGCGTCCAGTCCCGGACGAGCCCCTGGAACTGGGCCCGGTCCGGCGCCGGGACGCCGAGCAGCTCACCGATCACGTTGACGGGCAGCGGGAACGCGAACGCGCCGACGAAGTCGACGCCGCCGGCACTCCCGGCTCCGTCCAGCTCGTCGAGCAGGTCGTCGACCATCGCGGTGATCGCCGGCCGCAACGCCTGCACCCGGCGGGCGGTGAACGTGCCGCTGACCAGCCGGCGCAGCCGGGTGTGGTCGGGCGGGTTGAGCAGCAGGATGCTCGTGAACAGCAGCCGCAGCGACGGGTGCTCGGCCCAGTCCGGGTAGCCGAAGAACGCCAGCATGTCGGGCGCCATGTGGCCGAGCCGGGAGTCGCGGGTCAGCGCGGAGCACTCGCCGTACCGGGTGACCACGAGGGCGCCGTCGGGGGCCCGCACCAGCGGCGAGATCTCGCGCAGCCGGGCATAGCGCGGGTACGGGTCCGCGCGCCCGACCGTCCTGGTGAGCTCGTCCAGGAGGGTGTGCGCCTCGGTCGACTCCACGATCCCCGTCACGCGGACGAGCGTAGCCGCCGATCGACGTGTCTCGGTCTAGGCTCTTCCGGATGACGATCGGGCACGCATGACGCCGCGGCTGGGCGTCAACGTCCGCAACTACGGGCCGACGGCGACGCCGGAGAACCTGCTGGGGTGGATCCGCTTCGCGGAGGAGTCCGGGTTCGACCTGGCGATGGTCTCCGACCACGTGGCGCCGACGCCCGACGTCGTCGACCTGTACCCGACGCCGTTCTATGACCCGTTCGCGACGCTGGCCTGGCTCGGCGCGGCGACCGACCGGCTGCTGCTCGGCACGACGGTGACCGTGCTGCCGTACCGGCATCCGCTGCTGGTGGCCCGGATGGCGGCGAACATCGACAGGTTCACCGGCGGCCGGTTCGTGTTCGGCGTCGGGGTCGGCTGGTCGGAGCCCGAGTACACCGCGCTCGGCGTCCCGTTCGCGCGGCGCGGCGCGATCATGGACGAGTACCTGGCCGCGATCGTCGCGGCCTGGACCGGCGACGTCGTCTCGCTGGACGGCCGGTTCGCGAGTTACCGCGACGTCGGCACCGGGCCGAGGCCCGCGCGGGAGCCGCACCCGCCGGTGTGGGTGGGCGGCACCAGCCCGGCCGCGATCCGCCGGGCGGCCCGGTTCGGCGACGCGTGGCACCCCAACAACGCCGAGCA